>Ga0208078_1000010_pt1 | contig 163759 bp, 142 predicted proteins | sample NGESurdeep072012_3_FD_184468 | JGI IMG/M metagenome (GOLD analysis project Ga0208078, IMG submission 184468) | Arctic peat soil microbial communities from Barrow, Alaska - NGEE Surface sample 53-2 deep-072012 (SPAdes) | ecosystem: Environmental > Terrestrial > Soil > Wetlands > Peat ...
GCTCGCGTCGATACCGTTGTCGCGCAGGAAGCGGACGACCACGTCGGCGTTGAAGTCGTCGGGCTGCACCAGGCCGGCCATGTTCTGGTGCTGGTCGTTTGTCACGTCCGTCATCGTGGCGTGAAACTCGGTGAGCGGCGCCATCACGCGGTCACCGGGCCGGGTTGATGAAACGGACGGATTTCGGCAGCGGAAAAGTCACGCCGAGGGCTCGACGTTGATACGTCGAACGCGCATGTTGTCATTCGATGTTAACTCCATCGGGTGACGGGCTCGGTCGGTGTTTGCGCACCGGCCGGGCCGCTTTAGTGATAATTTGCGAAAGAGTTCGCTACCGAATTATAGCACGAACATGCGTTCGTATCAACGGTTCGCGTACCACATTCTCGCGGTGACGGATCTTCTCTGAGGACAGAATACTGAAGAGTTAGAGCCACGGCGGATGATGATGCGGTCGCAGCCCGGGATGCGGACAGCTTCTCCGGCGCCTGAAAACACGAAGAGTACATGACTCGAAACACGACGTACGTTATTCTCGCGGTGGTCGCCGTGTTGGTCGTCGGGACTGGCGTCGCAATCGCGCGGCTCGACCAGCGTGATCGCGTCGCGCTTACCGGTGCGCGCTCTGCTATCGCGTCTGGCCGCTACGACGTCGCACTGAGCGACGTTTCGCTAATCCGTATACCGTGGCATCAGGCCGAGGCGGACACACTGCGTTCGGCGGTGGCGGCCGAGCGCGCGAGGGACACCGAGGCGTGGAGCGCTTTGAAGACGTCCGCGAAAGCGATGGCGGGGGCGGCCGCCGATCGCAACGGGTCCGGTGCGATCCCCGACGGCGTGGTCGCGGACTTCGCGGACGGGCTGCGTACTGCGCTCAACAGGCCGTCCGTCGGCGACATGAGCACCTCGAAGCTACGTTCTCGCTTCGCCGTGATCGGACTTCCAAAGGGTGCAGCGGTCGCCGTGAACGATCTGCGCTCGCCGCATCATAGCGTCAGGACCGTTCGGTTCGTGGTCTCGAACCCCGATACGTTCTCGACCGGTCCCTCGGAAGACAGAAACAGTGAGGATTGCTTCAAGACTGGGATCACATGTTGGTATTTCAATGCCGCGGCGAGCCGGCTGTTCGTGTCTGTACCGGCTGGCAGTGACATGCTGCGCGGTGTCTACGAGATTCGCGCCGGGACCGACGACGCGTCGCCGCCCGGTACGTTTCAGGGAGCGCGGCTCCTCGACTGGCACGGCGGAATAGCACTCGCGCTGGCTGGCTCGTATGCCGCTTCTAACGGAGGCAACAACGGCGAGACGTGGTGGCACCTGTGGCGGCTCTCGCATGACGGCAAAGTGCAGTTGGACGGCGACGCCATTCCGTTCAAGACCGGCGTCGATGGTCTCACGGCGAGCGAGGCCCGGGGCGTACTCGGCAAGAGCTTCGGCGAGGAGTCCACCCCGTTCGACGAGTGCCACGCATGTCCGCACATCAGGCGCGAGTTCGTGGCGAGTTGGAACGTGGACGAGGGTCGCTACAGGGTCGTCAGCACGCGCATTCACCCCTCTCCATATGCGGCGTTAGTACGATACATCCAGGCCGAAGAGCGGGGAAATACTCTTCTTGACTCCAGCGCAGATTTGCCCCATCTTCGCGCGCTGAAGGCCTTCATCAACCGCGCCAGCTCAAACGGCTTACGTTGCGAGGCGGTTTCTGGAGACGACTACGGGCTCACGGGCACCGTTGCGGAGATTCGCCTACGGTGCGGATATTTAATGCTCGCGGCAAAGGCGGTGCGGCATGGCGCGAATTGGAGCCTTTCCGATGCCTACTCCGTTTCGGAGTAAGACGCGGTGGCGGCGGCGCTTTGCGTGGAATGAATTCGCGTGACCTTGCCCGAGCAGCGTGCACTTTCTCCGGGAGCGTAGGAGGAACTCGGCTCGCTTGAGCGGTAGGGCGAGGCGATAAGAGTCGCTTGGAGTTCTACCATGAAGGCTACGGAACAAGATCGCAAGGGAGCGAAGACGCTTTTCGCTTGGCTCTGCGTTGCGTTGCTTTTCGTTTCGCTGGTTGTGCCCGTCGCCCAAGCACCGTTCGTCGGTAACATTAATGTCTTTAGCTTGCAAGACGGTACGGCGTACTGGTTCCTTGGCTTTGCCGTCATCGCTGCGCTAGCAACATTCGTCAAGTATTACCGGCTTCTCGTCATCCCAGGTGTGGTCGTCATCGGAACGACGTTGTTATACGTCTATCACTTCGACAGGACGAAGGCCGAACTCGCCAACAGCATGCAGGGCAACTTCTTCTCCGGCCTTGCTTCGGCTGCATCCGCATCAATTCAACTTCAATGGGGCATCGCACTGCTTATCATCGCTGGCGTTGGCCTAATCATTGCTGGCGTTCTGCGACGTGACGCCGAGACTCTGCCCCAACTTTTCGCCGCGAACCGCATGCAGTTTATCGAAGGCGGGATCGGCATTGCGGTCTTGTTCCTCGGGATCGCCGTACTTCCAACTGTCATACCCCATTCAGCGGCAAACGCCGCGAGTTCGTCATCGCCGGAGCCCAACCCGTTTGCCGCGATCGGAGGCGGAACGTCCCCGCACGACATGCCTACGCCTTCACCCGACCTCAAGGTCGAGGCCATGCGCAAGGTCGTGAGCGTCGGAGTGCTTGAGAAAGGCTTTCGCAACCGTAATTACGAGGAAGGAACCTACTCCGACAAGTTTTCGGTCAAGTTGCAGTATCACAACCTAACCAACAAAACCATCGTCGGCTTTAAGGGTGTGCTCGAATTCTATGATCAATTCGGCGAACGAGTACAAGGCTTCCGCGTAGAGTCGCAGGAGAACCTAATCGCTGGCGCGGTCTACGTCGGAGACTATCTCTACGACTACAACCAATTCATGCATGAGGACCAGAAACTGCGTGATACGCCACTCTCGAAGTTGAAAGTTCTATGGAAGCCGCTGCGAGTCAACTTTGCAGACCGCTCCTCCCTCTCGTCACGTGACCAATAGGATCATGCGACGCTTTCCAGCGATCATTCAGAGTGGGGCACTGGTGTTGGCAACGTTCTTCGCTGTTAACGCGCCAGCGGATGCCAGGCCCGATTGCCAGGCCGTAGCGACGTCGATCAAGGAGGTAGAATCAAAACTTTCTGACGCTTGGGCAGCGAAGAATGCGGGCGGTCAAGAAGAGCTAGCTCGCACATATGCGTCGGGCGCAATTGCTGCATACAATAACATTGACGGCGACGACGAACGCACATGCTTGAACCCGGATGGCCGAATTCGCCTGGCCGCGCTTGCGTCGAAGGGAAACGCCCTCAAAGCCGCGCTTGCTCTGACTACAACAGCCGTCCGAAGAGCAATCAACGCCGAGCGCAATATTCTTAATATGGGAATGCCGTATCGGAACGTGAACCCGATATACTGGCGAGCCATGAACGCGGACATGGCGAAGATGCAACGGCGTTATACCGACGTTGCGCGTGCCGAAGCCACCGCCGCCAATGCAAAGCGCCAAGCAATCCTGAGCGTCACGCACGGCCATTCGTCCCAGGCCGAGGCGACTCGCCTAACGACAATGGATGCAAAGCCAACCACGCCTCGGTCGAAGCCGTCGAGGGGCAGAACCGGTAGTACGTCGGCATCGTGCGCCCAGCCCAATGTCGCCGCCACCAGCCTTCATCCCATCGAGCCGGACACGCCTCCGCTGGCGCAACAGCAGGGAATCCAGGGAACAGTCCAGGTCGTCGTCTCGCTCAACGCGCAAAGCGAGGTGGTCGGCACCCGCATACAGACGTCACCCAGCGCAATTCTGAACAGTGCCGCGCTCTCCGCGGCGCGCCAGTCAACGTTTCAGACCGAGATTCGCGACTGCAAGCCGATCGCTGCCGATTACATTTACTCGGTAGACTTTACGAGCCAGTGAGACGGCCGGTCGAAGGGATGGCGATGTGCCGTCTCGCGGTGCCAATTCTCGCCTGCGGGCTGAGAGATTCAACGCCAGTCGTAGGCGTCGACGTCGTTGCGCAGCGCGATGATGATGTCGGCCACGGCCCATACCGAGATCGCGTGCAGTTAACTCTCCGTGCTCTTGCATTCGACGACCGTACGATACGCGAGCGGCCGAGCCGCTCGTCGAGATGCCGTTGGGCCTATGTGCCGTACGCGGTGTCGTATGCTGTCATACTCAAGGCTGCGACGATTTGCGTAGCAAACGCGTTCGGATAATACTATCAGGCGCTATTGATTACCAGAACCGACGGATACCGTGAATGGTGTCTGACGAGTGCTCTCGCGCTTTCCAAATTCGTCGAACACTTGCCAATAAAGTTCAAATAACGCTACCCCATCTTCTGACTGAAGTGTAAGGGCACGCAATATGACGGCATGATCGAGGAATACAGGTTTGTCTATGAACGTCTCGTGACACTGATATTCGCCTTTCGGCTTTCCCCAGACGCTTCTGTTCGATTTATCAATCGTGGTCCAGCCATTACCAAATGGTGCAGGACCGAGGCGTGCTGGAACCCAGACGGCAACAAAGCAGCCGGTAGCGGCTCGCGCTCCGCTGTTGCTCACGCGCAGGCTGATTTCGAATACGTAATTGCGGCCGTAGCCGCTTTGTGAAATTGGCTGAACGGATACATTCAAATGTTCGTCCAGGACCGTGTTGGGGCCAGGCACGAACGAGACAGCGAGTCTAGGGGTTCGGAACTGCCGCGTGTTGAGCCAAAACTCCACAACGCCAAACAGCAAGGCCGGAATGCCCAAGGCCACCGTAACGACGACCGCCGCCTTCGCCCAATACAGCGTATCTGTCGCGACCCTATCCGGTCCGGGAAAGTTCTGTACGACGACTGGCAGCGGCGTCGACGCGGAGGCAAGGATGTGAGCGATAAACGCGCATGAAGGCGTCATGAGCAATGGCTCGCATTTGACCCGAATACTGCGCCTGCCTGACTACCAGCCCCGCGCAATACATGGTCGATCCTCCAGAACAGTCCGACTAATCGAATCAGTGGCACGGCTACTGCCCGTTCCTCGTATCGCGGTCACCTGCGGCATCAGCTTCCTTACGGCAGACGTACGCGCCGGATTTTGTGTTGCCGTACCAGCGCATGCCTTTCTCGTGATAGATGCCGCTGTTTGTATTCAGCCAAACGACTACGTCTCGGGGACAGTGCGCTTGTGCGGCCCTTTCGCTGCTGAAGAGTTGAAGAGACCCTACCGTAACTGGGGCGCTCGCCGTCGTCTTGTGCTTCGAAGCGGATGCTACCGCGGGCGAAACGAAAATCAATGCGCTCGCGAACGTGGCGCAGAGTTGTTTGAGCATCGACATATACGCTAGGTCAGCGACGCTTGCGGGGCGTGATCGGATGGACGTACGTCCCGCCCGGGTGTTTCTTGTAACACTTTGCCGACTTGCAGTGGCCGGTTCGGAATTCCGTAGCGCTGCTGTGGGAATGGGTCGTCCCGTGGCTGCCCGAGTGGTGCCTGCCGCTACCGCGCGCGAGTGCGCTGGCAGGTAGAGCGACGAGAGCCAAGGCCAGGAGGCCGGACACGATCTTCATTGTGACACCCTTCTAAGTGGCTCCGCCAACCAGGCGGGAGGTGTACTGGTCATGCGGTTAGTGGTCATGCTTGCCCTGCCGAACAGTTCGATTGGGCCCTAACGGACCGTTGCCGGATCGGAGGCTCGAAGACGCTGGCAGGAGAGAGCGTAACGCGTCAGCTCGCAGCCTCATACGACGCGGGATTCGGCCGCGTCGCTGCTGCACCGCACGCTGAATGTTTCTCCGATCCCGCGGCGCCTAATGCCGGCCGTACGCGCATAGCTAGAGGCCGCGGCGAATGATGATGCCGTCGCGGTCCGGGACTCGTACGGCTTCGCGTGCGCGCACGAGGTCTTCCATCGCGGCGCGCACTTCTTCGCGCGTTGCGCCGGACGTCGCGCCGGCGTGGCGGAGGGCCGATTCGACCAGGAGCATCGCGGCGTCGAGTGAGAGGACCGGCGCGTCGGCTGGCGGGACCTCGCCGATCAGCGTGCACTGCGCGGCGTAGCCTTCGCGGCGGAGGATCTCGCGCACGACGAGCTCGCGCTTTTCGCCGTGGCTGCGGCTCCAGACGAGATCGGCGAGGCGCTAGGTGACGAAGCCGGGCGCGAAGAGGGTGCGGCATTCGTAGGCGTCGACGTCGTTGCGCAGCGCGATGATGATGTCGGCCACGGTCCACACCGAGATCGCGTGCCGTTGGATCTCTTGCAGGAAGTCGGTGCGGCTGGTGAACTCGCCGACGAGGACGGCGAAGTCGGCGTTGGACGACGCGCGGAACTTCGCGACTTCTTCGGGCCGCGGCTGGCTGACGAACTTCACGTGCGGCGTGCTCTTGCACTCGAGGACCGCGCGATATGCGAGCGGGCCGAGCGGCGCGTCGAGGATGCCGTCGGGCGCGTACGTGCCGCCGACATGCTGCGCGACGAAGCCGAAGAGCGCGAACGCGTCGCAGACGGCCTTCTCGAACGCCGTCGAGTCCGCGCCTGTGACGGTGCTTCGCAGCCGCGTGCTGATCGTTTCGAGCGCGGCCGTTCGGTGTAGCGCGGGTGCGGCGTCAGCGTGACGGCGGGCCAGTCGTCGACGGGATGGTTGGCGTGGAACTTCCGGGAGATCGGGTCTTCCACCGCCGCGGGCTTGCGGCCCTTGGCAGTATTGACGATTAGCATTTCTGAAGGCCCCGCGAACGCGAACCACGTCGTGCCGCAAAGTGGACGCGAGAAGGCTGCGGTGCCCTTAGGATCCTTTAGGGTCCGAATCGATGCGTCCAGGCATCGAACGAGGTGCGAGCGCCTTTGTGAGCGCCTTGCGATCGAACCAATGTACAACGTGTCGCGTAATGATAGCGATATCGAGCTCGCCACCAATCTTGGGTGTACCCTCACCGAAACGCTCGAATCCGACACCGACTTGTAGCAAGAATCGCACGTAGTCCGCCGCATCTTGGATGGGCATCCCTTCGAACACGACATTCCAGCGCAGCTCGGTTGCGATCGCTTCGAAGCGTTCACCGGTTTCCAGCAGGCCGGCCTCGCGAAGAGCGTCGATGAACGCCCGATCGTAACCCTTAATCAGGCGATCCAACGCGTGCTTATCACCCCGAATATTGAGTCCCGACTCGGGTCCGTGCTCGCCGGACTCGCCCTCGTGGTGGCGCGCGAGTTGAAGTCCCGACCCGGTGCCCGGACCTTCGGGTTCCTCCCACGTCCACAGCCACGGGTAGACGGACTTGGGCTGGTAACCGCCGATCACCAGGCCCGTGACCCAATCCTCAGGGTTGTACTCAATCAACTCAATCGCAGCGCGCTCGGCGTCTGTACTAGCCCGCAGCGCGCGAGCCTGGCTTTCCTCCGCATGGCGCTGCAGAAACTCGCGATGCGCCCGGTGCCGCTCGAAGACGAACTCCCCAACGTCCCGTGCGACCTGCTCGACCGTATACGGCCCCTTTTCGAACGCCGGCCGCTGCTGCATCCACTCATCCACCAAACTAGCGATCGTACGCCTTCCAAGCGCGCCCGCTCCATAGGTCATGACGACGATGGGCAGTCCCAAGATGTCGAAGACCTTGTTGGCGTTGGCGTACGTCTTGACCATGGCGGAATCCCTGACAACCGTCATGGAGTCGGCCCCCATGACGAGCCCGTCGGCGGTGGTCAAGGCAACGCAGAGTGTCACTCAGTCTCCCGGGAGCAGTTCTGGCCCTCGAACGGCTGTTCGACCAGGAGCAGCGCCCTTCCTTAAGCCTCGCCTTACCCTAAAATCACATTTCCGAATTCCAGAAACTGAACCTTTTCGTCCGAAAATGGGTAAGGACAGTGCTGAGAGAAAGAGACCCCGCCGCCATGACCGACCAAGATCGAGCCTACGCCCAGCGCATCGCCAGGATGCGCCAGCACAACTTCTTGCCCGCGGCCGCACCGCCACCGGCAATCTATCAGCGCGCAATTCCGCCGGCCGCGGTAGCGTCAGAGCGATTGACCCTCGCCGTTAAGCACCGCAAGGTCGGCAAGGCCGGATCGGTGACCATTGGCAGCGGACTTTCGCCGGGCATCCGCGTCGCGGTGCTCGAACTAGATCGGCAAACGTACGTCGTCAGCTCGCGGTCAGAAGCAGATTTGCGCAAGATCGTCGCAAGTGTGCCGCGCGCTGTAAGCTCGCCTTTTGCGATCCTTTCGGAGTCCCTTCGCGGACGCAAGCACGATCTCTCCGGAGCTCGACCGCGCGGCTCATATACCGGTCCCGTTGAGATGCCGATCGTTTCCGATGAAGACGTCCTGCGCGATGCCAATGTACAACGCACGCGTCGCGTTCGTTGACGCATGGCATGGTTTGACGAACCCGGGAAATACTACCGAACAGCGTTCGATCTAAGCACGCCCGTTTCGCAAGGCGATATCGTCATTGCCCCAACCGTGACGGTGGCGCCCGGAACCGCCGACACCGACGTTGCGGCGCCCCTGGAGCTCGACTCGAGCCGGTCCGTGACACTATGGCATTCGGGCTCAGATGAACTTCCAGCGGCGCCATCTATGAACGCGACCGTGCGATGGGGTCTAGCGATGGTGCTTCCCCACCCGTGCGCAATGGAAAAAGAATGGAACGAACGCGTTGCCGATCTACAGGCAGGTGGGATCTCGGAAGCCGCCGCGATAGTCGCGGCGACAGCCGACTCGAGCCTCGATCGCTATCTCGCGATTGCACCAATCCTCGCGTACGACAATGTGCCGCCCCGGAAGGCGACCTCGATCGCCCAAGGCAACAGGCTCGGCGCATTTCCGGTGTGCGCTGACGCTGGAGTTCCCGCAGCATACGTCGACCTAAATCGGATCAGCACAGTGGAGTACACGACGGCGCGACCCGGAATGCGTATCAAGGCGCTCAGTGATCTCGCCGCTGCCCACCTCCAACATGCGCTCGCATTGTTTTTCGCGTTCCGCGCGCAATCAAAGCTCGGCGACGTTGAAGCCGCCGTCGGCCAGAAGATCGTGACCGTGACCTGTACACGTAACGCAAACCGTCTGAACGTTGGGATGATCTTGGGAAACGGATCGACACTTACGCTGATCGGTGATCGACGCCCAGACGTTCCAGCGGGCCCAGAACGCGCGGCACGTCAATGATGAGTCCCCTCTCGCACGCTGCAGTTGAGGTGATCGCATGGTACAACTCCTGATGGTTCACCTAGATGCACCTGCGGCTCAAGAAGCTGACATTAGTTCTGTGCGATGGTACAACCCTGAAGACGGGCAAATCTCGGTCGCCACCAGAAGCGTCATGGTTGATTTTATTCGTGGCGGAGGCGTCGTATATGCGTTTGATGGTCGAAACCGAACCGAGGTCGACGTAGCTGACGGCCCGACAGCGTATATACGAGCGCGCCAAGGCGCGGGCATTAACAGCCTTCTAGCGTTACCGAAATTCTAGGACATGGCTGTTTACATCGAGACGGAAACGCCGACGGCGCTCCTTGCCGACTTCAAGGCCGCGATAAAAGATGGCAAGATCCGCACGTGGAGCGTCGACGACGACGGAGACTTTACGCATGACACCGACCAATGGCGTTACAAAGCGTGGTTGCGGCCCCGTGTCAAGGAGGCACAATTGACGTTCTATATTCTAGCACCGGTCAACACGACTATTTCGAAGGCGACCTATGCTGTCTACCATGGACGACTGATTGAGGCATTTCTCACTCATTTCGACACCGTGATTCGCTCTAGCAAAGCGTCGCCGCTCGCAACCGGCGAAGATCGCGTAAGTGGATAGCATAGACAATGAGTAGCTCATCTTCAGAAACGTACTACGAGCGCCTTAGCACAGTCGCGCGAGCGGAAGATGGCGTCGCCTTTGCTCGTCCAGTTGAGCGCTGCCGTCACCGGCACGACACCATTGCCGAAGCACGAAAGTGTGACCGCTTGGACCTGGACGACATCGGGGAGTTCTCCGACGACGCGGAGTTCTACCGGTATGTGGAGGCGTCAGAGAACGACGAAGAGGAATAGACCAAGCCCACGGTACCAACGACGAGAGTGCTCTGGGTTGACACCGATGGACTGTCAAGGCTCGGGAATTCCGACCTGCTAGCCAGACCGTGAGTAAACGCAAGAAGCGCCCGACGAAGCGGCTTCCGACGGTGTCGTGCGGCACCCCAGCGCGCAAGGGCCTGGACATGGGAGCAATGACGTTCCTCAAGGACGTCGATGCGGCGTTTCACCTCATGCGACAAGACATCGTCGTGCCGTCGAGCGACGACGACATTGAAGGATATGCCGTCAAGCAGTACCTCGTGTATCTCAGCATGTTGGTAGATGTCGTATTCTCCGGTCTCGCTATGAATGCCGTGCACGGCAACGACACGCTGGTGCTCATATTGCAACGCGTGATGGTCGAGTATGCGGCTAAGGCGTTGTACTATTGGAAGCATCCCGCCTTCGCGGTATTTATGGTGATTATCAATGAGGCCGACAGCGTTGTGAGTCGTGCAACGGATGGCGGAATGTCCGCGGAACGCGTCGCAGAGTTCCGGGCGCATGCCTCGGAGGTGCGCGCGAGGTTTCCGGCCTACGCGAACATCCCGGGCGTGTCTGTGCGTCAGATGATCGAGGAAGTTGCGCGCACAGAGGAATGGGCGTGGCTCTATGGCGCGCCGAGCGTGCTGCTCCATGGCGAGCCTGAGGGTATGCGGACGATGTTTGAACTCACCGATGGTGAGCGGCGCGGGCGCATCGACCTCGACGACGGTTACCTAAACGCCCACATGGTAGATGCCGGCACGAACGTCCTGACTTTCTGCCGCGCGTTCAATGTGGCGTTCCATCCCGACGACGCGACGATCGCTACACGCTTCGAAGCGCTCGAGGAGCGTGGGCGAAAACTCATCCTTCGACTAAGCGAGGGACGGGATCCAGATGCGATGGACGATCTCCGAAAAGGAGGTTCGTAACCCGCCGCGCTCGGCTCTCATCGTAGCCCCAACATGATTCCGAACCCGCGTGCGATGGGTCCCGAAGTTCATCACGCGATCCTAAGCTCGCTCCCACGTGCCAATGCGTACTGTAACAAACGCTCCACCAGCGCCTCGTACGAAATTCCCGCATGTTGAGCTTCATCCGGCAACAAACTCTGCGGAGTCATCCCGGGCAGCGCATTCACCTCGAGTATCGTCGGCCGACCCTGCTCCGTCACGATGAAATCTGCGCGGGAGTAATCCCGCAATCCGAGCAGCCGATGCACCGACAGCGCGAGCGTTTGCAGCCGAGCCGTGAGGTCATGATCAATTGGTGCGGGAATAAGATGCCGTGACCCGCCCGGTTTGTATTTCGCATCGTAGCTGTAGAACTCGTCCGAAGAAACGATTTCCACGACCGGCAGAGCTTCCTCGCCGAGCACGCCGCACGAGAACTCCCGGCCCGGCACAAATTCTTCCGCCAGAATCTCCGGTGTCCGAGATGATGCCTCGATCATTGCCTTTGTCCAAGCTTCGTGCGTCTTCACGATCACTACGCCAGCGCTCGATCCGCTGTTCCGCGGCTTCGCCACCAACGGCAAATTCAGCGACCCCGGCAACAACGGCAACGTCCCGCCCGCCAAATCAAAGGTATCCCATGCCGGCGTCGGCAGTCCCTCAGCGGCCAACAATTTCTTCGTGATGTGCTTGTCCATTGCGATCGCGCATGCGGCGACGCCGCTGCCCGTGTACGGCACGCGCATCCAGTCCAGAATGCCCTGGATCGTACCGTCTTCGCCGCCCGGGCCGTGCAGGGCGTTGAACACCACGTCGGGCTCGATCTCGCGGATTGCGTCGACGAAGCGCGCGTCGAAGTCCAGCGAGCGAGCGTCGTGGCCGAGCGCGGTGAGCGCGCGCATTACGCACGTTCCGCTTTCGATCGAGACCTCGCGTTCCGCGCTTGGACCGCCCATGACCACGGCGACTTTCAAACTGGGCATTCGGTGTCCGTAAATTCTCCGACCAGGTGGACTTCGAGGTGCAGATCGACGCCGAATTTCTCTTCGACCGCTCTTCGGACCCGGGCGAGGAGCGTGGCGACGTCGCGCGCCGACGCGCCGCCCGTGTTGACGATGAAGTTGGCGTGCAAGGGGGACACTTCGGCCCCGCCTTCGCGCCAGCCCTTGGCCCCGGCGGCCTCGATCAGCCTTCCCGCGTGGTCGCCGTCGGGGTTGCGGAAGCACGAGCCGGAGTTGGGGATCGCGACGGGCTGCGTCGCCTTCCTGCGAACCAGTCGCGACTGCAGGCGCGCGCGGACCTCCTTGGGGTCGCCGCGCTCGAAGCGCAGCGTCGTGCGCGCCACGATCGCGTCGCGCGGGATCGTCGTCTGGCGGTAGTGCCAGGCCACGTCGATCGCGTGCGGGTCGGGGCGCGCCGGCGTCTGCACGACCACCTCGCGCGCGAACTCGCCGATCTCGCGATCGGTGCCCGCGTTCATGCGGATCGAGCCGCCCACCGTCGCGGGGATGCCGGCCAGGCCGTCGACCCCCACGCCGCCCAGCGACGCCACCTTCGTGCACAGCACCGGCAGCGATGCGCTGCCGCCGGCCTCGACTACTACCGCGTCTTCTTCCGCGCGGACCGTGAGCGCGGTGAAGTCGCCTTCGAGGCGTAGGACGATGCCGCGGATCCCGCCGTCGCCCACAAGCAGATTCGAGCCTTGGCCAAGGACGAACATCGGAAGACGGCGTTTGAAGACGCGGCGTAGGGCGAAGGCGAGCTCGTCCGATGTGTGGACGTCGATGAGGGCGTCGGCTGGGCCGCCGATTTTCCACCACGTGTGTGGTGCGAGGGGTTCGTTGAAGCGGGCGCGCTCGGCGAACCGCTCGCGCAGCGCGGTGCGGTCGTCTTCGTCGAGGAGCGGGACCGTTTTCACCGCGCGAGGGCGGCGCTGATTTTTTCGCCCAGGCGGTGTGCTACCGATGAGATCGAGCCTGCGCCCAGCATCAGCACCAGTGCGCCGTTCGGGGCGTCGCGCGGGATCACGTCGAGCAGGTCTTCGACGTCGTTCACGTACGTTACGCGCGTGCCCGATGCTTCGAGCGGTTCGCCGATGCTGCGTTCGCTGACGCCCGCGATTGGTTTTTCTGCCGCTGCGTAGATCGGCGTGAGGATCACGTGGTCGGCGCCGTGGAGGGCGCGGGCGAAATCGTCCTTCAGATATTGCGTGCGCGTGTAGCGGTGGGGTTGGAAGGCGACGATCACCGGTGTGTCGCCCATGAACTCGCGCGCCGCTGCCAGAGTTTGCTTGATCGCCGTTGGGTGGTGCGCGTAGTCGTCCACCACCGTCAACGCGCCGTGGCCGACGATTTCGAAGCGGCGCTGCACGCCGTGGAATTGCGCGAGCGCGCGCGCGACGTCGTCGAAGCGCAAGCCCGCCGCGCGTGCCGCACCCAGCGCGCCCAATGCGTTCTGGATGTTGATCTCGCCCGGGACTTTCAGCTCGATCTCGCCCAGCGTTGCGCCCAGCTCGCACACCGTGAAGCGCGAGCCCAGGTTTGCGTACACGATATCCGTTGCGGTGAGGTCCGCCTCGGCGTTTGTTGCGAACGTCACCAGCGACGATGCGACCACCTGGCGGCCCACCACCTTGCTCGCGCGGTTGTCGTTGCCCACCACCACGCGGCCCGTCGCCGGCACCTTGTTCACGAACTGCTGGAACTGCTGCAGCAGGCGCGGCAGGTCGTCGTCCGACGCGATGTGGTCGTTCTCGATGTTGTTGACCACGGCGATCGTCGGGTTCAAGTGCAGGAACGAGCCGTCGGACTCGTCGCTCTCGGTGATGAACCAGTGGCCCTCGCCGGCGCGCGCGTTCGTGCCGGTGTCGACGCGCACGCCGCCGACGGCGACGGTCGGGTCGAGCCCCGCGACCTCGAAGATCGTTGCGAGCATCGCGGTCGTCGTCGTCTTGCCGTGCGTGCCCGCGACCGCGAGCACTTTGTGGCCCTTCGCCAGCTCCGCGAGCATCGCGCCGCGCGTGACGACGTCGAGCTTGCGGCGGACGGCCTCTTCGAACTCCGGGTTGTCGTGCGCGATCGCCGACGACACCACCACGACGCCGGCATCGGCGGCGATGTTCTCGGCGCGATGGCCGATCGCGACGCGCACGCCTTCGGCTTCCAGCTCGGCGATCAGCGGCGTGTGCCTCACGTCGGATCCGCTGACACGGGCGCCGCGCGCGAGCAGCAGCCGCGCGATCGCACTCATGCCGATTCCGCCGACCCCGACGAGGTGATACGCGGTGTCCGTCACGGGCTCGAAGAGTTCGGGCCGGAGTCGACGGGGACCCGTCAGGCGACGGCCGCCTCGATGCGCGCGAGGATCGCCGCGCTCGCGTTGCGCGGGGCAAGCGACCGGGCGGCTTGTCGCATGGTCGTGACGCGGTCGGTTTCGAGCACGTCGCGCAGCGTCCACCACAGCCGGTCGCCGTCCACCTCGGCGTCTTTGAGCACGATCGCGGCGCCCGCGTCTTCGAAGAGCGCGGCGTTGTGCGCCTGGTGCTGATCGGCCGCGAACGGATACGGGATCAGGATCGACGGTGTGCCCGTGAGCGCGAGCTCGGCGAGCGTCGACGCGCCGGCGCGTGCGATGACGACGTCCGCCGCGGCGTAGGCGTCGGCGGGATCGTCGAGATACGGAACGAGCTCCACGCGGTTGCCCGCGGCGAGCTCGCGCTCTTCGGCGCGCATGTATTGGTAGTCGCGTTCCCCGCTGACGTGCAGCACTTGCCACGTTTCGGCAAGCGTTCGCCGCGTCACGAGCGCGGCGACGGCTTCGTTGATCGAACGCGCGCCTTGGCTGCCGCCGATGACGACGATCGTCGTGCGGTCGGGGTCGAGGCCGAGCCGTTCGCGCGCGCTCGGTCCGTCCTTCGCGATGGAGAACGACGCGCGCACGGGCGCACCGGTGAGCACCGACTTGCGGCCGAACGATTGTTCCGAGGCGGCATATGTCGTCCAGACTTCGTCGACGAGCGGCGTGAGGAGCCGGTTCGTCAGCCCGGGCGTGACGTTGATCTCGAGCAGCGCGATGCGCGCGCGGATGATGCGGAAGAGACGGAGGATGCGCGCGGCGACGACGACCGGGAAGCACACGTAGCCGCCGGTCGCGACGACGAAATCCGGCTTGAACCGCGCGAGCGCGCCGAGCGCCTTGATCACGCCGGCCGCATTCGCGAACACCGTGCGCAGCGTCGACACCGAGAGCGAGCGCTGCAGCGGCGCGCTCGGCACGAACGCGATCGGCATCGTCTTGACTAGCGTCGCTTCGAGCCCGTCCTCGTTGCCGAAGAGCTTTGCTTCATACGCGTCGGCGGCGGGATAGCGGGCGCGCAGCGCATCGTGGATGGCGAGCGCCGGATAGATGTGGCCGCCGGTCCCTCCGCCGGTGAACGCAACGCGCAGCTTCACGAAGAAGGGGGTTTCACGCCGGGAGCGCGATTCCATTGACGTGTGGACCGTTCGGTGAAAATCGCGGGCGCTCTGGCGTGTGCTGCCTTCGTTCTCTGTCCCGCGGTGGGGACGGCCGAAATCAACCCGTCGATCCGGGTTCCGCCGGGTTGGGTAAAAATAGCCGCCACACATTCTGGATCACGCGCGTGGCGGCGCAATCGCGAACTCCTGGAGGTCGACATCCAGAACAATGGCGAGCGGCTTCCGCTCGTATCATTCATCAACCATGTGGTCCTGCCGGACTCCAACAGTCACGGGGCTCACGTCATCCGCAGCGCGGCAACGACCACCTGCGCGGGACGGCGGCGGGCGTGGCGGGTCGTTCTTTCCCTTCCGGTCCGGCCCGCGGTTCACGCCGTCGTCGACGCGATCATCACGGTCAGCGGGAACCACGCGTACGTTGCATCGTATGCGCGACTGCCCACCAGTCCTCCGAGTCCGGATGCGGAACGCGCAATTCGTAGCTTGTGCCTCAAGCGAATCTAAATGTCGCGTCGCGTCGCCGGCGTCAGCGCTTCGCGAACGGAAGCACGCCCGTCGGTGAACCGACGTTCGTGATCACGCCGAGCGGCGTGCCGTCGCGGCCGAACACTGCGATCGAGCCGTCGCCGTCGCCGCGGCAGCCGATGTTTGCCACGTAGACCGCGTCCGCGCTGATCGCGAGGCCGACCGCGGTGCCGATGTTCTGGCGGATGCGGGCGCGCGGTTGGTCCGAGGTCGCGCTGTCGTACACGTCGACTTCCGCGTCGTTGCTCACGCAGGACGGCGTGCCCGAGAGCACCGCGAGCGAACCGTCCGGTCCGGCGGCGAGCGCGCGCAGCGTGCGCACCTGTGGGCGGAGCGTTCCGACGAGGTCGAGCGCGGCGTTGTACGTGCGGACTTCATTGTTGCGCACGTCGGTCACGGCGAAGCGGTCGTTCGGCATCAGCGCCATCGTGCCGCCGTCGACAAGGATCTCGCGGCGCAGCCGGCCGCCGCGGTCCCACATCGCGAGGCGTCCCGAGCCCAGTACGACGAGCGAGTCGCCGACGCCCAGTGCGTCGCGCGCGCCGAGCGGAACGACAGGCGAGCCAACGATCGAGCCTTGGAGGTCGTAGCGGCGCAGCAGCTGCGATGAGCCTTCGTACGCGAGGAAGCCGTCGTTGGCCGGCGCGATGAATGCCGTGTTGCGGAAGCTCTTGACCGTGCGCGAGCTCAGCGACGGTGAGATCGTCTCGACGGCCAGCGCGCCCGCATCGTAGTAGCTCACCAGCGCGCTGCCGTCCGCGAGCGTGCCCAGGAGGCGATAGTTGCCGGTGCCAGAGCCCGCCGACGCGGACTGTCGTTTGTCGCCGTCGACGTAGACGAGGATGTAGCGCGTCGTGACCAGGAGCGGTTGCAGCGCCGTGTCCGCTGCGAGGGCCGGTTGTGGCGCACCCTTCAACAAGCTCAGGGTGACGCTGGCGCTCAGGATGGCGATGAGGCACGCCAGTAGGCGCGACGATGCGATCAGCCGGCGGGTCGGGTTCGGGCGCAGGGAGCTCATTGGGGCCATATTCCGCAGTCTCGAGCCTCCGCCCGGTAATAATTGCTTAACTAGGCAGAGGAAGCTAGCCAAGAAAAGAGAACGGGACGTGCCTCACCTCAGGAGGCCGGACCATTGGCGAACACTCTGAAGCGCACGCTTTGCCTGACTGTCGTTGCGACGATGCTGGCGGCGTGCAATCCGAACATCGACCTGGCGTCGATCCAGAAGCTCGGTAAGACGGCAGACGAGCAGGCGCCCGCATTCGCGGCGATCGCGGGCGATTTCTACGCGAGCTGCCAGCGCGGACTCGCCTGGCGGCTCACGGGCCACACGCCGGTCGTCCCCGGGATGATCGGGCTCACCCCGCAGCAGCAGCACGCTATCGGGGAAGCGATTCGTCAAGCGACCGAAGCGCAAGCCGCGGTCGACCGCCTCGTGAAGTCGCATGCTGCGCCGCCCGCGATCGCGGCCGCCAAGCGCCGCGCGCGCGGCGCGAGCGGCGCGGTAACCGCGGCCATGAGTCCCTTGGTCGCCGCACAGCACGCCGCCGACGATGCGAACGAGAAGCTCGACCCGGCGAACCCGCCGCCCGCGCCGGCAAAGACGCAGCCGACGACGCCGGCACCCGTGGCGACAGCGAAGCCGGCATCGACACCGAGCCCTCTGCTCACCGTGAACAACACGGGTGACCCGTGCCAAATCGGCGCCGACGCGGCGCAGCAGTGGCAGACCGTCAACCTGATCGTCCTCAACTACGTGCGCGCACTCGCCAACCTCGCCGGTGCACGCGAGAAAAGCGACAACACCTTCGGGCTCGACACGCTCGCGGGCACGCTCTCCGATCAGGGACTTTTCAAGAAGGGCCAGGGTACCGCGATTCAGGGCGCGGTCTCCAGCGTGATACGCGATGTCTTCGCGCAGAAGCGCCGGGACGCGATCGCAAAGTCGGCCCCCTTGGCCGAGAAATCGCTCAACGCCGTGATCGGCGCGCTCGAAGACGTCGCGAACGTCGACTACCGCCAAGTCCTCACGCAAGAGCGCCGGGACGTCAACCATTTCTTCCGCGACAACTTCCACGCCGCGCCGAACGGGATCCCCGCGCTCAAGACGCTGGCCTACCGCCAGCAGTGGAAAGACGAGCTCGCCGCGATCGACAAACGCGTCGCGGCGATTAACGACTACGTCGGCACACTCGAAGCTTTTCGCAAAGCGCACAAGGCGCTGCTGTCCAAGGTCGGCCAGGGCGACTTCTCCGACTTCTACAGCATCGTGTCTGCCTACGTCGCCGAGTACCAGCCGAGGATCGACGACATAACCAAAGCGTACGCCGGCAGCCCGAAGGCTGCCAAGTCATAGGAGAACCGCCATGTCGAAGACGTCAGACCTCGCAGCGAAGTACAGCCAGCTCACCGATGCGCTGGCCGATCTCTACAACAATCTCATCACCGCCGGCCAGAATGCAGCCGCGGTCACCGTTCAAGAGGCCAACGACAAGGTCGCGCAGGCCGTCGAGGACCTCGCCGGACTGGATGCAATAGACCAACTCACGGACGCGCACGACCAACAAGTCCTCGCGGACTTGACGAATACGATGAACGCCAAGAACGACGCGATCTCGGCACAGGAAGCCCGCGTGGCGGCCGTCGTCGGCATCGTCAACAGCTTGGTGAACGTCGTCACGAACTTCGCCGGCGGTAACGTCGCCGCGGCCGTGGCAGCCGCGAGCAGCGCGGCGAAGGGCTTGAAGCAGCTTCCGGGCGGCGGCTGATGTTCGGCGACGGCGGTACCAACGCGTGGTGGGTGAACGCGCTGTTCTGGGCGAGCATCATCCTGTTCGGCGTGGCGATCATTCTGTTCGGCATCGAACATACGCGACGCCTCAAAGCTCGCGGGATGACGCCGCTTGCGCGCGGCACGCCGACAACCGCGAATGCGGATGCGAGCAACGTTCCTGAACTGAGCCCGTGGCTGGCGGCGTTCGCGCTCGGCGCGTTCGGCCTCTACATGTTCTTCGCAAACTCCATCGACGAACGTCCGCACGATGAGCTCGTGACGCTGTCCGGCTGCACGATGACCGTCAGCATCCCCGCGGAGGCGCGGGCTACGAGCAGCATCTACGTCGAGGCCTCGCTGAGCGATCCGACGCCGAAGCCGCCGAAGAAAACATCCTGCGTGAGCGTGCTGCGCAGCGCGGCGCTCGTCGTCGACGGAGCGCCCGTCAAGGACGACCTGCCCATCGTGCTCGAAAACAAGGAGAAGCAGACGACATGGAAGCGCCGGTGGTTCGTCGTCCCGCAAGGTGCCGGAAAACACCGCATCGAGGTTCTGTCCAAGGACAAGCCTGACTCATTCACCGCGGCCGCGCAGGTCGACAACCAGAAATCCAAAGTCCTCGGCAGAGCCAACGAGCTGGAAGGCTGCAAGACCATCCCCGCACTTCCCACGGATGCGTCGAAACCCGGTGCCACGGTCAAGGTGGATCTGAAAATAACATGCGGCGCTCAGCCGCAGGATCTCGTCCCGGCGCTTTTCGTGAACGGAAACGTCACGAAGCTCTTGGCCACGATCGATGTGAACGGCACGCGAACGTTCCGCTGGACCTTCGCTCGCTCGAAATTCCCGGACCGGCTGGACTTCGTCGTCACGGACATCGCCGACGACTGGCCGTGGCCGATCTTGGTGCGCCAGCCGCCCACGCTGGGCAATGTCAAGGACGGCATCGCCGGGCTGACCGGCGTCATCGTGTCGCTCAGCGGTTTGCTGATCGGCGTGCTGCAGTTCTTGAAAGGCGAGAAGGTGTCGTAGGCGGCGCGTTCGTCACGAGCAATTCCACGGCGGCGGGGTTTGGGGGGTATCGGCGGTTAGGCCGTATTCGGCGGTGTAGTTCGAGCCGCCGTCCGTCATGTACTCGCCGGTTACCGTGCGATCTTCGTTCGGTGCAAGGGGGAACGCTCGCACGACGTAGCGTTGGTTGGGGTCGGTGACCATCGGGACTTCGGTGGGATTCAGGTCGCCGTCGAACCAGAACGTCGACGTCAGCGCGCGGTTCAGCGCGACTTCGTACAGAAATGCCGTTTGCTGCGTGTCCGTCACGTTGACCAGGTGCAGCCGGACCGGGCGCACCACGCCGTAGTCGCCGGGAAAGAAGTGCGGGCCCGCGCGCAGGTTCGGAAACTCCGGCGTGCCTTCGACCGAGCCGAGGCCGATGTCGACCGACGGCTCTTCGTCCGGCGAGCCGATTCGGAGTTCGAGACCGATCGGTCGGATCGACCCGAGCGCGAACTCGCCTTTGCGGCGCGAGCGGTCCGCCGGCGCTTCGGGATCGTCGGCGACACTGAGCGGATCGATGCCGTGCGCCGTGCTGACGACCTCGACGTCGACCGCGCCGCCGTCGAGCACGGCGATATCGTACGCGGCGGCGATTAGGTCGCGTACGTGCATGTCGCCTTGCAGCGGCAGCACGAACGGGTGGTCCGGTGCGACGGTCGCGACGACGCTCTCACGACGGCGCCGTTCGCGCAAGTAGTCCGCGGTCGCGCGGTGGCCCGCGCAGAGATACTTTGTCGACGCCGGCGCGGCGCTGCCGGTGAGGGCAACGCGCGCCGACGTCTCGCGCGCGCGGAACACGAGCGCGAACGTGCGCGCTTCCGTCATCGCGACGTGGTACAGATAGATGCGCGCCGGACGGGCCGCCGTCACCGGCGTGACCGAACGAAAGAGCACGCCGTCCGCGGTGACGTATTCGGGGCTGTCGCTGTACAGCAGCGTCTGCGGCGCGCCCGGCGGCGCAATCGACACGGACGGATCGATGCGCAGATGCACGTTGGGCCTCGCTCTGACATCGACGAACGCGCCTTTACCGTCGAGACCGACGTCCACCGGTATGGTGTAGGATTGCGCCGCGTGGATCGGTATCGACAAGAACGGAACCCGCACATCGACGAACGGCTGCAGCGAGCTGCGCTGCGCGATCGCATCGCGCACCTTTGCCGCGGCGAATGACGGCGTCACGTCGCCGGCGAGCTCGACGTTCACGTCGGCGGCGACCGTGCCCGCGGCAGGTGCGACGAGCACCGCGGTGCTCGCCGTCGCGCCGGAAGCGTCGATCAGCGTGACCGTCCCGCTACCGCGGGCGACGCCTTTCAGCGATAGGGCGCGCGACGGCGCGTCGTAGGCTGCGGTCACGCCCGCGAACGACGAGACGACTCTGACGGTGCCACGCGCGCCGTAGGTGTGCGCTTTCTCCGTGGTGCCGGGCACGATTCCGATGTGCGAGCGGTCCAGTTGAAACGGCACCGGCGTCGGAGGCGCGGGAGCCGCGGTCGGTGGCGACGTGGGCGGGACTGCGGCTAGGGCCTGCGCACCCTTCGACAAGCTCAGGGTGACACTGGCGCTCAGGATGACACCGAGTGTGACGACGGTGATGAGCGCGATGCGCACGTTACGTCGTTCGATGCCTGCCTACGTTTGCGATCAGGCCGACGGCGATCAGGGAGACGATCAGCGCGGAGCCGCCGAACGAGATGAACGGGAGCGGGACGCCCGTTACCGGCCACGATCCCGTGACCACGCCGATGTTGACGAAGGCTTGGATCACGATCAGGAACGTGCAGCCCATCGCGAGCAGCATGCCGAAGCGGTCGGGCGCGCGCAGCGCCGCGGTGATCGCGCGGATCGCGAACAGCACGAACAGCACCAGCACGCCCAGCGCGCCCAGGATGCCCAGCTCCTCGCCGATCACCGCGAAGATGAAGTCGGTGTGCGCTTCGGGCAGATAGAAATACTTCTGGCGCGATGCGCCGAGCCCCAGGCCGAGGATGCCGCCGCTACCGAGCGCGAGCAGCGACTGCACGATGTGGAAGCCGGTGTTCTGCGGGTCTTTCCAGGGGTGCATGAACGCAAGGATGCGCGCGCGCTTGTACGCCGAGGAGCCGATCGCGATCAGCGCGGCGGGCAGCATCACGAGGACGCACATGATCAGGTGCTCGATGCGCGCGCCCGCGGTGAACAGCAGCGCGAACGCGGTGAAGATGTAGAGCGACGCCGTGCCCATGTCGGGCTCGAAAAGAATCGGCACGGCGAGCAGCAGGGTGACCAGCAGCGCCGGGAAGACGCCCTTCGACAGCGAGCGAATCCCTTCGCCGAGCGACGACAGCTTCGCCGCGAGGAACAGCACCAGCGCCAGCTTGCCGAACTCCGACGGCTGGAACGACAGCGCACGCAAGCCGATCCAGCGGCGCGCGCCGCCCGTCGCGTATCCGATGTGCGGGATCAGCGTCAGCACGAGCAACAGGACCGCCGCGATCACCACGCCCGGCGCGATCTTGCGCAGCCTGTGATAATCGATGCGATACGCCGCATACCCGAGGATCAAGCCGACGACGAGATACACCGCCTGGCGCTTGAGATAGTGTGCCGTGTCGTGATACGCCGAGTACGCGATCGCGCTCGACGAGCTGAACACCATGACGAGCCCGAGCGCGACCAGGAACGCAACGGGGCCGAGGAGCAGCGGGTCGGGCGGTTTGAGCGCCGCGCGGAGGCGCGCTCGCGGCGCATTCGGGCTCACCGTGACGCGGCGGGCGTTAGCGTGCACCGGCCACCGGATGTTGGAGCGCGTGCACCGCGCCGGCGAACTCTTCGCCGCGGTGTTCGGCTGAGCGGAACATGTCGAACGATGCGCAGCCCGGCGAGAGCAGCACGACGTCGCCTTCCTCGGCGAGATCGCTTGCGCGGCGGACGGCGTCGTCCATCGACGTTGCGTGCTCCACCTTCGCGCGCTTCACAACGCTCGCGATCTCGTCCGCGGCTTCGCCGATCAGCACGACGGCCTTCGCGCGCGACGACAGCACCTTGCCGAGCTCGGCAAAGTCGGTGCCCTTCGACTTGCCGCCCGCGATCAGCACGATCGGCCGGTCGAACGCCTTCATCGCCGCGATCACCGCACCCGGGTTCGTCGCCTTGGAGTCGTCGACATAGCGCACGCCGTCGATCTCCGCAACCGGCTGGAGGCGGTGGTCGAGCGGGCGGAAGTTGCGCACACCTTCGCGGATCGCGTCGACCGGCAAGCCCGCGGCGAGCGCGACGAGCACCGCGCCCATGACGTTCTCGACGTTGTGGCGGCCCAGCAGCGGGATCTCGCCGGTGCGCATGATCTCGATCGGGCGCGGGTCGCCCGTCGGCGGCGCGTACACGATCGACTCACCGCGCAAATACAGGGTCGTGGTCCGGTGCGGTTCGCTCGCGAACCAGAGCGCGCGCGTCTTGATGCGGTTGCCGTCCTCGCCCGGCGCCGACGCGACGATCGGATCGTCGAGGTTGCCCACGAACGTGTCGCCCGGTCCTTGATTGGCAAAAATGCGCATCTTCGCTTCCGCGTACTCTTCCATCGACGGATAGCGATCCAGGTGATCGGGGGTGACGTTGAGGATCAGCGAGATCTTCGGCTTGAACGAGCGGATCGACTCGAGCTGGAACGACGACACCTCCGCCACCACCCAGTCGTCCGCCTTTGCGTCGGCCGTCTCGCGAATCAGCGCGTTGCCGATGTTGCCGCCGACGTGCACCGTCTTTCCGGCGGCGGCGAACAGCGCGCCGATCAGCGCGGTCGTCGTCGTCTTGCCCTTCGTGCCGGTGACTGCGACGATCGGCGCCGCGCAGAGGCGATAGGCGACCTCCACCTCGCTGAACACCGGGATGCCCTTCGCTTGGACTTGCCGCACCAGCGGGTTGTTCAGCGCGATCCCGGGCGACAACACGGCGACCGTGACGTGCTCGAGCGCCTCATCCAGATCCGCGGGTTGGATGAAACGCACGTTCGCGGCGCGCAAATCGTCGAGCGCGTCCGCGAGCTGTTCGGGCGGCGCTTCGTCGGTCGCGACGACCGAGCCGAGCCGCGTGCGCAGCACTTCGACGCTGGCGCGGCCGCTGCGGCCGAGGCCGATGACGAGGGCGTGGTCGGTGCGGTCGAAGCGGCCGCTCGTTGATTCGATCATGATGCAGTGCGCGATATCAGGGCCAGGCCCAGCACGGAGAGAACGAGAGAAGCGATCCAAAAACGCGTCGTGACCACCGTTTCCGGCCACCCGCCGAGCTCGAAATGGTGGTGGAGCGGACTCATCCGGAACACCCGCCGGCGCGTCGTCTTGTACGATGCGACTTGGATGATGACGCTCAAGGTTTCAGCAACGAACACGCCGCCGATCAGCAGCAAGAACAACTGCGTGCCGGTGAGGATCGCGACGCCCGCGAGCGCGGCACCGAGCGCGAGCGAGCCCGTGTCGCCCATGAATAAACGCGCCGGATGGCGGTTGTAGATCAAGAAACCAAGCACCGCGCCGGCCGCCGCGGCGGCGAATAGCGGTACGCCCAGCGGCGCGCCTGCGAATTGCGCCGCGCACGCGAACACCAGCAGCGGAGGCAGCACCGTGCCGCCGGCGAGACCGTCGAGGCCGTCGGTGAGGTTCACCGCGTGCGTCGTCGCGAGCACGACGCACACCGACAGCACGTACCACAGCCACACAGGCACCGCGCCGACGCCGAGGAGGACCGTCGCGTGCGGTCCCGCGACGAGCAGGAACGCGACGGCCGCGACGGCGGTCAGCGCGAACTTCGAGCGCGCGCGCAGGCCTTTGTTCTTGCCCTTGCGGATTTTCGCGAGGTCGTCGAACGCGCCGATCGCCATGCACGCGTACACCAGCACGGCGAGCGCGAGAGTCGTGCGCGAGGGAGCGAGCAGCAGCGCGACCAGCGGCGCGATGCCGAACAGCAGCCCGCCCATCGTCGGCGTGCCCGTCTTGACCTGATGCGACTTCGGCGCGTCCTCGTACGCGGTTTGCCACGCGGACGCGCGGCGCAGGCGGTCGATGAGCGGGTGCCCCATTAGCGCGGCGATGACGAACGCCGGCACGCCCGCGACGAGCACCGCGATCAGCAGCACGCCCAGGCCGAATGGCCACTGCAGCACGACGACGAGCGGCGCTACGTACCACGGGAAGGGCATGCCGATGTCGCTCACGGCGTCACCAGCGGGTGCGGGCCGGCGCCGCGCCAGGCGAGCACGACGATCGGCGTCTGCTCGTCGCCGTTGCCGTGCGGGTTGCCGATCAGCGCGCGCTCGACCGCGTCGCGGTTCGCGCGCGGCGACGCGCCCAGCGCCTTCGCTTTGCGCAAGTCATTCGCGTCGACGATCGCGACGTGCACGCCCAGCGCGTCCGCGAGCTCGGCCGACACGCGATCCGGATCGGCGGGGCCGAGCACGATCGCGCGCTCGTACGGCGGCAGGGTGCCGGTGTAGCCGTCGATCGCGGCGATCTCTTCGCCGAGGATCTCGTAGAACGCGCCGCGCTTGCCGCGCAGGCGGCCGAGCACGTGCGCGATTCCGGCCCACAGCACGCGGAGCGGGCCGGCTTGATCGATCACGAGCTGCAGCGACTCCGGCTGGCTGACGGTCGCCATCCCGCCGGCGCGGCGCGACATCATCAACGCGAGGCGCGACGGGCGGATGAACTCCGCGGGGATGAAGCGCGACTGCGCGATCGCGACGGCGGTCTCCGCGATCACGACGACGTCGCCCGGGCGCGCGATCCCGCGGACCGCGTCGCCGACGACGACGGCCAGGTCGTCGCCGGGCGCGATCAGCCGCGTGCGCACCGGGATCGCAACGAGGCCTTCGGGCAACCCGCTCTCGCGGATCGCAACCGGAATCATGCGAACACCTCGGCGCCGAGCGCTTCGGCGATCTGCTCCATCTTGTACTTGCGCGAGCCCTTGAGCAGGATCGCGTCGCCGCGCCTCACGTTGGCGCGCAGCCACGCGATCGCTTCGTCGTTGGAGTCGTAGCGCACGATCGTGCCGCCCTTGGACTGCACGCCGCGCGCGGTGTCGGCCGCGAAGGTGCCGCCCGCGAGCACGACGTCGGCGCGCGTCGCCGCGATCTCGCCGATCTTCTCGTGCATCGCCGGCGCGTCGTCGCCGAGCTCCGCCATGCTGCCGAGCACCGCGATGCGCCGCTCCGCTTCTTCGCGGCCGAACGTCGCGAGCGTCGCGAGCGTCCCCGACAGCGACGCGTTGTACGCGTCGAACACCAAGCGCACGTCGTCGGCGAGCTCGACGATCTCGTACCGCCCGTGCGGCAGCCTCACGGTGCTCACGGCGTCGGCAAGCTTCTCGGCACTCGCGCCGCAGAGCAGCGCCGCGGCGAACGCGCCCGCGAGGTTGCGGCGGTTGTGGTCGCCCGGAAACGCGATCGCGACATGATGCGTCTCGGTGGCGCCGTCTTCCGCGATCGTCCGGGCGGCGTCGGGTTCGATCACCACCGCGCGCTGGCCGTGCGGCGGGCGCTCCGCGTCGATCCCGTACCACATCGGCGGCATGGCGAGCGATTCGGCGCGCGCGCGCGACACCGCGTCGTCGAGGTTGAGCACCGCGCGCCGCGCGCCCGACGGCACCGCCCACTTCGTCTCGGCGATGCGCTCGCGCGAGCCCATGATCTCCAGATGCGCCTCGCCGACGTTGGTCAGCACGCCGACGTCGGGCCGCGCCGCGGCGACGAGCACGTCGAGGTCGCGGTGCTTGCGCGCGCCCATTTCGACGATCGCCACGCGCTCGTCGCCGTCGTCGAGGCCGCACAGAAATTTCGCGACGCCGACCTCGTTGTTCTCGTTCTCCGGCGTCGCGGTCACCACGATCCCGGCACCGCGCAGCAGCGCGAGCAGAAACTGCTTCGTGGTCGTCTTGCCGGTGCTGCCCGTGACGGCGACGACCGTACCGCGAACGCGTGCGCGGGCCAAGCCGCCGAGCTGGAGATACGCTTGCAGCGTGTCGTGCACCACGAGCACCGCGTGCCGCTTGGCCCACCCTTCGATGTGCGCGGGATGGCGCTCGTCGACGATCGCGCACACCGCGCCGCGCGCGAAGGCTTCGTCGACGTAGTCGTGGCCGTCGAAGTTTTCGCCGCGCAGCGCGAGGAACGTCGCGCCGCGCTCGATCGCGCGCGTGTCGGTCTGCACCAGCAGCGACTCCGGCACGTGCTCACCGAGCGCGTGCGCGCGCGTCGCCTCGATCGCGTCGCGCGTCGGCAACCTCATCGGCGCCCGCGTTTTGAGAAGGCGATGCGGACTTCGTCGCGGTCGTCGAACGGGCGGGTTTGGTCGCCCACGATCTGGTACGTCTCGTGGCCTTTGCCCGCGACGACCACGGTGTCGCCCGCTTTTGCTTCGTCGATCGCGCGGCGGATCGCGTCGCGGCGGTCGAGCTCGATGTCGGTGCGCTCGTAGCCGTTCGCGACCGTGCGCGCGATCGTCAGCGGGTCTTCGCTGCGCGGGTTGTCCGACGTCACGATCACGCGGTCGGCGATGCGCGCCGCGATCTCGCCCATCTGCGTGCGCTTGCCCGGGTCGCGGTCGCCGCCGCAGCCGAACACGACGATCAGGTCGCCGCGCGTCGTCTCACGCGCTGCATTCAGCACGTTCTCCAGCGCATCGGGCGTGTGCGCGTAGTCGACGATCGCGTCGATGCCGAACGCGCCGATGCGCTCCATGCGCCCGGGTACGGCGCGCGTGGACGCGAGCCCGCGCAGCAGGTTGTCGCCGCCGTTGGTGGTGGCGAGCGCGGCGGCGCTCAGTGCCGCGAGCGCGTTGCGCACGTTGAACCGTCCGGGAAGGTGGATCGTCACCTCGTCCTTCCCGACGCGGAACGTCGAGCCGTCACCCGCCAGCCGCAGGTCGGTCGCGCGAAACCCGCCCGGGTGTTCGTTGTCGATGGCGTAGCTCACGACCGACGCGGGGCGCGCGCACAGCTCCCAATAGATCTTCAGACCCCAGGGGTCGTCGACGTTGATCACCGAGTGATGCGTGAGGTCGAACAGCCGCCGTTTCGCCTCGACGTAGCGCTCCATCGTGCCGTGAAAGTCGAGATGGTCGCGGGTGATGTTCGTCAGCACCGCGACGGCGAACCGGACGTGGTCGACGCGGTCCAGCGCGAGCGCGTGCGACGAGACTTCCATCGCGACCACCTTCGCGCCCGCGTCGCGTTGCGCGGCGAGCAGCGCATGCAGCTCGAGCGCTAGCGGCGTCGTGTTGGAGAGCGGCCACCGGTGCTCGCGAAACTCGCCGCCCAGCGTGCCGATGATGCCGCACGGCATTCCGTCGGCCTCCAGCGCGTCCCGGATGAGGTGCGTCGTCGTCGTCTTGCCGTTGGTGCCCGTCACGCCGATCACGGCAAGATCGTGCGACGGATGATCGTAGAACGCGTCGGCGAGCGCGGACGCCGCGATGCGCGTGTCGGCGACGGTGACGATGGGTGGCGCACCCTTCCCCTGAGCTTGTCGAAGGGTCAGGGTGACACTGGCGCTGCCTGACTCGAACGCGGCGTTTTCTTCCACCACGACGACCGCGGCGCCGCGGGCGATCGCGTCTTGCACGTAGGCGTGGCCGTCCGTGCGTTCGCCGCGCAGCGCGATGAAGAGCGTGCCCGGCTCGACGGCGCGCGAGTCCGTTGCGATCGCGTCGACCGACGGCGGGAGCGTGCCGGCGACGCGAGCGCCCGGCAGGGTCGCCACGAGGCCGGCCGTGTCGCGCATCAATGCGTCCTGTTCGCGGCCGGCGCTGCGCGGACCAAGCGCCGGGGGTGCGGAGCAAAGGCCGGCATGTCGCCCGCGTGGAGCATCGCCGCGCGGGCGAGGGCGGCAAACACCGGCGCCGCAACTTGCGAGCCGTAGATCGAGCCGTGGGGGCGTTCGACCTTCACCAGGATGACGTAGCGCGGCTGTTCGGCCGGGATCATGCCGATGAACGACGCGACGTACGCGCCGGACAGGTACGCGCCGTTCTCGACCATCTGCGCCGTGCCGGTTTTGCCCGCGGTCGTATAGCCCGGCACGCGCGCCGTCGGGTTGCCCGTGCCGCGCAGGACGGCGGCGCGCAGGAACGAGCGCAGCGTCGCGGCCGTTTTTTGCGACATCACGCGGCGCTCGGTTTCGCGGCCATAGCGGTAGAGCACCGTGCCGTCGATGTCCTCGATCGCGGATACGATGCGCGGGCGCAGCAGCAAACCGCCGTTCGCGATCGCGGCGTACGCGCGCGCCATCGCGAGCGGCGTCGTCGAGATGCTGTGCCCGAACGCGATCGTCGCGAGCGACGAACCGCTCCACTCCGACGGCGCGAGCACAATGCCCGGATTCTCACCCGGCAGCTCCACCTGCGTCGCCTCGCCGAACCCGTATTTGCGGATCGTGCGGTTCATCCACGCGCCGCCGGTCGCGAGCCCGACCTCGGCGGCGCCGACGTTGTGCGAGAACGCGATGATCTCTTCGAGCGTCTCGCTGCCGCCCATGCTCGACGCCATCATGCCGTCCTCGGCGTTGTGGATCGTGCGCCCGCCGACGACGAGCGCGTCGCGCGCCGGGAAGCGCGACGCGGTGGTGAACTTCCCGCTCTCCAACGCGGCCGTAGCGGTGATCAGCTTGAACGTCGAGCCCGGCTCGTACGCGTCGGAGATCGCGCGGTCGCGCCACGCGTCTTGCGGATACGCGAAAAAGCGCGTCGGCTCGTAGTCCGGCACGTTGGCGACAGCGAGCAGCTCGCCGGTCCACGGATCCATCACGATCGCCGTGCCGCTGCGCGCATTCCACTTCTTCACCGCCGCGCGCAGCAGCCGTTCGCTCTCGAACTGCAAGTACGGATCGAGCGTCGTGACGATCGTCTTGCCGGGCACCGCGCGTTCGACGACGTGCGTGTTCCCCAGCGGCACGGCCTGGCCGTACAGGTCCGCTTCGATCTGCACCTTGCCGGGCGTTCCGCGCAGCAGCTTGTCGAGCGAGTACTCCAAGCCGCCGAGGCCGTTCTCGTCGGTGCCCGTGTAGCCGATCACCGTCGACGCCAGCCGGCCCGAGGCCACGAACCGCACGCCCGTCTCTTCACCTTTGGTGTCGATGCCGGCGAAGTTGAGCGCGCGCACGCGCTGCGCGACCTCGTGCGGCACCTTGCGCGCGAGCCAGCGGAACTGCGAGCGGTCGCGCAGCGCCTCTTCGAGATCGGCGACCGGCTTGCGCAGCAGCGGCGCGAGCGTGACGGCGATGCGGTGCGGCTCGGTCACGTCGGTCGGCACCGCGAAAATCGACTCCGACGGCAGCGAGCGCACGAGCACGCCGCCGTCGCGGTCGAGGATCGCGCCGCGCCTGGCGAACGACTCCAGCGTGACGTGGTGCTGCGCCAGCGCCGTGCGCGCCAGCCACGGGCCTTGGCGAATCTGCACGTCGCCGAGCTTCACCGCCAACAGCATCGCGAGCACGACGACCGCGGCGAGCGACACCTTCGCCCGAAACGGTGCGACGCGCGCGAAGGCACGCGCCGCCATTATTTCGAGCTAAACCACGCGAATAACGCGAATCCGGTGGGGCGTGGGAGCGGCTTCGGCTCGGGGACGCGCACGACGGCGTATACGTGCGGATCGTGCAGCTTCAGCTTGGCGGCGAGCGCTGCGAGACGGTCGGGCGACTGCAGGCGGGCGATGCGCTCGTCGAGGCGCTGCGTGTCCTCGAGCAGCGCGGTGCGCTCGAGGTCGGTGTGCACGAGCGCGTAGTTGAGCGACGTCAGGTTCGCGGTGAGCTTGACGTAGCCGAGAAGCGGCACGAGCGCGAGGAGCGTCAGCGTGAGCAGCGCGAAGACGGGCGCGCGCATCCGGCGGCGCGTGCGGCGCACGCGCTGGATCGTCGCGGCGCGCACGTACACGACGCGGCGCGGTTCGGGGAAGGGGGCGCGCTGTGCGGCGTTCATGCTTCGACCTCGACGCGCTCGGCGACGCGCAGCTTTGCGCTGCGCGCGCGCGGGTTGGACGCGAGCTCGTCGTCGTCGGCGACGAGCGGCTTGCGCGTCAGGACGCGCACGCGCGGGTCCTCGCGGAAGGTGTGCTTCACGATACGGTCCTCGAGCGAGTGGAAGCTGATCGCGGCGACGCGGCCGCCGATCGCGGTGCGGGTCAGCGCGGCGTGGAGGCCGGCTTGCAACGCGCCGAGCTCGTCGTTGACGGCGATGCGCAGCGCCTGGAACGTGCGCGTCGCGGGATGGATCTTCACGTGCGCCGGCGCGCGCACGGCGCGCGCGACGACGTTTGCGAGGTCGGCGGTGTCGCGCACGGGCGTGCCCGCGTCGCGCAATGCGACGATCGAGCGCGCGATGCGGCGCGACTTGCGCTCCTCGCCGAATTGATAGATCGTGTCGGCGATCGTCTTCTCGTCGCGCGACGCCAGGAAGTCCGCCGCGCTTTCGCCGGTCGTCGGGTCGAGCCGCATGTCCAGCGGCGCCGCGACGCGGAACGAAAAGCCGCGCTCGCCCTCATCGAACTGCATCGAGCTCACCCCCAAGTCGAACAGCGCGCCGTCCACGTGCGCGATCCCCAGCGCGTCGAGCCGTTGCGCCAGCTCGCGAAAGTTCGCGTGCACCAAACGGAAGCGCGGGTCGGCGATCGCGTGCGCGCCCGCCGCAGGGTCCGCGTCGAACGCGATCAGCCGGCCCGCAGCACCGAGCGCCGCGAGGATCAGCGCGGAGTGCCCACCCGCCCCGAACGTCGCGTCGACGTAGACGCCGTCCGGGCGTATCGCCAGCGCGTCCACCGCTTGCCGCGCCAGCACTGGGATGTGCGCGGGCAATCAAAACAGCCCCAGCTCCGACGCGAAGTCGGGAAGGTCGCCGCGGTCGCGGACGTGCTCGTCGTAGCGGTCCTTCGCCCAGACCTCGACCCGCGTGAGCGAGCCGATCGAGACGACCTCCTTGTCGATCCCGGCGTAGGCCCGCAGCGCGGCCGGGATCACGAGCCGGCCTTGGGCGTCGGTGCTCAGCTCCTCGGTGTGCGCGAACAGGCGCCGGACGTAGGCGCGGAACCGGACGTCCTTGGTGGGCGCGGCGTCGATCCGGGCGCAGACGTCGCCCCATGCGGCCGCCGGGTAGAGCGCGAGGCAGGGGTCCGGCAGCGCGATGGTAAGGAAGATGCCTGCCCCGAGACGCTCGCGGAACCGGGCGGGCACGACGAGGCGGCCCTTGTCGTCAAGGCTGTGGTCGACCGAACCCGTGAACAGCGGACGGTCCATTAGAACCTCCACTGATCTCCACTACGATCCACTGACGACCACTATATCCCACTACGAACCCGGCGGCAACGGGGCGGCGATCGTATTCGGAGGTTTTTCCGGCCATGGAGGCAAGCGCGGCGCCATGGGCTTCCCCGCAGCCAAGCTCGGCGACAAGGTCCTCGCGCTGGACATCCACATGATCCTGCCGCCGCCGGCGCCGCCGGTGGTGCCGCCGCCGATCCCGGTGCCGCACCCGTTCGCGGGCACGATCAACGGCAACCTGAGCACCGTCGTCATGATCAACGGCAAGCCCGCCGCGACGATCGGCAGCACGGCGACGAACATGCCGCCGCACATTCCGATCGGCGGCACGTTCGTCAACCCGCCGACCAACCTCGCGACGATCATCACCGGCAGCCCGGTCGTGATGATTCAAGGAAAGCCCGCCGCGCGAATGACCGACACGGCGATGACGTGCAACGATCCGGCGCCGCTGCCGAACGGAAAAGTGATCGCGGTCGGCACCGTCTTGATGGCGTAGCGCCAAAAAATAAGACGGTATCGCGCACTCGTGTCGGTCGGACGAACCGCCGTAGGACTGCTGCTGTCGAGACGTCGTACAATCTTTTGGACGGTCTGTCGGTAGGCCGAAGGAGTCGCAGACGCGTCCGTCAGAATAGGGCCCCCCGGGGCCAACCACCGCACGTCAAAAATCGAATTCGCGATCGCTGGCAAGCCGGGAATCTTTTTGATTCGGGGTTTTTTCGTCGTCTGGTCGAGCTCACGATCTGAGTAAGGCGCGCGTGTCGCGGCTTGTTCAATCGCGCTCACGTGTCTGTTGCAAACCATTCGATCGTCGACCGGGAGTCGTGAGATTTCGACTCTCTGTTTCACGACGGCCTACGCTACGTTTTGAGGAGAGTCTATGCCCGTCACGCCCACCTATCCCGGGGTGTACATTCAGGAAGTCGATAGCGGGTCGCGCGTCGTCACGGGCGTCGCGACTTCCATCACCGCATTCGTCGGCCGCACGATCAAAGGTCCGGCGAATACGCCGATCACGTGCTTCAACTACGGCGACTTCGAGCGCATGTTCGGCGGCCTGCAGATCGACACGCCGGTGCCCTACGCCGTTCAGGACTTCTTCGAGAACGGCGGCTCGCAAGCGCTCATTGCGCGCGTGTGCGCCGGTCCGCCGCTCGAAGCGGCCGCTTCACTCGTCCTTCCCGGGACCGACCCGGCGTACAAGCTGACCGCGCGCGTCAAAGGAAAGATCGGCGACCAGCTTTGGCTGCGCATCGCGTATCATGCGGGCAGCCCGAGCGCGAACGTGAACGAGAATCCGAGCACGTACGACGTCACGCTCTTCCTCGGACAGCCGGCGGCGCTGCCCGCGAGCTCGTCGTCGTCATCATCGTCATCGTCGGCCGCCGCGTCCAGTACGTCGTCGGGCTCGAGCTCATCGGCGGCGACCGCGACCGCCGCGCCGGCGCGTACTGCATGGCCCATCGTGCTCGCGACGTCGAACCCGATGCCCGACGATCCGGGTTTGACGCCGTCGGCGATTCCGATGTGGCTCGGCGGACTGACCAATCTCGTCGGCGTCAGCGGTTCGATCGATCCTGACCTCGTTACCGATATCATCGACGCGATCGCCAAGGGCACTCAGGACCAGAATTTCACCGGTGGCCAGGACGGCAGCGGCGCGACGGCACCGAAATTCGTCGCCGGCGATCTCGAGATCGACGCGACGATTCCGGGAAGCTGGGCCGATACGCTCGACCTTTCTATCTCGACGAACGGCGACGACACCATCGACGGCAACTACGTCCTCACCGGCAACCATCCGATCCTCGCCGCGCCGTACTCGGTCGGTTTTTGGGACTGGTCCGACCTCCAAACAAAGCTCGCCACGACCAAGATCTTCACGTCGAACGTACCGACGAATCCCAAGCTGCAATTCCCGCTGTTCGCGTCCGCGAAGAGAACGCGGCTGACCGGCGGGGCCCCCGGCTCGTCCTCAACCTCGTCGGCCTCGTCGGCCTCGTCGGCCTCGTCGGCAACCCCGGCGTCGTCGGACGGCTCGTCATCCTCGTCGTCGAGCCTCGCGGCCGCCGTACCGAAGCCGAAGCCGGCCTTCGTCGGCACGAGCATCAGCCTCACGCGCATTCCTGACGGGCAAGGCTCCGCGGCCGCGATGCTGCAGCTCGGTTTGGGACTCATCCTGATGGCGTCCAGCCCGGGTGAGTGGGGCAACAAGTACGGGGTGTACTGGGACAAGAACAACATCACCAACGACGTCGCGCTGCGATTCGCCGACTACGGGATCTCCGGGACGGACGATTTCTGGAACATCAACGTCGTCGAGACCAGCAATGGACCGAAGGCGTCGTGGCCGACCGTCGAGACGATCGGGCCCGTGTATATCGGGCCGATCGACGCGCCGTGCCGCATCGACCACGTGCTCGCAACGCAGTCGGGCTACCTCACTGCGTTCCCGCCGCTCATGTCGACGCCGGCAAGCGCGCTGCTTCAGGATCCGACGCAGATCAAGTCGGCGATCACGGTCAAGGGCAAGGCCGCGCAGCGCGGCATGCTCGCAGCGGGCGCCGACGGCGAAACGCTCACGACGGACATCGTGCTCGGCAGCGAGACCGGCCGGACCGGGATCTACTCGTTCGACAACGCGGATCTCTTCAACATCATGGTGATCCCGCCGGACCCGCTGCTGGGTGGCGACACCGACATGAAAGTCATCTACGGTGCAGCGGCGAAGTACTGCGCCGACCACCGCGCGATCCTCATCGCCGATCCCCTCGAAGCGTGGGGCTTCAAGGCGAAACGCAGCCAGTTCGGCCAGATCCAACCGACCGACTTCAACGTCGACGGGATCGTCGAGCGCCGCAGCATCTTCACGTACTTCCCGCGCATCAAGAAATCGGACCCGCTGCGCGCGAACCGCGAGATGGTGTTCTCGGCGAGCGGCATGATCGCCGGCATCTTCGCCGCGACGGACGTGCGGCGCGGCGTGTGGAAGGCGCCGGCGGGCGTGGAAGCCGGCCTGAACGGCGTGACCAATCTCGAGTACAAGCTGACGGACATGCAGAACGGCCAGCTCAACCAAGTCGGCATCAACGTGCTGCGCGACTTCCCCGTGGTCGGCAAGGTCATCTGGGGTTCGCGCACGCTCGCGGGTGCGGACTCGATGTCCGACGACTACAAGTACCTGCCCGCGCGGCGGCTCACCGACTACATCGAAGAGAGCCTGCTGCGCGCCACCAAGTTCGCGGTGTTCGAACCGAACGCCGAACCGCTGTGGGCCACGATGCGGCTTGCGATCGGTGCGTTCATGTCCGATCTCGCGCGCCAAGGCGCCTTCTACGACTACTACGTGCGCTGCGACGCCACCACCACGACGTCCAACGACATCAACCTCGGCAAGTGCAACGCGATCATCGCGTTCGCGCCGGTGAAACCCGCCGAGTTCATCATCCTTACCATCCAGCAGCTCGCGCTCAAGCCCGCGGCTTAGCGTAAGGAGTACGACGTGCCAGCGCCAGCATTCAAAACCAACACCGACCGCTACGACCCCTACAAGAACTACCGGTTCAAGGTCAAGATCGGCAACGACTACGTGATGGCCTGTAACAAGGTCAGCGCGCTCAAGCGCACCACCAAAGCCGTGGACTTTCGCGCGGGCGGCGATCCCAGCGTGGTGCGCAAGTCGCCCGGCCAGACCTCGTACGAGGCGATCACCCTCGAAGCCGGCGTCACCCACGACCCCACGTTCGAAGCGTGGGCGAACAAAGTGTGGGCGTACTCCATCTCCAAGGACGGCAAGAACGACGTCTCGCTGAAAGATTTCCGTAAGGACATCATCATCGAGCTCTACAACGAAGCCGGCCAAAAGGTGATGGCGTACAACGTGTTCCGCGCCTGGGTGTCGGAATACCAGGCGATGCCCGAGCTCAAAGGCGACGGCAACGAGACCGCCATCACGTCGATCAAGCTCGAGCACGAAGGCTGGGAGCGTGATGCGGCCGTGGCGGAACCGACCGAAGAGTCGTACGACTTGCCGAAGCCGTAAATGCGCGCTCCCTCCGCCGCGGAGCTCGTGCGGATGTGGGAGCTGGGTCAGGGCAAAACGTCGTGGCAACGCGGCCTTTTGCTCCTGGCCCCGCTCTTCCCCGACGCGACGTTTCGTGTGCTGAGCGCGATGGCGCTCGGCACACGCAACGCGCATTTGCTCGCGCTTCGCGAACATCTTTTCGGATCCACGATGAAAGCGATCGTCCGCTGTCCGCATTGCGACGACCGGATGGAGTTTGCGCTGCCCGTCGGCACGTTCTTGCCGGACGCGCCGAGCGGCGGCGACTCGGCGTACGAGCGCACGTTTACGCTCGGTGCCGAGGGCGGCACGATTCGCTACCGCTTGCTGTGCAGCGACGATCTCGCCGCGGTCGCGCAACCGAGCACGTCCGCGCCCGAAACGGCGCTCGCCATGCGCGCGCTCGTCGCCGTGGACGACGGCGTGGAGCTCACACCCGCCACGCTGGACGCGGTCGGCGATGCGATCGTGACGTCCGATCCGCTCTCCGACATTCGTCTCGCGCTCGACTGCGCGAGCTGTCATCAGGAGTGGGTCTCACCGCTCGACGTCGCGTCGTTCCTGTGGACGGAGATCGAGGGTGAGGTCCACCAGATTCTCGAGGACGTGCACCGGCTCGGCACCGCATACGGCTGGTCCGAGGCCGCGATCCTCACCATGTCGGCACGACGCCGCCGCGAGTATCTGCTGCGCGCATCATGACGCTCGGACCACTCACGGGCATCGTCGCCGCGGCGACCGGTTCCCCACCGCCTGTCGTCCCACGGCTCCGCTCGGCGCTCGAACCCGTCGACGCGCGGTTCGACGACGAGCTCGCCATGCGCGACGCCGGCACGTGGTCGGAGCTGTATGCGCGTCCGGCCGACGTCGATGAGTTCGCCGGCGTCGCGCTGCTGCTACGCTCGTTCGGCATCGACACGCTGCCGCTCGGAACGTCGCCGGCCGGCGGCGAAGCCGAATCCCCGCCGGACGTTGAACCCGAACGGCTCGCCGCCGCCCCGGATGCGCGGCGACAGAGCAGCGCCGAGCCGGCACCCGTCGTGCAATGGCCGGTGACCGACGCGCGCGCCGCCGGCGACACCCGGCACGCCGCACGCCCGAGCGCCGCAACGTCGGCGTCGCATACCGACAATCAGGGCGCCGTTTCGACCGCAGGGCTTGAATCGTCCGCGCCGTCCGCGCCGCGACCGATATCGCGCCCGGAACGTCCCTTGGGTTCGACAGCGGCGTCGCTGCCTGAAGAAACGACGCACGACGTAGCGCAATCGGCAGTCACCCGCGAATTCCATCCGTCATCGTCGCGAACCGACGACGCGGCGTCACATGAAGGCGTCACCGAACCGGCTGTAGCTCGGCCCCCGACGATCGCGGCTGCCGCGCCGGCTGCATCGTCCGCGCCGAATCCCGCGTTGATCCCGTCATCGCAATCTGAATATCTCTTGGAAGCGGCATCGCAATCAGCGACCACCGGAGATATCGATGACGGGAGCGTTGTCGAACCTGCTGTATCGCCGCTCGCAATAACCGCCGCTCGCGGTGCGCACGCATCGTCGATCCCGCCGTCGCCGGCGCGATCGTCCTCGCGGTCGGACGATGTCGTGGAATCGGCCGCACCATCCGAGCCCGGAGAAGCCTCACGCGGCATCGGAGCAACGCAGGCCGCAACCGTTTTCGAGTCGGCTGCAGTTCGACCGACGACCATCGACGCGCCCGCGGCGTCGACGCCGCCATCTACGACGCGACCGATATCGCGGCCGGAACACATTCTTGAATCGGCTGCGGAGTCGGACTCCGGAGAAACTGCGCTCGACATCGGATCCGCACCGCATGCCGGCGCATTTGAAGCGGTTGCAGTTCGGCCCGCGAAGACAACTACGCCCGCGGCAACTGGATCGTCGATGCCGCCGTCTGGGTCGCGACCGTTATCGCCGCCCGAGGACGTTTTCGAACCGGCTCGTTCGTCGGAGTCCGAAGGACCCGTACCCTACGTCGGAGCCCCAACGTCGGCGTCCGCGGCGCGACCGTACGTACCGTCCGAAGTTGGTGCGCAATCGGCGACGCCTTCAGGGTCCGTAGAAACTGCGCTCGACCGCGGAGACGCGCCGCAGGCCACCAAGCCCGCGTCGACTGCATCGTCGATGCCGCCGTCTACGCTTCCACAGTTATCGCGGCCCGAGTACGTTCTAGAACGAGTTGCGCCGTCCGAGGCCGAAGAAACGGCGCATCACACGGGAGCACCGCCGGACGCAAGTCTTGTTGAATCAGGTACCGCTCGGCCCGCGATGACCGCCCTGCCCGCGGCATCAGCAATTTCGACATCGCCGTCCGCGGCGCGACCGTTACCGTCGCAACATCATGTGCGATCGGCGACGCCGTCAGAGTCCGAAGAAACCTCGCTCGACCTCGGAGCGACGTCGCACGCAGACGTCATCGAAGCGGCGGTGGCTCGGCCAGCGACGACGGTCGCGCCAGCGTCGACTGGAGCGTCGATGCCGCCATCTGTGGCGCGACCGTTCTCACCTTCGGAACAACATTTGGAAGCGGCTGCGTTCTCCGCGCCGGAAGAAACGACGGTCGACACCGGAGCGCAGCCACATGCACGCGTCGTTGGGCCGGGTGTCGATCGGATCGCGACAAGCATTGGGCCCGCGGCAACCACGGCGCCGACGCAGCCATCGGCGACGCGATCGTTCTCGCGGTTGGAACACGATGTGCGGTCGGTTGCGGCGTCCGGGCCGGTAGAAACTGCGCTCGATTCGGAAGCGCTGTCGCAGGAAAGCAACGTCGAACGAGCGTTGGCCCGCGCCGCGACGAGCGCGTCGTCGTCGGAAGATGAATTGGTACCGGCTGTGCCGTCGGCGTCGGAAGAAATGGCGCTCGCCACCGGAGCGCAGTCGCACCCGAGCATCGTCAAAGCAGTTGGTACTCGGCCCGCGACGGGTGTCGCGCACGTGGCGCCGGCATCGTCCATTCCGCCGTCTGCACGGCCGTCATCGCCTTCGGAACACGATGCGCAATCGGCTGCACCGGCTGAGCCGGCAGAAACCGCGCTCGCCGTTGGAGCACAGCCTTACACGAGCATCGTCGATCCAGCTGGGGCTCCGCCTGCGACGGCCGTCCGGCCGGCAGCGCCGGCGGTATCGATATCGCCGTCTACGACGCGACCGTTTTCGCCTTCGGAACACGATCGGAAAGCGATTGTGCCGTTCGGGCCGGTAGAAACTGCGCTCGACTCGGAAGCGCAGTCCCAGGAAAGCAACGTCGAACGCGGTTCATCTCGGGTCGCGACCAGCGCGTCGCGGTCGGAGCACAATTTGCACTCGGCAGTCGTTACTCGGCCCGCGACGGATGTCGCGCACATGGCGCCAACATCGTCCATCCCGCCGTCCGCACCGCGGCCGTCCTCGCCTACGGAACACGATGCGCAATCGGCCGCACCGTCTGAGCCGCCAAAAACCGCGCTCGACTTTGAAGCACAGCCTTATACGAGCATCGTCGATTCAGCTGAGGCTCGGCCCCAAACGACCGTTGCCGCGGCGTCGCCATCGTCGACGCCACCGGCCGCGCCGCGACCGTCAGCACGTTCGGAACAGGCTGCAGCATCGGCGTCACCGACCGGCTCCGAAACTGCACCCAGCATCGGAGTTCCGTCGCACGTAAGAGTGCGACCAGAGCAGCGGGTGGCCGTAAGTGAAGCATCCGGCGATGCGGGTCGCGAATCCGCGATCGCGGACCGCCTTGCAGTCCATGAGATCGCGGCGAACGTGATCGCAACGGCTCGCGTCGAACCAATCACGCTACTCGATTCGCGCGGAAGTGACGACCGAGTCCTAGATGCGGATGAGCACGTGCGGCATGCCGAGGAGCAAGCTCGCCCCGCGGACGAGCACGTTGACCGTTTGGCGCCTGCACCTGTCGTTGAACGTCTTGCCGCGCCGCTCATCGAAGCGGTCGGACCGACCACGGTACGTGCCCGTGCCGCCGTCACTCCCGCGCCGACGCTGCCCGACGCAACCGCGCTCGTGCCGTCTGCCACGCCGATCACGCACGGCAGCGATCCGATTCGATCCGCGACAGACGAGAACGCCGGAACAGAACGCACTGACGCGGCCTCCGTCGCCGACGCCGTACGGCCCACCGGCTCCGCCGCCATCGCCGTTTCGACCGCGCACGTGCGCCCACGCTCCGAACCTCCGCTCGTGTCCGCAGCAATGGCTGAATCCGACGAGCCACGCCACGCCGGCCGGTCAGCGCGCACCGAATCAACCGCGCGCCCCGAAGCGCGGCCGCACGCCGAAGCGCAGACACGATTCGAAGGCCTGACCGCGCACGAAACGACGTCCCGATCGGAAGCACCATCTCGATTTGAAGCGTCTCCGCGCTCGGCAGCGCCGACTGCACGTCCGTGGTCCGCTCGCGACGCGACGCTGCATGACGTCGTCGCGCACGTGCCGACCGAACATCACGCCATCAGCACGCCGAACACGCTGAGTACGCCGAGCACGTCGTCGCCCGGAACCGACCCGGCCGGTGCGGACGTCGCGACAGTGGACCCCGCACCCCAAACTCTGGGCGCGACGGGAACCGGCAAACTGATTTGGCGCGAGGCCGATGAGCGCGCCCACCAGACCCACGCGTCAATCGATGAATCGGCTGAACCTCGCGCGCTACTGAAAGAATCGCGCGGCCCGGAAATCGAAGCTGCCGATCGTGACGGCGCACGCATACTCGCCGCCGCGGACGCCGCACCGAGCGGATCGGCGGTCGTGGAACATCGCGTTCCGCCCGCGCGGTCGACGGTCGTGCAACTTCTCGCAGTCGGCGACGTCATGTCCGCGGACACGCTCGCCGGACACCGCGAAGCCTCCGCTCCCCACGTTGAACGCGCAGGGCCGGCGGCCATGCCGAGTCGCGACGTGCCGCAGATCACGCCGGCGCACGCCGAATGGTCGGATTCGACCGCCGCGCATTCGAGCATTGACAGCGAGTGGGACGCCGCGACGCGCACGCACGCGCTCGGTGCGCGCCGTGAATCAACAATGTCCGGAGATTTGGGTGCCGACGAATCGACGAGCGCGAACGACGCGGAAGCCGTTGATACGTCCGGGCGTTCCACGTTCACCCACGACTCGAGCGTTCCCGACGTCGTACTTGCGCGCCCCGATCTCCGCCGCGACATCGCAGTAACCACACCGTCCGTGTCGCACGATGCGCACGACGCAGCTCCAGGCGCCATCGAGGTCACCACCAAGCCCCGCGCCATTGCGCTGCGTACGAATGCCGTCGATGTCGAGCCTTTCGCGCGTGCGAGCGCGGCCCAACCGCTCGCGATTCCGAGTGCGATCGAGCAGCTCGCGGGCGGGGACGCGGTCCAGTCGCCGCCGGCTATCGAGCCCGAATTGCATCCGGTCGAACCGCCGGTGACCGAGCGCACGTTCGACGCCGTCGTCACCGCGGCGCCGCGTGACGTGGCTGCATATCGCACGCCATCGGTCGTGCCTGCGCGTCCGGCGCCGGGAGCGGACGCGAGCCGCGCCGCCGCGCCGCGCCAGGACGCGAGCGCGCGCGAACGCACCATCCGCATCGTCATCGATCGCATCGAGATCGGCGCGCCGCCCGCGCCGCCGCCGCGCGCGCCCGCACCTCCGCTGCGGCGCAGCATGAGCCTCGAAGACTACTTGGGGTCGCGACGATGAGCAACTATCTCGCGCTGGCGACCGTCACCGCCACGCTCGGCCGCATGATCGGCGAAGCGCTCGAGCAGATTCCGCATCCGTCCGGCATCCCGCGCGTGCGCTTCGGGCCGCCGCAGGCCGATCCGCAGCACCTCGGGTGCTCGGTCTTCCTATACCGCGTGTCGGTGAACCCGTTCCGCCGCAACGAGGACCTCCCCACACGCACGGCCGCCGGCGCGCTCGTCGAGCGCCCGCGCGCCGTGCTCGACGCCGACTACCTGCTCACGTTCGCCGGCGACGAGAAGACGCTCGAGCCGCAGCGGTTTCTCGGTGCGGTCGTGAGCGCGCTGCAGATGCAGCCGATGATCCCGCGCGACGCGATCAAGCGCACCATCGCGGGCCTCGACTTTCTGCGGAACTCGGACCTCGACCAGGACGCCGGCCACGTTCGCCTCGCGCCGGGGATGATCGACCATCAGTCGATGGCGCAGCTCTGGAACACGTTCCCGCAAGTGCCCTACAACGTGTCGATCGTGTACACGGCCTCGGCGATCGTCATCGAGCCCGACGTGAATCCCGAGCTCGTCCCGCCCGTGCTCGACGTTCAGGTACGCCGCGCATGATCGCACGCTCCGGATCCGATCTCGCCGCGGATCGCGCGCACATGGTGCGCGCGTTGGACCGCGTCCGGGGCTATCTCGAGGCGCACGCGAACGGCAGCGCCGCGACGGCGCAGCCGGACCTCGCCGACGACTCGGCGCTGGCGCGATTGCGCGGCGTGTTCGGCTTGTCTCGCTTCGAGCGCGACGTGCTGCTCCTCGCCGCAGCACCCGAGCTCGACGGCACCTTCGCAACGCTCTTCGCGCAGGCGAGCGGCGACGCTGCGCGCGCGTATCCGACGTTGTCGCTCGCGCTCGCGGCGCTGCCGGAACCCGCGTGGTCGGCGGTCACGCCGGACGCGCCGCTGCGCCATTGGCGACTCGTCCAGATCGACGGCCCGTCGGTCGTCACGGGCGTGCTTCGCGCGGACGAGGCGATCGTGAACACGCTGCTCGGCTTTGCGCACCACGATTCGCGGCTCGAGCCGTATTCGAGCGATCTGCTGGGCGACTCGTCGATCCTTTCGGCGGAGCAGAACGCGGTCGCGAGCGCCGTGGTGTCGCTGTGGTCGCGCAACGATCGCGCGCACGTGCAGCTCGTCTGCCCGGACCGGCTGCTCGCGCGCGCGGTCACGCGGCGCGTGGCGGAGTCGACGGGCGTCGCGCCGCTCGTGCTGCGCCATGCATCGATGCCGCTCGACCCGGGCGACCTGCTCGCCGTGCTGCGCGCGTGCGAGCGCGACGTGCTCATCCGCGGCGGCTTCGCGGTGCTCGAGTGCGACGACGGCGACGATCCGCACCGGCGCAGGACGATCGAGCTGATCGTCGAGCGGTTCGGACCGGCGCTGCTCGTCCTCGCGCCGTCCCGCGTGCACCTCTCGCAGGAAGGCGTCGTCACGCTCGACGTGACGCGCCCGACGCGCGACGAGCAGAGCGCATACTGGGAAGCGAGCCTGGGCGCGGACGGCGCGGACGCCGCGGGCCGCCGCCTCGCCGCACAGTTCGATCTGGACCTCGCGACGATCGGCACCGTCGCGGCATCGGTCGCACCGGACGCGACCGCCGACGACGTGTGGGACGCCGTGCGCGCGCAAGCGCGACCGCAACTCGATGCGCTGGCGGAACGGATCGAGAGCCCCGCGCGCCGCAGCGACCTGGTGCTGGCGCCCGACCGGCGCCGGCTGCTGCGCCAAATCGTCCACCACGTGCGCTACCGCGATCTCGTGTACCACCGCTGGGGCTTCGCGGACTCCGTCTCGGGCGAGAGCGGGCTGACCGTGCTCTTCAGCGGCGCGAGCGGCACCGGCAAGTCGCTCGCGGCGCGCGTGCTCGCCAACGAGCTGCGGCTCGACCTCTACCGCGTCGACCTGTCGGCCGTGTTCTCGAAATACATCGGCGAGACCGAGAAGAACCTGCGCCAGATCTTCGACGCGGCCGAGAGCGGCGGCGTCGTGCTGCTGTTCGACGAAGCGGACGCGCTCTTCGGCAAACGCAGCGAGGTGAGCGACAGCCACGACCGCCACGCGAACGTCGAGGTCAGCTACTTGCTGCAGCGGCTCGAACGCTTCAACGGCGTCGCGATCCTCACCACGAACATGCGCGAAGCGTTCGACGCCGCGTTCATGCGCCGGTTTCGTTTCGTGGTCGAGTTTCCGTTCCCGGACGCGGTCCTGCGGCAGCGCATCTGGCGGCGCACGTTCCCGGCGGCGACGCCGACCGACGGGCTCGACTTCGCGCTGCTCGCAAAGCTGGCGATCCCCGGCGGCAACATCCGCAACATCGCGCTCAACGCGACGGTGCGGGCGGCGGCGCGGGCGGCAGGCGCGGTGGGTATGGAGGACGTCGCCGCCGCCGTGCGCGTCGAGTACGCCAAGCTCGACCGTTCGATGCACGATCCCGATCTCACGCGCTGGCTCGAAGCGGTGCCGCAGCGCGACGTGGTGCGGGCGTCATGACGATGCACGACGCGCCGCGCGCGATCACGCTGCACATCGGCGAGCTCGTCCTGCCGGCGTCGTACGACGCGCGCGACTTCGCGGCGCGGCTTGAGCGGGAGATCGCCGAGCGGGCCGGCGGCCCGGGATCCGACCCCGTCGTCGCGGCGCTGGCGACGCGCCTTTTGGAAGCACTCGAACGCGCGGAGGAAACGCGATGAGCACCAACCCGGTCGGCCCGGTCGTCTTGCGCGGCGCGCTGGTCACCATCGACGGCCGCACGATTCAGGACGTCGTCCGTTTCCAGTACAACCCCGAATCGATCAAGCGATCGTTCACGATCTCGCCGCGCAGCCGGCGAGAGGGCCGGCGCGACGCGTCGTACGCAGACATCGCGCCCGGTCAGACCATCGCGTTCAAAGCATACTTCGACGCGACCGACAAGCTCGGCGCCGGCGACACGTTCGTGACCAACCTCGGGCTCGCGCCCGAGCTGGCCGTGCTGGAGAAGCTGATCTATCCGGCCCGCGCCGACGTGCGCACGCGCGACGAGAAGCGCGACAGCGGCGAGCTGGAGATCTCCCCGATCAAGATCTTGCGCGCGATGCTGATCTGGGGCCGGGACCGCGCGTTTCCGGTCGAGATCACCTCGTTGTCCATCGACGAAGAGGCGTTCGATTCGAAGCTCAACCCGATCCGCGCGACGGCCGACATCACCGTCACCGTGCAGAGCTACCTGACGGAGCCGGACGACGTCGACTACCGGCGGTTCGGCGCCTATCACGATTGGCTCGAGAACGCAGCGCAGCGGTTCGGCACGCAGAGCATCACGAGCGATAGCGGGCGCCTGCAGCGGCTCGTCAGCCGGAGCTCGCGATGATCGACGCGGACAGCCGCTACGCCGCGGTCGGCTCGGACACGCTCGGCGGCGAGGACGAGGTGATCTTCCTGCGGCGGCGCTTCTTGCCGCCGGCGTCGGAGATCGAAGCCGCGGAGACGCTCGACGCGGCGAACGTGCCGCGCTGGCGGCTCGACCTGATCGCCGCGCACGCGCTGGGCGACGCGTTCGCGTTCTGGCGAATCTGCGATGCGAACGACGCGATGAACCCCGCGACGCTGTTGGACGATTGCGGGAACCAGATTCGCATCCCGTCGGGAACCGCCGAATGAGCGTCGGCGGCGACAGCGTCACGGTCATGGTGTACGCGGGCGCCTCGGCGCCGGCGAAGCTGTCCGCGCCGTTCGTCGACGCGCTCGAGCGCGTGGAGGTGATCCAAAAGGACGACGGGACGTCGGGTTTCAAGGTTACGCTGAACCTGCAGTTACCGTACAAGCAGTCCTCGGAGCTTCCGATCCTCAAAGACGGCACCGTCGCGCCCGGCAAGCGCGTGAAGATCGGCGTCCAGATCGGGAGCAAGACGACGGTACTCACCGACGGCGTGGTCGGACAGCACGAGCTGCATCCGGTTCCGGGCACGGACGACGAGTTCACGTACGACGTGTTCGGCTGGAATCTCATGGCGTACATGGCGAGCGAGCAGATCGCGACGGAATGGCCGGGCCGCTCGTCGGCCAAGATCGTCAGCGAGATCCTCGACAAGTACGCGAAGTACGGGCTGAGCGCCACCGTGATCTCGCCCGCGACCGATTTCACCCCGACGGTCGAGCAATGGATACCGCAGCAGAACGCGAGCGATCTGCAACTCGTGCGCGCGCTCGGCCGGCGGTTCGGGTACATCTTCACGATCCGGCCCGGCGCATCGATGAACGCGCAGAGCGTCGCGTACTGGGGACCGCCGAGCCGCGACGGCAGCCCGCTGCCCTCGCTCCCGGTCAGGATGGGCTCGCGCGCCGTGAAGTCGAGCCAGTTCACGTACGACGCGGCCGCGGCGGAGAAAGCCAAAGGCGGCAGCCATACGGACGCCGACGACGAGCAGACACTCCAGGTGGAATCGTCGTCGGAGCTCGGCGTCAAGAAGCTCGCGAAGGCATCGAGTGCGGCGAGCACGCTGGCGCGCACGGTGCTGTTCATCGAGCCCGGCTTGTCGGGAGCGCTCGCGAAGTCGTTCGCCGACGCCCAGGCGCAGCGGTCCGCGCAGCGCGCGGCGCGCATGACGGCCGACATCGACGGGTTCGTGTACGCAACGGCGGTGACGGCCGGCGCGCTGCTCCCGGTGCGCGGCGCGGGCATGCTTCACGACGGCGTGTACTACGTCGAAGAAGTCAAGCACGTGCTCGAGCGCGGCGTGTACACCCAGTCGGTCACGATGACGCGCGAAGGTCTCGGCGCGACGATCGCGCAGGCCCGATGATGCAAGAAGACGTGCGCCGCTTCCACGGCAAGTACCGCGGCGTCGTCACCGACACCGCCGACCCGTCGAGCCTCGGCCGCATCAAGGTGAAGCTCGAAGATTTCCCGGGCTGGAAAGACAACTGGTGCATGCCGTGCGTGCCGTATGCCGGCGAGAACGTCGGATGGTTCGTCATCCCGGAAAAAGACGCGCACGTCTGGATCGAGTTCGAAGGCGGCGACCCGAGCCGCGCGATCTGGAGCGGCTGCTTTTGGGAAGCCGGAAAGATTCCGCCCACGGCGACGCCGTCGCGCAAGATCTGGCAAACACCGACGTGCCGGCTCGTGCTCGACGACCTCGACGGCAAAGCGGGTCAGCTCGAGATCGACGCGACGACGCGCGAGGGCAAGACGTTCGTGATCCTGATCGACAAGGCCGGCATCAAGCTGACCGCGGACACCGCGGTGATCACGATGGCGATGGACGACGGCATCACGATCGAGTACCCCAGCGCGAAGATCACGCTCACCAAAGACACCACCAAAGCGGCGTTCGGCGACACGACCACGCTCGCGCTCACCGCGCAGGAGCAGACGCTCAAGTCGACCTCCATCGTCGTGACGGCGTCGAACGAGCTCAAGGCGACGGGCACGGCATCGGCGACCGTGACCGCCGGCCGGTACACGCTCAAGGCGCCGTCCATCACGCTCGACGGACAGATGATCAACCTTGGCCTCTGACGTGCAATCCTTCCTCGCGTACCCGCTGCGGATCGTGAACGGCACGGTGGTCACGAGCCCGTCGCCCCTCCATATCCGCGAGATGATCGAGCAAGTGCTCTTCACGATGCCGGGCGAACGCGTGATGTACCCCGAGTTCGGCGTCGGCCTCGAGCGGCTGCTCTTCGACTCGACGGCCAGCGACATCACGGCGGCGACGCAAGCCCTCATCAGCGAAGCGCTGCAAGAATGGCTCGGTGACCTGATCGTGGTGCGCGGTGTCGCCGTCGTAGCGGTCGACTCGACGGTGAGCATCAGCGTGACGTACGAGCTGCTCGGGACGCACGAGACGGAGCGCGTGGTGTTCGAGCGATGATCGCGCAACCGAACGTCGTCGCGGCGGACGGCGTCGTAGCGTACACGCGTGACGGCGACGACGTGGAGGTGGTCGTCCAGTTCCGGCCGTTCGGCGAACAGCTCCCCCGGCGGCTCGGCAGCGCGCGCGGGGTGACCGCGACGCTCGACGACGCGAATCACACGAAGCTGAAAGTCCGCTCGGTGCGGATCGAGCGCGACCGCCTGCACGTCGTGGTGGCGGCGGGCGATGCGCAACGGTTCACGCTGCGCTTCGACGGCGTGATCCACGGCAGCGACCGCGTCGCGGTGTCGCTGCTCGACGACGCTGCGTTCGATCCGAAACAAGGAACGGCAGCGGCCGAACCGGACGCCGCGCGCACGCTGGTCGATTACCTGTCGAAGGACTTTCGCTCGTTCAAGCTGTTGATGCTCGACTCGATCGCGCACAAGGCGCCCAGTTTCGTCGAACAGCACGAAGCCGATGCCGCGATCGCGCTCATCGACGTGCTGGCGTTTGCGGCCGACAGCCTTTCGTACTTTCAGGACGCCGTGGCGACCGAGGCGTACCTCGAGACCGCGCGCCGGCGCGTCTCCGTGCGCCGGCACGCACGCCTGCTCGGCTACACGCTGTCCGAAGGCTGCACGCCGCGCGTGTGGCTTCAGGTCGAGCCGAGCGTGGTGTTCGAGCTCACGCGCGACTTCAAGGCGTGCACGGCGCTGGATCCCAAGCGCGTGTTCCAGCCGCTCGCCGACGTGTGGCTCGATCCTGCGATTCACACGATGTCGCTGCGGGTCGACGGCGGCGACGAGGTCGCGCTGCGCAAAGGCGCGACATCGGCGACGCTCGTGCGCAGCGGTACCGGGCCGAGTCCCGCCCTCAGGCGCGGGACCGTGCTGATTTTCGAGGAGGGGAGAGACCCCGCGACCGGGCTGCTGCCGGCGCAGCGCAACCGCCAGGCCGTACGGCTCAATGCCCCTCCGGTCCATCGCGCGCACCCGACCGATGCCGGGATGCTGCTGACCCACGTGACGTGGTACGACGACGACGCGCTGACGATCGACCTGCGCGCGCGCACCGCGATCGTGCGCGGCAACATCGTGCCGGCGGATTACGGTGACACGCAAGCCGAGTTCCCCCTGCAACTGGACGCGTTCTCGGCCGCGAACGCCACGCTGCGCGTTGCGCTGACGGACCTCACGTTCGCGGTACCGTACGCAAGCGATGAGCCCGCGAAGGCCTTCACCGAGCTCGACCCCCGCGCGGCCGTCCCGTCGCTGCTGCAGATCAAGGCCACCTCGTTCGACGAGCGGATGGAATGGCGGCCAAAGGCCGATCTCATCGCCGCCTACCGCTTCGAGCGCGTGTTCGCGGTCGAGGTCGAGCGCAGCGCGGCGGTGCTGCTGCGCTTCGGCGACGGGACGAACGGCGAACGCCCCGATCCGTCGTCGCGGTTCACGCTGACCTATCGTCAAGGCAGCGGCATCGACGGACACGTCGGCGCGAAAACGATCACCGAACTCGTCGACGACACGGACCCGCGCGTCATGTCCGTCACCAACCCGTTACCGTCGGCCGGCGGACAGCTCCCGGAAGACATCGCGCAAGCCAAGCGCTGGGCGCCCGATGAGATCCGCGTGCAGCGCCGCTGCATCACCGAGGGCGACTACGAGCGCGTCGCGCAAACCGCCCCCGGCGTCACCGCGTACGCGCGGCGCCGCTGGACCGGCGACCGCGAGACGGTCGATGTCTACGTCGACGCACCCGGCGACCTGCAGCGCACCATCGCGCGCGTGCGGGCGGTGCTCGCGTCGGCGCGGCTGATCGGCGCCGACGTGGTGGTGCACCCGCCGCGCCGCATCCCCGTCGCGGTGAACCTGAGCATTCATACGACGCCGGGAGCGCAGCCGCCCGAGGTGGCGCGGAACGTGACCGCGAGCCTGCAAGCGGCGCTCGAGAAGCGGAAGCTCACGCTCGGTTCGACGCTGTTCGCCAGCTGGCTGATCGTCGCGGCGCGCGACGTCGCGGGCGTCGCGGACGTCGAGCTGCAAACGTTCGCGCGTTTGGGCGGACCCGACATGCGGCACGAGGGCTTCATCACGGTCGGTCCGGCGGAGCTCGCGGTCTTCGTGGACGAGAGCGGTACGACGACGAACGGGTTGCCGGTCATCGAGCTGGCGGCGAGTCGCGATGCCGCACCATAAATCGAAATCCGTGCTGCTGCAGCAGATGCAGGAGCTCCTCGCGTCACCGACGCTCGACATCCCCGGCGAGCGCGCGAAGAGAAACCCGCTCGCGGCGATGGACGAGGGCGACCGGCCCGGCCCGCTCTACCGTTTGCTCGAAGCATGGGCGCTCGTCGGCGAGGTGCTGACGTTCTACCAGGAGCGCGTCGCCGGCGAGCGCGCGCTTTCGACCGCGCGCGAAGACCGCTCCGCGTACGCGATCGCGCGCGGCATGGGATACGATCCGCGGCCCGCGATTTCCGCGGAGACATCGCTCGCGTTCCAGGTGAAAGATCCGAGCGGCCGCGTTCTCATCCCGAAAGGCACGCCGATCGGCAACATCCCGCCGCCCGGTTCGCGCCCCGCGATCTTCGAGACGAGCGACGGTCTCATGGCGTACAGCGACTGGAATCTCGTCCCCGTCGCGATCGATGCGCAGCCCGTTCCGGCCGCGCTCGAGCGCGCGGCGACGCGCCTGCGCGTGCGCGGAGCGACGCCGATCGCGAGCGGCAGCGCGCTCGTGCTGCGCGTGCGCGAACCGGACGGAAAGACGACCTTCACCGCGATCGTTGCGGACGCGACGGTGGACGCCGCGCGCGACACCACGCTGCTGCGCTGGACGACGCCGATGGCGAACGACGGAGGCGATCAGATCGTCGAAGCGTTCGTGCTCGAGACGCGCGTGCGGCCGGTTGCGGCGCTGGCACCGCCGTTTCCGCTGGCGTCGCCGCCCGAACGGCGTCCATACTTGTTGGGCGGCGTCGCGATCCGTCGCGACGACGGCTGGACGCGCGTGTCGGAAGGGTTGGACTCCGCGCCGATCGCGCTCGCAATGACGCGCAACGGGTTGTACGGGATCACGGCGACGCAGTTCGTGCGGCGCGCACCCGGCGACGCGGTGTGGGTGGCGAGCTCGCCGTTCGCGGGCGGCGTGCCGCAGACGATCGTCGCGACGCCGGGTGGCCGGCTCGCGGTCGGCACGACGATGGGCGGCGTGTTCGTGTCGATCGACGACGGCCTCACCTGGGCCCCCGCCGGCCCGAACCGTCTTCCGCCCGTGCCCGTGCACGCGATCGCGATCGACGAGCGCCATGAAGCGCCGGTCGTGTACGTCGCAACGGACCGCGGCGTCGCGAGCCTCATGCTCAACGGCGACGCGTGGACGTGGCGGAATGACGGTCTGCCGGGCACCGATCCGAAGACCGGCTTCGCGTCGGCCGCGGCGATGTCGCTCGCGCTCACCGACGGCGGCGCCACGCTGCTGGCCGCGACGACGTACGGCGTGTTTCGCTCGCGCAACGGCGAGCCGTGGGTGCGCATCCCGGGCGTCGGCAGCGTTGCGCAGGTCGCGGCGGTGTCGGAGTCGCGACTGATCGTCGCCGGGGCCGGCGGGATATTCCGCTCGACCGACGGTGCGCTGACGTGGGACCGCGTGTTGTTCCACGATGCGACGCCGCGCGCGCTCGCGGTGAACGTCGCGAGCGCCGCGGTCGTGATCGGCAACGTCGTGTACGCGAGCGACGACGGCGGCGCGACGTGGTCGCCGCTGTCCGACGCGCTGCAATCGAAACCCGCCGCGCTCGCCGTCGGTCCGGACGGCGGGCTCGCGGTCGCGGCGCCGTTCGTCGAGAACCCCGCGCCGGAGTGGCCGGCGCATCCGAACTGGCCGCACGAAGGCTGGCCCGCGCTCGACGAGTCGCTCGCCGGTCACGTGTTACAGCTCGATCGCGAGCTGCCGCTGCGCCCCGGCGACGAGCTCGTGGTGAGCAAGGAGAACGACGAGCGGGTCGTCGCCGCGTACCGGATCGCATCGGTAAAGACGGCGCAGGTGCGGCGGTACGGCATCGCCGCGACGTCGAGCGCCGTCGTGCTGGACCGCGCGCTGGAACCCAACCTGAGGAATCCCCGGGACGCGGTCGTGTTCGTGACGCCGCGCGCGCGCGACGTCGTCCCCGTCGTCGCCGCGGTGCCCGCGCCGCCCGCGGCGGAATTGCCCGTGCCGCGCGGCCTCCAGCCGCTCGCCGCGGGACGCACGGTCGCGATCGAAGGCCGGCTCGCGCGCGTCTTGCTGAGCGGCTTGGCGGGCGGCCCGCTGTGGATCAGGCCGGGCACCGCCGACGCCGCCGTACCGCCGGCCGCGCTCGCGGCGTTCGCGCAGCCTGCGGAGGGCACCGTCTTTCCGTTGCTCGACGTCGTCGCGGCAACCGCCGTTGGATCGCGCGGCGTCGCGCTCGCGCGCTTCGACGGCGTATGGTCGTGCCCCGACGTTACCGCGCCGCTGTGGATCCCGCTCGACGCGCCGCGCAGGCTGCACGGCGCGCCGCCGCTCGCGCCGTGCAGCCTGGCGTGGTACCGCGACACGGTCTACGCGTGCGCCCCGGCGCGCGATGCGGCGCCGGGCGGCGTCTATGCGTACGGGTCCGGCGGCTGGACCGCCGAACCCGTCCCCGATCGGTCGTTCTCGCGGCTCGTCGTCGTCGGTGACGTGCTGTACGCGTGCGGCGATCCGGGGCTGTTCGCGCTCGACGCGAACGGCTGGGCGCTCGCGGATCCGCAGTTCGCGACACGCGCCGTGTTCGACGTTGCGGGCGACGCGACCGCGATGATCGCCGGGACGGAGGACGGCGTGTACGTCCGTGCGAGCGGGACGTGGACGAGAGCCGTCGGCTTCGACGGGTACGTCGTCACCGCCGTCGCGACGGCCGGCGGCACGTGGTACGCGGGCACGCACGGGCGCGGCACGTTCTCGTCCGCCGCCGGCTCGGGGGTGTGGACGCCCGTTGACCGCCTGCACCGCTCCGGCCACGTCCGCGCGCTGTGCGTTGTCGGCGGCACGGTGATCGCCGCCGAACAGGATCGCGGGATCGCCCGGCGCGGCGTGCAGCTCGGCGTGCCGCTCGCGAGCGGCGCGATCAGCTTCGTCCCGCTCTCCGCGGATCTCGGCGGCGGCGCGATCGCGTTTCGCGGCGTCCCGCACGCCGCGGGAACGCTCGGCGGTGACGCGCCCAGCGAGATGCACACGTTTGTGGGCATGGTGCCGTTCGAGGCCGACGACCTCGCAATGCTCGACGCGGGAGCGCTTCCGCCCGCGTTGCAAAACCGGCTCGAGGAGCTCGTCCGGGTGAAGCTCGGCGTTGCGAACCTCGTTGTCGAGAGCGCCGGCCGCGCGTGGCGGCTCGACGCCGACCCGGTCGTGCTCTTGCGGCGCGAGCCGTCGCGCCTGAGCGTGTTCGAGGTCGCGCGCTTCGAGCTGGCCACGCCGCCCACCGGCTTCGACCGAACCGCGCTGCGCGATCTGCCCTCGGGAACCTGCGGTCGCTGGACGCTGCGCGCGCGGCCCGGCAGCCCGCCGCTGCTCGCGTGCGCCGGCGATCTCTTGTATGCATCCGCGGCGCCCGACGCAATGGTGCACGGCGAGATCGCGACCGTCGCCCACCACGATCAGGCCGGGCTGCGGCTCAGCAGCGCGCTACGCAGGGCCTACGACGCGCGCACCGTGACGATCGCCGGCAACGTCGCCGCCGCGACGCACGGCGCGACGATCCCGGCGGCCGAGCAGATCGCGAGCGGCAATGCCAGCATCCCCGCGCAGACCGCGAAGCTCGTCAACAAGCCGCTGACCAACCTCCTGCGCGACAGCCTCCCGCAGCCGGAGCTGGACGTGTGGGTGCGCGCAAAAACCGTCGAAGACCCGTTCGCGACGACGGCTGCGCTCGCGCAAAGCGACAACGGGTTGCCGTGGCAGCGGGTGGTGACGCTGCCGGAAGGCGACCGCCGCGCGCGGGCCTACGTGGTGCGCCAGGACGCCGACGGCACGGCGACGCTCACGTTCGGCGACGGCGAGCGCGGCCGCCGGCTGCCGACCGGCGACAACAACGTCGTCGCGCGCTATCGCATCGGCGGCGGCGCTGACGGCAACGTCGCGCGCGCTCAGCTCACGCTGTTCCAGCGCATGCTGGCGGGTCACGAGCGCGTGTGGAATCCGATCGCCGCCACCGGCGGCGTGCCGGCCGAAAACGTAACCGATCTCGCCGACGTCCGGCGCACCGTGTCGCGCGGGCTCGTATCGCTCGACCGCGTCGTTTCGCGGCGCGATCTCGAGGATTACGTCCGCGCATGGCCCGGTGTCGAGAAGGCCGATGTCACGCCGAAACGCGCCGGTCGCCAAGCGCCGTCGCGGCCCTCCTTCACCGTGACGATCGCGCTCGTCGGCGACCTGCAGAACGGCGTTTCGGGTACCGGCGACGCCGACCAGCTGCGGCACGCGCTGCGGCGCGACGGCGCGATCGGCTGGGACATCGACGTCGAGCAGTACCGGGCGCGCAGGTTCGCCGTCACGGCGACGCTGTACGTCGACGAGCTGCCCGACGGCGGCGCGCACGTGCAGGCCGCCGCGGCGAACGCGCTGTCGGCGCAATTCTCGTGGCGCAACCGCGCGCTGCGCGAGGACGTCACCCGGTCGGCGATCGTCGCCGCGCTTCAGCGCGTGCCCGGCGTCGCCGCCGTGTCGCTGCATGCGCTGTACGAGATCGGATCGCGGCCCGGGCTCGCCGAGGTGATCCCCGGCGACGACCTCGACCCCGACATGCCGGCGAGCTTGCTGACGACCGAGCCGAGCGCGATCGCGCTCGTCGTGACGATGGCCGCCTTGCGCGCGCCGGCACAGGAGCGGCCGGCGTGAACCTCTACGAGCTGCTGCCGACGATCTACCGCCGCCGCGACGCCGAGCTGTACGAGGTCGAACTGCGGGCACTCGAAGCGCACGACCGCGAGTTCAACGACGACGCGGTCGCGCAAACCGACATCATGCCGCTGAAGGCTCTCTTCGCGGTCCTGCAGAGCCAGTACGATCTGCTCGAGCGCGAGATCGGCGAGCTGTACGACGACTGGTTCGTCGAAACGGCGGACGCCGGCGTGCTCGGGCAGCTCGCCGAGCCGTTCGCGATCGCCGACTTGGACGCGCTGGCGCGCGGTGGCGCCGACACGCGCGCGATCGTCGCCAACATCTTGCAGTACCGCCGCAAGAAAGGCAGTGCCGAAGCGTTCGAGTTGCTCGCGCGCGACGCGACGCGCTGGACCGTGCGCGTCACCGACCGGCTCGCGACGATGACGGGGACGAGCCGCGTGAACGGCGCGAGCACGTTGCGCAGCGGATACGCCAACCTGCGCCGCGGCCCCGACACCGCCGCGTCGCCGGCGCGCATCACGAGCGCGGGCGTGCAGCTCGGGCGCGGCCCGAGCTCGGTCGACGTCGAGGTGTTCCGCGTGCGCGCCATGCACGTGATCGACGCGACACCGGGCTTTCCCGACGAGCCGGGCACCCCCGATCCGCGCCGCCGCACGTTCAGCCCGGTCGGCGACCCGAAGCGGTTGATGCGTCCGACGGACGACAGCGGGACGACGGCGGTTCCGTATACCCGCGCGGATGCGCGTTCGCTAGCGGTGTCCGGCAAGGTCCCCGGCATCGTCGTGAAATGCGCCGGCGCGAAAGCGCCGCTGCGCAGCGCGGATCTCTCGCTCTGGCAGCGGCCGCCCGGCGCGGCCGATTCCGACACCGTTTTCGTGGATCCCGAGCTCGGCCGGCTGCTCACGCCGCGGCCGAACACGGTCTACACCGCCGAGTACTGGCAGGCGGACAACGACGGCATCGGCGCGGCGCCGCCGTCGCTTCCGTGGAGCGGCACCTACGACCGCACGCTGCTCGTCGCGTTTGCGCAACCAGACGATGCGGGCGCATACCGGCTGGTGGAAGCGCGGCTGATCTCGCGGCTGCTCGACGAGCCCTGCGTCGTGCGCGCCGACGGCGAGCCGACGGACAACCTCACGGTCTACGCCGACCTGCTGCGCAAGGTGTACTTCGACGACTTCGCAGCGGAATGGGCCTACATTACCACCTTCGCCGACCGCCGCGGCAAGCAGCCGACCCCGGCGCAGTTCAACGTCAAGTGGCCGTCGTTCGAGCACGTGCCGAGCCCCGCGACGACGACGATCGAGGACCTGATCGAAGCGCTGAGTATCGCGCAAAAGTCCCCACGCACCGAAGACAGCTTCGAACGGTTCCGCTCGCTGGGCGCCGCGCTGCGCGCCGCGGAGTCCGCAAGCGGCAGCGTGCGCATCGTGCTCCCGGGCTCGCGCACGCACGGCACGCGCAACGGCGGCTGGACGTTCGAACCCAAACGCTGGCTCGACCGCCTGTACATCGAGTCCGCGCCGGGGGGCCGCCCGACCATCGCCGGATCGTTGCGCATCGTGCCGCTGCCGCGTCCGCGCATGCTGCCGCTGGCCGTCGAGCTGCGCGGCCTCAACGTCGGATCGCGCATCGCATGCTCGCCGGACGCCGTCCTGACGATCGTGTCCTCGACGCTGAGGCCTCCGCCGCCGGACGAACGCGGTGCGTGGAGCATCGAAGAGGCGCTCGAGAATGAAAAGACGACGCGTCCCGGAACGATTCACATCGTGGGCAGCATCGTCGGGGGGGCGCGGCTCGGGCAGCAGACGGCGCTCACGATCGAGGACTCGATCGTTTCGGACCCCGTCGCGGCGGCGCAGCCCGGCGCGCCCGGACCCAAGCTCGACGCGCATCGCTCGACGTTCCTCGGAACCGTCGACGTCGCCGAGCTGACGGCGAGCGACGTGCTGTTCGACAAGGCCGTGACGGTAGCCATGCGCCACCGCGGTTTCGCGCGCTATTGCGCCGTGCGGCCGGAGTCCGAGCTGCCGCGCACCTACGCGTGCGCACCACGAACGAACCGCCAGCTGCTCGAGAGTACGAGCTACGGCCATCTGCGCTTCGCGCGCCTGCGCGCCGACGCGCCGCTCGAGGTGCGCGAAGGCGGTTCGAACGGCGCGGAGATCGGCGCGTACGGTCCGTACGGTGAAGCGCGCCGGATGGCGAACCTCCGGTCCGTCATGGCCGAGTATCTGCCCGAGGGCGTGTCGCCCCGCGTCATCTACCGGTCGTAGCGGGCGACGTGGACGGCGACCTCTCCCGCGGAGCCTTCGATCCGGCACGCTACAACCGCGTCGTCGCGCAACAAGGCCGCGTGCAGCTCGATTCCGACTGGAACGAGCAGCAGGCGATCATCGACTACCGCCTGCGCGCGATGGCGTCCGACGTGTTCGGCGATGCCGATCTCAGCGGTACGTCCGGCGTCACGGTGGTACCCGCGGCGCGGCCGGGGTTCGGGCTGCACGTCCACGCCGGCGGCGCGTTCGACGGCGTGACGTCGCACGACGAATGGATCGCGAGCGAGGTGATCGGCGGCGAGGAGCCCATCACGATCGGCGCGTGGATCGCGCCGGCATCGCCCAAGCAAGACGGCACGTTCGGCACGGTCGTCGCGTATCGCCGTGCGTTCTCGATCGCCGTCGACAAAGACCGGCGCGTCGTGTTCGCGCGCTCCGAGATCGATCCGAGCGGCGAGCGTGACCCGCGCATCGGGCAGAACACGCTGTCGTCGAACACGGCGCTGCGCGGCGACGGCTTCTCGTTCGTCGCGTGCGTGTTCACGGGCGACGCGATGGAGATCTGGATCGACGGCGCGCTCGCCGGCCACCGTTCCGCGCGCAAAGGGCCGTGGGTCGATGCGGCGGTGCGCGTCGGCGCGGACTATGGGCCGCACAACGCGCCGGCGTACGGGTTCGCCGGCACGATCGAGGAAGTGTTCATCCGGCGGCGGGCCATGCCGCGCGAGGCGATTCTGACGTGCTTCGTGCACGGCCCCGCGGCGCCCGAACGCGCGCACCGGTCGCGATGGCTCTTTCACGCGGGCACGGGTATGGCGATCGAACCGGCGCCGCACCGGCTGTGCGCCGGGCCGGGCCGCGCATACGTCGCCGGCCGGTCGTGCGAGAACGCCGTGCACGTCGAGGTCCCGTCGCCCGGGCCGGGGGAATGGCTCGCATACCTCGACGTGTGGGAACGGTACGTCAGCGCGTTCGAGGATCCGGCGCTGCGCGAACCCGCGCTCGGCGGCACAGACACCACCGGGCGCGTGCGAACCGTCGCGGGCGTTCGCTTCGCCGGCGGGGGCACCGACGTCGATGCGCTGGCGCACGCCGACCGCGAGCGCGGCCGCATCGCTGTCGAGCTCGGTCCGGAACCCGCCGACGACAACTTGCTGTACCGGTTCGAGGTGCACGCGCCGGGCGGCGCGGGTGACGCTGCCGCGGTCAAGGTGACGCTCGACGAACCGCGCTCGCCCAGCGGCGCCGGGCTGCGCACGCTGCGCGTCGCCGGCGACGCGCAGGCAGCGTGGGAATCGGGACAATTTCTCGTGCCTGCCGGCGGAGACGCCGGCTCCGCGATTCGCGTCGTGTCGGGCGACGGCCGGACGTTCACGGTCGACGGCGTGCAAGCGAACGTCGCGCGCGCGCTCGACGTCGTCGCCGTCGCCACGCTGCTCTGGTCGAAGGAAAACCCGCACGCCGTCTTCGCGCTGGAAGACGTTACGCACGGCGACGGCGACGCCGGTGCCGAGTCGACGTCGATCGCGCTCGAGGACGAGGCGGGGCGCGCGGACCTGCTGTCGATCGACGACATCGTGGTGCTCACCGACCGGGCGCGCGCCGACGCCGGACTGCCTGGCTTTCTCACGACGATCCTCTCGACGTCCACCGAAAAGCTGCGGTTCGTCGACGTGGTGGTCGCGGGCCGCGTACCGCCGCTCGGCGACGGCGCCACGCTACGGCGCTGGGACGGTGCGCTGCCCGCGGTCGCGAAGGCCGCGGCCCCAGCCGCCGGCACAGCCGCAGGCGACCTCAGCGTGCACTTCGCCACCGGCGGCAGCTATCGCGCCGGCGACTTCTGGCTGGCGGCGCTGCGGCCGACCGCGCTGGAACAACTCGATTGGCCGACCGATGCGGCGAACGCCGCGGCGTTCGTCCCGCCGCTGGGGATCGAGCACGTCTACGCGGCGCTCGCCGTGGTGCGCGTCAGTGCGCACGGTGTCGTCGTCGAGCGCGATCTGCGGCACGTCGTGCACTCCATCGGCGAGCTGTCGCGGCGGACCGAGCTCGTCGAGCTCGCGCTCGAGTACGAGCGCGAGCGCATGCGCGCGCACGACGAGCACGTGCTCGAGTACGAACGCGAGCTGCGCGAGCGCGAGCTGCGCGAGCACGAGCTGCGCGAGCTCGAGCTGCGTGAGCTCGAGCTGCGTGAGCACGAACGGCGCGAACGCGAGCTGCGTGAACGCGAGCAGCGCGAGCACGAACGTCGCGGTCACGAACGTCACGAGCACGTACGTCACGAGCATCCTGAGCGATTCGTGCTCGCGCGGCACGCGCCCGACGGGTACGTTCCTGCGGGGAGCGTCGTCGACGCGGTCGTCGAGCGACCGGTGTGGCGCGCGATCCCGCCGGCGCCGGACAGCGGCCCCGCCGACGCGGTGGCGATCGGCGGCTGCGTCTACGTCCTGTTCGCGAACACGGGCTCGCTTTTGCGGTTCGACCCGCACGACGCGCGTGAGCCGTGGAGCGCGTGCGCGCCCTACGACCGCAAACGGCGCGCGTACGCGCTCGCGGTCGCGAACGGCCGGCTGTTCCTGATCGGCGGCTACGACCAGCGCGGCAATCCCAGCGCGCTCGTCGACGCGTACGATCCGCACCACGACGTGTGGGCGGAGGGCTGGACGTCCATGCACGTGGCGCGCGCGCACCCGATGGCTGCGGCCACCGGCGACACCGTCGTGGTGTGCGGCGGGATTCGCGGCACGTGGTACGGCCATCGCTACGCGACGCAAAGCGCCGAGCTGTTCGACCTGAGCGCCGAGACGTGGCGCGCGTTGGAGCCGATGCCGTTCCGGCGCTACGGCGGCGCCGCGGCGTGCGCAGGCGGCATGCTGTACGTCGCAGGCGGTTCGCTCGCGACGGAGCTCACGGCGCGCGTGCGGCGGACGGCGCGCGTCGACCGGATGAACGTGCGCAGCGGTCTGTGGACGGAGCACGCGCACCTGCACGACGTGCGCTCCGGCGCGCACGCCGTCGCGGTCGGCGACGGCGAGATCGTCGTCGCCGGAGGCGCGTACGCGGGCGCCGAACGCATCAGCACGCGAGGCGACGAGGTTCGCCGGCTTGCGTGGCCCCCGCACGAGCACGCCGGTCTCGCCGCGGCCGGCGGTGTCGTCTACGCGATCGCGGGAACGCGTGACGGCGCCGAGCTCTCCGACGCGCACGCCTGCACGCTGATCGACCGCATGCACGTGTACCGGCGGCTTGAAGACGAGGAGACGTAATGCCGTACGAACCGCTCGAACGCCGCACCGGCCCCGTGCCGCTGCCGCCCGCGCTGCGCAAGGGGATCGAGTCGATGAGCGGCCACGATCTCTCCGCCGTGCAGGTGCACGCGAACTCGTCGCTGCCGGCGTCGGTCGGCGCGCTCGCGTACACGCAGGGCACGCAGATCCATCTCGCCCCCGGCCAAGACCATCATCTGCCGCACGAAGCGTGGCACGCGGTGCAGCAGGCCGCAGGGCGCGTCGCCGTGACGGGGACCGTGAACGGCAAGCCGCTCAACGATCAGCCCGCGCTCGAACGCGAGGCCGACGTGATGGGCGGCCGTTTGCACTCGCTGTCGCGCTTGACCGACGGCGACGCCGCCGCGACGAAGCCCTAGCCGAAGCGCGGGTCGTCCGGAAAGCCCGTCGGCACCGAGCCGATGATGCGCGCGCCCATCTGCTCGAGCGTGCTGACCACGCGGTCGTCTTCCGGATCGGGATTGCGCGCGTACCGCACCGCGAGCACGACGCCGTCGCACGCCGCGGCGCACACCGGGACAAAGCCGCTGAAGAACACTTCGCACGCGTCGAAGATCACGACGTCGTACGCGGAGCGCACGTCGTCGACGAACATCCGCACCAGCGCCGGCGCGGCCTCGTCGAGCAGCCGGATCCCGGCGATCGACACGGCGTCCAACCCCTTGTCGGACGGCGCCGGCACGGGCGCGAGCTCGCTCAGCGCGAGACGCGCCGGCAGCGCGAGCTCGCCCAGCCCCAGCGCGGGACCGACGGCGGGATTCAGCGGGTTCGCGTCGGCGATCAGCGTGCGAAAGCCCGCGCGCGCGAACGCGCGCGCGGTGCCGACCGCGACCTCCGTCTTGCCGTCATGCGGCAGCGTCGACGAGACGACCGCTGCGAACGGCACCTTGAGCGCCGACTCGAGCGTCGTTCTGACGCGGTCGAATCCGCGTTCGATCACGCGTGGCTCTTGGGTCCCACGATCGAGATGACCGGCTTGCCGTAGAGCTTCGTGATCGCGTCGACCGTCAGCAAGCGCCGGTCGAGCGCATTGAGCACGACCGCGAGGATCGCCGCGAACACGACGAACGCAAGCGCGACGGCGGCGCGCACCAAGGCGGCGAGCCGCACGCCCACGGTCTCGACGTCCGGCTCCGGCGCCGCGGCCAGCGTCAGCGCCGGAAGCACCGCCTCCTGCTGCGCGACCGCGTAATGCTGCGCCGCGGCGACCTGATATGCTTTGAGCAGCGCGTCGCGCGCGCGCGTGTTCGCCGCGACATCGACGGCGTACGCGTCGAGCGCGGCGATCTGCGCGTCGAGCGGTTTGATCTGCGCGTCGATCGTCGCGATCTGCGCGGTTTGCGCGTCGGCCGCCGCACGAGCTTGATCGGCCGCCGCTTGCGCGGCGCGATACGCGGGGCTCAGCGTCTGTGGCTCCCACTTCACGAGCGCTTTGTTGCGCTCGATGCTTGCCGCTTCGTCCTTCTTCACGCGCCGCTCCAGCGCTTCCAAGCCTGGATACGCTTTGTCCTGATATTGCGCGCGCGCGGCGGCGAGCGCGGCGGCATCCTTGTCGCGCTGCGCGCGCAGCGCCACGGCGAGCGAGTCGTTGGCCTGGATCTCGCGGGCCGCGAGCGGCAGCAGCGCCTTCTGCTGCTTTTCCGCTGCCTCCGCGAGCTTGCGCTGCGCGTCGAGCTTCTGCTGCGCGTCGATGCGCTGCGCGTTGAGCGCGTCGAGACGTTTCGACAGCACCGCCGCCTTGGACGTCTGGCGGTTGGCCGGGAGCAGCTTTGCGTCCACCACCTGGAGCTCGCCCTGCCGCTGTGCCTGGACTGCGCCCAGGCCGTTCCCCAATGCCGTGACCGCCGCGTTCGTGCTCGCGTTACACACGGCGACGACCGCGCTCGCGACGCTGGTCGCCGTGCTCGTCCCGGCGTTCGCCGCCGCGGGCGCGGCGTAACGGATCGCCATGACGTTGGGTGCGCGCAGTTGCGTCGAGATCGCGCCGGCGTCGAGCCGCGCGCCGGTGTTCACCAGGACTTGCTTGAGCACGTCGCCGTTCTTCGCGAACGCGGGAAGCGACGCGGCAGTGCACGGCGGGTCGAAGCCCGGGATCGCGACGTTCGCGATCGTCACGTCGTGTGCGGCGACGTCGCGCACAGGCGGCGCGATGGGCGCGAACAGCGCGACGACCGCCCCGATGACGACGACGATCAGGACCGCGGCGCGCTGCTTGAGCATCGCGGTCCAGATTTGCGCCATGGCCGGCTTGAGTTTTGTCAGCATGCGATCACTTCGGAATCTTCAGCGCTTTGGCGGCGAGCAGCGCGGCAACGAGCTTGAGCGGGTCGAAGCGCTCTTTCACCTTCGGCACGTAGACGACGTCGCCGTCTTCGAGCGTCGGGTTCTTGGCGGGGTCCGCCGTGCGCGCGAACGTCGCCATGTCCGCGGCCTGCTTCGTGTCGCCGAGGTGCACGATCGTGATGCGGCTCGCGTCGCCGTCCTTCGCCGGCCCACCGGCCAGGGCGAGCGCGCTCGCGAGGCTGTGGTCGCCGCGGAGTACCACGGCGCCTTGCTTCGACACGGCGCCGAGCAGCGTGACGTTGGCGACGTGCGCGACGATGAGCTCGTCGCCGGATCGTGCGGGCTTTGTGAGCTGATCGGAACCGGGCGCGATGAACACGTCGGTCGCGCCGGCGCGGTGCAGCGTGATCCGCAGCGGATCGGCGTCGGCCGCGGGGGTCACCGCCGACAGCGCGTCGCCCAGCGGCTGGAGCTTACCGAGGTAGACGGTCGTGCTCGGCTTGTCGGGGTCGCCCTGCGCGCTGGGCTTCACGGCGCCGCTGACGACGACCGCGACCGGCTTGCGGCCGACCTTGATCACGTCGCCTCCGGCCAGCACCGTTTCGGGCGGGGATGCAGCCAGCGGCAGACCGTCGCGTTCGACGATGACGTTCGCGACGTCCGCGCCCGGCCCGAGTTTTGCGGCTGCGAGCGTGTTCGCGAGCGTGTCGCCCGGCTTGAGCATCGCCGAGCCCGTGGCCTCACCGGCAAACGTCACCGTGGTGCTGGCCGTGTGCAAGCGGACGTCGACTGCGGGCTTGTACAGGTACTGCTCCAGCCTGCGCTTGATCCGGTCAGCGAGGAGGTCCTCACGCGCGCCGGCGGCGGGCACCCTGCCGATGAGCGGAACGGAGACGAACCCGTCGTTCGACACGGTCGCGGGCCCCGACAGCTCGGGATGGTCGAAGATCAGGATGTCCAGCACGTCGCCGGCGTGCAGCGCGGCGAGCGCGGGCGCAAACACCGCCGCCCACATCGCCAGGGCGAGCGCCGCCACGCGCAAGGACCGGATCCGCCCCATTGGTTGCACCCCTGCTTCGCTAAGCGAAGCGAATCGAAGCCGACTCCGACACGTTCCACGCGCCCGCGCCGCCTGCCTCGCCCGCGCTCAACAGCGATCGGAGGGCTCGGCAAGATCACAGGCTGGCGCCAACCGAGTCCAAGGGCGCCGTGGTGGGATTGCCGGATGGCGAAACGTCCAGATTCCGTTCGGGACGGGCGTCGTGGTACGCTCGGACAAGGCCGGCCGCCGGTTTCGGCCGAATTATGGAGTAACGTGTCCTCGCGCGCCCTTTTGCTATCGGTCGTCCTCGTGTTCGCCGGCCTTTCGGGCTGCAGCGGCGGCGGCTTCCTGCCCGGGGGCCCGCACTCGCTCGGTTCCGCCAAGCTCGACGCGATCGTGCGGACCTACGCGTCGGCGAACTCCGTGGACCCCAAGCTCGTCGCCTCCGTCATCGACGCGGAGTCTCACGGCGACCCGAGCGCCGTCTCGCGCGTCGGCGCCCAGGGACTGATGCAGCTGATGCCCGGAACCGCCTCGATGTACGGCGTCGCCAACCCGTTCGATCCGTACATGAACGTGGACGGCGGGACGCGCTACCTCCGCGACCTGCTGCGCCGCTACAAAGGAAACGTTCGACTCGCGGTTGCCGCGTACAACGCCGGGCCCGGTGCCGTCGACGCGGCGCACGGCATCCCGCCGTACGCCGAGACGCGCGCGTATGTCGACCGCGTCGTCGCCGGCATCCGCTGAGGGGATGACGACCTACCCGGGCGTGCGTACGCCCATGCTAGCGCGCGCGGCGCCGCCTCGTCCGCCGCGGCTGCTGCGCATCCTCGACTCGTACGTGCTCAAAGAAGTCGCCGCGCCGTTCGGCTTCGCGCTCGCCGCGTTCTTCCTTTTCTGGTTCGCGAACATCTTCGTGCTCGCGGCGGACTACATCGTGAACAAAGGCGCGCCCGTCTTCCTCGTGCTGCGCTTTCTCGTGTTCCGCATGCCGCAAGCGACGCCGTACGCATTTCCGTTCGCGTGCCTGTTCGGCACGCTGCTCGGCATGGGCCGGCTCGCCGCCGACAACGAGATCAGCGCGCTGCGCACGTCGGGCGTCTCGTTCTTCCGCATCATCCGCCTGCCGATCGTCGCCGGCATCCTCGTAGCCTACGTCTCGTTCCTCGTCAACGAGAAGATCGCTCCGGTCGCGACGGATCTCTCGACGCGCAGCTTCTACCAGATCCTCTACAAGTCGCAGACGCTGCCGATCGAGCCCAACATCTTCCGGTCCGACCCGTCGACCGGCAACACGTTCTACATCCAGTCCGTCGCGCCCGACGGCAAGACGATGAACAACGTCATGATCTACCAGCCCGACCGCACCACGTCGTTCGTGCAAGTCCTCACCGCCAAGAAAGCGCGGATCGAGGGCACGACGATCGTGCTGGAGCACGCGGTGCGCACGCAGATCAAGTCGGACGGACAGATCGGCGCGGTCGACGTGATGCTCAAAGAGTTACGCATGTCACTGCCGATGGGGGACAACGGCCAGAACTTTCTCAGCGCTTCGTTCAATGATACGTACACGATGAATACCGAGCGGCTCGCGCAGCAGATCAAGTTCCGCAAGCAAACAGGTCAGGGCGGCACGGATCTCTCCGTGCAAGAGCTGACGCTGGGGCAGAAGTACGCCTTTCCGGTGGCGTCGTTCATCGCGGTGATCGTCGCGCTGCCGCTGGCGGTCAAGTTCGGCAAGAAGGGCCGCACGCTGGGCATCGTGATGTCGATCATCGTGCTGTTCGTCTACTACGCGATGGTCGCGATCGCCGGCGCGTTCGGCAAGAACGGCGCGCTCGATCCGTACGTCGCCTCGTGGCTGCCGAACGTCATCGCGACGGCGGCCGGCGGCTGGCTCGTCTGGCGCGAGGACCGGTGACCCGGGCGGCGCGGAGAGCGAGCGCGATCGTCGTCGCGCTCTCGTTTGCCGTTTGCTCCGTCCCCGTCCCGGCGTGGGCGCAGGAAGACGAGTCGGCGCGCGCGCTCGCGCTGCTGGCGCACGGCTGCGGCACGCCCGTCACCCAGGTGGCGCAGGCCGGCGCCGCGTCGCCGGCGCCCAGCCCGTCGGCGTCGCCGACACTCGCGCCGTACGTGGGCCCGCCGGTGTCGCCCCAAGGGCCGCAGATTCTCGTCCCGCAGCCGCCGTCGCCCTCGCCCGGCGCGGTCACGCCGCCGCCGGTCCCCAGCGCCTCGCCGGCACCCAGCGGCTCGCCCGCGCCCGTCATCATCACGACGCAGACGGCCCCGCCGTCAAGCACGCCGATCCCGGCACCGCACGTGAGCGCAGGGCCCGTCGGGCTCCCCTCGCCGGAAGCGTCGGCTTCACCGTCGCCCGAACCCGGCGACGTCCTCGAGGCGAACACGTACGCGATTCTGGGCGAGCATCTGTCCGGCGTGAACAAGGCGACCGGCGAGTTCGACCTCGACCGCAACGTCAACATCTTCTACCAGGACGGCGTGCTGGGCGGCGATCACGCGCACTACGACGGCAAACGCTACATCGACATCACCGGCAACACGTTCGTGAAGAACCGCTCCGGCGACACGGTGCTGTTCGCCGAGTCGGTGCGCTTCGACGAGAACACGCAGAAAGCGACGCTGATCCGCGGGCGCGGTGAGTCGACGCAAGGCGTCGAGCAAGGAAAGCTGCACTTCTCCGGCACCTCGATGGTGACCGACCGCGCCGGCGTCACGCACGTCGAGCGCGCGAACATCACGACGTGCGAGAACCCGCGCGGCGGCTACCACATCGAGTCCAAGACGCTCGACGTGTTTCCCGGCGACAAGGCCGTCGCACGCTCCGCGGTGCTGTTCCTAGGCGCGCTGGCGATCTTGTATCTGCCGATCGTCGTCATCTCGCTGCACCACGACGAGCCCGGCACGCGCCGCAACCCGGGCTTCCTCCCGATCGTCGGATACTCGCAGGCCGAAGGCTTCTGGATCAAAGCGCGGCTCGGGTTCTCGCCCAGCGACTACTACTACGGCTACTACCGCATCGAAGAGTACACGCGCATCGGGCTCGGTCTGGGCTACGTCGGGACGCTGCGGCGCAAGGACGGGCGGCGGCAAACCGACGTCGACTACTACCGGCTCAACAACAAGACGACGGGGACGAACAACCAGAACCTGAGCCTCAAGGACCAAGAGATCTTCTCGCGCTCGACGCGCGCCCAGTTCGCGTTCAACTACACGGGCAACTACGGGCCGCTCGTGTCGCTGCCGCCGCAGCTCAACCTCACGGCGGCGCTCGACCACGGCAACGAGCGCGGCGACCGGCAGAACTACAGCTTCACGCGCTCGTCGACCGGCTCGCAGGCGTCGTCGGACAACTACGGGATCAGCGACCACCGCGCGCTGTCGCCCAAGCTCAGCAACGACTTCACGATGTCGTACACGACGAGTTCGAACGTCGGCTACGACGCCGCAACCACGCTGCACTACCAGACGCTGACCCATTACATCGGGCGGTCGTACGACTACGACCTCACCTTCGACCGCTACGACGCGTCGACGGCGAGCAACGTGCAAAAAGAGCCGGAGCTCGCGATCCACCCGCACGACCCGCTGTTCCCGCGCTTGCGGCTGGTGCCCATCAGCGCGCAGTACACGCTGGGAATTTACAACGACCCGCAGGCCGACTTGACGACGTCGCGCGGCGAAGCGCGCTTCACGCTGGGGCCCACGCTCGCGCACGTGCTGGGCAGCGACTTCTCCGCGACGGTCACCGTGCAGCAGGACGCCTACGGCACGGGCGATCTCAAAGCGCAGGTCAACCAGCAGGCGACGCTCACCACGCCGCTGTTCGGCCACATCATCAACGTGATCTCGTACAGCGAGTCACACGTGAACGGACCGTTCGCGGAGCCGTTCAAGACGATCGACGTGCTGGGCGACGGCTCCAAGCAGGCCAACGACGTGCTGCGCATCTTCAACGGCGACACCTATTCGCTCTCGCTCACCGCGACGACGTTCTTCAACCGCCAGGCGCAGTCGGTGGGCTATCAGCTCACGTCGCGCCCGTCGCCGCGTTCGACGCTGCTGGTCGGCGGCAGCTTCACGCCCGGCGCCGGCAACGGCTTCGACCGCACCAACGTACAGATCGCGACGCCGTTCGGCTACCAGAGCGATCTGCAGTTCTCGACGTTCATCAACTGGAAAGCGCGCGGAAGGTTCGAGAGCAAGAACATATACTACCGCCACATCGTGGGCAACTGCTACGAGATCCGGCTCTCGTACAGCCAGGACACCAAGCAGGTGACGGCGAGCATCGACCTGCTCGCGTTCCCGTCGCACGTCGTCAACTTCGGCATCGGCCAGACCTCGCTGAGCTCGATCATCCCGCAGAGCTTCTCGACGCAAACGTTCGGCGTCGGCGTCGGCGGCGCACCGTGACGCGTGATCCAGATGCCGGTGCCTGCGGTATAAGGGGCGCATGAACACCTACACGCAGCCCTGCGAATACCAGGAGTGCAACTGCACGGTCACCGGCGGCGTCCAGGGCGCGGCCTACTGCAGCCCCGAGTGCGAAAAGCGCGACTCCACCGACGAGGAGATGGAGTCGAACTGCATCTGCGGGCACCCGCCCTGCGACACGGAGTGAGCCCTGGGGCTACGGTGCGCGCGTGGCGGAGGACGTCGGGGTGGGGGACGGCGTCGGCGTGGTGGTCGTGACCGTACCGTTGGGCGGCTGGCTGAACACCTCGATGCCCGTGATCTGCGCGCCCGGGTTCGACAGCCTCGTGTTGGTCGCGGGCTTGAAGTAGTTCTTGTTTATCAGCTGCGACGTGTCGAAATCGAACTTGTAGTCGGCGGAGCTCGGGTTCGTCGTGCTGAGCGAGTCGATCGGGTTGGATCCTCGGTCCAGGGTGAACAAGCTCACGTTCCACAGCGACTGGCTGTTGGTGTAGGGCGGGCAGACGCGGTTGGTGCTGGTGATCGGCGGCGGGCTCGCCGACGGGACCGGCTGGTCGAGCAGGCAGCGGTTGAACGTGATCTGGAACCCGAACGCCGAGTTACCGCTCGGAATCGCCGTTTGAAAGTTGACCGTGTTCGAGGGGTAGGTCAACTGGAACGCCTTGGATCCGCCGTTGACGGGATCTTGGTAGATTTGGTAGAGCAGCGGGGAGCTCGCCACCCCCGTGGCGCCGCCGACGATGAAGAAGTACGACCAGTTCTTGAAATCGCTGTTGTACCCCTGAGCGGTCGGCTGCTGGTCGTCCCCAGCCGTATTGAAGACGATGAGGTACGCCACGTTCGCGAAGTCCAGTTGACCCGCCGTGTCGAAGCGAATGAGCGTCTGCCCCTCCGGCAACAGCGCGTTGGCGTTGGGCGCGTTCAAGCCGGTCACCTGACGACCACACCCTGAGATGATCAACATCGCTGCAACAACCGCCATACCGAGCCGACGCACGCTGTTCTCCTCCGCGACCGTTCGCAGCACGGCCGTCGCGCTTTTGTGCGCGTTCGGGCTGCATCTCGCCTTCCCGCTGACAACGTGGTGGTGGCTCGCTCCGTTCGCGTCGGCGGGTCTCGTCGCGACGTGGTGCGCGCTGCCGCCGCGCGCGGCCGCGCTCGCCGGCTACTTGAGCGGCGTGGTGTTCTTCACCCTGGGATTTTCCTGGTTCGGCGAAACCGCCGGCGCGCTCGTCGGGCCCTTCGCGCCGATCCTCGACCTCGGACCCGCGGTCGTCGAAGCGCTCGCGTTCGCATTCGCCGCCGTCGTCACGTCGCTCGCTGCGCGCCGCTGTGACGCACGCGCGGTACCGTTCGTCGCCGCGGCGGCGTTCGCGCTGGCCGAACAGCTGCGCTCGACGTCGTCGCTCGGCGTGCCGCTCGAGCAGCTCGGCATCACGATGATCGACTCGCCGCTGCGCGCGCTCGCGGCATTCGCCGGTGGTTACGGCTTGACGTTCGCGACGGTGCTGCTCGGCGCGTCGCTGGGCTGGTGGCTGCTGTCCGTTCGGGACACGCGGCGCAGATCGACGTTTGCCGTCGTCTGGTCGGGAATCATCCTCTGCACGGCGCTCGCGTGGTTCTTCTGGCCGGCGCGGCACTATGCGGTGCCTGCGCGGCGCGTCGCGGCGGTGCAAGGCGGCATCGCGCAGAGCATGAAGCGCAGCGACGCGGGGTTTGCGTTCGCGCTCGACCGCTACACGACGATGACGAAAGCGCTGCGCGCGCAGCATCCGGCGCTCGTGCTGTGGCCCGAAACCGTCATCACCACCGACTACCTGCGCGCGCCGGCGTTGCGCACGCGCTTCGCGAGGCTCGCCGCGGAGCTCGGCACGACGCTGTACGCCGGCGGCTTCTGGGACGACGGCACGACGCTGCAGAACGCGCTGATGATCTTCGACCCGCACGTGAACCGCAACGACATCGCGGCGCTGTACGTCAAAGAGCAGCTCGTGCCGATGGCGGAATATCTGCCCGGGCCCGCGTGGCTGCGCTCGCTGCCGTACGCGAACCAGATCGGCGGCTTCAAGCCGGGCCACAACGTGCAGGAGACGTACGCCGGCGCGACGCCGCTCATCTGCTGGGAATCGGTGTTCGGCGACATCGCGCACGACCGTTTGCGCGACGATCCGTCGTTGTTCTTGATCGCGACCGACGATGCGTGGTTCGGCACGACGGAAGGACCGTACGAGCACGCGCAAGGCGCGACGCTGCGCGCGGTCGAGACCGGGCGCTGGGTGCTGCGCGCGGCGGCGACCGGGATCAGCGGCATCGTCGCGCCGGACGGCACGTGGACGCAGCGCACGTCGCTCGGCGGTGCGGCGGTCGTCGTCGGAGACGTCGGCGCGGCGGCGCCGGGACCGTATGCGCGGCTCGGTCCGACGCCCGTCGGCATCGTGATGGCGTTGATCGTGGTCGGACCGTTCCTTGCACGCCGGCGGCGCACATGACGCGTCTCAACTGGCGCCCGTTCGCCGTCCTCGCAGTGTTCGCGCTTCTCGCGTGGGTGGGTTTCGAGATCGGGCGCGCCGGCAGCGAGATCGCGGTCCCGCGCACGGCGTCCAACGACACGCTCATCGGCGGCACGATCCACGGCAAGCGCATCGACCAGCGCGCGTGGTCGCTCGACTTCGACACGGCGTCGGTGAGCCCCGACGGCTTGCAGGCGACGATCGCGCACGTGCGCGACGGGCGCATTCACCGCCCCGGGAAACCCGACGTCACGATGACCGCCGACGACGTCACCGTGAACCGCGTCAGCAACGACTTCACCGTGGCAGGTCCCGTGACGTTCGTCGAACCGGAGCGCGACGGCCGCATCCGCCGCTTCACCACCGTCGGTGCGCACTACCAAGGCGCGACGCGCTTGCTGCAGCTCGATCACACCGCGACGATCACAGAAGGTACCACGAAGATCGTCGTGTCGAGCGCGAAGGTGAACTTTCGCACCGGCGACGTGACCGTCGGCTCGCTGCAAGGGACCCGCGGGTGACGCGCCGCGCGGCAAAGAAAACGCGCGGCGTTTCATGAATGCCGCGCGTGATCGTGATGTCGTTTCGCTGGATGCGTCTACCGGGCTGCTACGTCTCTTCCGGTGCCGCGTTCTTCTTCGCTTCGGCGATCAGCTTCTTGACCTTCTGTCCGCCTTTGTGACCGATTTGCTCGTAGAACGTCGGGCCATACTTGTCTTTCACGACCTTGCCGCCTTTTTGGCCGATCGCTTCGTAGAACTCCGCACCGTGACGTTCGCGCGTCGCCTGTCCGCCTTTGCGGCCGATCTCTTCGTAGAATCCCGAGCCGTAACGATCGCGAACGGTGTCGCCGCCTTTTTTTCCGGCTTCACGCACCGACATCTCGCCGTCGACCTTCTCCGTCCGCGCTTTCACCGTCGTAGCGGGCTTCTTGGAGTCGGCCATGCGTCAGCCGGCCGTTTTCGTCGTACGCTTCAGCTTCTGCCCGCCTTTGGCACCGATCTCCTCATAGAACGACGGGCCGTACTTGCTCTTCGTCGCCTCGCCGCCTTTGCGGCCGATAGCTTCGTAGAACTCGCTTCCGTATTTCGCCTTGACGCGATCGCCGCCGCGTTTTCCGGCCTCGCGGACGCTCATCCCGCCGCCCGTGGTCGTCGTCATGTTATCGTTGGTCGCCATGTTGGAAATAGTCCCCCTGAGCTGTCGGCCCACCGTCTGCCTCGTACCCAGCGGAAGCTAGGTTAAACGCTGCTCTGGACGATCTTGGAGCGCCCCCGCGTCTATGACGGACAGGGCGGCGAACCGTTCACAACCGACGTCGCCGTCGCCGACGGCCGGATCGTCGCGATCGGGGACCTTACCGATCGTGATGCGCACGAACGCGTTCCATGCGACGGCTTCGCGATTGCGCCCGGCTTCATCGACGTGCACTCCCATTCCGACGAGCTTTGGCTCGTGGATCCGCGCTGCGAAGGAAAAATTCGCCAGGGCGTGACGACGGAGATCGGCGGCAACTGCGGGACGTCGGTCGCACCATTGTACGATAGCGCGCTAATCAAGGCGCGGCGCAACGCGCGCGACTACCGGCTCGACGTGCAGTGGACGTCGTTCGACGCGTTCTTCACGCTCGTCGAGCGCGAAGGCGTCGCACTCAACGTCGCGTCGCTGGTCGGGCTCGGGACGACGCGTTCGTGCGTCGCGGGACCCGCTGCGCGGCCGCTGGAGCGCGAAGAGCTCGACGCGCAGAACCGGCTGATTCGCGGCGCCGTCGAGGAAGGCGCGCTCGGCGTGTCGAGCGGCTTGATCTACGAACCGGGACGGTATGCCGATCTCGCCGAGCTCGTCGCGTGCGCGAGCGCCGCGCGCGACGCCGGCGCGCCACTGTACGCGTCGCACGTGCGCGACGAAGCCGACGGCGTCGAAGCCGCGATCGCCGAAGCGCTGGCGGTCGGCGAGCGCGCCGAGGTCGCCGTGCAGTGCTCGCATCACAAGGCCGCAGGCAAGAAGAACTGGGGCAAAGTGCACCGCACGCTCGCCGCGATCGACCGCGCTCGCGCGCGCGGCGTCGCCGTCGGCTGCGACGCGTACCCGTACGTCGCGTCGTGGACCGAGCTCGCAACCGTGCTGCCGGCGGCGGTGCGCGACGGCGGCGACGCGGCCGCGCTCGAGCGGTTGCGCGACCCCGACCAGGCGCTCGCGATCGCGCTCGCGATGCAGCTCGCGCGCGATCCCGAGCTGGGCGGCGACGGTTGGGACTCGATCATGGTCACCAGCGCCGGAACCGAACGCAACGCCGGCCTCGCAGGGATGCGCGTCGACGCCATCGCGCGCCGCTGGCGCACGACGCCGCAGCGCGCGGTGATCCGGCTGCTGGCCGAAGAGGAGATGCGCGTCGAGTCCGTGTTCTTCTCGATGAGCGAGGACGACGTCGCGACGGTGCTCAGCGCGCCGTTCTGCAGCATCGGCAGCGACGCGTCGGCGCGCGCGTTTTCCGGGATTACCGCGCAGGGCGTGCCGCACCCGCGCACGTACGGCACGTTCCCGCGCGTCTTCGGACGATACGTCCGGCAGCGACACGTCTTCGATACGGCCGAAGCGGTGCGCCGCATGACGTCGCTCCCCGCCGCGCAGTTCGGGCTGCACGACCGCGGCACGATCGCGCCGGGCATGCACGCGGACCTCGTCGTGTTCGACGACGAGCGCGTGATCGACCGGGCGACGTACGAGAACCCGTTCGTCGCACCCGACGGGATCCGCGACGTCTTCGTCAACGGCCGCGCGGTGCTGCGCGACGGCGCGCTGACCGGCGCGCGGCCGGGACACGTGCTGCGCAACGGTAGAAGCACCCCGGGCTCCGCGTGAACCTCGAGCTGGCGGAGCTGATGGGTACGAGCGGACTTCTGCGGGTCGCGCACAAGACCATTACCCTCGTGCAGCCGCAAGCGTTCCCGTTCGCCCGGCGCCCCTTCGAGCTGCTCAGGGACCGGCAGTGACGCGAGCCGACCTCTTCGCCGCGACGGCGATCGCATGGGCGTCGCCGCGCCCGGCGCAATCGACCGCGCCGCGCGACGTGTCGGCCGACGTCACGCTCGAACGCCAGGGCACGGCGCTGCTCGCACCGTTCACCGTCGCCATCACGCTGCGCAACGCCGCGAACCACGCCGTGCAGCTGCGCTTTCCGACGGCCGATCTGTTTCGCATCGACGTGCTGCGCGACGAGGCTCCGGTGTGGTCGTCGGTGACCGGTCACAAGCCGATCCCGATCACGCGCCAGCTCGACGTTCCGCCGGGGATGCTGCGCGTCGCGCAGGTCATCGTCGATTCGACGACCGACGACCACCGCGCGTTCGCGCCCGGGCGCTACACGGTGCGCGTCGCGATGCTGGGCACGAACTTCGGCGTGATCGTCGTCAAGCCCGTGATGTTCGATCCGCCCGCGACCATCGCGACGGCGTTCGCGACCAAGCCCGGCACGGTGATCACGATCGCCGGCGAACCGTACGTCGACGGCGGAACGCCGCGCCTGCGCGACGGCACCGGGACGATCCGTCTTTCGCGCGCACTCGGCATTCGCTCGACCGGAACGTACGTCGTGCGCGGTTTCCTCGACGCCGCCGGCGACGAGCGCGTGTTCGACGTGGGCCGCAGCGCGCCGGCGTTCGAGAACGCCCCGTCGCCGCCGCCGCAAACGTAGATCGTTCGCGCGCTAAAGCAGCGTGCCGTCGTCGGCGGCGCCGAGCAGCAGCTTGCGCACGATCGCGATGGGCGGGTTGCCGTGCGCGAGAAACGCGTCGTGGAACTTCTGCAGCGTGAACGACGCGCCCAGCTTCTTGCGGTAATCCTCGCGCAGCTTGAGGATCTCGAGCTTTCCGAGCGTGTAGTAGCCGTAGAGCGGGTCCTGCGTGCCGCGCAGCGCTTCGCGGCGCGCGGCGATCTCGGGCATGAACGCGTTGTCCGCGAAGAAGCGCGTGCCTTGGTCGACGGTCATCCCCTGCGTGTGCTCGCGCAAGCCGACCAGATAGCGCGCCTCCCGTTGCAGCGCGAGCGCGAGTTGCGCCAATCGCACGCGCGGATCGCCGTCGCCCCAGCCTTCGTCGACCATCATCTGCTCGTCGTAGTGTGCCCAGCCCTCGCTGTACGACGGGTTGCCCGAGATCGAGCGCACGAGCGACAGATGCTGGAACTTGTGCAGCACGAAGTTGAGGTAGTGGCCGGGCATCACCTCGTGCGCGCTGATCACCGGGAACGCGTAGGTGTTGTAGAACGACAGATGCTGCTCTTGCTGCACGGGCGTCCAAGCCGGGTCGGGCGGCGTGACGTAATAATACGCCTGCGTCGCGACGCGCTCGAACGCGCCGGGCGTGTTCATCGAAGCGAACGACGTCTGCCGGTTGAACGACGGCGTCTCACGCACGCGCACGTCGAACTCGGGCGGCAGCGTCACCAGGTTCTTGCGCGCAACGAATGCGCGCAGCGCGGCGAGCGAATTCTGCGCCGTGCTCAGCAGCGTGTCGGCGGACGGGTGCTGTTTGCCGAGATCGGCGAACACGTCCGCGGCCGGCCGCGCCGGATCGATCTTCGCCGCCGTCGCGACGAACGCGGCCTTCGTCTCGTCGAGCGCGCGCTGACCGACGCGTTCGTAGAGGTCGAGCGGCAGCGGGCGGCCTTCTTGCAGCTCCAACCGGCGCGCGAACGACGCCGAGCCGATCGCGAACGTCCCGCTCGGATGCGCGAGCGGCCCCGCCATCATCGCCGCCTGATAGTCGCGCAGCGCCGCCACCGCCGCCGCGTTGGCGTCGGCGAGCTCGCGCGCGAGCGCCGCATCGTGCACGTCCGCGAACGCGGCCGGCACGACGCTGGTGAAGAACGCGACGGCGCCGGCGAGGTCCGACTTGGTCAGCTCGGCGGTCGTCGCGTCGACGGTCGTGACGTTCGCTTTGCCGGCGGCGAGCAGCGCGGGGATCGCGCGCTCGCGGGCGATCGTCGAGCGCGCACGCTCGGTCAGCGGCGCGAACTCGCGCGAGAACAGACCGTAGATCGCGTACGACGCCGCCGACGTGTACGAGCGCGGGTTGTGCTTCCAGCGCTGCTCGCTTTCTTCGTCGAGGAGCTGGCGCTCGAGCGCGGCGCGCATGATCTGCACGTCGGCCGCGTCCTCGTCGTTCAGCTTCTCGCCGGAACGCACCAGCGTATCGAGGCCGGCGAGCTGCGCGTGCGCGCTCGCGATGCGCGCCGCGAACGCGTCGGCAGACAGGTCGGGGAGGCGGTCGTCGTACACGTGGATGCCGGCCTGGGTCGCCGCCGTCGGCTGGTCGGCAAACAACCGCGCCACGTACGCCTTTTCGAGCGCGGCGAGCCGCGGCGAGGCCGTGCCCGCGGGCGGCAGGATGATCCCGTCTTGGGCTCCCGCCGGAGCGGGCCCGAGCATGAGCGCGGTGAGGACGGCGGCCGCGAGCGCGGCGGCAGAGGAGCGGCGCATGCGGTCTTTGTTTACGACCAGCGCAGCAGCAGTCCGTTCTCCACGAGGCCACCGCCGAAGCCGTAGAGCAGCACCACGTCGCCGGGCCGGACACGGCCGTCGTGCACGGCCGGCGCGAGCGCCAGCGGGATCGACGCCGCCGACGTGTTGCCGCACCACTCCAGGCTCATCAGCGTACGCGCGAACGGGATCCCCGTGCGCTTGCAGATCGACTCGATCATGCGCGCGTTCGCGCTGTGCGGCACGAACCAATCGACGTCCGCGGCCTTCAGCCGCGCCGCGTCGAGCATCTCGGCGACGCCGTTCGTTACCGCGGTGACGGCCCACTCGTACACCGCGCGGCCGTTCTGGCGCAGATACCGTTCCGGCTCGACGACGCCCGCGATCTCGCTGCGCAAGTTGGTGAGGAACAGTTCCTTGCCCAGCGCGCCGTCGCTGGTCGCGCGGCGCGCCAGCAGCGTGGGCGGCGCGTCCTCGGGCGCGTCGACGAGCACCACGCCCGCGCCGTCGCCGAACAAGATGCACGTCCCGCGGTCCTGGTAGTCCATCACTTTCGACATCGTCTCGCCGGCCGCGACGAGCACCTTGCGCGCGCGGCCGGAGTTGACCAGCGCGTCGGCGACGTCGAGCCCGTACGTGAACCCGGCGCACGCGGCGGTAACGTCGATCGCGCCGACGTTGCGCAAGCCGAGCCGGTGCTGCAACCGCGCCGCCACGCTCGGGAAACCGTAGTCCGGCGTCGACGTGCACGCGATCACGTAGTCGACCCCGTCCAGCCGCCCGCCGCGCGCTTGCATGTCGCCCACCGCGGACATGCAGAGGTCGCTGGTGTACTCGTTCGCCGCGGCGATGCGCCGCTCGCGAATCCCCGTCCGCCGCACGATCCAGGCGTCGTCGGTGTCCACCAGCCGCGAGAGGTCGGCGTTCGTCAGCCGCTTCTCGGGGAGGTACGTGCCGATCGACGCGATTCGGATCGACGAGCGCACCGTGCCGACGGTCGGAGAGAGCGGGAGGGTCTGCGCCACCCGGCCGCCTTCGCCGCGGCTCGGGGGTACCTCTTGCGGCGTCAGGCGACGGCGACGGGGACGATCGGCCCCGGCGGCTGTCCCGCGCTCGGCTGGGCGTACAGCGAGCGGTACAGCCCGACGATCGCGATCGTGTAGTAGCCGAGGTAGGCCTGCGCGACGATCATCGCGAGGACGAACCACAGTCCCGCGCCGACGAGGAACCCGACCGCCGGGAGGTGCGGCGCCGGCTGACCGGCAGTCGGCAGGAACGCGAACTCGAGCGGATACATCGGAAACGACGCCATCATGCTGATGCCGTAGTTGATTGCGATCAGCACCAGCAGCGCGATCGCCGACGTGCCGAAAAAGCGCCGCACGAGACGAAACGACTCGCCGATCGCGGTGAACCCGTCGCGTCCGCCGGTCACGACCGACGGCGCGACGTACATCGTCACCAGCGGCATCGCGAGCACGGCCAGCCCCAGCGTCGGCAGTGCCAGGAACACCGCGACGAGCGCCAGGCCGGCCACGCCGATCCCCGCGACGATCAGCGCGCCGGCGCGCGTGCGAAACGCGGTGAACCCGTCGGCGAACGTCGCCGTGCCTTTCGCCCAGGCCGCGTCGGCCATCCCGTACATCGCGGCGTACGACCACAAGATGACCGCCAGCATCACGACGGCGTAGATCACGATGCCCGCGAAGAGCATCGCGAAGAACCCGTTGTCCGGCGGCGGCGCATACCGCTGAAAGAGGCCGTGCGCGACCGCCGCGGCGACGATGGCGCCGACGAGCGCCGCCGTGCATACCAGGCCGATCAGCAGCGCGATGACGGGCGGCAGCGCGACGATCCAGTTGCGCCGGAACAGCGCCCACGACTGCGACAGCAGGACCTCGAACCGAATCGGTTCGGGCACGGGCGGCGGCGTGACGATCACGGGTGGACCTCCTTGGCCGAGAGATCGCGCAGCAGCGCGGCGTGGACCTCCGCACTGCGTTCGCGAAGACCGCCGAGATCACCGTCGTTCTCGATGACGTAGTCGGCGCGCGCACGCGCGAGCGCGGGATCGATCTGCGCGGCCATGCGGCGCTCGACCGCGTCCGGTTCCGTCGCATCGCGTGCGACGACGCGCGCGACGCGCAGGGCGGCCGGCGCGATCACCACGACCGTCTTGTCGCACGAGCGCCAGAAGTCGCCTTCGAACAACAGCGGCACGACGTGCACGACGAGCCCGTCGGGTGCGTCCGCCTCGAGCTCGGCCGCGCGCGCCCGCACCCGCGGATGCGTGATCGCGTTGAGCCGCGCACGAGCGTCGTCGTCCGCGAACACGACCGCCGCGAGCGCGGCGCGGTCGAGCGCGCCGTCGGCCCCGATCGTCGCCGGCCACAGCGCGCCGATCTCGCGCAGCCCACCCGACCCCGGCGCGACCGCCTCACGCGCCAGCGCGTCGGCATCGATCACGGTCGCACCGAGCTCCGCGAAGGACGCCGCAACGGCGCTCTTCCCGGAACCGATCCCGCCGGTCAGCCCGACGCGCAGCTTGGCCATCGCGAGCGGCGTTCGCACCAGCAAAGCCAACCCCCGTTCTTGCGAGTAAACCAGGCGAGCGGCGTCGTAGTAGGCGCCATGAGTGCGACAACTGCCCCGCCGCTCGACGTCACCGAACATCCGCTGGTCCACGACGTCAACCAGGAACACAAAGACAGCCTCTCGCCCACCGAACAATTCTGCAAGAAGGTCGCGGACTGGACCGGCGCGCCGCTCGCGCTGTTCCTGGCGATCCTGGTGCAAGCGATCTGGATACCGGTCGGCATCATCACGAAGTGGGACATATTTCCGTTCGCGTTCTTGCTGACGTGCTCGAACGTGCTGCAGTTGATCCTGATCTTCATCCTTGCCGTCGGCCAGCGGCAGTCGAGCGCGCACGCCGAACTGCGCGCCGAGCACGATCACGACTCGATCTCGCGGCTGATCTACCATCAGGAATTGCAAGAGCGCATCCTCATCGAGATCGCGAGCAAGATCGAGTGCGACGTCGAGTCGATCAAAGCGATGGTCGCGCAGCTCGCGTCCCAGGACGGCACGCCGTAGAAAGAACGCGGGGGAGGCGTTTCCGCCTCCCCCGTGCATCAGGATCGCTCGCAGCCGTAGCCGCGAACCGAACTCAGACGGTGGTTTGCGAGAGCTCCGCGCCGAGCGGGCCGAAGCCGTCCTCGGATGCGGTGAGCTGCTCGAACTCTTCCGGTGCCACGTCGGCCACGTGCTGGATGGAGCCCGTGATGCGGCGCGTGCCGTGGTTGATGGTCAGCAGCGTGACCTCGACCTCTTGGCCCGGCGAGTACTGCACGCTCGCGTCGAACTCGCCCTTGGGCACCATCGCGAGGACGCCCGGGACGATCTCGACGAGGAGATAGTTCGGGGTGACCTTGACGACTTGCGCGACGAGCTTGTTGCCCTCGAACAGCTTGTCCGCGTGCTCGACCCACGGGTCGGGCAGCGCGTGCTTGAGCGACAGCGAGACCTTCTTGGCCTCGGGGTCGAACTTCATCACCTCGACCGAAACCGTGTCGCCGATCTTGACGACGTCGGACGGGTGCTTGATGCGCGCGTACGACAGCTCGCTGTTGTGGATCAGGCCGTCGATGCCGCCCAGGTCGACGAAGGCGCCGAACTCGGCGAGCCGCACGACGACGCCGTCGCGGATCTGTCCGACTTGCAGCGTGCCCAGCAGCTCCTGCTTCTTGGCGTTGAGCTCTTCTTCGAGCACCTGGCGCTGCGACAGGACGACGCGGTGGCGCTTGTGGTCGAGGTCGATGACCTTGAGCCGCAGCTTCTTGCCGACGAGCTCGTCGAGGTTGCCGACGGGCTGGCGGCGGATCTGCGACGCCGGGACGAACCCGCGCATGCCGAGGTCGACGAGAACGCCGCCCTTGACGACCTGCGTGACGGTCGCTTCGATCACTTCGTCGTTGTCGTGCGCTTCAATGACCTTCTCCCAGGTCTTCAGGGCGCGGGCGCGGCGCTCGGACAGGTACAGCTGGCCGTCCTGGTCGTCGATCCGGTGGATCATGACTTCCAGGGTGTCGCCGACCTTGAGCTCCTTGGGCTCGATCGCGAGCGAGAGCTCGCGGAACGGCAGGATGCCCTCGGACTTGCCGCCGATGTCGACGAGCAATTCGTCCTGGTACTTGGCGACGATGACGCCGGTGAGCACCTGGCCCTCGTCAAGGACTTTCAGGGACTCTTCGTAGAGGCGCTGCTCGAGCGCGAGCTGGTCTTCGACTTCGGGTTCGTGGTGGACTTCGGGAGCCGCCGGCGCCGTCGCGGCTGCTTGAGCCTGCGGGTCCTGCGGTTCGAGGTCGAGTGTGCTAGTGATGGTGAAGTAACTTCCTTCGCTCATATTTTTTACTTTTGGCAGCCGCGGCACCACCAGGTCCCGCGCTGTCCGATGACCGTGCGCACGATGGGTTTCCCGCATCGGGGACACGCTTGACCGAGGCGGCCATAGACGGCGAGTTGGTTTTGAAACCCGCCCTTCAGCCCCTCGGCGTCGACGTAATCGTCGACGCTGGTCCCTCGCGCCTCGATGGAGCGGTGAAGCACGTCTCGGATCGCGCCGTGCAGCCGGCCTCTCGCCGGCTTGCTGATCTTGCGGGACGGTCGGCTCGGCCGGATCCCCGCTTCCCACAAGGCTTCGCATGCGTAGATGTTTCCGATCCCGGCGATCCTGGTCTGATCGAGCAGCAAGGTCTTGATCGGCGTTTGACGCCCGTCCAGCATACTCACAAACGCTTCTCTGGTAAAGCCCTCAGAAAGCGGCTCCACCCCGCCGTCGGCGTCCCAGGGGTCGCCGGCGGCCAGGAGGCGCATCCTCCCGAACTGCCTGACGTCCGCGAAGCACAGCCGCGCGCCGTCCGTGAACGTCAGCAGCACGTGGGTGTACGGGTAGGGCTCGGTGTACTGCGCGCCCTGGACGATGAGCCGGCCGGTCATCCGGAGATGGACCGCCAGCCGCCGTCCCGAGGCGAGCTGGAACACCACGTACTTCCCGCGCCGCCCGACCGACGCGATCGACTCGCCGGCGATGGCTTGCTCGAAGACCTCGCCTTCGGGGGCGACCGCAATCTTGCGCATCGACACGGTGGCTGCGGCGATTGTCTTACACGTGACGGCGTTGGCCAAGCCGCGCGCGATCGTCTCGACTTCGGGAAGCTCGGGCACGTGCGTATAACACTCGTGCGACCCTGCGCGTTGCGGTCATCATCGATCCAGCCTCGGAGGAACCCTCTCGCGTGAGCCCGTCCCGCCTTTCCGTCATCCTCGCGACCCCGCCGGGCTTCAACGCCGGGATGGTTGCGACGGAGCTCGCGCTCGTCGCATTCCTGCGGCGCCACGGCTTGCACTCAGCGACCCAGTGCTACCAGCTCGTGAGCATGGCGGACCGGCTGACACACCTCCCTGCGCACGAGCGGAACGTCGCCGAACAGCGCGCCCAGACAGGTATCGACTACCGTCCGGCGTTCGAGGATCGCGACGCGATCGTATCGAGCGCCGCCGTGCTGTTCTGGGCGGACTACCTCCACATGGGCATCTATTTGCGCGAGCTCGAGCCGATCGTCGCGCGGTATCCGCCAAGCGAGGGCGGCGATGCGGCGCACCGTTTGAAGAACCTCTTGCTGCTCGCCGATGCCGATGAAGCGACGCTCGGCCGCGCGATCAGTTTCGGCACGACGCTGCTGTTCAACACGCTGCGCGACGAAGCGGACTCATCCTATGCGGTACCACTGCGCAGGTTCTTGACCAAGGCGAAGCGCGTGTGGGTACGCGACGCATTCTCCGCGGCAAAAGTCGCCCATCTCCGCAACGACTACGAGACGAGCCACTTCGGCGTCGACTGCGCGCTGCTGCTGACCCGCGATGACGCGCTGCGCAATGCGGCCGAACGCGACATTGCCACGCCCGAAAAGCCGGGTTCCATTCTCGCATTCTTCGGACGGGACAGCGCCGCTCGCGACGGTCTCGTGCAGGTCGCGATGAATCTGGGAGCGGCGCTCGGACGTCCCGTCCGTTGGCTGCCGTGGGGTGACACCGGCGCGTTCCCGGAATTGCGCCCGCGCCCGGATATGTTCGCCGGCCCCGAGGGCCTGAGCGTGCACGAACTCCTGAATGAGGTCGCGCACGCCTCGCTCGTCGTCACCGACACGTACCACCTTGCGCTCACGGCCTGGAACTTCGGCGTTCCGGCGGTGAGCGCGTTCACCGGTCATACCGTCCGCGCAAATGACGTGAGCAGCGGCGAGGAGTTCCATTGGCGTGACAAGCGCGAAGTTTTCTTTTCACAATACGACGCCTTGGATTTCTTGATCCGGCCCGAGGAGCTGATCGACCCCGCGCTGCTGGAGCGCCGCACGAAGCACCTCGCCGCGGTCGTCGACGACCGTTCGCTGCGCGACGCGATCGCGGCGCGGATTCGTGCGCACGCGGTCTTCGTCGAAGACGCGCTGGCGCGCGACCTCTCGGCCCTCCTTGGGCGAGCGCCGGCGCCGGCCGCGGGCGGAAAACCGGTCTCGGCCACCGCTCGGATGCCCAAAGCGCCGAGCGCGGTTGCCGTCATGTGCGTGGCGAACGAAGAGGTCCACATCGAAAGCGCGCTGCGCGACCTGATCCAGGACGGCCTCGACGTCGTGTTGATCGACCACGATTCCGACGATCGCACGGTCGAACGTGCGCGACCGTTTCTCGGCCGCGGGCTGCTTTCGATCGAACGGCTGCCGTGGACCGGCCGCTTTTCGATCGCCGAGCAGCTCGACGCGAAATGGCGCGTCATCGAGCAGCTCGATCACGACTGGATCGTGCATGTTGATGCCGACGAATGGCTCGGCGCACCCGCGGCGGGACAGACGCTGCTCGACGGGTTGCGCGCAGCGGACGCTGCGGGGTACAACGCGGTGCACTTCAACGAATTCGTGTTCGTGCCCCAGCCGGGCGCGGACGTGTATTCCACGAATTACCGCCAGCGCAGTACGCGCTATTACTTCTTCCAGCCGCGATACCCGTATCTGGTGCGCGCTTGGAAGCACCGCAGCGGTCTGGACAATCGCCCGTCCGCCGGCCACCTCGTCTCGGGCCCGGTTCGGCTGTACCCGATCGACTTTCCGATGCGTCATTACATCGCGCTCAGCGAGGAGCACGCGCGCCGTAAGTACGTCGGTCGCGCGTTCCCGGAGGTGGAGCTCGCCCGTGGCTTCCACTACGACCGCGTCGGCTTGACACCCGACGTCCTGCGTTTTCCAAGCGCCGGCGACCCGCATATGCGGACGCTTTCGCACTGGTCCTCCAAAGAATTCGACACGATGGACGCCGTCACGGAGCATTTTTGGCGATGGCGCCGTACGGCGCGATCGCATATCGCAACGGCGGTCATGTGAGCGGCGACGACGAAGGGGTTCGCCCGCTGAGGCGGCACATCGAAAACCGCTTCGAACGTGCGGAGCTGCAGCATAGCCCGTTTCCCCACATCGTCATCGGCGATTTCTTTCCCGCGGACGTGTACGCCGGCATTCTGCGCTTCAGCCCGTTTCGCAACAACGCGGGCACCGAATGGCTGCCGCCTGAAGAATCGAGCAACGTCTCCGCCAGGACGCCGTACTTCGCGCGCAAGCAGATCGATCTCGCAACGGCGAGCGGCTTCGAAGCGTCGCCTGAAGCGACGGCTTTTTGGGCGAGGCTTCGTGAGACGTTTCTCGCCGGCAACTGGTTCGAGCGGCTCGTCGTCGCCAAGCACGAAGCGTACTTCCGCTTGCGGTTCGGCGACCTCGTCGACGATGAGGATTTCTATTCGTTGATGTGTCGGGAGCTGTTCGTGCAGCGCCACGAACCCGGCTTCTTGATCGGCCCGCACACGGATCTTCCGACCCGAATCTTCACGTGCATCTTTTCATTCGCGGAGCGTGAAGGTTTCGACGACTACGGCACGCAGCTTCTCGCGCATAAGGACCGGCTCGTGCGCTGCTGGGGCACGGATCATCACACGGCTCAAGACTTCGTGGTGCGCAAGCTGGTGCCGTACCGGCCGAACAATTTTCTGCTTTTCTTCAAGACGCGGCATTCATTTCACTCGGTCGCAGCGGTCGACGAGCACGTCCCGAATCAGCGCTACGGCATGCAGTTTCAGTTCCACGAACCGCAGGGCGGGGTATTCCGCGACCTGTCGGAGCCGGATTTGATGGAGTTTCGGCGCCGCGCCGTCGACGCCTGATCCCGCTACGGCGGTGCGTCGGAGCGGTGCGCGCCGTATTGCTTCGGCTCGAAGTACCAGGCCGGCAGATCGGCCGGGAACGTGACGTCGCGGAACGTGTAGTCCGTCTCGTACTGCCCGTACTTCGTCTGGCCGTGGATCGACGTGATGAGCGGCAAGCCCGCGGGACCCGGCGTGAAGCGCACGTCGAACTCGTCTTCGATCGATTGGCCCGTGATGCCGAAATACAGATGATCGCGCACGCGCGCGCGGCGCAGGTCGTACGTGCTCGCGTCGACCCACATCTCGTCGACGCGATTGCGCTCGGCGTCGGACTTCGGTTCCAGCCAGAGGTGGAGCAGTTCACCGTCGCGCGCGACGCGCACCACGCGGTAGTCGCCGTCGCGCGCGCCGACGCGGCCGATCTCCGGCAGCGGCGCGGGCGTGTCCCCCGGCGCTGCCGCCGCACCGGATGCCGCGCCCGATGCGCTCGCGGCGGGCGACGCCGCCGGCGCGGGCGCTCCGTCGAGCCGGGCGCCGGACGCGCCGAACAGCCGCTTCTCGAACATGTCGGCGGTCGGCGGTCCGGGGTCCACCGCCTTGTCGAACATGACGGTGAGGTTCTCCAGCTGGCCGTACGCCTTGCCCTTCCAGGCTTTGCGCGCGAGCGCGGAGCGGTCCGCCGTGCGGCACCAGAGCTTGAGCGTGTAGCTGTTCTCAAAGTCCGGCGCGCCGTTGTGCAGGTCGCGGCGCACGAGCGTGTACGCGACGAACGGCGGGCGCGGATACGAACGGAACACGGCTTTCGCGCGCGCGAAGATCTGATCGCCGGACAGGGGCTGCGGTGACGCAGCTTGCGGTGCGCCGGGGTCCAAAAACGGGCCGCGCGGCTCCGGTGACTGCGCGGTACACGCGAACGCGGCGACGGCCGCGAGCACGCGCACCGCGGTCATTTTGCGTCGACCGCTTCGATGTACAACTGCATGCCCGGCTGCAGCCCGATCCGCGTGGCGTCGTGCGCGCCCAGCTCGATGACGTACTTCGCGACCGCTTCGCGGCGTGCGACCTTGGTGTCCGGCGTGTTCGGCGGCGTGGCGGCGACGTTCTCCGCGATCATGACGATCGTGCCGTCGGTGCGCACGAACACCATGTCGAGCGGCGTGATCGTATCCTTCATCCAGAAACCGCGCATCTCGTCGCCGCCGGGAAACGCGAAGAGCATCCCCTGTCCGGCGGGGACGAACGGCACGTTCATCAGCCCGCGCTCGCGCTGCGCGTTCGTCGCGGCGACGGCCAGCCGCATGCTCGTGCGGCCCGCCCGCACTTCCATCACGCGGCAGTCCGCCGCGCGCCCGCGGTGCACGGGGTTGCCGTTCACGTTGAGCCCCGGCAGGTCCGCACGCGGCAGCGGAAAGCGCGTGCACCATCCCTGGGGCGTCGCGCTGCCGGCCGGCGCGGGGCTCTGCGCGGTGAGCGCGAGCAGCGCGGCGAGCGCGAACAGGCTAGACGTCGTCGACTTGCGCATCAGGGTCATAGCTCTCTACGTCGTACCAGTTCTTTCCCGTCTTGAGGGTCGCTTCGACCGGCACGCTCAGCTCGAGCGCGTGCTCCATCTCATGCTTCACAACGCGCCCGACGGCTTCGAGGTCGCGCACGGCCACCTCGAAGATCAGCTCGTCGTGGATCTGCAGCAGCATGACCGCATCGAGCTCGCTCGCGTCGAGCCGCCGCGCGAGCCGCACCATCGCCAGCTTCATCAGGTCGGCCGCCGAGCCTTGCAGCGGCGCGTTGGTGGCCTCGCGTTCGGCCGCGGCGCGCAGCAAGTAGTTGCGCGAGCGCAGCTCCGGCATGTAGCGCCGCCGCCCGAGCAGCGTCTCGACGTACCCGCGTTCGCGCGCCTGTTCCAGGCAGCGGTCGATGTAACCGCGCACGCCGGGGAAGCGCTCGAAGTACGTCTCGCTCATCGCGCGCGCGGTCGAGCGGTCGATCTCCAGCCGTTGCGCGAGGCCGAAGTCCGACATGCCGTACAGCAAACCGAAGTTGACCGACTTCGCCATCCGCCGCTGGTTCGGATCGACGTCGGCGAACGGTCCGACGTCGAAGATCTTGCGCGCGGTGAAGTCGTGAATGTCCTGGCGCTCGTGGAACGCGGCGCGCATCGCCTCGTCGCCGGAGAGGTGCGCCATCAGCCGCAGCTCGATCTGCGAGTAGTCGGCGGCGAGCAGCACGCGGTCGTCGCCCGGCACGACGAACGCCTTGCGAATGCGCCGCCCCAGCTCGCTGCGCACCGGAATGTTCTGCAGGTTCGGGTTCGTCGACGACAAGCGGCCCGTCGCGGTCGACGTCTGGTTGAACACGGTGTGGATGCGCCCGTTCGTGTCGACGAGCGTCGGCAGCACGTCGACGTACGTACTCTTGAGCTTGGAGACTTCGCGCCATTCGAGCACTTTCGCCGCGACGGGGAAGCTCTTCGCGAGACCTTGCAGCACGTCGGCGCCCGTCGCGTAGCCGGTCTTGTTTTGCCGTCCTGCGGGAAGGCCGAGCTTGTCGAACAAGATGCGGCCGAGCTGCTGCGGTGAGCCCAGATTGAACTCTTCGCCGGCGAGCGCGAAGATCTCGCCCTGCAGCCGTTCGACGGCGGCGTCGACCTCCGCGGAGATTTCTCGCAAGGCTGCGGGATCGAGCGCGATGCCGGCGCGCTCCATCGACGCGAGCACCGGCGCGAGCGGCAGCTCCACGTCCGCGTACAGCGCGAGCTGATTGCGGCGTTCCAGCTCCTCGCGCGTCTTGCGGGCGAGCAGTCCCGCTGCGTCCGCCGCGGCGGCCGGATGATCGTCGGGCAGGACGCGGTCGAGAAACTCGCTCGAGCCCTGCGCGACGTCGGCGAACGTGCGCGACGGGTTGAGCAGGTGCGACGCGATCATCGGATCGTCGCCGATGGTGCGCACGCGCAGCCCCAGCGCGCCGATGATGTGCTTGCAGTCGTAGGCGACGAGGTGCGGCACCGTCTCCCACAGCCGCGCGAACGCTTCGCCCACCATGGGCGCGGATTCCAGCGCCGACGTCAGGAACGCGAACCCCGTGCCGTCATCGACCGAAACGGCGAGCGCGTCGCCGCGCACCGCGACGGCGACGCGTTCGCGCGCCGCGGCGTCGTCGAGGCGCGCCGCGATGCGAAGATAGTCCGGCGGATCGGTGGCCGAGGTGTACGTCTCGTAGCGGCCCTCGAGCACCTCGTCGCTCGCCACCGGCTGCGGCGTCTCGGGCGGCGCGAGCTTCGCGAGCAGCGTCTTGAACTCGAGCTCTTTGTAGAGCGCGTACAGCGCGTCGTTGGACGGCTGCGTGTACCGCGCGTTCTCCCAGTCGAGCGTCAGCGGCAGATCGCGCGCGATGACCGACACGTCGCGGCACACGCGCGCCTGCTCGCCGTACTGCACGATCAGCGCTTCGAGCTTCGGCGTCCCCGCGAGCTTCGGGTTCGCGATCAGCGCGTCGAGCGACCCCGCGTTCTTCACCAGCTTGATCGCCGTTTTTTCGCCCACGCCCGGGATGCCGGGCAGGTTGTCGGACGGATCGCCTTTGAGCCCGCGGTAGTCGGGGAGCTGGCGCGGCTCCAGATCGTAGCGCTCGCGCACCTTGTCCGCGTCGTAGCGGCCCAGCTCGGTGATCCCGCGGCGCGTCGTCAGCACCGTCGTGCGCCCGTCGACGATCTGCAGCAGGTCGAGGTCGCCGGTCACGACGAGCACGTCTTGCTGCGCCGCTTCGGCTTGCGTGGCGAGCGTCGCGATGATGTCGTCCGCTTCCTCGCCGTCGATCTCGACGATGGGGATGGCGAACGTCGCGAGGATTTTGCGCACCAGCGGAAACTGCGAGCGCAGCTCGTCCGCCGTCTCGGCGCGCTGCGCCTTGTACTCGGGATAGAGCGCGAGCCGCGCGGCGGGCAAGCCTTTGTCGAACGCGGCGATCACGTGCGTCGGCTTCTCGTCGGCGATGATTTTGTTCATCATCATCGTGAAGCCGTACGCGGCGTTGATGTGAACGCCGCGCGTCGTCGTGAGCGGGGGCAGCGCGAAGAAGGCGCGGTACACCAGTCCGTACGTGTCGAGCAGCATGAGCCGGGCTGTGCCCGGCATGGCGGTGCCCGGCGCGGCGCCGACCGTCAACATCTCGGTCTGGAACATCAGCGAACCTCGATCGCGAGCGTCGCCGCGCCGACGTCGCCGTCGTCGGAGACTTTGAGGACGGACACGACGTAGCGGCCCGGCGCCTGCGGCAGCGCCAGGTCGAAGCCTTCCCGGTCGATGCGGTCGATCCGCCACAGCAGCGCGCGTTCCGACGGCGCACCGAGCGCCTCCGCGGGCGGCGCGCTGCGATCGTTCGCCGACAGGTCCAACGCGGTCGAGCGGGTGGGCACCACCGACGCGTGCCACGCCGGATCGGACGACGCGGGGTTCTGCGTGGTCGTCCCGGTGCCGGCGAGGACCGCGGCGGCGTCCTCGAACGACGCGCCGCTCGACGCGCGCGCGTCGGCGAGCCGGATCGCGAGCGTCGCGCCGGCCTGCTGGTTGCCGTCGTCGATCGTAAGGTGCGCGACGCTGCCCGGCGCATACGTGGGCTTGTCGGCCGCGAGGGTCGTGGCGCGCGCGTGACCGGGTCCGTCGACGGCGACGCGCTGCGTGGCATACTCGAGCGCACCGTCGCGCACGAACGCCACGCCGATCGCCGCATCACCGACCGTCTCGGGCACCGTGAACGCCGCGCTCGCGCGGCCGCCGCTCGCGGAGAGTGTCTGCTCGCCCATCGCGCGTGCGCCTTCGAAGTCGACGAACGCGTCGCCCGTCGCACCGGCCAGCGAGGCGGTGACGCGCAGCTGCTCGCCGACGCGATACCGCGGCTTGTCCATCGCGATCTGCACCTCGGCGCTGCGCCGCCCGCGGTCGCCGAGCAGCGCCTGCGGCGACACGGTGACCGCCCCGACGTCGATCGCGATCTTGCCTTCGACATCGGCGAGCGCGTAGGCGAGGCTCGTCCCCGGTACGACGTTGCGGAACACGGCACGCCCGCGACCGTCGGCGTCGAGCGTGACCTGCTGTTCTTGCGTCGCGGGCCCGTGCACCAACCGCAGCCGCACAACGAGGCCGGCCACCGGCCGCCCGTCCGTCGCGTCGAACCCGCGCACCGCGAGCGCGGCCGGCTCGCCCACGTCGAGATCGGCTCGCTCCGGCACCACCGCGAGCGCGACGCGCGTGGCCGATGCAATGACGCGCGCCGACGCGGTCGCGGCACCGCTCGTCGCGACGATCCCGTACGTCGACGGCAGACCGTCGGTCGGCGCGTCGATGCTCGCACGCGCGACGCCGTCGGCGTCGGTCTTCACGTTCACGTCCATGACGGGAGCGGTGCCCCACGCCGTGCCGTCATCGGTGATTCCGGCCGCGAGCACGTGCGGCGCGCGCACGACGCGCACGCGCACGTCGCGCGCCGCGGCCGGCGTTCCGTCGGCACGTTTCGCGCTCACGAGCAACGGCACCGTGGCGTCCGGCGCGCACGCCGTGGCGCAGCTCGATGCGACCGACAGCACCACGTCGCCGACGCCGTCGACGTGGATCGACGCGCCGCCGCTCGTGCCGCCGAAGCTCGCGAGCACCGCGGCGTCGCCGGCGGGCGCATCCGGCGGCAAGACGAGCTCCGCACCGAACGCGCCGGCGCGATCGAGCTTCGCCTCGGCGGATGCGAGCGTGCGGCCGCGCGCGAGGATCGCGATGCGCGCGATGCCCGACGCCGGGCGATATGCCGTGCCGAGGCGCTTGCGCGCGAAGCCGACGACGTGGACGCGCTCCCCGGCGCGCACGTTGGCGCGTTCCGCGCGCACGCCGACGAGCGTCGACGGCACCGGCGGTTGCGCGAGCAGCGACACGAACGTCTTGCTCTTCCCCCACTCCGCGAGCGCGAAGCGCGGGTGCTGCGCGCCGCTCCAGCGCGCGATGCCGCGGTTGTCGGTCTTGCCGTACTGGAACGACGTTCCGACGAGGTACGTGATGCGCATCCCGGCGAGCGCGCGACCGCTGCCCAGATCGGCACCGTAGAACACGATCCCGCCCGGCGACTCTTTCGTCAGCAGCCCCACCCGCGTGAGGTCGAGCCACGTCTGCTGCACCGCGTCGCCGCGGCGTGCCTCGAGAACGAAAAAACCCTCGCGGTTTTGCAGCGGCACGTCGACGTCGTTGGGCGTGTACCGCAAACCGGTGGGCGGCGTGAAGCGCCACTTCGCGACGGCCGTTCGGTGCGCGGTGTCGATCGCTCGCGCGCGCGGCGTTCCCACGACGAGCACGTCGGCCGGGTCGACCTCGTACGCGGCGAAGTCGACCGGCGCGCCGCTGTACGTGTCGAGCCGAACGGTGATCCGCTTCCACGGTACCGCGACGTCGCGCGCGTACAGCGCGAAGGTGCGATCCCACTTCCCCGAATCGGGCAGGGGACGCACGGCACCAGCCGGCGCGACGGCGACGGAAACGGCGAGGATGGTAAGCGTGAGAAGGCGGAGCGCGCGAAGACTAGCGCTCGTAGAGGATCGTCCCGGCAATGTTGGGGTCGGCCGTGCGGAAGCCGATCGTGTACTCGCGCTTCTCGTCCTTCTTCAACGGCAGCGTCGAATTGCTGATGCCCATGAACACCGACGACCCGCTGTCCTTGGCCTGATACCGGTTGTTCTTCTGGTCGATCAAGTAGAAGTTCGCGATCTGCGGCGTCGCGTCGACGCCGAAGTCGTTGGTGAGCTGGACGCGCGCGATCACGTACCCCAGCGTGCCGCCGGACGTGACCGCCGAGGCCTCGCCGGTCGGAACGATGTGCGCTTCGAGCACCTTCACGTCGCCGGTGCCCACGAACAGCTGCTGGCCGGGGTTGTCGTTCTCTTTGCACGCCACGAGGCTCATGCACAGGAGCAGTGCGGCGGCGAAACGGTGGATCATGACGGGCCGTGCGTTCGGCGGCTTCCCCGAGGCGTCCCGCGGCCGGAGGGCGGGTCGGCCCACCCGGGAACAGGGTGATCGTGGATCACGACCGCTCTCGGGGGAACTCTACCTCGACCCCCTGCCGTTACTGCGGGAGCCATGACAAGGACAAGCGCCCGACCGATCAGCGCCATAGGGGGACGACATTCCAAGTAATCGTCGCCTGCGCGAGCTGCGGAGCCGCATTCGCGGCCCTCTCGCGGAATTGACGCGGGTCTCCGTCCTCGCCGCCGCCGTCGTGCTCGCGGCGAGCAGCGTCGCCGTTGCCGCCACGCCGGCGCCGCACGCAGCCACGCCGGCCGGCCCTGAGCGCGTCAACGTCGAGAGCCTGCAGCCCAAGTCGCTCTTTCCGAAGGTCGCGCTGCACACCGAGCTGATCGTCGAGGTCAACAAACTCGGCCAAGTGTCGCGCGTGCGTTCGATCAAGCCCTCGCACAACCAACCGTTCGACGAGCACGTCTACGGCAACGCGCTGCAGACGTTCATCCGGACGCCCGACGGCCACGTGGTCCTCGGGTCGTACCGGCTCAGCTACGACTACAATCCGAAGACGCAGCACATCCGCCGCGACGTTGCGCTCGTCAAGGAAGGCGGCGTCGACCCGAACCGCAAGGGCGCCGCGAACGACATGATGGACATCGCGGCCCGCAACCGTAACCGCACGCCGCCCCCGGGCCTGTATGCGCCGATCCCAGCGCCGAGCGTCCGCCGCATGCCCGACCTCAAGCACGTGATGGAGAGCCCAACCCCGTCGCATTAGCGCAAGGCGGCGTCGCCCGGCCACCGAACATAAACGCGGTGGAAGCGCGGTACGCGGTGCTGCTGGAACCGGACGAGGGCGCATGGCGCGCGATCGTCCCGGCACTGCCTGAGATCAACACCTGGGGAGACTCGCCGGAACACGCGCTCGAGATGGCACGCGAAGCGATCGGACTCGCACTCGATGTGCGCTTTGAATATAACGAGCCGATCCCGCACAGCGGATAGCGCATAGCGCATTCCGATGCCGCGCCGATACGTACCACGCAAGAAGAGCGGCGCCAGCGAACCGTTGATGGAGTGGTTCGTGAAGGACCGAATGCGGACCGACCCGCGCATTGACGCGGACGTCGAGCGCTCGTGCACGTCAAAGCAACAGTACGCGAACGAAGCCGATGCGCACGCGCATGCGCTGATGAACGGCATGGGCGACGTGCTGTTCTCGTACGAATGCCGCTACTGCAACTTCTGGCACCTCACGCGCCGCCCGAACTGACGCCGTTTGTCATGCTGAGCCTGTCGAAGCATGCGCCACCCTTCGCCAATAGTCTGCGGGAATAGCAATCCGTGAGGGCATTCACGTCAGGGTGTCCTACCGACCTGGACCGGCGCACCGAGCTATGCGACCGCAGCGTCAACCGGATGAACACCCCGGGTCTTTGTCCTACAACACGACCCACCCGGTTTCGTTAAGGCTACTACGGCTTCAGAATTTGGGGATCGCGCTGACTGAATCGGTGACAGGAGGACGTCACGATATCGCGACGAGCATGTACCGCTCGCCCAGCGCCAAGGAATGCCGCTCTATATGCATTCTAACGGCCCGGTAAAGCCGAGCCCAGCTTGATATGAAGTTGCCCCCATTCGTTCATCGGCTCCTCGGCGCTAACTGGCCACGAACCCTCGTTCGATTCGACGCGCCACCAGACGTCATACTCACCCCATTCTGCGGTGAACCCTGGACGACCGACGAAGACGGGTAGTCCGTCGTTCTGAACAGTAGCTCCAACGACGTACGCCGCTGAATGCTGGTTTGAGTCCCGAACCGTAGAGGGAGCGGCAAGGGCATGATGGTTTTCGAACTTTATGCCTGGCGATAGGCGTAAGTGAATGATGACCGTTGTCGCATCGAGCTTACCTTTGTTCACGACGTACATATCGGTTCCAAAATGCAACGGCGAAACGCTGTTATTATACGTTAGAGTGGTGCCTTCGACCATAACTTTTGCAACGAGCTTGAATTCCACGGAGAGAGACGGCAGCTTAGCTCGTTGCTCATCCGCAAGCGAAGACTGAACGCGCGTGATTTTCAGCGTCTCTATGGTCGCATCAAATTCAAGTCTCGCTAAATCAAGCGCACTTTGAGCTACGACCGTTTGTGCCTGTGCTTCGGCAATTTGAGTATTTGCAAGACCAATCTGCTGATTACCGAGGCTGATTTGCTTATTTGCTATTTCGATTTGCTCCCGGCCTAGCTCAATCTGTCGCTTGATATAGACCAATGCACGGCCGCTGAACCACGCTGCTAAAATCGCGGCAATACCGCTGATAACCGGCACAAGGTACATCAGCGTGAACGTCAACCACTGCGGGTCCTGAGACGAGGTCATTCGTCGTCTAATTCCATGTGGGAACGTCGATTCATTGTGGCCCGCGTTAGCTCGTTTCATCTGATTTTCCGAGGTCTGATTCCGACGGAACGCTGAAGCAGCTCCGGCGCCAGTCATTATCTCCCGACTGCTAAAGCGAAGCGCCGTACCGGCTTTGTTCTGGATGTATTAGACCGTGGGCTTTCGTAGGCCCACGACATTCCAAGCCCGGTCGACTTCGATAAGCCACCCCCGCACAGCGGAAATGCGCGGCTCGGGTTCGACGATGCGAAGCGTCACGTCGCTCGTGCCGTCGATGGCGGCCACTCTCACCTCGGTCTTGCCGCCTCCCCGGTCGATCTTCTGCATCTGCCGTGCAAGTGAACGCTGGAGCAGATGAGGCATTCCAAGCAGGACAATTCCGGCGTCCAGCCAGCCGTCGCGACGCGATGCGGCAAGTCGGTCGATCAATCGAAGCACCGGTTCCGGCACGTCCTGCGTCGGGACCGGCGGATCTTCACCGCGGGCCTTGGCGCTCTCAAATGCGTCGATTGTCGTACTGGTTGCGTCCATCATGACGTTTGGAGCGTCACCGAAATCATCGGGAACCTCGCGCAATGACGTCTTGAGGTACCACTCCAGAAAGCCGAGTTCGTCCTGCCCGGAAATAGCCGGCACCCGCAGAATCGCCTGGCGACGCTCCAGGTAGTGCACGAGCTGTGCCGGACGCGTAAGAACGTCGGTCACGGTCTCCAAGTCGTCCATCGCCACGGTCCAAGGTACATCGTCGGCACCCCGTGTGACTAGCGAACCAAGGCCATTCACCAGGTGCCCGATTTGCTCAAGCGTCACCGAGATCTGATGGATTCGGTCGTAGTCGTCACGGCAGATCGTGAACGGCCCTGCCTTGCTCTTGAACGTCACCTTGTCCGCGCTACGGATGAACTCCGCGGCCCGCCGGGTTTGCTCGTGAGCCTTCAGCACAAGGGCCTCAAGGTTCGACTTGAGCAACTTCTCAATACCGATGCGAGCACGCCTCGCGAAGCCGCCCCCCTTTGCTTCAACGAAGAACAGGCGACGCTCAAACGCGATCAGGACGTCTACTTCTCCGCCTGGATATTTCAGATTGCGAAGCACGGTCGCGCCGGTGAGCACGCGCGCGAGCAGCACGGCCGCGCGCGCCTCAGAGAACTCCGTGCGATGCCCATCGTACTGGTGCCAGCTTGACGTCGGCTTAAGGCTATCCTCGAACAGCGGCTGAAGAGCGGGAAGGAACAAGCCCGGACTCGGCATCACATACGCATCGTCAATGCGCACGAGCGGTTTCGATTTGAGTGGACTAACGGGGACAATGTACCAATAATCGGCGAGATCGTCACGCGTCGTCGTGAGCGCCGACAATGCTCGCTCGATAATCTCGCTCGGGAGTCCCGTCTCGGTCGCGAGGTCCTTGGCGGTCATTGCCAGCGAATGCCCCGTACGAAATCCCAACCAGGCTCCAAGGAGTCCCTTGGCGAGTTCCTCGGGGTTGTCGGGAGACCGCTCACGGAGCGCGTCAAGGAACAGGCGGTCTTCCTCGGCAGCGACACCGCCACTCAATACGTTCTGGATACCGAGCATCGTAGTCCGAGCCTGGACTAGCCCGTCTCGGGCGGTCTCCTGGATGCGACGGGCAAACGCTGCTTCAATGGTCATCGCGTCCTCGCACGTGAATCCGATAACCTTGCGGAGTGCATCCGTGAACGGGTCAAACAGCGTGCGAAGAAGATGCTTCTGATGATGGTCATAACGCGGTACGCGTACGGCCATCTCCCACATCCGAACGTTCGTCACGGCGTCAAGAATGGGATCGGGTTTCTCCAGTAACTCCTCTGGAATATCGGGAAACGCTAGAAACATCGCGGCCGAGAGATGCCTGTCGACATACCCAAACAATGCGTCGCCCGTGGTCTGATCGACTACGAGCACTTCGCCGGCCGCTTTCTCCTTCGCCAACAGAAGTGCGATGTGCTCGACCAGTGCGAACGAGAAGTCATCAATCTTCTTTCGTGAAAGTGCTGGACGGATATGATGGCGGAAGAAGATAACGCCTAGGATCGTGAGCGAATCGACATGGCTAATCGCACGAAGAAGCTCTTCAGCCTCTCGCCGGAACTTTTCGGGCGCCTCTTGCCGGAACTCGCGCAATCTTGTTCGCATGGACGCGAACTCGGTCTCGCTGGCATTGCTGCTCCATTCGACCCGTTTGCCACGGCGGCGGACATGCATCGGACCGAACGAGAATTCCCGATCTGTAAGAGGAGTTGCGGCCTTCTTTGGCCGACGAGCTTTGCGATTCACCGGATGTCCTCGGCGAAAATTATACCATGTACGCCGAAATGTTTGCTCCCGAAACGCGACGGTCCCGAGCGATGCTGCCCCGGACCGCTGCAACTCATCTAGCGGCCGGAGATTTCGGGGCCTCGTCCGGCCGGTTCCCGGGCGCTCCGGCAGTGTAGTCCGTTCGGCCGCCGTGCTTGAGACATGCGTAAACCGCCTCTAGAGCATCGTCCTGTGGCTTTCGCAGCTCATCGCCAATATGATTTCAGCGAAATCAGCAGCGGCCCGGAGATATTCAGCGACTGCTTCTTGGCGTCGGCACACGACCGCCGACAGAATCAGAGGATAAGCCCGTTCAGGCCTCATGAAGTCTCATAGGTCAGAAACCCCTCGTGTAACGTTCGCTCGCGACCGCTCTTCGCATCTCGCGTCCAGTCGATGCCGAACCGTTCGCGACGTACATGCTACACCCCATCGCAGTCAAGCACGAAGCAAACCATACGGTAATCGCCGGCCGCCGTCGTCTCAAGATAGAAACCAGCTTGCCGGAGCAATGCGAGGTCGCGGCGGAAAGATCGCAGCGAGACGCCGAATCGGCGTCGATAGTCCGCGATGGTCACCGAATCGCGGCGGGCAAATAGCGCGGTGAGCCAGATGACGCGGACGATGCGGAAGGCGATGCCGTCGCGGTTGGTGTGGCGAAATTGTCAGCCACGGCGTGCCGGGGTTTTCGACGCGAGCGCGTCGAATCGGACGTTTGTCATTCGGTGGGTTACATCCATCGGGTGACGGACTCGGTCGGTGTTAGCGCACCGGCCGAGTCGCTAAATTGTGTGCGCGTCTCCGCGTAGCAAGATTATAGCATTCGCGCACGCGGCGAGCAAGTGGATGTGATTCGAATTTTCGCTATGTGCCGAATTTGCGCCCGAGTCGTAATTGGCATCAGTTTCGCGCCGCTTCTTCTACTTTGTCGGCGTTGGCCGGTTCGAACGACCAGCGGTCGTCGAGATCGAAGATCTCGAACCAGTTGCGCAGGTGCGGGAATTCGCGTAAGACCGGATAGCGCGGGAGCACGTGCGCGAAGTGCTCGTCGTCGCGGATCGCGCGTTCGGAGAGTCGCTGGTTGACCGCGCGGAACGTTGCTCGGTCGGCGCGCGCGAGCAGCCATGCCACCACGTCTTCGTCGGTCTTCCCATCGCGCACCGCTTGCGTGAAGTCGTCTTCGCTGATGCCGAGCCACTCGAACAAATACTGTGAGATGCCCGGCGTGACTTTGTAGAAGCCGAGCGTCCCTTGCAGCTTCGCGCGCGTCTTGTCGATCGTGCGGGCGAGGAAGTACAAGCCGCCGAGCATCACCTGCGGGCTGCGCGGCGGGTGCGCGCGCAAGTCCGCGTCGGGGTACGGCAGCGGCGCGTGCGCGCTCACGATGGTTCGCCGCCGTTCACGACGCCGACGCCTCGCTGCGATACGCGCCGATCGCTTCGAGCACCGGGCGATCGTCGTAGCGGAACAGGTACGTGTCCTTGCGCGCTTCGTGCCGGTACGGCATCCACGACGGGATGCAGAACGTGTCGCCCTGCTGCCACTCCAGCCGCTCGGTTCCGACCACCGTCGCGCCGCGGCCTTCGTAGACGTGGTAGATCACGCCGGCTGTTTCACGGCGGGTCGCGGACGTCGTGCGGCCGGCGAGACGTTCGGCTGCAGCACCGATCACGCGCGATACGTGACCGCCGTGCTGGCGGTGCTGGTACTCGCAGAACGCGTACGGGCCGTCCTCGGCTTCGAGCCGCGCTTCCATGTCGGACCACGGATAGCGCAGGTGTGACTCCGCGGGCGCGGGCTGCGACGGGAAGCGTTCTTCGGCGTACGGCTGCGCGAAGTTCGCGGGGAAGAATTGGTAGACCGGCAGGTCGAGCCCGTCGAGCCACACCATCGGACCGTCGCCGTCGTTCCCGTGGTCGTGGAACTCCCACGACGGGGTGAGGATGAGATCGCCGCGGTGCATCGTCACCCGCTCGCCGCCGACCGCGGTGTACGCCGCGTCGCCTTCGACGATGAAGCGCAGTGCGAACGCGACGTGGCGGTGGGCGCGCGCTACTTCGCCGGGCAGGATGAGTTGCAAGCCGGCATAGAGCGTATCGGTGGTCTGCGGCGGTTTGAGCGCCGGGTTGATCAGCTGCAGAACGCGCCGTTCCGCATCCTTCGCGGACACGAGGTTGCCGGCGCGCTCCAGCAAGGGGCGCAGCGCGGCGTACTGCCACACGTGCGGGACCGCCTTGGGCTCGGGGTGCGGCGGGACCACCGCGTCCATCATGGTCCACAGCGGCTGCGCGTCCTGGGCGGCCGCCTCAGAGAACAGGCGGTCGAGGGAGTCGGTCGCGATCATCTGGCTTCCTTGGTGGGCGAGGAGCCGTTCGGGAAGGGGCCTCAGGGCCGTCCCTTACCCGGGAGGGAGAGGTTCTCTCGGCCGGGCAAGACGCGCGTTCGCGCTTTGCAGTCGGAGGTTCCCCGTGCGCCTCGTCCTTTTCAGCACTTCGTCCGCCGAGCCGCGGCCCGGCATCGTCGACGGCGACACGATCCGGCCGCTCGACGGCGTCGCCTCGCTCGACGCGCTGATCGCGCTGGATCCCGCCGCGCGGGACGCCGCGACCAAGCGCATCGGCGGCCAGGTTCGCCTCGCCGACGCCACCCTGCACGCGCCGCTCCATCCGAAGAAGAACGTGTTCTGCGTGGGCCGCAACTACTTGGCGCACGCGGAGGAAGGCGCGCGCGTGCGCGGCGAGGAGCTCAAGCTTCCCACCGTCCCGACGCTGTTCACCAAGGCGCCGACCGCGATCACGGGGCCGGACGCGACGCTGCACCTCGACGGCGACGTGTCGCAGAAGTACGACTGGGAAGCCGAGCTGGCGGTGGTCATCGGCACGAAGTGCAAGGACGTGCGCGAGGAAGACGCGCTCGACGTGATCTTCGGCTACACGTGCCTGAACGACGTGAGCGCGCGCGACTTGCAGAACGCGACGCCGCAGTGGTTCAAAGGCAAGACGCTCGACGACACGTGCCCGTTGGGGCCGTGGATCGTGACCGCCGACGAGATCGGCGACCCGCAGAAGCTCGACGTGTCGCTGCGCCTCAACGGCGAAACCAAGCAGCACGCGAGCACGGCGGTGATGATCTTCTCGATCGCCCGCGTGATCGCGTACCTCTCGCGCGGGATGACGCTCGAACCCGGCGACATCATCGCGACGGGGACACCCGAAGGCGTGGGCTTCGCGCGCACGCCGCCCGAGTTTCTCAAGGACGGCGACGTGATGGAGGTCGAGATCGAAAAGATCGGCGTGCTCCGCAGTCCCGTCTCGATCAAGTCGTCCGTCGGCGCGGCCACGGCCTAAGGCGAACGAAGGAGGTCCGGCGATGGACACGCTCTCACGTCCGCTCGAGCTCGATTGGGACACGGATGCGTGCGCGCGCGTTCCGTACCGGCTCTACACCGACGCGGCGATCTACGAGCGCGAGCTCGAGCGGCTCTTCTATCGCAACCACTGGTGCTACGTCGGGCTCGCGGCCGAAGTGCCGAAGCCCGGCGATTTCAAGCGCTCGCGGATCGGCGAGCGCGAGGTCGTCGTCACCCGCCTCAAAGGCGACGGCATCAGCGTGGTGGAGAACCGCTGCGCGCACCGCGGCGTGCAGTTCTGCCAGAAGACGTTCGGCACGACCAAGACGTTCGTGTGCCCGTACCACCAGTGGAGCTACGATCTCAAGGGGAACCTGATCGGCGTACCGTTCCGCAAGGGCGTGCGCCAGGGCGACGTCGTCAACGGCGGGATGCCCGACGACTTCGAGCTCGCGTCGCACGGCTTGACACAGCTCGCGGTCGAGGTGTGGAACGGCGTGATCTTCGCGTCGTTCGACCGCGACGTCGAACCGCTGCGCGACTTCGTCGGGCCGGAGGTCGGCGCGTACTTCGAGCGCGTCTTCGATGGGCGCGAGCTGACGCTGCTCGGCTACTCGCGCCAGCGCATCCCCGGCAACTGGAAGCTGATGCAGGAGAACATCAAGGACCCGTATCACCCGGGGCTGCTGCATACGTGGTTCGTCACGTTCGGCCTGTGGCGCGCCGACCAGCAGTCGCAGATGATCGTCGATGCGCGCGGGCGGCACGCCGCGATGGTGTCGCGCAAGAACGACGGCGGGCGCAGCGACGCCGTGACGTCGGGCGTGACGAGCTTCAAAGAGAACATGGTGCTGCACGACGACCGCGTGCTCGACGTGGTCGTCGAGCCGTGGTGGAACGGCCCGACCGTCACGATGCTCACGCTGTTCCCGAGCCTCATCGTGCAGCAGCAAGTGAACTCGCTCTCCACGCGTCACATCCAGCCGAACGGCACCGGCAGCTTCGACTTCGTGTGGACGCATTTCGGGTTCGCCGGCGACGACGCGGAGATGACGCGGCGGCGGTTGCGCCAGGCGAACCTGTTCGGCCCGGCGGGCTACGTGTCGGCCGACGACGGCGAGGTGATCGAGTTCTCGCAGCGCGGGTACGCGCAGCATGGCGATCTCGCTACGGTGTGCGAGCTGGGCGGCCGCGGTCAGGGCGGCGCGGAGCACAACGTCACCGAGGTGCTGATCCGCTCGATGTACGGTTACTACCGCGAGGTGATGGAGCTGTGAACGCCGCCGTCACCTCGATTTCGGTGGAAGACCGGCTGCGCATCGAGGATCTGTACGCGGCGTACGCTGCGTGCCTGGACGACGCGCGCTTCGCGGAGTGGCCCGACTTCTTCACCGACGACTGCGTCTACCGCATCGTGCCGCGCGAGAATTACGATCGCGGGCTGCCGCTGGCGACGCTGTCGTTCGAGAGCAAAGGCATGCTGCGCGATCGCGTCTATGCCGTCACGGAGACGCTGTTCCACGAGCCGTACTACCAGCGCCACATCATCTCGGGCCTGCTCGTGCGTGCGGACGGCGACGCTGATGGTTTCCGCGTGCAGGCGAACTACGTCGTCATCCGCACCAAGGCGGGCGCGCTCTCCGAAGTCTACAACGCCGGGCGCTACCTCGATCGCATCGCCGACGAAGCCGGCACGCTCCGGTTTCGCGAGAAGATCTGCGTCTTCGACAGCGAGCTGATCCCGAACTCGCTGATCTACCCCATCTGAAGCTTCACCGAGCCGTTACGCAGCCGCACGGGGCTCGCGCCGCCGGCGACGCAATTCGTCTGCGATGAGCCGAGTGCAGCGCCGGGATCGGTACGATGTCGTCGTCTGCGGCGGCGGCGCCGCCGGCGTGGCCGCGGCGATCGGCGCCGCGCGCTGCGGCGCGCGCGTCGCGCTGCTCGAACAAGCGCCGTTTCTCGGCGGCGCGGCGACGCGCAGCGGCGTGCTGACGTACTGCGGGTTCTGGACCCAGACCGATCCGTGGCAGCGTGCCGTCGGCGGCGTCGGGGCGGAGGTTCTCGCCTCGCTGGCGGGGCTCGGCGGGATGAGCGGACCGATGCGCACGAGCAGCACGAACGTGGTGATCGCGCTCATCGAGCCCGAGGCGGTGAAGCTGGCGCTCGACCGGCTTTGCGCGGCAGCCGGCGTCGACGTGATCCTGCACGGCCGGCTCGGGGCCGTCGAGAGCGACCCCGGTTGCGTGCGCAGCGCGCTCGCGCTCGACCACGAGGGCACGTTCTGCCTCGACGCGGCCGCGTTCGTCGATGCAAGCGGTGAAGCGGACCTCGCGCACCTCGCGGGCGCCGCGACGCGCTACGGCGACGTGCACGGCCGCGTGCAGAACGGCACGCTCGCGATGCGGATCGGCGGGATCCCGCGCGACGCCGACGTGTCGCGCGCCGAGTGGGCCCGCGCGGTGCGCGACGCGAAATCGCGCGGCGCCGAGAACATGACCAAGGAACACGGGCTAGTGGCGCGGCTGCCGCACAGCGGTGAGATCATCGCGTTCCTCGCCGACGAGACGTACGACGCGCGCGATGCGCGGTCGACTGCCGCGGCCGAACGCCGCGCGCGCGAGCAGGCATGGTCGTACGTGGAGGCGATTCGCGCGCTGCCCGGACACGAACGCGCGTACTTGATCGCGACGGGGCCGGCGATCGGCACGCGCGAGTCGCGCCACGTGCTGGCGCGCACGCCGCTGCGCGGCGCGGACGTGATCGAGGCACGGATCGGTGCGGATGCGATCGCGCTGGGCGCGTGGCCCGTGGAGCTGCATTCCGGCCCCGGTCAGCCGAACGTCTGGAAGCGTCTGCGCGACGACGGCGCGTACGGAATCGCGCTCGGCACGCTGTTCAGCGCAACGCATCGCAACCTGCTCGCGGCCGGACGGGTCCTCGACGCCGATGCGGACGCTTTCGCATCGGTCCGCGTTATGGGGACGGCATTTGCGACCGGTCAGGGCGCAGGCGTCGCCGCCGCGCTCGTCGCGGACGGCCGGCCGGCGGAAGCGAGCGCGGTGCGCGCCGAAGTCCTCCGGCAGCACGGCATTCTCGAACTCAAAGGGAGCCCCGCTTCGCCATGACGTCACGCACGCGATTCCTCGGGACGGCCGCAGCCGCCGCCGCGGCGAGCGCATTTCCGACCGCGATCTTCGCGCAGGGCCGCAAGGCGCTCACCATCGGCTACGTGCCCTCGACGCTCTTCGCGCCGGTGTTCGTCGCGGTCGAGAAGGGCTATCTGCGCGACGCGGGATTCGATGCGAACCTGAGCCCGATCGTCGCCGGCGCCGACTCGATGAGCCTCGTCGCGCAAGGACAAGTCGACGTCGCGGCTGCCGCGCTGTCGGCGGCGTTCTACAACGCGGTGAACCGCGGGCTCGAAGTGAAGTTCGTCGCGTCGACCGGCTACCAGCCGCGCCAAGGACGTCCGTCGGCGCTGCTGATCCGCCAGGATCTCTACGACGGCGGCTTGCGTCTGGGGCCTGCGCTCAAGGGCAAGAAGTTCGGCTGGATCGGCAATTCCGGCGCGGCGTCGGCGTACTACGTCGCGCGCATCCTGCGCGGCGTCGGCCTGCGCCTCACCGACATCGAGTCGCTGAACATCCCGAATCCGGAGCAGCAGACCGCGCTCGAGCGCAAAGCGGTGGACGCGCTGTTCACGTCCGCCCCGTTCAGCGACGAGTTCGCGCAGAAGCATCTCGGCACGATCGTCGCGTCGCCGCCGCCCGGCATCGCCGCGTCCGGAATCTTCTTCGGTCCCGCGCTGCTGCGCAACCACGACAACGCGAGCGCGGTGATGACGGCCTTTCGCAAAGCCGCGGCGGAGATCGTCGGCAGCGGCTTCTTCGCACCGGCGAACGTCGATGCGTACGCGAAGTACACAAAGCAGCCGGTCGACGTGATCAAGGCCGCGCCGCGGTACGATTTCAAGCCCGACCTGCGGATCGATCAAGGCACGCTCGAAGACATGCAGCGCGAGTTCCTGGCCGACAAGATCCTCACGTACCCGCAGCCGCTGAACGAAGTCCGGCTGGTGGCGCGCTTCTAGGAGCTTGTCGGACTTTGTCCGACAAGCGACGACGGGCGGATCGGCCGCAGGCCGAACGCGAGCGTGGCTCGGGCCTGAGCTTGTCGTAGGCCCGAACACGCACTAGGGAGTCCTCCGGGCGCGCCGCGCCGAACCGTCGCGCATGGAGCTCGTGCGGGGCGGCCGCATCGCAACGATCGACGGACTGCGGGGCATCGCGATCGCCGCGGTCGTGTGGTTCCATCTCTGGCAGATCTCGTGGACGTGGGCGTTCGTCCCGTACACGACCATCTCGCTGCAGCCGCTGGCCGAAGCCGGCTTCCTCGGCGTCGCGCTGTTCTTCTTCATCTCCGGCTTCGTGCTGATGCTGCCGTACGCGCAGGCGCATCTCGCCGGGACGGCGCGGCCGACGCTGCGACATTTCTTCGGCCGGCGCTTCCTCAAGATCGCCCCGTCGTACGTGCTCGCGATCGCCGTGATGATTGCGTTCGGCGTGCAGACGTACGCGACGTTCGGGGACGCCGCGCAGGACGTGGTCTACCACCTGCTGTTCGTCCACGACTGGTTTGCCAAGACCAACACGTCGATCGACGGCGTGATGTGGTCGCTCGGCGTCGAGATCCAGTTCTACGTGATCTTCCCGCTGCTGGTGCTGGCGTTCGTCCGGCGCCCGCTGCTCTCGACGATCGCGCTGTTCGCCGTCGCGAACGGGTGGCGCGTGTGGTGCATGCTGTCGAACCACTTTTACTACGAGCAGCGGCTGGCGCAATTGCCGGGCTACATCGACTTCTTCGCGGCCGGGATGCTGGGCGCGTTCGCGTACGTCGCCATCGCGACGCAGCACCCGCGGCTCGCGAAACGCCGCTGGGCGTTTACGGCGCTGTCCGCGGCGGGCTTCGTCGCGCTGTGGCTGCTCGTGGCGAACTGCGATTTCCACCGCTCCGATAGCGAATGGCCGCAGCTGTGGTCGGTGGAATGGCGCTCGGCGTTCGCGCTCGCGTGCCTAGCGGCGGGGCTCGGCTCGCTCTTCGCCGTGCGCGGATTTCAGCTCGTCCTCGCGAACCGCGTTCTGTTATTCTTCGCGGCGATCTCGTACAATCTGTATCTGTTCCATCAGCCGATCGCCCGCGCGCTCGTGCAGCATCATCTGCCGCCGTACGCCACCGCCGACCCGCACGACGATCCGCATTGGCAGCTCGTCTACTGGCTCGTCGCGATCCCGGCCGTCGTCGCCATCTCGGCGCTCGTCACGTACGGTGTGGAGCAGCCGATCCTGCGCCTGGGCAAACGTCGCCGCGAGCTACGCCCGACGGTGATCCCGATCGCAGCGGAAACCGTCGCCGAGACGTAACGGAACCATGACGGCGGATCACGAAAATAGGAGGCCGTCATGAAAGAACCGGCGCCGACAACGCCGATCGGTGGAACACGATCGCGGAGAGCTTCCACTGGCAGTAAGAGGGACCCGGGCTCCCGGCTCCGATATTGGGTCGCATGAAGATCGCGGTCCCGAAGGAACGCGCGCCCGGTGAACGACGCGTCGCGCTCGTTCCCGAGATCGTCGCGAAGTTCGTCAAGGCAGGACATACCGTCATCGTCGAGCGCGGAGCCGGGACGAGCGCCGGCTACACCGATGCCGCATACGAAAGCGCGGGCGCGACGATCGCGCCCGACACACGCGTCGCGTATCAGGAGGCCGACGCCGTCGTGCGTGTGGCCAAGCCGTCCGACGCCGAGCTCGATGGGATCCCGCGCGGCGCGGCGCTGGTCGGTTTCCTTTCGCCGCTGGGCGATCCGCGCTCGGTCGAGCGCTACGCCGAACGCGGGATCACCGCGCTCTCGATGGATGCGATCCCGCGCACGACCAAGGCGCAGGCGATGGATGCGCTGTCGTCCCAGGCGAACATCGGCGGCTACAAAGCCGCGCTGCTTGCCGCGAGCTATCTGCCCAAGTTCTTCCCGATGCTCACGACGGCCGCGGGAACGGTCCCGCCCGCGAAGGCGCTGATCATCGGCGCGGGCGTCGCGGGCTTGCAGGCGATCGCGACGTGCCGCCGCCTCGGCGCGGTCGTGACCGCGTACGACACACGCGCGGTCGTCGCCGAGCAAGTGAAATCGCTGGGCGCGAAGTTCTTGGAGATCGACGTCGGCGAGAGCGGCGAAGGGCAGGGCGGCTACGCCAAAGAGCTGTCGCAAGAGGCGATCGCCAAACAGCGCGCGGGCATGGTGAAAGCGATCGGCGCGAGCGACGTCGTGATCACGACCGCCGCGATCCCCGGCAAGCGCGCGCCGATCCTCGTCACCGCCGAAGCGGTCGCCGCGATGGCGCCCGGCAGCGTGATCGTCGACCTCGCCGCGGAGACCGGCGGCAACGTCGAGGGCACGCAGCCCGGCGAAGTCGTGACGAGCGAGAACGGCGTGACGATCGTCGGTCAGCTGAACTTGCCGTCGACGCTCGCGTACGACGCGAGCCGGCTGTACGCGCGCAACGTGCAAGCGCTGTTGGATTACCTCATCAAGGACGGCGCGCTCGTGCTCGATCCGCAAGACGAGATCGTCGCCGGAACGACGATCACGCGCGACGGCGCGATCGTGCACGAAGCCACGCGCGCCGCTCTCAGTGGCGATAAGTTGAACACCGCGACACCCGGAGGAGCCGCGTGACCGTACATCTGCTCACGGAGCTGACCATCTTCATCCTCGCCGTGTTCGTCGGCTTCGAGGTGATCTCGAAAGTGCCCACGATGCTGCACACGCCGCTGATGTCGGCGACGAACGCGATCCACGGCATCGTCCTCGTCGGCGCGATCCTCATCGCGGGGACGGCCGATGCGCCGCTCGGCGCGATCGCCGGCTTCATCCTCGTGTTGCTCGCGTCGTTGAACGTGTTCGGCGGTTACACCGTGACGGAACGGATGCTCGAGATGTTCCGGCCCAAGACACAAGCACCCAAGCCGCCGGCGGACGGCGCGCAATGACCGTCGCCGACAAAGTCCTGGCGAATCCGGTCGACATCGCCTATCTCGTCACCGGGATTCTCTTCATCCTCGGCCTGCGCTTCTTGAGCTCGCCGAAGACGGCGCGGCTGGGCAACCGCATCAGCGCGGTCGGCATGCTGATCGCCGTCGTCGCGACGCTCACGCAAGGGATCGTCAACTGGATCGTTGTCGGCGCGGCGCTGCTCGTCGGCGCGGTGGTCGGCATCGTCTCGGCGCAGCGCGTGAAGATGACCGCAATGCCGCAAATGGTCGCGATCTTCAACGGCGCCGGCGGCGGTGCTGCGGCGCTGGTCGCGGCGGGCGAGCTGCTCAAATACGTCAACTCCGGCACGCCGATCACCTACGACGTGTCGTTCACCAGCGTGCTGTCGGCCGTGATCGGCGCACTGTCGTTCGCGGGCTCGATCATCGCGTTCCTCAAGCTGCAAGAGGTGATGACGGGGCGGCCGATCACGTATCCCGCGCAGCAGGTCGTCAACGCGCTGATCCTGCTCGTCATCGTCGTGTCGTGGGGCCTCGTCGTGGCGGGGTACGCGCCGGTGCTGCAGTGGTTCTGGATCGCGCTGGGAGCGTCGCTGATCCTGGGCGTGCTGTTCGTGCTGCCGATCGGCGGCGCCGACATGCCCGTCGTCATCTCGCTGCTCAACTCGTTTACCGGCCTCGCCGCGGCGTCGACCGGCTTCGTGCTCGGCAACAACGTGCTGATCGTCGCGGGCGCGCTGGTCGGCGCGTCCGGCACGCTGCTCACCGTGCTGATGGGCAAAGCGATGAACCGCTCCATCACCAACGTGCTGTTCGGCGCGTTCGGTGCGGTCAAGACGAGCAGCGGCGGCGGCGGCGCGAAGGGCGGTCAGAACGTTCGTTCGGTCAGCGCCGACGACGTCGCCGCGATGCTGGCGTATGCCAACGAAGTGATCGTCGTGCCCGGTTACGGGATGGCCGTCGCGCAGGCGCAGCACTCGATCCGCGAGCTCGCGGACCAGCTCGAGAAAAAGGGCGTCGAGGTGAAGTACGCGATCCATCCCGTCGCAGGCCGTATGCCGGGCCACATGAACGTGCTGCTGGCCGAAGCCAACGTGCCGTACACCTCGCTGTACGACATGGACGACATCAACCCGGAGTTCGAGCGCGCGGACGTCGCGCTCGTCGTCGGCGCGAACGACGTCACGAACCCCGCCGCGCGCGAGGACAAGGACAGCCCCATCTACGGGATGCCGATCCTCAACGTCGACAAGGCACAAAATGTCGTGGTGCTCAAGCGCTCGATGGCGTCGGGCTTCGCCGGGATCGACAACCCGCTCTACGACAACCCCAAAACCGTGATGCTGTTCGGCGACGCGAAAAAGTCGATCGACGGCGTCGTCGCGGGCGTGAAGGCGTTGTGATCGAGAAGGCGCTCCGCCTTGCGCCGCCGGAGGCGAACTATTGGCTCAGCCGCCACGTGGCGAAGCGGCACCCCGGCTACGGCGTCGTCGAAGGTACTGCGTTCATCTTCGACCCGTTCGATTACGCGGCCGCCGGAAAATGCACGATCTCGCCGCGCGACGACGAGCACCTCCATCTCGCCACCGTCTGGGACGGCACGAGCGCGGGGGACCACCCGGCGAACGGTACGTTCACCGTGCAGTGGGAAGGCATCGAGCTCACGCTGTACTGGATGACGCCCAGCGAGAACGCCGGCCCGTACTTTGCACTGGTCGCGCCGCAGCGCGCCGACGCGCTGCGCTTTTTCGAGACGGTATCGCGGTGGGGCCAAGAGCCGTCCGGCGCCATCCTCGTATTCCACGCCGGTCAGTGGCTCAAGGACGAGGGGCTGTTCGAGTCGATCCGGGACGCCACGCTCGACAACCTCGTCATGCCGCCGGGGCAGAAAGACGAGATCGGTGGTGACGCACCGCGCTTCTTCGCGTCACGCGAACGCTACGCTCGCTATGCGATTCCGTGGAAGCGCGGCGTGCTGTTCGTCGGACCGCCGGGAAACGGCAAGACGCACGCAATCAAGGCCATCGTCAACAAGTCGGAGGTGCCGTGCGTGTACGTTCGCAGCTTCGATCTCCCCGGCCACCCGTTTCCCGGCGCCGGGATCGCGATGGTGTTCGCACGCGCGCGCAAGATTGCGCCGTGCATCGTCGTGCTCGAGGACCTCGACGCCCTCGTCCGCGACGACAACCGCGCATACTTACTCAACGAGCTCGACGGCTTCGAGCGCAACGACGGCATGCTTGTCCTCGCGACGACCAACCATCCCGAACGCATCGACGCGGCGATCATCGACCGTCCCAGCCGCTTCGATCGCAAGTACGCGTTCGGGCTGCCCGGTGAGGCCGAGCGCGGACGTTACGTCGAGCAATGGAACGCCGGGCTGGACCCCGAGCTGCGGCTCGACGACGACGAGATCGCGAACGTCGCGGCGATGACGGACGGCTTCTCCTATGCTTATCTCAAAGAGTTGTTCGTGTCGTCGCTGATGCGCTGGGTCGGTGACGAGGAGACACGGTTCGGCGCGCTGCTGGCCGGACAGGTCGACATGCTGCGCGATCAGCTTGCCGCAGACCCGGAACCGGAACCGGACGCGCAACCGACGCCCGACATGTTTGGCTGGGCGATGGCCGGGATGCCGGGGTCGTACAGCACCGTCATGCGCGCGATGATGCGGAAGAACCGATGAGCGAGAGCTTTCGCGCGATCGCCGACGCGCTGGCCGCGCTGCTGACCCGGTACGGGGACCGTCTCGACATCGTGAACGAGAGCTCTTGGGGCTATTACATGCAAACGAAAAAGCCCGCGCACAAGAAGCGGCCGTTGATGTTCGCCGGCGTCCGTGTCGGCAAGGCGTACGTGTCGTATCATTTGGTGCCGATCTACATGAACGAGTCGTTGAAGGCGACGATCTCGCCCGCGCTGCGCAAGCGAATGCACGGCAAGGCCTGCTTCAACTTCAAGGAAATGCCGGACGCGGCGCTACTCGACGAGCTCCGCACGTTGACGGAAGCCGGTTTCCGAAGTTTCGAGGCGGCGGGCTACATCTAGCGCGGCGCCGCGCCGATGAACCCGTCGTCCTGCAGCAGCGGAACGGTCGTGCTGACATCGACTTCCAGCGACCAGGGGATCTCGTCGCCATAGCCGGCCTGCGACAGCTCGCGGCCCGACACGCTGTCGCGCACGGCGTCGGCCAGCGCATCGCGCATCGCGGCGAACGCGCTCGCCGCATAGTGCGCTTCCGGCGAACATGCCGCATCGAGATCGAGCGCCGCGAGGATCGCGCCCGCCCCGAGATCGTCTTCGACCGACGGGCGCAGCGTGCCGTCGGTCCAGCGTTCGCCGGCCGCGATGACCGCGATCGTGCCCTTCCTCCCGGCGCGCGTCCGCGCGAACGCCGCGACGGCGCGCACGTTGCGCAGACAGCCGACCACCACCACGGGCACGCGGCGATCGTAGGCCGCGCGCACGCAGCGCGCGCCGTTCGGTGACGGCAGCACGAGCCGCGCGCCCGACGGCAACGCGTCGAGCGTCAAGGGCGACAGCGTGTACGGCGACGCTTCGGAACGCTCGCTGCGCGGCACGGCGAGCAGCGCGTCGTACATCGTCGCGATCTGCGCCGACTCGGCGAGCGACTTGAACCGGCTCGGAAACACCTGCGCGCCGCGCGCGACGGCGACGTCGACCGCGGTCGAGAACGACAGCACGTCGACGACGATCGCGACGTGCACGTCCGGCGGGCGCCGGCTCAGCAGACCGAATGCGCCGTGCTCGCCCCGCTCGAAGCGCACGCGATACGCCGTCTGTCGAAGATAGCCGCCGTCCGAGGTCGTTTCCATCATCGGGGTATCCACCGTTCCGCGCCGAACTCCGCTCCGCGATGCTCCTCGCCGCCGTCCTGTCCGCTTGGCTCCAGTACGCAGCCGACGGCGAGCCGCACGCGCGTGCCGTCGTCAGCGACGGCACGTGTCCCGCGGCAAGCGCCGACGGCCGAGCGCTTTCGATGTCGATGCGCGCCCGCCGCGCGCCGCAGTTTGCCGACGTCGTCTGCGACGTCACGGTCCCGGCCCAGGCGAAGCGCATTCGCATCGGCGACCGCGCCCTGCCTGCTCCCGCGCACGATCCGGTCAAGATCGTCGTGCTCGGCGACACCGGCTGCCGGATCAGCGCGCTCAGCGCGCAATCGTGCGACGATCCCGAGGCGTGGCCCTTTCCGCAGATCGCGCGCGCGATCGCCGGCGTGCATCCCAACCTGGTCGTCCACGTCGGCGATTATCTCTACCGCGAGCGGCCGTGCCCACCCCTCGTGCGCTGCGGCGACAGCCCGTACGGCGACGACGCGGCAGCATGGTATGCCGATTTTCTCACGCCGGCCGCGCCGCTGTTCGCGAGCGCGCCGCTGTTGCTCGTGCGCGGCAACCACGAGGAGTGCGACCGTAACGGCACGGGCTGGTTTCGCTATCTCGACGCACACGCGAGCACGGCGTGCAGCGCGGCGACCGAACCCTACGACGTCGGCTTCGGCGACTTGACGATCGTGGCGTTCGATTCCGCGGTGGCCGAAGACCGCAAAGGAGATCCCACTCGCGCGCCCATCTACAAACGGCAGTTCGCGACGGTTCGGACGCTTGCGAAAGGGCAAAGCTGGTTCGTCACGCACCGCCCGCCGTACACGAACGACGACGAGCGCACCGCGATGGGCGACGCGCTCACGCCGTTCGACGCCGTCCTGTCGGGGCATCTGCACTTGTTCGCGGCGATGAACGTCGAGACGCTCCCGCCGCTGCTGATCAACGGCGAAGGCGGGACGAAGCTCGATCCGAACTATGCCGCGTTCCTGGGGCTCGCCGTCGGCGATCTGCACGTGCAGGGCAGCGTGTTCGGATCGGCGCACTTCGGGTTCGGAGTCTACACGCGCAACGGCACCGGCTGGACGATCTCGCTCCGCGATCCCGACGGAACGGAGCGTGCCCGCTGCACGCTCGCGAGCCGTGCCGTACGCTGCAACCCGGAGAAGTAAGATGCTTGTTGCCGCCGTTCTTTCCGCCTGGGTCCAGTACGCCGCGGACGGAAAGCCGCATGCGCGGGCGCTCGTCCCACAGACGTGTCCCGCGGTCACGTACGAGGGCGGGTCGGCGCGGATGCGGCAGCGCGCGCCGGCGGCGCCGGGCTTCGACGAGGTCGTGTGCGACGCGCCGATTCCGCCGGACGCACGCAACGTCGCGGTCGAGAACGTGCACCTGCCGTCGCCGCCGGCGGCACCGCGCACCGTCGTCGTGTTCGGCGACACCGGTTGCCGCATGGCCGAAGACGAGCAGCAGAACTGCGGCGACATCGCGGACTGGCCGTTCCCGAAGATCGCGCAGACGATCGCCGCGGTGCATCCCGAGCTGCTCGTGCACGTCGGCGACTACTACTACCGCGAAAACAACTGTCCCAAGAGCATGCCGGCGTGCGTGAACCGCTGGGGCGACACGAGCATGTCGTGGAACGCGGACTGGTTCGCGCCGGCAAAGCCGCTCTTCGCGAGCGCGCCGCTCGTCATGATCCGCGGCAACCACGAGGATTGTCAGCGCGGCGGCCCAGGCTGGTTTCGTTATCTCGACGGTGCGGACACGGTGACGCCGTGCACCGCCGGCGCCCTCGACGGTGCGCTGCCCTGGGCCGCGTCGTTCGGCGGGCTGCGCATCATCGTCCACGACTCGGCCGCCGATCCCAGCGACAGCAAGCCCGATCCGGCGCGCATCGCGTTCTACGAGGCGTCGTTCCGCAAAGCGCAGGCGCTGGCGGCGGGGACGCGCGGCGACACCTGGTTCGTCACGCACCGCCCGCCGTTCGCGAACACGAACGAGACGCGGGCACTTCTGCAGCTGCCCTGGAATTTCGCGCCGTTCGACGTCGTCCTCGCCGGCCACGTTCACGATTTCGAAGCGATCAATCTCGCCGGCTACCCGCCGCTGATCGTCAACGGCGAGAGCGGCGACGATCTCGACGACGCCGGCTCGACCGCGAAATACATCGGCTTCCAATCCGCCAACGGCCGCCCGGTGTACACGTTCGCCACGCCCGCCCCGTACGCCACGAAGCAGTTCGGGTTCGCGGTCTACACCAAGAATGCCGCGGGTTGGAACATCTCGCTGCGCGATACCGACGGGATCGAGCGCCGAGCGTGCGTCCTGACGAGAGGCTCCGTTTCGTGCCTCTGATCATCTCGCACGTCGACCTGCGCGTGCGCGACCGCGCCAAGGCCGTCGAGTTCTACGACGCGTTTCTCAACCTGCTCGGCGCGGTGAAGCACGCCGGGCCGAGCTTCACGACGTGGGCGATTCCGCCGCCGGACGCCGACGCGAGCTGGCGGCCCGACGAGTGGTTCGGGCTCACCGAAGATCCCGCGATGACGCCCGGGCCGGCGCGCATCGCATTCGACGCGCCGTCGCGCGGCACGGTCGACGCGATCCGCGTGTACCTGCCGGCGATCGGCGCGAGCAACATCGAGATGACGGAAGGCGAGTACGGCCCGGCGTACTACGCGGTGTTCTTCGAGGACCTCGACGGCAACAAGCTCGAGATCTGCCACATCGGCTGACGCCCGAACGTCACCGCCCGAGGGACCAGCGATGCGCGTCCCACGTCGGATTGAACGCATTGGGATAAAACCCGCCTAGCGCTGTGCGGTACGCGTACGAGTACGACGGGTTGAACAAGTACACGATCGGCACCGCATCCGCGACGCGCCGCTCGATCTGCGCGTACAGCCTGCGCCGTTCGTCACGGCTCGGCGCCACGAGCGCGCGGCGTTCCAGCGCGTCGACGCCGCGGTCGCACCAGCGCATGTAGTTCGCGTTCCCGGTGCACGAGAGCAGGAACGAGTCGTCGGGGTCGGCGCCCATCGGCCACGGCACGTAGGCCAGGTCGAACGCACCGCTCGCGAGCGCGCCGCCCTGCGACTTCGGCAAGAACAGCTGTACGTTGGAGAGCGACTTGATGTTCACACGCAGGCCGCGCGCGGTGAGCTCGCTCTGCACCACCGTTGCAACGCGCACGCCGGTCTGCGATTCAGGAAACTGCACGTACGTGAGCGCGAGCGCTTTGCCGTTCTTCGCGCGCACGCCGTCGGCGCCGCGCGTCCAGCCCGCCGCGTCGAACAGGCGGTCCGCCGCCGCGGGATCGAACGCGGGCTCGCGCACCGCGGGGTCGCGCGCCCAAGAGCTGAGCGACTGCGCGGTGTCGACGACGGGATAGCGCCCGAACGTGATCTTCCGCGAGATGCTCGCACGGTCGATCGACGCCGCGATCGCGCGTCGCACCCGCACGTCGTCGAGCGGCGGGTGCGTCACGTTGATCGCGATTCCGGCCACGAGCGCCAGCGGCACCGTGCGAAACGCGAGTTGCGCGGGCTTGCCGAGCGAATGCCGCTGCGACGGCGACATCAAGTTCCAGTCGAGGCCGCCGCTTTGCAGCAGCGTGAAGTTCGTACCGGGATCGGGGACGATGCGAATGTCGAGCCGCGCGACCTTCGGCGAGCCGCGCCAGTACGACGGGTTCGCCTCGTACACGAGATGGTCGCCGCGCGTCCACGACACGAGCCGGTACGGGCCGTTGCCGACCGGATGCGACGCGAACGCGCTCGTCGCGAGGTTCGGTTCCTTCTCGAGCAGATGCGCGGGAAGCACGTACTGCGGCGCCGTGCCGTAGCTGAACAGCGTCGCCACCGCCGGCGCCCACGGGTCTTTGAGCGTCACGCGCACGGTGCGGTCGTTCAGCGCCTCGGCGTTCGCGACGCGGTCGTAGCCGGCGCGCGAGCGAACGGGGTTGCGGTCGTCGAGGATCGCGTGCAGCGTCCACACCACGTCGTGCGCGGTCACGGCGATGCCGTCTTGCCAGCGAACGCCGCGCCGCAGCGTGTACGTGATCGTGCGGCCGTCGCGCGACAACCCGCCGTTCTCGACGGTCGGGATCCGGTCGAGCAGCACGGGAACCGGCGTGCCGTGCTCGTCGACGTCGATGAACGGCTCGAAGGCGAGCCGGGCGACCTGCTGCTCGACGCTGTTGGCGTCGACGTGCGCGAAGAGCGGGTCCAGCGACTGCGGGTCGGCCGCGAGCGCGAACCGCACGGTCGACGCGGGCGCGCCGCTCGATGCCGCGCGGCCGGCGTGCGAGCACCCGGCGCACAGGCCGCCGGCGAGCGTCACGATGCCGAGAAAACGGAGCGAACCGGCGATGCGCATCTGGCGCGAAGTTCACGGGGCGCAACGGACGGCCCCTGTCGGCGCTCCGGTAAGCGCGCCGTAAGTGCAAGCTCGCATACTGGCGTTCCTCAGAAAACGGGGTGCCACCATGGCTGCACAGCACCATTGTTTCGACGTTTGCGTGTTCGGCGCAGGGCCGGCCGGCGTCGCAACGGGAATCCGCCTCGCCGGCGCGGGCGCTTCCGTCGTCATTCTCGATCGTCCGGTCCCCGATCCGCCGTGGGTCGGCGAGACGTTTTCGAACGCGATCCGCGCGCCGCTCGCAGAGCTCGGCCTGTGGGATCGTTTTGCCGTCGCGGGGCACGGGCGCGGCTACGAGATCCGCAGCGTGTGGGGCGGGCCGCAGATGGTGGGGCAGAACGCGCTCTTCGATCCGCAAGGTGCGCGCTGGCACGTCGACCGCGGCCGATTCGACCGCGACCTGCGCGAGGAAGCCCTGCGGCGCGGCTGCGCGCTGCGGCTGTACGCGCGTCTCGGCCCCTTGCGCCGCGAGAGCGACTGCTGGACGATCGCGCTCGGCGACGACGTCCCCACGCTGCGTGCGCGCTTCCTCGTCGACGCCACCGGCCGGCGATGCGCGCTCGGACGCCGGCTCGGCGCGCGGCACCGGCGCTTCGACCGGCTCGTGGCGCTCGTCGCGCTCGTCGCGCGCAACGCCGACGCCGCGTACGCGCACGCGATCGTCGTCGAAGCGCAGCAGGGCGGCTGGTGGTACGCCTCGCCCGTGCCGCACGGCCACGCGCTCGCGTACCTGACCGATCGCGACCTCGTGCCGGCGGGCTTCGCCGCGCACGCCGGGCTGCGCATCGTTGCCGCAGACAGCACGCTGATCGAGCCCGGCACGCAAACGCACTGGCTCGCCGCCGGCGACGCATACGCCGCGCACGATCCGCTGTGCGGCTGGGGCGTCACACGCGCGCTGCGCAACGGGATTCACGCAGCGGATGCGATCCGCGAATTTCTCGAGCACGGCACGCCGTCGTCGCTCGAGGCCTATCATGCCGCGCGCCGCGCGGAGTTCGACGAGTATCTCGACGGCCTCGTCCGTCACTATTCGCGCGAGGAGCGCTGGGCGGCGGCGCCGTTCTGGACGCGCCGCTCGCACGCGCTTGCCGCAACTGCATAGGAGTCGTCATGCCCAATCTCACGCAGGTCAAGATTTTTCCGTCGGTCGGAATCGCACGCATCGGCAACAGCCCGGAGTATTACGTCGGCCCCGAGCTGCCGTTCCCCGAGCCGCCGCGCGTCCCGCCGGACGGAGAGTACAAGGACCCGCAGTGCCGCATCCGGCGGCAGGCGCAGCGCTTCCGCCTCTTCGGTACCTACGACGACGCCAGCGTCAAGGAGCTCAACGCCGCCGACGGCGCGATCACCTGGACGGTGCACGTAGCGAACGAGAAGGCGAAACCGACCGAGTCGATCACCATCGATCCCGGTGCGCGCACGCTCAGCGGAATCGGCGCGTCGGCGACGTTCGACGGCGGGACGTACCAAGGCGTCGCGGTGCCGCTCGGCGAGGCGCACATCGACGACGACGGCACGCTGCTCGTCGTCGGCGGCTTCGGCACGAGCGCGTCGCCGACGAGCCAGCCGATCACGACCTACTTGAACAACGCCGGCTGGTACGACGACGTGTGCGACGGTCCGGTCAACGCGACGATCGTCGTCGGCGGCAACACGTTCCAGGCCGTCGGCGCGTGGGTGATCTGCCCGCCGCCGCGTTTCGCGCCGTCGACCCAGAGCCCGACCTCGCTGTACGACACGCTGCGCCAAGTCGCGATCAACAAAGGCCTGCTGCCCGCGCCTGGCGCCATCGGCTACCCGCCGGTATCGTTCGTCGCCGACATCTGGCCGATCCTCAGGCGCGGCATCGGTGCGACGCGCACCGCCGCGGCGGCGTTCGGCGCGGGCGATCACGACACGCTTTCGCAGGTGATCCCCCCGGGACCGGGTCAGGATGCGACCCGCGCGGCGATCAACGCGAAGCTGCGCCCCAGCGGCGACATGCCGCTGCTCAACGGCGATTCCGCGCTGAAGCCGTTCCAGCTCTTCAACATGGCGCAGTGGGCCGCCGGAACCTTCGTGAACGACTGGCCCGAGGCGAACCCGACACTCACCCCCGACGGGATGACGCTCGCGGCGCTCGAGAACTGCGTCGGCGCAGCGTTCTTTCCGGGCATCGAGGCGACGACGACGGTATCGACGTTCCCGTACACCGAGCCGTTCCGTTTCGACCAGAGTGGGATGCAGCCGGGCGACGTGACGCAATTCATGGCGCGCCCGTGGCAAGCGGATTTCACGGCATGCAGCGGCGGCACCGGGCCGGACCAGGCGGCTTGGTGGCCGGCCGCGCGCCCCGACAGCGTCTATCCCGAAGCGACGCCGGCGACTGCCATGGATTGGACGCGCGGGATCGTCACGTCGTACGCCGACATGGTGGCGAGTTGGTACAAGCTCGGCTTCATCGTCGATCCGGGTGACGGCAAACCCGTCGAGACGGAGCGCCACGTCGTGTGCAGGGACTGCTGGTTCATCATGGATCGCAGCACGTTCGGCAAGGACGAGATCGCGGCGATGCTCCTCACGGCCAACCCGGCCGACGTGAGCGCCGCGTTCTACGTCGTCGTCGAAGGCTTCACGCCGAGCGATCTCGGGATCACGACCGCGACGCCGACGCCGGCGCAGTTGCAAGCGTGGGCGCCGTCGATCGCGATATCGCCGACGGTGACCGACATGACGACGAAATGCACGGGGCTGCTGTTCGAGGACGCGACGCTGCCGAATACACCGCAACGCTTCACGTTCGTCTACGACGTCCTGTTCGCGAGCACGAACGGTTTCACGATGGAGCTCGAGATCGTTGAGCTCACGGCGGCGATCCAAGACGTCAAGCGCAGCGGCACGATCGAACTCATCGAGCAGCCCAACCCGTACGTGATCGACGGCCCCGTGTCGTGGCTGAGCACGGATCTGCGCGTCTTCCAGATCGAGCCCGGCGGCGCGCTGGGCGGTCTCCCGGCGCCCACGATGGGCCCGACGCCCGCCGACGCGTCGGCATTCATCAAGGGCGTCATCGCCGGTCTCACCGCGCACGGACCGGTCGGCAACCCGTTCGATGCGATCTCGACAGACGAGCAAATCTCGCAGCTCGAGCTGTCGGAACAAGTCAACGGCATCCCCGTCTTCAACTTCGCGGTCTGCCGCGTGCGCTATCGCGCGGCGGCGCTCGACGCGTCGCAAGTGCGCGTGTTCTTCCGCGCGTTCCAAACCGCCGCAACGTACACGAACTACGACCAAGTGACCACGTACCGCCGCGGCGGTTTGACCGGTACCACCGTACCGCTGCTCGGCATCATGGGCGGCGAGCTGGTGACGATCCCGTTCTTCGCCGAGCCGCGCGTCGACTCGTCGACGATCAACCTGAACGGACAGACCGATCCCGCGAACCTGCAGACGATCGTGCACGACGCGAGCGGCGCGGAAGTCGACGTGTACTTCGGCTGCTGGCTGGACATCAACCAGCCGTCGCAGCCGCAGTTTCCCGTGCAGCCCTCACCGGCCGACGGACCGTTCCCGGCCGGGCGCCAGACGATACAGCAGTTGGTGCGCGGCCTGCACCAATGCCTGGTCGCGGAGATCGCGTTCGATCCCGATCCGATCCCGAACGGCGCGACCACCGGCTCGTCGGACAAGCTCGCGCAGCGCAACCTCACGATCGTGCAGTCCGACAATCCCGGCAGCGCCGCCTCGCACACGATCCAGCACACGTTCGACGTGCGCCCGACGCGCGCGACGCTGGCGAAGGGCGAAAAGCCCGACGAGCTGATGATCGATTGGGGCGCGACGCCGCGCGGCAGCATCGCAACGGTGTACATGCCGGGCGTGCGCGCCGCCGAGATTCTCGAAATGGCGGGGCGTCTCTATGAGACGACGCTGCTCGAGCGCGTGGACGACCACACGCTGCAAGCGAAGACGGACGGCGTCACGTACGTGCCCGTTCCGCCCGGCGTCGGAACGGCGTTCGCTGCGCTGCTCACGGTCGAGCTGCCGGCGGGCGTGCGCCGCGGACAGGTCTACAAGATCGTCGTTCGTCAGGTCACGACGGAGAAGGTCGTCGTGCGCCCGCCGGTACCGCGCCCGCAGGTGCTCTCGGAGCGCGCACCGGCGGTCGCGCGCATGAACCTCGCGACGTACGCGGCGGCGGAACGGCCGGCGCTCGGCGAGCGGCGCGTTCTCGGCGCGTTCCAGATCACCGTCCCGGTGACGACGAAGGAGAACATCCTGACGCGCGAGGAGCGCGCACTGTCCGTGCTGCGCTGGATCCAACCCGCGATCCCGCGCGAGAACCGCTGGCATTTCGTATTCGAGCGGTACGTGGCGCAGATCGGCGAGCGCGTCGACGCGCTGGGCGGGGACGCCGGAGCCGTCGGCGCTTCCGGCAGCGGCAACTGGAAGCAAACGCCTCCGGACCGTGACGACCGCGGCGACAGCGACGAACACGAGCGTGACGAGCGCGAGGGCTGCGTCGCCATGGTGCTGCGATTGCTGTTCGGGCGGCGCCGCCGGCGCTGACCCGTTGGATCAGCAGCCGAAACGGCTGCCGCCCAACCGGGCGGCAGCCTTCTTTTCATGCTCCTTCCTGCCGAACAGTATTCGAGGACTTCCAAGCTGAGCCGAAGAAATCTTGGGTCTATGATCGTAAAGCCCGAATCGATGGAGGGCCGCAACGGTCGGCCGCCGGCCGGACATCCCGAGCTGGACAGCGTCGACCTAAGGCTGCTCGCGGCGCTGCAGCGCAACGCGCGTTCGACCTATGCCGAGCTGGGCGCCCTCGTCAACCTCAAGCCGCCGGCCGTGCACGACCGCGTGAAGCGGCTCGAGACGCGGGGGTTCGTGCGGCGCTATGCGGCACAGCTCGACGCGCACCGGGTCGGCTACGAGCTGACCGCGTTCGTGAGCGCGTTCTGCGCGCCCGACCTCGACTACGACGCGTTCACCGCCGCGGTCGAAGCGTTCCACGAGGTGATCGAGATCCACAGCGTCGCCGGCGACGAGTCGTACGTGCTCAAAGTCGTCACCCGCTCGACCGCGCACCTCGACGACTTCCTCACCCGCATCAAGCGCGTCCCCGGCGTTGCGCGCACGCGCACGACGATCGTGCTGTCGACGCCGTTCGAGCGCGGCGGTCTGCCCGTCGAAGCGCTCGCGTGATGCAGACGCTCGACGACGCGCACCTGGTCGAACCGCTCGGCACCGGCTGCCGGCTCGGGTCGCACCGCGTCATCGAGCCCAAGGGCACGCTGCCGCAAGGCGCGTGGCGAATCGACAACACGCCGCGCGCGTACGCCAACGAGATCTTGTGCGACGTGGAGACGCTCAACGTCGACTCGGCCTCGTTCAAGCAGATCAGCGACGCGTGCAACGCCGATCCGGATGCGATCGCCGCGCACATCCTCGGCATCGTGAACGAGCGCGGCAAGCTGCACAACCCCGTGACCGGCAGCGGCGGGATGTTCATCGGGCGCGCGCGCGAGATCGGCCCGGCGCTCGCGGCGCGCGACGACATCGCGGTCGGCGACCGCATCGCGTCGCTGGTGTCGCTGACGCTCACGCCGCTGCACCTGCGCTCGATCGACTCCGTCGACGTCGCGACGGGTCAAGTGCGCGTGCACGGCACGGCGATTCTGTTCGAAAGCGGGGTCTACGCACGGCTGCCGGACGACCTGCCGACCGACGTCGCGCTCGCCGTCCTCGACGTGGCCGGCGCGCCCGCGCAAGTCCGTCGTCTCGCGAAAGCCGGCGAGACCGTGTGCGTGATCGGCGCGGACGGCAAGTCCGGTTTGCTGGCGTGCGCGCAGGCCCGCGAGCAGGTCGGCGCCGCCGGCCGCGTCGTCGGCATCGTGCCGGCCGCCGGCTCGCCGGCAGCGCAACTGCTGGTCGAGCACGGGTACGTCGACCACCTCGCCGTCGCGAACGCGTGCGATACGCTCGCCGTGCTCGAAACGCTGCCCGACGCGCTGCCGCTGCTCGCGGACCTGGTGATCAACTGCGTGAACGTGTGCGGGACGGAGCTCGCGTCGATCCTGTGCTGCAAAGACGGCGGCACGGTGTACTTCTTCTCGATGTCGACGTCGTTTACCGCGGCTGCGCTTGGCGCGGAAGGCTTCGGCAAAGACGTCAACATGATGGTCGGCAACGGCTACGCGAAAGGCCATGCCGGCATCGCGCTGCAAACGCTGCGCGATCATCCGGCGATCAAAGACTACTTCGTCGCGCGGTACGGCGCGCAATGACCTCAGGAGACAGTTCCGCCGTGAACCATCACGTCAAACCGCCCGTCGATCCGGCGCTGCTCGAGCACCGCAACCTGCGAGGCGGCGAGTTCTGGCGCACGATCCCCGCGTACGAAGACGTCGACGAGAAGACGTTCCTGGATCACATCTGGCAGGGCCGCAAGTCCGTGAAGACGGCGGAGGAACTGTTCGAGACGATCGGCGACATCGTCGACCCGACGTTCCTCGAGGACGCGAAGGAAGGGTTTCGCCGCGCGCCGATGGCGGTGCGCGTGTCGCCGTACGCGATCGCGACGATCGACTGGACGCAGCCGTACGAAGACCCGATCCGCCGGCAGTTCATCCCCGTCGCATCGAAGCTGCTGCCCGATCATCCGCGGCTGACGCTGGACTCGCTGCACGAGCAGGACGACGCGCCGGTGCAAGGTCTGACGCACCGCTACGTCGACAAAGCGCTGTTCCTTCCGCTGCAGACGTGCCCGGTGTACTGCCGCTTCTGCACGCGCTCGTATGCGATCGGTCCCGACACGGAGTCCGTCGACAAGGCCGCCTTGGCGAAGACGCCGGATCTTTGGAAACAGGCGTTCGCGTACATCGCGTCGCGCCCGGAGATCGAGGACATCGTGATCTCGGGCGGCGACGTGTACCAGCTCGCCGCGAAGAACATCACGCTGATTGGCGATTCGCTGCTCGCGATTCCGCACGTGCGCCGCATGCGCTTCGCGACCAAAGGCCCGGCCGTCATGCCGATGAAGATCCTCACGGACAAGCCGTGGGTCGACGCGCTGACCGGTGTCGTCGAGAAGGGCCGCAAGATGGGCAAGGACGTCGTGCTGCACACGCACTTCAACACGCCCACCGAGATCACGGAGATCACGCGCCACGCGATGGACGTTCTGTTCCAGCGCGGCATCACCGTGCGCAATCAGAGCGTGCTGATCCGCGGCGTCAACGACGACGCGCAGCGCATGACGACGCTGGTGAAGCGCTTGTCCTGGATCAACGTGCACCCGTACTACGTGTACATGCACGACCTCGTGAAGGGCGTCGAGGAGATGCGCACGTCGGTGCAAACCTCGATCGATCTGGAGAAATTCGTGCGCGGCACCACCGCGGGCTTCAATACGCCGCTGTTCATTTGCGACGCCCCCGGCGGCGGCGGCAAGCGCGACGTGCACAGCTTCGACTATTACGACCGTGAGAACGGGATCGTGGTCTACAGCGCGCCCAGCGTGAAACCAGGACAATCGTTCCTGTACTTCGACCCGATCGACACGCTGGCGGCCGACGCGCAAGCGCGCTGGGCCGTGCCGGCGCTCCAGGAAGAGATGATTCGCGAAGCGGTCGCCCGCGCGGGCGGAAAGGTCGCCGCGCTGGCATAGCAGCGAAACACCTGGAAATAGGCGCTTGGTTATGATGCTCTATAAGGGAGACATAGTCGGGAATGGAGAACGCTCGGCGCCCGCGCGAAAATCATTCACGAGCCGCGAATACCATTCACATTTGCCGCCGTTCCGTGAAAATCGTTCACCAAACGCCTACCCAGGCTGTGGGCCGCCGCAGGCGTGTCGGACGACGAGTGGTAAACGCGCCTCGATGCTGGTCAACACCGTGAAGTACACGTTTCCCGAGGACAAGGCCGACGAGGTGGAGCGGCTGCTGCGCGAGCTCGGCGAGGTGTCGCGGGCCGAGGCCGGTTGCGCCGGGTTCGACGTCTGCCGCGGGGATGCCGACAGCGCCGGGACGTTCGTGCTCTTCGAGAAGTGGCGCGATCAGGCCGCGCTCGATGCGCACTATGCGACGGAGCACTTCCAGCGGCTTGGCGCCAACGGCATCCGTCCGCTCGCGACCAGCCGCCAGGCCGTGAAGGGCACGCTGGTCGAGTAACCATGCGCGTCTGCGTCTACTGCGGGTCGTCCGCCGGGAACGATCCGCGCTTCGCCGCGGTTGCGCGCGCATTTGGCGCGGCGCTCGCGCGCGCCCGGATCGGCGTGGTGTACGGCGGAGGGCGCGTCGGGCTGATGGGCGCGGTTGCGGACGCCGCGCTCGACGCGGGCGGCGAGGTCATCGGCGTCATCCCGCGATTTCTCGAAGACCGCGAGGTCGCGCACCGCGGCGTCGATCTGCGCGTGGTCGAGTCCATGCACGAGCGCAAGCAGCTCATGTCTGAGCTGTCGGATGCGTTCGTCGCGCTACCCGGCGGGTTCGGGACGTTCGAAGAGTTCTTCGAGATCGTGACGTGGGTGCAGCTGCGGCTGATCGACGCGCCGTGCATCATCGCGAACGTCGACGGGTACTACGATGCGCTCGTGGCGCTGATCGACGGCGCCGTCGCGAGCGGGTTCATCAACGCGACGAACCGCGCGATCGTGGAGTCGTACGCGACGCTCGACGAGGTGATCGCCCGGTTGACGCGCTGATGCGGACGTCGAGTTCATGAGCCGCGCGAGCCGGCGCGCGAAAGCCGAAAGCGAGTTCGAACATCTCGAAGTGGAGATCGAAGCCGTATTTCACAGCGCGATGGACATCGATTCGGTAGATTTCGCCGAATAGAATTTTCATTCTACTCCTGTAATTCGTTGCGGACGTCGACTCCAGAAGTGGTCCGCGGAAGGCGCGACCTTTTACCAGCGGTTGCGAAGCAGCAGGTCCGTGCGCTCGCGCTCGAAGCTGTCGGTGAACTTCTCGTTCATCAGGCTGAGATCGGGCTTCGGCCTGAGATGCACGGCAACGGTGTCGACAAAGCGCTTCAGCGTGCTCGATACGGTGACGTGGCGGTGTTCGGCGGCGGTACGGGCATCTCGATCTTGAACGTGCACGATGATTCTCCGGCAACGCGAATCGCGCGTTGCTCTGCCCTCCATGACCGCAGCGTCCATCCGTGGGTTGCATCATGCAAGTCACTCGGGCGGCAAGGTCCAGTTCGCACGCCCCGGCTGGGCCACTTCGGCGAAGTGGTCTAGTGCCCGGGGGCGAACGTCGCGGCATGCGGGAGACGACGCGGCCGGACCGGTTCCTCGCGCTGAGCTCGCTCGACGTCGACGTCCGGCGGCGCGGCACCATTCGCACGCAGCTGCTCGCGCAGCTCCGCGCCGCCATCCGCGACCTGCGCTTGCCGGCGGGCGCGCGGCTCCCCTCGACGCGCGCCGTCGCGCAGCGCTTGCACATCTCGCGCAGCACCGTGACCGACGTGTTCGACCAACTGCTCGCGGAAGGGACGCTCGTCGCGCGGCACGGCGCGGGCACGTACGTCTCGCCGGCGGTGCGCGGGGCAACGGAGCACGTGCACTCGACGTCGCCGTCGACGTCGTGGGAACGCGTCTCGCGGCGCGGCAAGCTGTTCGCCGACATCACGACGCGTTCGCGCTACACCAACAAAGAGCCGCGCGCGTTCCAGCCCGGCGTGCCGGCGGTCGATCTGTTTCCGTTCGGCGTGTGGTCGCGCATCGCCGCGACGCTGCTGCGCCGGCCGCCGCGCGATCTCGTGTCGTACGGCGATCCCGCGGGGTTTCGCGCGCTCCGCGAGGCGATCGCCGCGCAGTTGCGCGACCGCAAGCACGTCGCGTGCGACGCCGACCGGGTCATCGTCACCAGCGGCACGCAGCAGTCGCTCGACATCATCAACCGGCTGATGCTCGATCCGGACGAAGAGGTCTGGATCGAAGACCCCGGCTCGCTCGCCGCGCGCGCGACGTTCGTCGGCGCCGGCGTGCGGCTCGTGCCGGTTCCTGTGGACGAGGACGGGATCGTCGTCGCGCACGGCGTGACCGTCGCGCCGCGCGCGCGGCTCGCATTCGTCACGCCGGCGGTACAGTCACCGACCACCGTGATGATGTCGGCGGCGCGGCGCGCCGCGCTGCTCGCGTGGGCCGACGCGGCCGACGCGTGGATCGTCGAGGACGACTACGAGGACGTGTTTCGCTACGACGGCGAGGATCCGCCGCCGCTGCACAGCATCGCGACGAACGATCGCGTGATCCTCATCGGCTCGTTCAGCCTTAGCACGTTCCCGGCGCTGCGGATCGGCTACATCATCGCGCCGCGCGCGCTCGTCGATGCGTTCGTCGCCGCAAAGGCCGCCATCGACCGCCAAGGCGCGACGCTGGAGCAGGCCGTGCTCGCCCAGTTCGTCCTGGGCGGCCACCACCTTCGCCATTTGCGCCGCATGAACGCCGAGTACACCGAACGGCGCGCCGCGCTCGTGCGCTGCTTCGCGCAGTATCTTCCGGAGTTGCCGTTCGCGCCGCCGCGAGCCGGCTTGCACGCGCTCCTGCCGCTGGGCGGCCGCGACGACGTTGCGCTCGCGAATGCGGCGGCGCGGCACGACATCTCGGTCGTGCCGCTGTCGCCGCTCTACCTAGACCGCGACCGCCGCCGCAGCGGGCTGCTGATCGGGTTCGGCGTCGCGTCGCCGGGCGAGATCCGGCTAGGCGCCCGAAAGCTGCGCGACGCGTTCGTCGAGGTGCGCGGCCGCAAGCTCGCCGTGCGCTGACGCAGCGTACACCGCCCGCGCGTCGGTTCCCGGCCGGGTGATGCGCGCGCGCGTCACGTCGTCGTAGAACGCCCGCACCGCCGTCGCGACGGGACCGATGCGGCCCGTGCCGATCGTGCGGTGATCGAGGCTCGCCGTCCAGGTCACGCCGACGCCCGTGCCGCACACGACGATCTCGTCGGCCTCGTACAGCTCGGTCCGGTCGATCGCGCGCGACTCGACCGCCATGCCGAGATCCTCGCGCATGAACCGGGTCACCACCTTGCGCGTGACGCCTTCGAGCAGGTTTTGCGAAAGATCGGGCGTCGTCGCGACGCCGTCGCGCACGACGAACAGGTTTGCCGCCGATACTTCGGACACGTGGCCGTCGTCGGACAGCACGACCGCGTCGTCGAAGCCGTTGAGCCGCGCCTCGCTCTTCGCGAGCGCGATGTTGACGTAGCTGCCGGTGATCTTCGCGCGCGCGGGCACGGCGTTGTCGTCGACGCGGCGCCACGAGCTGACGCACAGCCGCAGGCCGTCGTCGGTTTCCAGATACCGGCTGTTGGGGAACGCGACGATCGCGAGGTCGTGCCCGACGCCGTCGATGCGCGGCCGGAAGAACTCTTCGCTCTTGAACAGCAGCGGCCGGATGTAGGCGTCGCAGCGGAAACCGTTGCGGCGGCACAGCTCCAGCGTGATCTCGGTGAGCGCCTCCTCGTCCCCCGGGAGATCCATCAGCAGAACGTTGCCGGAGCGCCGCAGCCGGCGGTAATGCGCGGCGGGCTCGAATACGTAGAGCTGCTCCGCATCGGCGTTCCAAAAGGCGCGAATGCCTTCGAAACAGCCGGTGCCGTACTGCAGCGCGTGCGTCAGCAGTCCGAGCGTGGCCTCGCGGTACGGCCGAAACGTACCACGGTGGTAGACGATGAGCTCGCTGAGATCCACGTGACCCTCCTTGGCGTCATCATCCCACCGCGCGGGGACGCGCCGGAGGGCCACTTCGCGGGCGAGTGGCCCAGCGGCCCGTCAGCTCACGACGGCGCGTCGTTCTGGTGCGCGGCGTAGCTGCGCGCGTCGAAGTACCAGCCGGGCAGCGTCGACGGGAACGCGATCTCGGTGAACTGGAAGTCCACCACCTGGCCGTCGCCGTTGTATCCGCCGCCGACGACGCCGTGGAGGTTCGTCACGACGGGAACGCCCTGCACGTTCCCCATGGTGATCGTGAAGGTGACGGGGAAGATGCCGTCCCTTCCGCCATTCACGAACAGCTTGTCCGTCGCGACGAGCTTGTGGAGCTCGAGCGTCTTTGCATCGACGTACACGTCGCGCAGCCGGTTACGCTCGACGTCGCGAATCGGAAAGATCTCCAGATGCAGCTGATCGCCTTCGGCCTTCAGTGAGTCGACGCGGTAGTCGGACTCGAAGAGCGCGCGCACGCTTCCGATGATCGGCAGCGGCGTGTAGTGCGGTTCCGGCGTCGGAACCTCGCTGACCGGATGCGGACGCGCGGGCGCGGGTTCGAAGACGTCCGCGGTGGGCGGGCCGGGATCGCGGGCTTCGTTGAACGCCGGGCGGTCGAACGTCAGCGGGCCGCGGTATTCGTCGCGGAATACCTGGCGCGTGAGCGCGGCCCGGTCCGTGTTGCGCACCCACACGTGGAACGTGTAGCTGCCGGTCGGGTCGGGATAGCCGTTGGTCGCCTTCTGCGAACGCACGATCGTGTACGTCTCGTACGCCGGCGGCGGACGGTGCGAGCGGTACTGCGAGCGGATCAGGCCGAGCACGCGTTGCGGCGACGGGCTGGGCTCGACGGAGGCCGCCGGAGCCGGCGTCGCCATCGCTGCCGCGAGGAACAACAGAGGCAACACGAGCGCGGCCCGCTACGCCGCCGCCGGACGCGTGGCCCGAGCGGCAAAGCGACAGGAGCAAGCATGCCCGGCGCGGGCCCGTGGAGTAGCGAATGCGGTGTCGTCGAACCGATGGCGTCGCAACATCATGGAATTGGTACGATTTTCGGCGCTCGAACGTCACTACGGCGCGAACGAGGTTTTCAGCGGCCTCGACGGCGTCATCCGCGACGGCGACAAGGTCGGCTTGGTCGGGCCGAACGGCGCCGGCAAGTCGTCGCTGGTGCGGCTGCTCGTCGGCAGCGACGAGCCCGACGGGGGCACGATCGTGCGCGCCCGCGAGCGGCGCATGGGCTATCTCGCGCAGGACGCCGCGGAGAGCGGGCCGCAGACGCTGCGCGCCGCGTTCGACGAAGCGATGGCGCGCGGGAACGCCCAGGAGTGGGAGATGCGCGCGACGCTCAACCGCTTCGACTTCGAAGAGGGTGACCTCGACCGGCCGCTGCGCGAGTTTTCCGGCGGCCAGCGCACCCGCGCGCTGCTCGCGCGCACGTTGCTCGAGCAGCCCGATTGGCTGGTGCTCGACGAGCCCACCAACCACCTCGACCTCGACACCGTGCGCTGGCTGGAGAACTTCGTCGCGCGCGACCCGCGCTCGTTTCTGATCGTGTCGCATGACCGCTACTTTCTCGAGACCGTCGCGACTGAGATCTGGGAGCTCGACCGCGGCGTGCTGTCGGTGTACGACGTCAAGCCGGGCCGCGCGTACAGCATGTACGTCGAGGAGCGCACGATTCGGCGCGAGCAGCAACGGCGCGACTACGAAGCCGCGCTGACCGAACGCCAGCGCCAGCGCGCGGTGATCGACGAGCTCCGCACGCACGGCTCGCACAACTACAGCGCCGTCTGGAGCCGCGAGAAGGCGTTCGCGCGCGTCGACGTCGTCGAGGCGCCGCGCAAGGAACGGCGCAAGATCGCCGTCGCGCTGAGCGCCGCGCGGCGCGCGACGAGCGGGCCGGCCGTCGAGGTCAAAGGCGTCACGAAGGCCTACGACCGCACGCTGTTCGCGAACGTCAGCGCGACGTTCACGCGCGGCGAGCGCGTCGCGATCGTCGGCCCGAACGGCTCGGGCAAGACGACGTTTCTGCGCATCATCAGCGGCGAGCTCGATGCCGACCGCGGCAGCGTTCGCTACGGCACGGGCTTGCGCACGGCGAGCTACGCGCAGAGCACGGTCGACGATCTCCCCGCCGGCGCGACCGCGGCCGAAGCCGTGATGCGGATGGGCGTGAACGACGAAGAAGCGCGCGGCCTGCTGGGGCGCATGAACCTCGGCGGCGACTCCGGCGACAAGCGCGTCGAGGCGTTCTCGGGCGGCGAGCGCCGGCGCATCATGCTCGCGCGGCTGATGGCGCAGCGCGCGGACTGCTTGTTCTTGGACGAGCCGACCAACGACCTCGACATCGCGAGCCGCGAAGCGCTCGAAGACGTGCTCGCGGAGTACGACGGCGCGCTGTTCGTGGTGTCGCACGACCGTTATCTGCTCAAACGGTTGGGCGAGCGCGTCGTGTCGATTCGCGACGGTGCCGCGCAGGTGGTCGACGGCGACTACGACACGTACGAGCGCCGCGCGCACGAGCTCGCCGCCGCGCGCGACGCCGCCAACGCCAACGGCGCGTCAGCCGCAACGCCGCAAAAGACCGCGCCCGCGAAGCTCGACCGGCAGAGCGCGCACGAAGCGAAGGTCGCCGCCGGCCGCCGCAAGCGCGCGCTCGCGGATGCGGAGAATCTCGTCGCAAAGCTCGACAAAGAGCGCGCGCGGCTGGAGGCTGATTTCGCCGCACCGGATCTGTACGATCATCCGAAGCGCGTCGTCGAGCTCGTGCACGCGCTCGAGCGCGTGAAGTCCGACAGCGCGGCCGCGATGGCGGCCTGGGAAGCCGCCGCGCACGCGCTCGACGCTTAGCGGGCGCGCACCGTCAGCCGGTACTCGTGCCTGCCGGGATTGAGCCGGTCCAGATACGTGTAGGTTCCGGTCTCGGTGAACGCCATCGTCGTGCTGCTGCCTTTGTTCTCGAGCACGTCGACCGGCGCGTCGCCGGAGTTCGGTCCGCTGACCTTCCAGAGCTGGTGCGGCTTGTGGTCGCGCACGGTGAAACGCACGCGGTCGCCGACGGCGATGGTCGAGCTGACGGGGACGAAGCCCTTGGCGCTGAGGTGCACGACGATCTCTTGAGACGCCGCGGCGATGACGGCGAGCGAGACGCTCGCGAAGGCCGCGAGCAGCGCTGAGGCGACGATAGGCGGGAGGCGCATGACGAACCCTCCACGGGCGACGGGGCCGCTCCAGGCGACCATCCGTACGGACCCTTCCTTTCGCCGCCCAAACACGAACCCCCAGGTGTATGCTTATGGCGAGGTGACATGATGCTGAAGCGATTCGCCTTGCCCTCGATCGCGGGAATGGTGCTGTGCTGCGCGCTGCCGGTGAGCAGCCAGAATGCGGCTTTGCCCGACGGGGCCGGCAAAGAGCTCGTGCAGGCGTCGTGCACGCCGTGCCACGGCCTGGGTCAGGTCGTGCGCGCGGGCTACGACAGCGCGGGCTGGCGCAACGTGATCGCGATGATGACGAACGCCGGCGCGAAGCTGCCGCCGGACCGCGTCGACGCCGCCGTCGCCTACTTGGCGAAGAACTTCCCGCCGAAAGCGGCCCCGGCCGCGGTTGTCGTTCCGGGCAGCGTCGACGTAGCAATCCAGGAATGGATCGTGCCGACGCCGGGCTCGCGCCCGCACGACCCGCTCGCCGCGCCCGACGGCTCCATCTGGTACACGGGCCAGATGGCGAACGTCCTCGGGCGCCTCGATCCGAAGACCGGCACGTTCAAAGAATTCCACCCGCCGGTCGCGGACTCGGGCCCGCACGGGCTGGTGATGGACCGCGACGGCAACGTGTGGTTCACCGCGAATTTCAAAGCCTACATCGGCAAGCTGGACCCGCGCACCGGCACGTTCACGGAGTACAAGCTCGATCCCGCGGCGCGGGATCCGCACACGCCGGTCTTCGACCGTAACGGCACGCTGTGGTTCACCGCGCAAGGCGCGAACATGGTGGGCCGGCTCGTGCCGCGCACCGGCGAGACGAAGCTGGTGACCGTGCCGACGCCGCGCGCGAACCCGTACGGCATGGTCGTCGACTCGAAGAACGTGCCGTGGTTCGTGGAGTTCGGCAGCAACAAGATCGCGAGCATCGACCCGGTGTCGATGGCGATTCGCGAGTACCCGTTGCCGAACGCCGCGGCGCGCCCGCGCCGCATCGCGATCACCGCCGGCGACACGATCTGGTACTCCGACTACGCGCGCGGCTACCTCGGGCGATTCGATCCGAAGACGGGCGCGGTCACGGAATGGCCATCGCCGGGCGGACCGAACTCGCGGCCGTACGCGATCGCGATCCTGAACGACGCGGTGTGGTACAGCGAGTCCGGCGTCGCGCCGAACACGCTCGTGCGCTTCGACCCGAATGCGCAACGGTTTCAGACGTGGACGATTCCGTCGGGCGGCGGCGTGGTGCGCAACATGATGACGACGCGCGACGGGAATCTCGTCCTGGCGTGCAGCGGGGTGAACCGCGTGGCGCTCGTACGGATCGGCCCGACCCGATAACTAGGGTTGAAGAAAACTTAGCGTCGCGTCGCTCCCCCATTTGGACGCCAGAAAGACCGTCACGTACTTGAACGAGACGTTTTGCAATTGCAGCGCCTCGAGCTGGTGGAACATGTCCTGAAGCACGGCGTCGTTCCCCGCGCCCGCCGCATTGCAACCGCCGAGCTCGGAGATCGCGAACGACTTGCCCGTGCCGAGGCGGTGGATGAAGTACGCGCGCATGTTCGCGAGCGACGCCGTCTGCTGTGAAGGCGCGCCGATGTACCACGTGCCGCCGATCACGTCGACGAACTCGTCGCCGGGCCAGTACGGCGTGATCAGCGCCTCCGCCAAGTCCGCACGCAGTGCGGGCGAGAACGACAGCAGCACCGACGGTGCCGCCTCCGCGAACGCGTGCCGAACCTGCGCGAACGTCGATTTGAACGCCTCCGGATTGCCGCCTTGTGACTGGTGCGTGTCGTTCATCTCCGATGCGTAGCGCACCGCGATGTTCAGCCGCTTTCCCGCAGCGCTTGCGCGCGCTTGCACCGCTGCGAGGTCCGCGGCGAGCTGAGCCACGAGATCCATGTGCGCGTTGACGTACGCGTACGGGTCGGGGATGTCGTCCGGCGGCTCCAAGCCCAGCATGAGCGTCTTCTCGTCGTCGGGGCTTTCCTGCAGCGATGTGAGCAGGGAGTCGAAGAACGCCTGATCCGTCGGGTCGAGCGCGGTACCGCGAGCAGTAAAGTTGTCGACGTTGATCGCGTTGATGCCGAAGTAGAAGTTTGTGCCGTCCGGGTCGATGCCGTATTTGGCCTGCAGTTCCTCGAGCGTCGCGACGTGACCGGCGGCGTCCTCGCGGAAGAGCAGGAGCCGGTCGATGTTCTTTATCTGCATCAACGCCGTTTCACCGCGGCGAATAAGCTTGCCTTGCCGGGCGGAAGAATTGATGCCTATTCCGGCGGGCGCGCGATCAGGTAGAACCCGAACCGGTCGCTGAAGCCGATCGCGCCGGGACGCCGTGCGTCGGCGATGCCCGCGCTCTGCAAGTGCGCGCTCGGGACGCCGGCCACGTGCAGGCATTGGGTCATCGCGCCTTGCGCGACGGGATCCGCCGGCTTGATCTCCAGCCAGCCCGCGTTCGCCGCGCCGCGCGCGACGATCTCCGCGATCTCCGCGGGCGGTACGGGCGTGCCCGCGCGCTGCGCGATGCGCGCCGCGCGCACCGCCGCGACGATCGCGTCGGCGACCGGCTTCGAGCCCGCCGGACACGCGGGCGCGGGATGCAGCGCGAACGGTTCCGCGGGCGGCGCGGCCGGTTCTTGTTCGACCGACGCGCGCACCAATGTGACGCCGTGCCCGGCTTGGGCGGACGGCACGAGATAGATGCCGAGCGACGGCGCGTAGGCGATGAAGAACCCGCTCTGCGTCGCCGGCTGATAGACGTGGAACTTCTCGCTATCACCCGGTTGGGCGACGCTGAGCCGCGCGCAGTTGATGAGCGCGGCGCGGGCTTGCATGCCTGACTCCGCGACGACGACGAAACGCGCGCCGTCGTCGTACGGCGTGTACGTCAGCGTTACGCCGCTCACGACCGCGCTGCCGTCGCGCAACGCGGCCGGATAGCGTCCGCCGGACTTCGCGCGCTCCGCCGATGCCGCGATTTTTCCCATCGCGTCCATCACCGGCTGCGCGAGCTTCGCCGCCGCGGGCGTGCACGCATCGTTGTCGGGATCGATCTGCAGGGCGTTCGGATGTGCACCTTCGCGCATCGGCGTCGCGCGAATGTGAATCTCGACGCCGCCGTGATCTTCTTCGGGCGCCGAAGCGTCCGCGGTTCCGGCGCCGCTGCCGGTCGTGCCGAGCCGGCCGGCGCGCACCGTGTACGTCAGCGCGACGGCACGCGGCGCCAGGGGCGTCGCCACGAGCGCGAGCGGCGGCGCGCCCACGCGCGCCAGCGCGAAGGTGTCCGCAGCGGACACGAACGGGCCGGCATGCGCGTTGCCGAGATTCGTGCCGACGATCGCGATCGAGCCCTCGCGCAGCGGCGCGGCGAAGCCCGCATTGAACACGGTGTATGCCGGCAGGCGGTTGGGGTTGTTCGCCGCGGTGTAGCTGACGTTCGCGAGCGCGTCGACGGATTTGCCGAGTTTCGCCGTCCCGACGAGCCCGGCACGGTGCAGCGGCGTGCCGGGAACCTGTGTGCCGACCGGCGTGAGCGCGGCGGTCGCGGGCGTCGCGTCGGTCACGAACCGCGACTGCACGCTCGCGAACCCGGCGATCAGCGCCTTGCCGATTTGGAGCGTCCCCGCGAGCGTCGCGCCGCGGCTCAGTTGATTCGCCGGCTGGAACGACGTGAACGCGAGCGAGCCGATCGCCGGCGAGCCGCACACGAACGGCGACGTCGCGAACGCGTCGACCGCGCCGAGATAGCTCGCGGGCACGCCGAGCGCGCCGGCGTCTTGCGCGGTGAGCACCGGCGCGCCTTCGAGCCGCGCGGACCACGCCGTGAGCGCGAGGCGTCCGCGGCGCCCCGAGCGTTCCGCGGACGCGCGCAGCGCCGACGAGCGCTGGCGGGCCGCGTTGGTCGACGGCACGCTGCCGTACGCGAGCCCGTTCGCGCAGTCGAACGTGAGCGAGCGCGGATCAGGGAACGCGGTGCCGGTGATCGCGACGCCGGCCCCCGCGTCGCCGAACGATCCGGCGGCGGCGAACGCGGTGCCGCGATTCGGCTGCCAGCGCACGTCGAGGCCCGTCGCGAACGCGTTCGAGCCGTTGCCGCCGTTGACGCCCGCGCGTCCGGTGAGCGTCAGCCGCTGATTCGGATGATAGCGGTCGAGAACCGACGCGCCGTGATACGACATGCGCTGCGCGAGCGCGAACGTTCCGAGCGTCGTCGTGGTGGTGCCGTCGAACGCGAGCCCATAGCTCTGCGCGCTCAGCGACACGTCGCGGCGGTCGCCGGCCGGAAGCTGCACGCCGACGTTGAAGCCGCGCGCGTTCGCGTGAAGCTCGCTGCTCTGCGGCGCCGCGATGCCGGCGAGCATGCGCTGCGCCTCGTTCGATGCGTCGCGCGAACCGTTCGCGAACGCGCCGACCATCAGCGTCGTCGCGCCGATCGTCGCGTTCTCCGAGAGCGTCAGCAGCCGGCCGTTCGAGCGTCCGGACGCACCGGGCCCGTAGCCGCACGGAAAGCGCGCGACGAACTGTCCGCACACGAGCCCGCCCTGCGTGTTCGTCGACGTCGCGGTGACCGTGAGCGTCTGCGCGATCGACGGCGCCCAGCGCAGCTTGGCCAGGTCGCCGGACAACAGCCGGTCGCCGTCGTGGCGATACGTCAGCCCCGTCGCGTCGGTGAAGTCGGCCCCGGTGAACGCGCTGGTACTGCCGCGCGTCGCATGCTCGAACACGTAGCCCAAGTTGCGCACGGAACCGCGCGCGACCGCGAGCGCCGACGACGAGTTGTCGCTGCCGTACTGCAGCGTCGCTTGCTGCTGCGCGAAGCGCGTCGGCTGCAGCGTGCGGAACCCCACCTCACCGCCGAGCGCGCCGTGCGACGCGCCCGAGCTCACGCTCGCGCCGCCGAACAGGTCAGCGTTGATCCCGCGTCCGGACAGCGAGTCGCCGGCTCCCGCGACCGGCACGCCGTCGATGCTCGTGCCCGTTTGCGACGCGTCGTTGCCGTCGATCTGCACACCGTCGCCCGCCGAGGTGACGCCCGGCAGGTCGCCGACCGCGCCGCGCAGCGATCCATCGAGAAAGCGCAGCGCGTCGTCTTGTCCCACCTCACGCGATGCGCGCGCGGGTGAGCTCGTCACCGACACGCTGCCGATCTGCTGCAACGTGCTCGTGCGCTGCAAACGCACGCGCACGTTCGACGTACGGTTCGCCGTGACGTCGAACAACGGCGAGCGCGCGATGACGAAACCGCGCTTGATCACCATCGCCCGGTACGAGCCCGTGGCGATCGATTCGAACCGCGCGTGGCCGTCGGCGTCGGTGTAGCCGATGAGCCCGACCTCACCTTGCACGAGCACGCGCGCGAGCGTGATGGGCGCGCCCGTTGCGGCGTCGACGACGTCGATGACGATGTCGCTGGCATCGCCCGCCGCGCGCGCCGGAACGCCCGCCGCGAGCAGCACGATCGCGGCGACGAGGAGTGCGCACACGGCACGCGGCGCGCGTCGAACAGACCGCCGGACGGGCGGCGGGATCAGGAGCGGCATTGGAGACCTCTAGCGGGTTGGCGGCGTTGTGTCGAACTTCTTGAGCAGGGCGCTGAGGTGCTCGGGCGAGACGCCCGCGAGCGTGCGAATTTCGGTCAGTATCTTTGGTGTCGTCTTCTTGCCGTTGCGGTCAATGAGGATCAGCCTGGTTTCCTGGATGCGCGTGAACTCGCGTGGCTGCGCGTGCGGCGCGCCGCCGACGTCGACGGACGGCGCGTGCACCGCCGCTGCGGCCACGACGCCGAGCGACGCGACGAGCGCGAGCGCCGCGGGCGCGAACGCGACGCGCGGTGCGGTGAAGCGCCGGCCGGCAAGCAGCTCCTCGACGCGCAGCGACAACTGCTTGCGCGTCACGAAGATCGCGGGCGCGGCGATCGCGTTGTGCGGCCACGCCGTCGACTCCGCCATGCGCGTGAGCCCGACCGCGTACGAGCGCACGTCGGAGGTTGCCGCGACGACGCGGTCGTCGCACGCGATCTCGCGCTCGAGGTCGAGCCGGTGCGCGATGAAGTGCACGGCGGGATTGAAGAACAGCACGATCTGCGCGAGGCGCTCGAAGACCGCGGTCCAATCGTCGCGGCGTTCGAGGTGCGCGAGTTCGTGCAGCACGAAGCGGTCGACGTCGCCCGGCTCGAACGCGTCGAGGATGTGCTGCGGCAGCACGACCATGCCGTCGAACAGGCCGACGGCGACGGGAACTTCCACGCGATCGGACACGCACAGCCGCGCGCGCCGCGCGTTGGGTGCTCCGGCGTGCGCGTTCCACAGCGCCAGCGCGGCGCGGCGTTCGGGCGCAAGCGGCAATGCGTCACGCTTGAGCCGCGCGAGTACGACCACGCCGGCGCCGAACCGCGCGGCGCCGCCGAGCACGATGAGCAGCCACAGCGCGGCCGCGCCGTACGCTACGTACGGCGGGACCGCGATCCGCGGGCGCGAGCTGGGCAGCACGACGTTCACCTGTGCGTGGAGCGCTCGCGACATGCTGAACGTCGCGGCGAGGTCGGCGACGCGCGGGGCGGGGCGCGTGTATTCCATCGCGACGGTCGTCGCGAGCGGGCCGAGCACGACCGCGATCAGCGCGACGTACCACACCGCGTAGCGCGTCGCGGCGTCGAGCGGCTTCCAGAAGCGCACCACGAGCGCCGTCAGCGCGGCGATCGCCACGCCCATCCACAACGCCGTCACGCAATACGTCATCAGCGCGTGCACGGCGTTCATTTCGCGTCCACCTCGTGCTGCTCGATCAGCGCCTTGAGCCGGCGCAGCTCGTCACGCGACACGCCGTCGCGCTCCACGAGCCGCATCGCGAGATCGAGCGGCTTGCCCGAGAAGAAGCGCGCGAGCACGTGCCCCACGTCCTTGTTCGCCGCCTCGTCGCGCGCGACGACCGGGCGGTAGACGTAGGTGCGGTTGACCTCCTCGTGCGCGGCGTAGCCTTTGCGCTCGAGGATGCGCAGGGTGGTGAGCACCGTGCTGTACGAGAGCGGCGGGTCGGCGAGCGCCTCGACGACGTCGCTGACCGTCGCATCGGGCCGGCGCCAAAGCACTTCCATGAGCCGAAGCTCCGCGTCCGTGAGAACCGGCGATCCGCGACGTGCCATGTGCCCTCCGTTAAAGAATTAATAGCACACTAGCACCGACCCGCCCGGCTGTCAATTAATTCTTTAGCAGACGCCGAGGTGGCCTGGGTGGCAGGCGCGGTAATGCGGCGCGGCCGCTCCAGGACGTTACCGGCAGGTGGTAGCGTCGGCTGGCGGCCGGCTGGGTGGTCCGGCCGTCCCCTTGGAGGACGGCAACATTTCATCGATGCCTAGACGAGCGCGGTTCCCGTGACGAACGATCGCAATTCCGTCATCGTGTTCAGCGCATCCGATCGCCGCTGCATCGCGGTGAACGACGCCGCGGTTCGCAGCTACGGCTACGGACGTGACGAATTCATGGGCCTCGATCCCGAAGCGCTGTGCGCGACCGGCCGCATATCCGCCGTGGTGCAGCGTGCGCCGGGCGAGGAGCGCGGCACCAGCACCACGGCGCACCGCCGCAAAGACGGCTCCGAATTCGATGCCGACGAAACGGTTTTCGACTTCGTCTGGGCCGGTGTGCCGGCGTCCATTCTCCTGACGACCGACGTCACGGAGCGCGTTCGGGCGGAGAATGCGATGCGCGCCGACGCAGATGCGGCCTCGCGGGTGCACCGGCTCATCGCGTTCGGCCATTGGTCGACCGAACTCGCGACGGGCATCACGACCTGGTCGGACGAGATGTGGGTCAACGCGCGTATTCCGAAGCCGTTGAACTCGTCGTCGCCGGGCTCGGGCTATGAGGTCGTCAAGCGCCACATGCACCCGGACGATCGCGAACGCGTCATCAGGGATTTCAACGACACGACGACGAGCGGACGCGTCAATCGCATCGAATACCGGAGCTTTCGCGGCGACGGGACGATGCATTGGGAGGAAGTGCTCGTCGCGCGCGAGGACGACGCGGAAGGGAAGCCGGTTCGGCTCGTCGGGACGTGCATCGACATCTCGGCGCGAAAAGAAGCGTCGGAGCGGCTCGCGCTCAGCGCGCGGTCCGACATGCTCACCGGGCTCGCGAACCGTACGCTGCTCAACGAGCGGCTCGCCGCTGCATGCTCGGCCGCGAAACGCCGAAGCTCGGAGATCGCGGTCCTGTTCCTCGATCTCAACGGATTCAAGGGAATCAACGACAGCTTGGGCCACGCGGTCGGCGACCTGTTGCTAAAAAGCGTGGCCGCGCGGCTGCGCGGCTTGACGCGTGAAGAGGACGTCGTCGCACGCGCGGGCGGCGACGAGTTCGTGATCGTGCTCGAGGATCCGGCAGCCGTGAGCGCCGCAGCGATGGCTGAGCGGGTCCTCAAGGCCTTTCGCGAGCCGCTGCAGGTCGGCGAGCAAACGCTGTGCATGAGCGTGAGCATCGGCGTCGCGTGCTTCCCGGCCGACGGCAGCGACGGCGAGACGCTCATGCGCAACGCCGACACCGCAATGTACCAAGCGAAGCATACCAAGGGCGGCGCGTACCGCCTCTTCGAGACATCGATGCACGAGACCGTGGTGCGTCGCTTCCACCTGGAGTGCGGGCTGCGCGAGGCGCTGCGCGATGACGCACTGCTCGTCCATTACCAACCCGTGGTCGCAATGGACGGGCGCATCCTCGGCACCGAAGCGTTGGTGCGCTGGCCGCAGCGAGGTACGCTGCTGCCCGCGGGTGATTTCATCGCGGTTGCGGAGAAGACCGGTCTGGTCGTCCCGCTCGACACGTTCGTGCTGAGAGAGGCGTGCCGGCAGAACGCTAGCTGGCAGCGCCACGGCCGCCGCCTCGCGGTCGCGGTCAACGTCTCGGCGCAATCGCTCGCGAGCCCGGGTTTCGTTGCCGGCGTACGGTCAGCCCTAGCGGACACCGGCCTCGAGCCGACATTGTTGGAGCTCGAGCTGACGGAGCGCGTCTTCCACAGCAACCCGGCCGACACAGCTCGCACGCTCGCCGAGGTCCGCGCCCTCGGCGTCCGAGTAGCCCTCGACGATTTCGGGACCGGATACAACTCCCTTGCCACCCTGCAGACATGCCGATTCGACACGATGAAACTGGACCGCACGTTCGTGAACGGCATTGCGACGAATGACTCGGACAGGATCATCGCAGCGGCCGTGATCGTCGCAGCGCACGGACTGGGCGCGCGGGTGGTGGCCGAAGGCGTTGAAACAGACGACCAGCGGACCGTATTGGAGGCTCTCGAATGCGACGATGCGCAAGGCTACTACTTCGGGTATCCGATGTCGCCCGCCGCGTTCGAAGAGCTCGGGGCAGACCGCCTACCGTCGCGCGCGCTGAGCAAGGTCGCATAACCGGAGCCTGGCGGTAGCCCTCGTCGAGGCGTCGCGCGTCGGATCGCGAAGGCTCACGCCCGCCTCGTGACCCGAAAGGACCCGCTCCCATGACCTCCGTGCTCGAACGCTCCACGCTCTTGAAGTCGCTCGCGTACGTCGGTGGGCAATGGGTGGGCGCGGACTCCGGGGCGACGTTCCCGGTCTACGATCCGGCGACGGGCGACACGGTGGCAAACGTGCCGCGCATGGGTGCGGCCGAGACGCGCCGCGCGATCGAGGCCGCGAACGCCGCGCTGCCCGGCTGGCGCGCGACGCCCGCCAAGGAGCGCTCGAAGATCATCCGCCGCTGGTACGAGCTGATCGTCGAGCACACCGACGAGCTCGCCCACATCATGACGCTCGAACAGGGCAAACCGCTCGCCGAAGCGCGCGGCGAGATCGCGATGGGCGCTGCGTACGTCGAGTGGAACGCCGAAGAGGCGAAGCGCGTGTACGGCGACACGATCCCGACGCTCGCGAACGACCGCCGCATGGTGGTGGTGAAACAGCCGATCGGCGTGTGCGTCGGCATCACACCGTGGAATTTCCCGCACGCGATGGTCACGCGCAAAGCGTCGCCCGCGATCGCGGCCGGCTGCACGTTCGTGCTCAAGCCCGCCGAACAGACGCCGCTGTCGGCACTCGCCGTGGCCGCGCTCGCCGAACAGGCCGGGATGCCGCCCGGCGTCTTCAACGTGGTGACCGGCGACGCCGACGACGCGCCGGTGATCGGCGCGGAGATGACGTCGAACCCCATCGTGCGCAAGCTCGGCTTCACCGGTTCCACCGTCGTCGGCAAGCTGCTGATGGAGCAGTGCTCGCGCACGGTCAAGAAAGTGTCGCTGGAGCTGGGCGGCAACGCGCCGTTCATCGTGTTCGACGACGCCGACATCGACGCGGCCGTCGGCGGCGCGATGGGCGCGAAGTTCCGCAACGCCGGCCAAGTATGCGTGAGCCCGAACCGGCTGTACGTGCAGGAAGGCATCCACGACGCGTTCGTCGAGAAGCTCACCGCGCGCGTGCGCAAGCTGCGCGTCGGCCGCGGGTTCGACGAAGGCACGACGCTCGGCCCGCTCATCGAGGAGCAAGGTTTCTCGAAAGTCGTCGAGCACGTCGAGGACGCGTGCGCGCGCGGCGCGACGATCGTGCACGGCGGCAAACCGCACGAGCTGGGCCGCACCTTCTACGAGCCGACGATCCTCACCAACGTGACGCCTGAGATGCGCCTGAGCAACGAAGAGACGTTCGGGCCCGTCGCCGCGATCGCGTCGTTCAAGACCGAAGCCGACGTGGTCGCAATGGCCAACGACACGCCGTTCGGGCTCGCCGCGTACTTCTACACGCGTGACGTCGGGCGCGCGTGGCGCGTCGGCGAAGCGCTCGAGACCGGGATGGTCGGCATCAACACGCCGCTCATCGCGAACGAGTCGATGCCGTTCGGCGGCATCAAAGAGTCGGGCATCGGTCGCGAAGGTTCGAAATACGGTATCGACGAGTGGGTGGAGATAAAATACATGTGCTTCGGCGGGCTCGAAGCGTAAATCCGCAGGAGATGACCATGACCGACCGTTCCTCGCTCACCCGCCGCGGCTTCGTCGGCGCCACCGCCGCGGGCGCTGCGACCCTCGCCTTTCCCGCGATCGCGCTCGGCGCCGATGCGCGCACGCTCAGCTTCGCGTACGATCAGCCGCGCGAGACGGCGTACGGAATCTTCGTCGACAAGTTCGCGGAGCGGCTGGGCGAGTTGAGCCGCGGCGCGCTCAAGGCGCAAGGCTATCCGGCCGCACAGCTCGGCAGCGAGCCCGAGGCCGCGCAGAAAGTGCGCTCGGGCGACGTCGACTTCACCGTCGTCGCGGCGGCGAACGCCGCGACGATCGCGCCGCAGATCGCGGTGTTCTCGCTCGAGTATCTCTACAGCGATGAGAAGGCGCTCGAGCGTTCGGTGCTCGACGGCGGCGTGAACGACACGGTGCGCAAGCTGATCCGCTCCAGCACGACAGGCGCGATCGCGCTCGGCATGATCATGCAGACCGGCCTGCGCAACATGTACGCGAAGTTTCCCGTCACGAGCGTCAACGACATCAAGGGCAAGAAAGTCCGCGTGCAGGCGACCAAAACCGAGGACGCGTTCATGAACGCCTACGGGGCGCTGCCGACGCACATGCCGTTCGGCCAGGTGTACACGGCGCTGCAGACCGGCGTCGTCGAGATCGCGGAGAACGGCGTGGGCACCTACCTCGCCAACAAACACTACGAGGTCGCGCCCGTGATCTCGCTCACCCAGCACGAGGCGAACAACAACGTCGTGCTGATGAGCGAGAAGACGTGGAACAGCCTCGACAAGAACCAGCAGCGCTGGGTGGAGCAGGCGTTCGACACGGCGCAGCATTTCGAAGTGCCAAAATCGCTCGAGATCGACCGCGACTCGATCGAGAAGCTCAAGAAGCTGGGCGTCGCGGTCAACCTAAAGGTCGATAAGAAGAGCCTCTCCAACATCGCGCGCCCGATCATCGACAAAGAGGCCGCCGGCCTGGGGCCGTTCGCCGAGCAAATCCTCAAACAGATTCGCGCCTTGGGCTGAGCTCGTGCCCGACGCGATCGTCTTCGAGACGGACCGTCACCTCAAATGGCGCGCGCTCGACGGGCTCGAGCGCGCGCTCATGGCCGCGTGCGGCCTGTGCCTGCTCGGCTTCACGCTGGCTGAGGTCGGGGACGTGCTGTTTCGCATGCTGCACCATCCGCTCGCGTCCGCGCAGGAGTTCTCGAGCGGATTTTTTATTTGGGGCATCTTCCTGGGCGGCGCGGTCGCGGTCCGCCGCGATACCAACTTCCGCATCGGCGCGATCAGCGACAAATGGAGCGGAACGCCGCGGCTCGTCGCGGAGCTCGTCAAACGCGCGGTGATGCTCGCCGTCGCGCTCGTGCTGACGGTGTTCGGCTACCTCAACTTCCTGCACGGCTTCGGCAGCTTCATGGCACCGTCGGAGACACCGATCGCCGTGCTCTACGCGGCCATCCCCGTTTCCGGGCTGCTGATCGCGATCTTCGTGATCGAAGGCGTGGTCTGCGGACTCCGTAACGGCTTCGCGGGTGAGCTCACCGACGTCGAGCGCGCGGTCGCCGCGAGCACGGCGACGGACCAGCCGATCGCGTGACGGGCAACTCGGGCGTCGCGATCCTCGTCATGGCGGCGATCGCGGTGCTGCTGGGTTATCTCGGCGTGCCCGTCGCGTTCGCGCTGATGGCGAGCGTGTTCGTGGTCGTCGTGCTGTTCACGCACATCTCGCTCGCGTCGATGGTCGGGCAGTTGTTCAACGGCGTGAACACGCTGACGCTGCTTGCGGTGCCGTTCTTCCTGCTCGTCGGCGAGCTGATGGTGTCGGCGAACATCACGATCCGCATCGTAAACTTCGCGCAGGCGCTGGTCGGCCATCTGCGCAGCGGCCTCGCGCAAGTGGTGAGCGTGTTCAGCCTGTTCTTTGCGGGGATCTCCGGTTCGTCGACAGCCGACGTCGTCGCGATCAGCACCGTGCTGATGCCGGAGATGAAGCGCGAAGGATACGACCCGGCCTTCACGGCGGCGCTGATCGCGTCGGCGTCGACCATCGCGAACATGGTGCCGCCAAGCATTCTCGCGGTCGTGTACGGCTCCGTCGGCAACGTGTCGATCGGCGGGTTGTTTTTGGCGGGTGCGACGCCGGGCGTCATGGTCGCGTTCGGGCTGATGACCTACAGCTACTACTTCGGACCGGTCGGCATCCGCAAGGGCCGTGCCACGTTCGTCGACCTCGCCGTCGCCTTCAAGGCGGCAGCATTGCCGCTGCTCATCCCGTTCATCATCGTCGGCGGCATTCTCACGGGGCAGTTCACGCCGGTCGAAGCCGGCATGGTCGCGATCCTCTACGTGATCCTCGTGCTGCTGCCGCTGCACAGCCGCGGTCACTTCAAGCGCCTGCCGCACAGCTTCATGCATGCGGGCGCGCTGTACGCCCTGCCGCTCATGGCCGTGGCATCCGCGTCGGCGTTCGGCTGGGTGCTCGCATACCTGCGCGGGCCCGACGTCGTGTCCGGCTGGATCGAGCACGTCGCCGGACACAACGGGATCGCGATCATGTTTCTGATCGTCGTGATCCTGGTCATCGTGGGCGACTTCCTCGAGGGAATTCCGGCGATCATCATCTTCATGCCGTTGATCCTCGAGCTCGTCAAGCTCGGTCACATCCAGCCGGTGCACATGGGCGTCGTCATCATCGTCACGCTCGCGTTCGGCAACATCACGCCGCCGTACGGATTGCAGCTGCTGCTTGCGTCCAGCCTCGCGAAGGTCGCATGGTCGCGCGCCCTCGTCGCATGCCTACCGCTCTATGTGATCTTCTTCATCGTCATCGCGCTGATCATCGTGATCCCCGATCTCACGCTGTGGCTGCCGCGCTGGCTATTCCCGCAATCGCTGGGCTGCTTCACGAACCCGGTCACGCACGTTCTGGTCTGCCCGCAGAGCTAACCCCGATGTCACCCTGAGCCTGTCGAAGGGTGAGCTCGTCCAAGGGGGAGGGGTAGCGACGTTCGAAGCCGTCCGGACGGAGGCACACACCATGCGCAATACCGGCTCATCGCATCGCACCCTCGTCGTAGCTGGGCTCACCGCGATCGCGGGTCTTCTGCTCGCGGGGCGGCTCTCCGCCGCGACCGCCGGACCCGGGCACTACACGCGCGCGCAGGCCGCGAGCGGGGCGGCCGTCTACACGGCGACGTGTCAGCAGTGTCACGGCGTGAACCTCCAAGGCCAGGCCGGGCCGGCGCTGGTCGGCGCGGCGTTCCGCAACTACGTCGGCAAGGCGGGCACGGCGGCATCGCTCGAGGATTTCATCGCCAAGCAGATGCCGGCGGACAAGCCCGGTTCGCTCACGCAGCAGCAGGATCTCGACGTCACCGCGTACCTGCTCGCGCGCAACGGCTATCCGGCGGGCAACGTGCCGCTGACGAAGAGCACGCTCGCGGAGGTTGCGCTCGGCGGCGGCGGCAACGGCGTCGCGAACAACAACGAGATCGTGCGCGCGTCAGCGCCGAAGAACCACGTCTACGCAAAGCTGCCGGCAGGCGCGAGCGTCGCCGTCTCCGACGCGATGATGACGGGTGCGGCGAGCGATAATGCCAACTGGGTGCTGACGGGGCGCACGTACGATAACCAGCGTTACTCGCCGCTGACGCAGGTCGACGCGAGCAACGTTACGTCGCTGCAACTGGTGGGGATCGCGCAGACCGGCATGACGGCGAGCTTCGAGACGACGCCGATCGTCGTCAACGGCGTCATGTACATCACGACGCCGACGGTCAGCAACCAGATGAAGATCATCGCGATGAACGCGACGAACGGACGCCGCATCTGGGACAGCACCTACAGCCTCGGCGCGTTTCAGATCTGCTGCGGCCCGGTGAACCGCGGACCCGCCGTGGGCTACGGCATGGTGTACGCGCTCACGCTCGACGACAAGCTGCTCGCGCTCGACGCGGCGACGGGTGCGCTGCGCTGGCAGAGCACGGTCGCCGATCCGTCGGTCGGCTATTCCGAGACGATGACCCCGCAGGTGTACGACGGCATGGTGATCGTCGGCAGCGCGGGCGGCGAGTGGCCGATCCGCGGCTTCGTCGCGGCGTACGACGCGAAGAACGGGAAGCAGCGCTGGCGCTGGGATTCCACCGATCCGAAGACCTACGCCGGCGACTCGTGGAAGCGCGGCGGCGGCATGGTGTGGACGACGCCCGCAGTCGATCCGGCGCTCGGGCTGGTGATCTTCTGCACCGGGAACCCCAATCCCGATCTCAACGGCAGTTATCGCAAAGGCGACAACCGCTGGAGCGACTCGATCGTCGCGCTCGACGTGCACACCGGGAAGCTGAAGTGGGGCTATCAAGAGATCAAGCACGACGTGTGGGACTACGACGCCGTCAGCAACGTCGTGCTGTTCGACGTGCACGTGAACGGGAAGACGATCCCGGCCGCCGGTGAAGCGGGCAAAGTCGGCTGGTTCTACATCGTCGACCGCCGCAACGGCAAGCTGATTCGCCGGTCTGACGCGTACGTGCGCATGACGCCGAACATGTTCAGCCAGCCGACGCACAAGGGTCCCGTGATGCTGCCCGGCGCGAACGGCGGCGCGGAATGGTCGCCGCCTGCGTACTCGCCGGAAACGCACTACGTGTACGTGCTCGCCATGGATCAGCTCATGCGGTTTACGACGAACCCCGAAGCGTATCAGAAGGGCCGCATCCGGCTCGGCAGCGCGTTCAGCAACATCGAGCCGCACGGCATCCAGGACGGGCGCTTCGTCGCGATCGACACCGAGACCGGAAAGATCGCATGGACGTACATGACGCCCGAGCCGCTCATCGGCGGCGCGCTCGCGACCGCGGGCAATCTCGTGTTCTTCGGTGAGGGCAACGGCTGGTTCGACGCCCTCGACGCGAAGGCCGGAAAGCTGCTGTGGCGCTACAACCTCGGCGCCGGCGTGAACGCACCGCCGGTGACATACGAGGTGAACGGCCAGCAGTACGTCGCGGTCGCCGCGGGCGGCAACTTCCAGTTGTCGTTCCCGTACGGTGACACGGTCGCGATCTTCAAGCTCGGCGCGGCCGCGGCCAAACCCAAATAGCGCGCATGGGCGTGGTGGGCGACGTCGGCGAGCGTCTCGTGCGCTTTCGCGTGCAGGCCGGCCTCGAGCCGGAGGCCGCTGCCGCGAAGGCGCGCATCAACGTGGAGCGCCTCGCCGACGCGGAGGCCGGCGAGCTCGCGCTGACCGACGCGGAGATCGCTACGCTCGCGAGCACGTACGGCGTCGATCCGACGGAGGTCTTCGGCGGCCGCGTCACGCCGATCCGCGACATCGCCGCCGGCTAGGCTCGGCGACGAGCGCGGGCGCGAATGGCACAGTTCTTCAGCGAGGCGCTGACCGCGTCGGCGGAATGCGTCGACACGGGCGCGCTGAGCCGCGGCGAGCCGCCGCTGCCCAAAGAGTTCGGCTGGCGCGGCGAGCGGCTCGTGGTGCGCGACGTCGTGCGCACGTGGCGCTCGACGAATACCGACCGCGGCGACACATACCTCGCGCGGCACTGGTTCGAGCTCGCGCTGGACGACGGGCGCGTGGCCGTGCTCTACTTCGACCGCAAGTCGCGGCACGATCAGCCGCGGTGGTGGCTCTACACGCTCAGCGAGAATACGTGATCATACAGACTTCCGCGCGAGGAGCGCGGTGACCGACGCACGCGTGCTGACGTAGAGCGCGTGCGCGACCGCCTCCGCGGCGCACGCCGTTTTTCCGGACAGCCATGCTCCGATGAGCCCGAGCTGCGCCTCGGCCAGATGCGCCGCGATCAGCGGCAGCGGGACGAGCGGGCGCCTTGCGCGCGTCTCACGAGCCGCGATCGTCAGCCGGTCTTCGATCAATTCCGCTAAGAACCGCGCCATGAGTCGCCGCGGCGAGCCCGCCATCACGGTGCGAGCCAATCGGCGATTGTGCCCGAAGTGCGCAATCACCATCGCCAGCCCTGGCTGCGCACTGCCGTCGCCGATCACCCCCGCCAACACCGACAGTAGCGGACGCAGACTTTCTTGGAACAGGTCGTCCTTGTCGTCGAAGTGTTCGTAGAACGTCGACCGGCCGACGCCGGCTGTCTCGACGACATCGCGAACGGAGATCGGATCGTAGCCGCGCGTGAGGATGAGATCGCGAAACGCGCCCAAGATCGCTAGGCGCGTTCGCTCGACCCGGCGATCGGGCTTCACCGAACGAATCAATGCCGATCCTCCGATTCCGGACACATTGCCGAGCGTGTCCGTTAGCGGACAGCGCAGCCCTGAACCTCCGGTAACTTTGCGGCGCGACCTGCTATTGTTGAGCCGCTAGTGAGGTGATCGAGCGTGCAACACGAACGGCCGGCTTCCTTCAACGACGGCGCGCCCGGCGGCACGGCGGCCGGGATCGCGATCGCCTCTTGTGCGATGGTGACGATTTTTGCGATCGCGCATCATCCGACCGTAAGCGCACGGGCGCCGGCCGAGGCGTTGACGCAGATGGTGCAGGTCGCTACCCCGGATCGCATCGTGCACGGCACGCTCATCGCGATCATGGGCACACTGCTATACGGTTTCACGATCTTCTCCTTACGTCGCGGACTGCACCGCGAAACGTCGGTGGCGGGGCTCATCGCATTCACGGCCGGTATAGCCGCGGTGATCGGCGCCGCGCTCATCGACGGCTTCCTCACGCCTGCGATCGCGGAACGGTACGCCGGTGCGCCGCCCGACGCCATCAAGATGGCGATACCGTTTCTGGTGGCCGGCGCGTTGATGATTCAAATACTCACCAAGCTCGGCTTCGTCGCCATGTCGATCGGCGTCGCGTTCTGGTCCGCGGACCTGGTAGCTACGCCCGGCGTGCTGCGAGCGACCGGCGTCATCGGCTTCGCATCCGGGATCGTCGCGGTCGGCGTTTTGGTGTTCGCCGGTCATCTGAACCCGCAATCGCTGAGCGCGATCGTGATCGTTCAAGCAATCTGGTACCTAGCGGTCGCGGTGCTGCTCGTCCGCCGCCAGGTGTGACGCGGCGGGTCCCGGCAGTAGCGAGCACGCCCGGTGTCGCAGACGTTCCCATGGCCGATCCGCAATTCGATCAAGTCAACGTGGTCGTCCGCGACATGGACGCGACGCTCGCGTTCTACCGCAAGCTCGGACTCGCCGTGCCGGACGGCGGGTACGAATGGCCGCCGGGCAGCGGCGCCAAGCACGTCGACGTGAAGTTTCCGAGCGGCGTGCGACTCGAGTTCGACAACATCCCCATGGCAAAGCTCTGGCATGCTGGCTGGCGCGAGCACGGGCACGGCAGCAAGACCGTGCTCGGCGTTTCGCTGCCGTCTCGCGAAGCGGTCGACGAGCGCTACGCGGAGTTGACGGCGGCGGGCTACACCGGCTGCCAGCCGCCGTACGACGCGTTCTTTGGCGCGCGCTATGCGATCGTCGAGGACCCCGACGGCAACGACGTGGGCCTGATGAGCCCAATCGAAGCCGGCCGAAAGTTTCAGCCCGTTTCGACGCGATGATTCGCTGGCTCGGCGTCCCGCATCCGGAGCCCGGCCATTGTCACCCTGAGCTCACCATCGTCACCCTGAGCTTGTCGAAGGGTGCGCCACCATCGTTCACGGCCCCAGCGAGGCGCTCATGACCATTCAGGATTCACCCACCTCGTTCGATCCTTGCGCATCGACCGCGAGCGAGCTCGCCCGGCGGATCGCCGTCGGCTCGATCACCGCGGTGGAGGCTGTCGAGGCGCATATCGCTCGCATCGAGCGCGTGAACCCCGCGCTCAACGCTGTGGTGGTGAAGCGCTACGACGAGGCCCGCGCCGAGGCGCGCGACGCCGACCGCCGCTGCGCCGCGGGCGAATCGCTGGGCGCGCTCCACGGCGTGCCCGTGACGATCAAGGAATGCCTCGACTTCGCGGGGTTGCCGTCGACGTTCGGGCTCGCGTCGCGCGCACGACACGCCGCCGAAGCCGACGATCCATACGTCGCGCGGCTGCGCTCGGCCGGTGCGATCGTGCTCGGCAAGACGAACGTAGCGCAGATGCTACTCGCCGTCGAAAGCAGCAACCCCGTGTACGGGCGCACGAACAATCCGTGGAACGTCGACCGCGCACCCGGTGGCAGCAGCGGCGGCGAAGGCGCGATCGTCGCCGCGGGCGGCTCGCCGCTCGGCCTCGGCACCGACATCGGCGGCAGCGTGCGCATCCCCGCCGCTTTCTGCGGCATTGCAGCGCTGAAGCCGACGCAAGGCCGTACGCCCGATCAGGGGCGGTACAGCGTGCCGTTCGGCCAGCGCGCCGTGGTCAGCCAGGTGGGCGTGCTCGCGCGCACCGTCGCCGACGTCGCGCTCGGCACGAGTGTCATCGCCGCCGGGCGCGCGGACGATCTCGAGCCCGCGCCCGCGCTCGGCGATTACCGTGCGGTGGACGTCGCGAAGCTGCGCGTCGCCGTGTTCGAAGACGACGGCGCGTTCGCGACCGGACCGGCCGTGCGGCGCGGCGTTCATGAAGCGGCCGAGATGCTGACCGCTGCGGGCGCGCGCGTCACGGCGTGGGCGCCGCCGGACATCGACAAGGCGATCGACTTGTATTTCGGCCTGCTGACGGCCGACGGCGGCCGCGGGCTCGGCACCCTCGCGCGCGGGCAGAAGATCGATCCAACGATCGCGCCGCTGATGATGTTCGCGCAGCGTTCGCGGCGCACGCTCGGCCTCATTCGCGCGCTGCTCAACGCCGTGGGACAGCGCGGCAGCAGCGACAAGCTGCGCGCGTTCGGATACGGCGACACGCACCACTACTGGCAGCTCGTCGAGCGGCAGATGGACTATCGGGAGCTGTTCCTCCACGCGTTGAACACCGCCGAGGGCGGTCCGTTCGACCTGGTGCTGTGCCCGCCGTGCGCGGTGCCGGCGTATACGCACGGCGCGGCGCGTGACCTCGGTCTGCTCGGCAGCTATCACCTGCTCGCGAACTTGCTCGGATTCCCGGCAGGCGTCGTCCCGGTGACGCGCGTTCGGGGAGATGAGGAAGCCGGGCGCGCGGCGTCACGCGACATGGTGTACGCCGCGGTGAACAAGGTCGAACGCAACAGCGCGGGCCTGCCGATCGGGGTGCAGCTCATCGCACGTCCGTGGCGTGAAGACATCGCGCTCGCCGCGATGCAGGCGATCGAAACCGCTGCGAGCGCACGCTCGGAGTATCCGCGGACGCCGGTCGGCGTCGCGCGCTAGGATATCGCGCGGCGCTCGCGCGAAGCACGCACCGATGCGGAACAACGGCCCTGGCGCAGCGATCCTGGCCTGCGCGGCAATCGGCGCGCTCGCCGCACTCGGCAGCGCCGGCGGGGCGCAAGAGATCACGCCGAGGCCGACGCCGACCGCGCCGACATGTGCGCGTCCGAACGTCGCTGCGAGCGTGATCCGGGCAATGGCGCCGGATACTCCGGCCATCGCGGCACAGCAGGGCATTCAGGGCACGGTACAGGTGATCGTATCGCTCGACATCGACAGCCGCGTGGTGGGAACACGCATCATGAGCTCCCCGAGCGCGGTGCTCAACCAGGCGGCGATGAACGCGGTGCGGCAATCAGTGTTCCAGACGGAGATCCGCGACTGCCGACCGAGGGCGGCCGACTACATCTTCAGCGTCGATTTCGAACGCAAGGCGACGTTTTCGGTCGCGACCTCCGGCGAACGCATCGTTTCGGTCATCGGCGTAGGCTCGGTGATGCGGGCGCCTGATTCCGCGGTCGTGCAAACCAGGATCGTCACCGGCGACAACGCCGCCGCGGACGCATCCGCGAAAAACGATGCGATCTTCGATGCGCTCAAAGTGAAGCTCAACACGCTTGGTATCAGCGATCGTAAGATCGTATCGCAACCCTCCGTGCAGCCGTATCGGCCGGCCTCCGAGCCTGCCGGGTACATCGCGTCGCGACAGATTGGAATCACGGTCGATACCGTCGCAAACGCCGCCCGTGTCGCTGCTGCCGTGGCATCGCTGTCCGGAATCGAGAGCGTCGCAATCCGCTACGTGCTCAACGACCATGCTGCCGCCTCTCGGGCGGCGCTGACCACGGCCCTCAACGACGCCGACGACGCCGCGCGGGAAGCGGTGACGAGCCAACGGCTGCACCTCGGCCCACGCAAAGAAATCGTCGTGGCGCCTGACGATCGCGCTAGCGCGCCGAGCAGGATCGTACTGTATTACCGCGTTCCGGTCGTCGGAGGCTTCAAGGACCCCGACGTCCATGTCCCGGATCTGGAAGTGCGCGTCACCGTGACGGTCACGTACACGGTGAAACCGTGACCGCCGCCCATGTCGCGGTGATCTTCGGCTGGTCCGTCGCCGCGTGCGCACGTCCGAACGTCGCTGCGACCGTCGTGCATGCCGTACGCGGTGTCGTTTCGCCGATGGCCGAACAGCAAGACATTTTCGGCTCCGTCGACGTGGTCGTGGTGTACGCCGCGGTGAACAAGGTCGAATGCGACAGCGCGGGGCTGCCGATCGGCGCGCAGCTCATCGCGCGCCCGTGGCGCGAAGACGTCGCGCTCGCCGCGATGCAAGCGATCGAGACGGCCGCGTGCGCACGCGAGGGCTACCCGCGGACCCCGGTAGAAAACGTTTGAGTATGGCACATGTCGCTGGGCGCGCTGCGATCCTCGTCGCCGCAGCAACTGGTGCGCTAGCCGCGTTCGGCGGCGTCGGCGGCGCGCAACAGATCACGCCGAGGCCGACGCCGACCCCGGCGATATGCGCGCGTCCGAACGTTGCAGCGAGCGTCATCAAGGCGGTGGAACCCGACACACCGGCGCTCGGCGCGCAACAAGGCATTTACGGCACCGTGCAGGTCGTCGTTTCGCTGAATGCCGAGAGCCAGGTGACGGCCACACGCATCCAGAGCTCGCCAAGCGCGGTGCTCAACCAAGCCGCGCTCGCCGCGGCGCGGCGAACGACGTTCCAAACAGGGATCCGCGACTGTCGACCGATCGCGGCCGACTACATCTATTCCGTCGAGTTCGAACCACAGGCTACGTTTTCGACCACGAGCTCGGGCGAACGGGTCGTTACCGTCGTCGGCCGAGGTACGGTCACCCGCGTGCCCGATTCCGCCGTCGTACAAGCCAGAATCATCACATTCGACGATGTTGCGGCGAAGGCGTCCGCTGAGAACGACGCGCTATTCGACGCGCTCAAAGCCAAGCTCGCCGCGCTCGGCATCGGTGAGCGCCAGATCATCGCGCAATCGTCGCTGTTGCCGTCCGGGCCGGGTGCGACAAGGCCCGGCTTCGGATACAGAGCGATGCGGCAGATTACGGTGACGGTCGATACCGTCGCGAACGCCGGCCATGCGGCAGCCGCCGTCGCATCCTCCCTGTCGTTCGCCGAGGGCGTCACCATCCGCTTTGTCCTCAACGACAATGCATCCGCATTGCGCGACGCGCTGACGATCGCGGTCAAGGACGCCGAAAAGTCCGCGCGTGACGCGGTGAGTAGCCAACGATGGCGCCTCGGCCCGCAGAGAGAGATCGTCGTGACGCCGAGCGATCGTACGCAGGCGCCGAGCACGACCGTCCGGTATTCCCGGTTCCCGATCGCGCGCGGCTTCACGGAATCCGACCGCATCCCCGACGTGGATGTCCGCGCCGCGGTGACCGTGACGTATTCGGTCAAACAGTGAGCGCAGCGGAGCGCGGTTAGTTCATAAAGTGCACGTCGGCCCCGGGACGCGGCGGCATCGTGATCAGAAGAGTCTTCAACCGGCCTTTGTCTGATTTAATCGAGTGGGGGACGCCTTTGGGGACGATCATGAGATCGCCGGCTTTTATCGACTCCTTCACGTCGCCGACCGTGATCTGCGCGGAACCTTCGACGACATAGGCGGCCCGTTCGACGTGGTGCTGTGCCCGCCGTGCGCGGTACCGGCGTATACGCATGGTGCGGCGCGCGACCTCGCCCTGCTCGGCAGCTACAACCTGCTGGCGAACTTGCTCGGATTCCCCGCCGGCGTCGTTCCGGTGACGCGCGTTCGCGCGGACGAACAAGACGGGCGCGCGGCGTCGCGCGACATGGTGTACGCCGCGGTGAACAAGGTCGAACGCAACAGCGCCGGCTTGCCGATCGGCGCGCAGCTGATCGCGCGCCCGTGGCGCGAAGACGTCGCGCTCGCCGCGATGCAGGCGATCGAAACGGCCGCAACCGGACGTGATGACTACCCACGAACGCCGGTCAGCCTATGAAGCCGAACTCCGCAAGATCAAGCCCTACCCGTGGCTAATCTGAGGACATGACCGACTCGACGACAAGGATGGCCGTGCGTTGGGCGTTCCCTCGGGGTGTTCGGGCGGCGATCGTCGTCTGTACCGTCATCTTCGCCCTCGCGGGCTTCGGGCGGTTCGGCGCTGCCGAGGAGAGCACGCCGAAGCCGACACTGACCCCGGCTGCGTGCGTGCGCCCGAACGTCCCTGCAAGTGTCGTGCATGCAGTGCGCGGCATCGTGTCGCCGATGGCCGAACAGCAAGACCTCTACGGACGCGTCGACGTCGTCGTTTCGCTGGATGCCGCTAGCCGAATCGTCGGGGCGCGGATCCTGCGCTCGCCGTTCGGAGTCCTCAAGCCGGCAGCAATTGAGGCCGCACAGGCGTCGTCGTTTCAAACCGCGATCGTTGATTGCCGCCCGATCGCGAGCGACGTGATGTACACCGTCGACTTTCCGGAAAAAATCACGTATGCAACGGCCGCCTCCGGTGCACGAACCATTTCGATATTCGCCGACGCAACGGTGACGCGAGCTCCCGATGTTGCCTACGTGGAGGCGCGCATTGCGACGAACGACAATCTTCCGACAGGCGCAACGGCGAAAAACGACGCGGTCCTCGAAGCACTCAAAGCGAAGCTTCGCACGCTCGGCATTGCCGGCGGCAAAATCCGCGCGACCTGGTCGCTACGCCCGCCGACTGCGCCGGCCGGTACGCCGCCACCCGTGCGCGAGGGCTACCTCTATCCTGCGCAGCGGCGGATCGATGTCACGGTCGACGCGGTCCCGAATGCGGGAAACGTTGCAGCTGCGATGTCGTCGGTACGGGGCGTGGACGTGCCCGGGATCCGCTACGCGCTGAACGACCGCGCCTCGGCATATCGAGAAGCACGCGACATCGCGCTCAAAGACGCGGAGGCCAGCGCGAATCGGAACTTGACGCCGCAACATCTGAGCCTCGGCCCGCTGTTGCGCGTCGACCTAGCGCAGACCTACGACGGCACGCCGCCAACCGAATTCGTACCGTTCTACACGGGGTCGAACCACACACCGTCGCCTGCGCTTACGATTCCGGCGATGCAAGTCCGCGCCGCCGGCACCGTGACGTACGCAATCAAACCGTGAGCCACCATGCCTCCTGGATTCAACCAGCGGCCTCCGTACAAGAATGAACTAGCTGAAGCCGCCGAGCAGCGCTCGGCCCAACACGCCTTCGACTTGGCGCGCACCAACGTCGGTCTGAAGCAGCCGAAGGGGAATCTCGCCGCCTAACGCGCTGTTCGCTTTGAGCAGCCAGCGACCGACAGCGCGTGTCGAGCCGAGCGCGACTTTCCCGAGCGCGATCACGGAGCCGAGACGCACAGCGCGCTCTGAATCCACAAATCCAAGTCGCCCAGCCTGCTTACGTCTGCCGAGCGTCGTCCGCGAAATTCCGATGCCCTCAACGACCGTCTTTTCCGGCTGCCCGAGCGAATCGACAGCATAGCGGAATGCCGATACCGGTAAACCATCGTGAATGACGCGATCGAAGTCGAAGTACGACCGCAGGTCGCCCGCTCCGAGGAGAGCCCGCCCACCGAACGCTTAGAGGACGTCGTCGAACGTCGCCGGCTGAACCATCTGGACCAACATTATACCCGAATGGGCCACCTCAGCAAAGCCGCGCTCTGAGGCGCGACTCCTCCGCCGCTGCGATAACATCAGCCTGTGTGACTTGGTCGCCCTCGATCGATTGCGAAGCAGCTACGAATTCAGCCGCAATGAGGCGAGTAGCTGCGGCTTCGTCGGGAATGCTCAGCTTTCGCGCTTTGAGACCCTTCAAGGCCGCCAGCGCCCGCTTCTTAATCGTCGGATCCAACGCCATCACAGACGCGACTCGCGGCGGTTCACCTCTTCGCGCGCGGACCGCAGCGATCTGAGTTGACCACGAGCCGCCCGAACCTCTGCGATCATGAAGAGCACGTCGAGCGCCTCGCGCAGATCGGCGCCCATGTCGTCCATCCCGAATGCCAGCTCCGCGATTTCGATGCGGCCGAAGGGGCCGCGTTCCATTTGCTGAGCGAGCCACGTCCGTCGAACCTCGGCTTCGTATCCGGTCAGGGGGTCACGGGACCAATCGACCTCAGTCGCGTCGTGAACAATGCGCGTGGCCCGCGCGAGCAAACCCGTGTCGGACCCGACCTGTCGGCGGCCGTCGTGACTCCCTTTCATAACGCTGGCGTTCTGGCAAAGCGGCACTTTCTCCTGCCTGCAAGAACGCTGGCATCGTGGAAAAGAAGACCACCGGCTACCGCCTACCGGTCGACCTCATCCGCCTCATCGAGAACGAAGCGATTGCCGAGGGACGCGACCGCCAGTCGGGCCGCGCGTTCAACCCATCGGCAGTCGTCGAGCGCATTCTTCGAGGCTACTTCGACGCGAAGAAGCCGCGCCGCGCGAAATAGACGCGTAGTGCTTCTATTGCGGCGTGACCGACGCCATGCGGCGGAGCATCGCGGAAGCTCCGCCCCGTAAACGCTCCTGTATCGCGCGCTCGTTCGCCCGCGATGTTGCGACGCGCGCGATCTCCCGCCGGACCGCTTTTACTGACGCTGCCTGATACGGTCCGAAGCCGAGGGCCAATGCTCGCAAGACTATCGCCAATTCCGAGCGGCTGATGTGGACGAACGGCTGACCATCGAAATACGCGCGCGGGCCGATCGGGAACACGAGAGCGCTGCCGCTGGAGTTAGGCGCCGCCGACTTCCAGCACCGCAACGTCGCATGGACCTTACGGACGACGTCGGACCGCGTTGGATCAACCACCGCGAGAAGGACCGTCTTGCCATGGCGCGATCCGCTCAGCGCCCCAACTTGGCGTATGGAAGGGACGAGGTCGAGATCGCTGTTCCACGCGATATAGTTGAGGTAGCCGCGGATCTCGCCGGCGCGGTCGTACAAGTCCCAAAAGTACAACGCCGACACGTCACCGGCAACAAAGACGCCCGCCGCCGTGCATGCCGGCGGAGCTGCGGCCGCCGGGCGCACGCACGCCAGAACGCACGCGATACCGACGAACGCCAGTCGCATTACCAGATGCGGCAGGCGTTCTTGCGCACCATCTTGTCGTTTGCGGCGCACTTGAAGGCTGCCTGGAACTCCGGCATGTTCGAGAGCGTGCCGATCACGCGCAGCTTCGGATTCGGATGCGGGTCGGTGATCGCGCGGCTGCGGATCTCCGCCTCGGTCTGCGCTGCGCGCCAGACTTGCGCGTACGACAGGAAGAAGCGCTGCTCGGGCGTGTAGCCGTCGATCATCTTGTGCGCCTTTGCTTGCGGGGTGCGCTCGAAGGCTTTGTACGCGATGGTCAGTCCGCCGAGGTCGGCGATCGCTTCGCCCTGGACGAGCTCGCCCTTGTCGTGCACGCCGGGGATCGGCTCGAGGCCGCTGTACTCGTCGACGATACACTGCGCGCGGCTCGCGAAGTTCTTCGAGTCGGCCGGCGTCCACCAGTCGCGCAGGTTGCCCTCGGCGTCGAATTGCTTACCCTGATCGTCGAAGCCGTGCGTCATCTCATGACCGATCACCGCACCGATCGCGCCGTAGTTCACCGCGTCGTCGGCGTTGGGGTTGAAGAACGGCGCCTGCAGGATGCCGGCCGGGAACACGATCTCGTTGTTCGACGGGTTGTAGTACGCGTTGACGGTCGGCGGCGTCATGCCGAAGAGGCCGCGGTCCGTGGGCTTGCCGAGACGCGCGATGTTGCGCGCGACCTCGAAGCGGCGCACCGCCATGACGTTGTTCGCGTATGGGCCGTCGCTCACGGACAGCGCGGAGAAGTCGACCCACTTGTCGGGATAGCCGATCTTCTTGGTGAACGCGCCGAGCTTGGTTTGCGCGTACTTCTTGGTGGGCGCGCTCATCCAGTCGAGCGTCTCGATGTCGTCGTGCAGCACGCCCTGGAGATTGTCGACGAGCGCGAGCGCGCGCGCCTTGGCGGCGGGCGAAAACGTGCGCGCGACGTAGGCCTTGCCGAGCACGTCGCGCAACGAGGAGTCGGCGGCGGCGCTGCAGCGCTGCGCACGCGGCAGCTGTTCCTTGATGCCGCTCAGCACGGTACTGCGGAAGGCGAAGCTCGTGTCGGCGAAGCGCTTGGGCAGCGAGTTCGCGAACGAGTCGGCGATTTTGTAGCGCAGGTACGACTTCCACGTGGTGAGCGGCGTCGTGGCGACCAAGTTGTCGTACGCCGTGACGTAGGCGGGGATGGCGACGTCGACCGTGCTGAACGACGGTGCGCCGTACGTCGCGAAGTACGACGACCACGGAATGTGCGGCGCGAGCTTCATCAGGTCGGCGACCGGCATCGGGTGATACGTCGCGGCGGGGTCGCGCATCGCGATGCGCGTCGGCGTCGCGTTCGCGAGCGCGGTCTCAAGCGCGATGATCGCGTCGGCCTGCGTTTCCGCGGTCGCCGGCGCATCGCCGAGGTTCGTCAGCTGCGCGACGACGTACGTGCGGTACGACGTGCGGATCGCTTGCGAGCGCGCGTCGTCCTTGAGGTAGTAGTCGCGGTCGGGCAGGCCCAGCCCGCCCAGGCCCAGCGACGCGATCTGCTTCGATGAGTCTTTCGTGTCGGAGTCGGAACCGAAGTTGATCCCGCCGTTGACGCCGACCACATGCAGCTTGCCGATCTCATCGACGAGCGCGGGGATCGACGCGACACGCCCGACGTCGGCGAGCATCGGATCGATCGGCCCGGTGCCGGCCTTCTCGATGCCGGCCTCGTTCATGCACGCGCGGTAGAACGCGCCGATCTTCTGCTCGTCGCTACCCGCGGGCGCCGAAGTGTTCTTGGCGGCGTCCTCGAGGATCGAGGTGACGACGGCCCGGTTCTGCTCAGCGAGCTGCGGCAGGCTGCCCCACGTCGCATGGCCGGCGGGGATGGGGTTCTTCTTGAGCCATCCGCCGGTCGCAAACTGGTAGAAATCGTCGCACGCTTTGCACGTGGGATCAAGGTCGCCCGGATCGAGCACTGGCGCATTCGCAGTCGGCCCCACGGGGGTCGCCCCGATGGCAACATGCGGAAGCGAGGTAACGACGAGCGCGGAAAGAGCCACGGCCCCAAAGGCGCGGAGAGCAAATCGAATCGGATGCACCTTTCCATCTTTTTCGAAGCAACGATCAACCTACTGCCATGCACGTGGTCGGTTGACGAAACGCATGAATAAGAATTATTGCAACGCATGCGAGCGCGGCCCGCCCCGGAAGGCGTTGCCGCATCTCCTTGCGGGTTATATACCTCCGACGCCGCTATCGAGGAATCCACTCGTTCGGGTTGAATAGCGTTCCAACCAAGCCTCTAGTTCAGGGCCATGATGCGGATATTGATAGACGACGTTGCACGCGGCTTGCTGATCGATTTTGAAGAGACGTCTGCGATGCTTCGCCACCGCGCAACCTTTCCAACGATGCCCGAAAACCGGGCCGAACGAATTCGGTCACCGATCTTCGTTGTCCACACTAGGTGATATTTTCGTTATCGACGTGGTCGATCGTCCGCAAGGACTCCACCTCGAGTAGATCCGCGCCTGACATGTCCGGCCGTGCGAAATCGACCTACCAGAAAGTTAGATTACCCGCAGACTCGGGGTCACTGCAATGCCGAAATACCTGAAACTACTACCAAAACCGTTCTTAGACGACTTGGTCGCGGGAAATTGTATACCATTCGTCGGCGCCGGATTCTCTCGAAACGCCGCGGTGGATGGCGGCGGGACCATCCCCGACTGGGACACGCTTGGACGCGCGATATCCGATCAGATCGGCGACGCGCACGACTATACGACTGCGCTTGACGCGATTTCGACATACGTTCACGCATTCGACAAATCAAAACTCGTTGAAGAACTTACTAGGCTATTGTACGTAGGAACTTCTCATCCGGCGGCAGCTCACAAGGCGTTCGCGCAAATCCCATTTCGCTTTGTAGTCACAACCAACTTCGAGATGCTATTAGAAGACGCCTATACCCAAGTTCCAAAGTACTGTCATGTCATCATTGGGGAAGAACCACTTTCTCAAAACATCCAGATGAGCACGAAGAGCGTGACGTTACTCAAGATGCACGGTGATGTTAGACACCCGATTCACCTCGTGGCCACAGAGGACGACTATGACGAGTTCCTCGGCCGCTATCCCCTCTTAGCCACTTTCGTAGCGTCGCTCCTGATTCAGAAGACCCTGCTTTTTGTCGGTTACAGTCTGAGCGACCCCCACTTCCGGATGATTTGGCAGCTTATCGGTACTCGGCTGAAGAAGCTAAGGCGGCGCGCATACACCTTTGCCATCTCGCCTTCCCAGCAGATGATAGACCAATTTTGGAGGCGAGGTGTCCGCGTAATCGCTCTTCCCGGATCACTTCGAGATGCCGATTCAATATTCGCCGAGGTATTTAAGGAGATCGAAGCCTACTGGAACAACTACAGTACAGAACACAGCATCGTCACTGCTGATGACCCGAAGGCTGAGATTATCGCTTCAGCGGCGTCAACGGACGCCTCGTCTCGAATTTGCTTATTCGATTCGCCGGCACCCCTCGTTGCATTCTATAAAGAGAATTTGTATCCCATTGCCGAGCGTCATGGGTTTGCGCCAATGTCACTTGCCGACGTGCTGATTCCAGGCGATAGCATCACTGCAATTCTGAACGGTCTTATCGAACGAGCTAGCGCGATCGTGATCGATATTGGGTCGGGTCGCTCAATCTTAGACGTTGAGTATATTCGAAACCGGGCGACCACAACAAATATTGCTGTCATACGCGATGCAAATGAAGTGAACGCCGAGACACCTGATGGCACCTTCTTGTGGCTCGGGCGCCCAGATCTAACGGCTGGGAGATACGAAACCTTTCTCAACATATTGGATGACTGGTTTACAACAATTGCTCAGAGAACTGATGAAAGGCGCCTCCTAGAGCCCGAGCGACTCTTGAAGAAGGGCGAAGCCCGGGCGGCTTTCATATCTGCCTTCTCGCTGCTGGAATCTGCCTTGCGCAATATCCCGGTTCCCGACGATAGTACGTATCTAAACCGCAGTCGCGCTCCTTCGATGCAACAAATCGTTCGCATCGCTCGTCAGGCTGACCTCATTGATGATCGTGAGGCACAGGAGGTCGTAGACCTCTACCGACTGCGCAGCAAGATCATACATGAAGACCTTGCGATAGACCGAAAGCAACTCCGAGGCGAGACTCGATTCCTTTTGGAAATTGCGAAGCGTATCCGCACGCGGCTAACTGAATAAACGGCCGGCCCTCGCAGCACGAGGAACCGCGTTCACTGTGGGAGCCCCATGTCACTTAGAAATCGAGAGGGCACCGCTGCCCAATTGCCATATCGACGCGCATACGAAATCGTGAGATCCGATCGACAGCGCGTAAGCGCTACAAAAAACCCTCGGCGTTCCTCTTCCATTGGCTCTGATGCCTCGCCGAGTTGGACGGCCTGATAGGCCGGAAATTGCCCTTCAGCCGCGCCGATCAAATATACCCGTTCAAATTCAAGCCCCTTTGCTGCATGAGCAGTTAACAACACCACCATATTCTCGTACTGGGGGACCTTTGACTCTAAGTCCAGTGTCCTTAAGAACTGCGCCAACGGTATCGCCTCACTGCGGAGACCGCGATGTAATCTCTCAAACTCAAGCCAGATCGCCTTTTCCTCGGGGTACGTAGCAGCATATGCCGTCCGCGCGCGACTCTGCGGAAGCGCGTCTACCCAGCCAAAGAATGCCTGACTGATTGACCGATGATTTGATCGCGCGATCAGTTCGTTGACAACCGCATCGCATAAACTGAAGAATTCAGGAGACGTGGCAAAGCTACGAATCGTCGTGAAGAATACCTGAAGCGGTAGTAGAGATAGGGCTTCGGCCTCGGCACGAAGCGCGGACGGGTCTACGGCGCGCCCCGTCATTTCATAAAACGCCCCTGTTACCCGCTCAAACGCCGCTTCGTTAGCAGGCGATACGACGGAGCGAAGCATGTTATGAAGCATTGATAGTGGGGCTGACTCAAACTCGTAACGAGCCGTTGGGATGACGCTCGCGACATTTAACTTTTCGCACGAAGCGTGCACTCGCTCGAGAATGCGCCGAGACCGAGCTAGTACCGCGGTTTTTCCATAATCTTCAACCGAAAGTAGGCGCAGCTGCTCCGCGATCCAATCCGACTCCATAATATCCGTATCAAAAGACGTCACGGTTAGTTGGCCCTCGTTTGACGCGGCCGTGTCGAAAGTACCGGCCACGAATCGCGAGACATTACGAGCGATGAGGCGATTCGCAGCCTCGAGGATCACGGCCGGGCATCGAAAGCTGGTTGGGAGAAGCATCACGGCCATGGCAAAGCGCTCTTGCGCATCCCTGAGCCGGCGCGGCGAGGCGCCATTCCATTGGTAGACAATCTGATCTTGGTCAGCTAAAAAGAGCAGCCCTTTCGAGTTGTCTCCTATCAACAAATCGAGAAGGTGAAACTGGGCGTCGTTCGTATCCTGAAATTCGTCCACACAGATGTAGCGATAGACTCGGCGCAATTGCTTCGGGATAGCCGGGACTGCTTCGAAAAGCGTGTTGCAAAGGTAAATCAGCAAAGAGAAATCAAGCTGTCCGCGCGAGATACTTCTTTCGAGGTACCCCTTGTAGATTTCTGGAAGCCGCGGATCTACGTCACCGACTTGAAGATAATCATCTAGCTGATCTGGATTTGCCCCACGCTCGAATAATCGTGAAAGCAGCGGCAACAGCTTTCGGGCGTCCCCGCCAATGCCGAGCCCGTCCAGCACCTCGGTGGCGATCGCCATTCGATCTTCATTTGAGGACGCGATTGTAAAGTTAGGTGTAAGCCCCAGATGACTACCGTGTTGCTGCAGAATCCTAGCGGCAAATGCGTGAAACGTCCCGATTTCAACACGGGCGAGTTGATCATCGGCGAGATCGTCCAGCCTAGACCGAAGATTATTTGCAGCAACGGTTGTAAACGTAATTCCAAGAATCCGTGAATACTTGCCACTCGATTCAAGAAGTAAGCGTTCAATGCGACGCTGTAAGACGGTCGTCTTGCCTGCTCCAGGTCCCGCAACTACGAGTACTGCCTCATCACCTAAGGACACTATCGCCTGCTGATTGGCGTTTAGAGTCTCCGCGTTCATAGTTGCGCGAGGCGGAAACATACCTCGAACATCCGCCTTAACAGCATAGGCGCTTTGCCGTGGTCTTGCGCAATTTCCGCACAAACCTCCAATGCAGCACGTTCCTTTCGCCTGTCAATAATAGCAAGAGCAATGGCGTGCGCGTAATCAGGAGTCCCCCTTGCGTGGAGGATCACCTTTCGCTTCTCGTTCGCGGCATGGGCCTCGTAGATCTCGACGAAGCCTTCGCTGCAAAAGAATCCCTCGAGGTTGCTTGGTCCCAGTACCGTGACATGGTCATTGCGCGGCCGCCCATTCAATAGACGGTCGACTTTGGCCTCATTGCCCTTGCCGGAATCATCAGAATCACAGAGACAATGCCAGCCGATGCCCAATTGGTCAGCAAGCTTGATAAACGGTCCCGGGCCACCTGCCTGCTGATATTCTATGACCCGGACACCGCCCGAAATCAGATCCGTGCCAATCGCCCGCGCAAGCTCCGGTATGCACATCGCTTCCGAGCGTCCCTCAACAAGAAGCCACAGATTGGCAAAGTACAGCTCCCCGCGAGCGGCGCGGACGGCATAATTGATATGCCGCAGCTCTTCCGGTCCGAAGAGGCCTACGTTCACGGAGAACACCCTCGCTCCGCTCCCCGTTTGCTTTAATCGGCGCACACATCGTAAAGGGACCTCGCCGAGCAAATCGCCGGAGTGACTAGTTATAAGCGCCTGTGCGTTAATCGATGAGATCAGCTGCCATAACGATCGGGCCGCAGACGGGTGCAGATGCGCCTCCGGCTCTTCAATCGTTAGAATCGGCCGACTGAGGGGGTCAAGCTTCGATGCGAGTTTTGCCTGTACAAACGCTTTGAATAGTGAGAAGACTGCAAGGCTTTGGCTACCCGAGCCTTGTCTATCCAGTGGCAGGGTGGCCCCGCCTTTGTCCTGGAGCGAAACTTGCGTATTTGCGAGAAGCTCCGACAATCGAGATGGCACGGCTTCGATCACAACCCCGCTGTCGTCGCCCGCCAACAGAGCGTTACCAGTCGCGATATTGTCGCGCAACACGGTAAACGCTTCATGCGCGTCAAGGACTTTCTCATTAATCTCAGACAGCGCGTCTATCAATTCTTTTCGGAGTTCGTCGTCAAAGGTCGGATCATTTACAAATGGCGAGAAAAGCGACGATCGATTCGAGAATTCGCGCGCCGCGTCCCGCAGCGCAGGAAGGTGAAAGAATGGTCGCAATGTCTGAAGTCTGTTTAATGAAGCGATGTTTTTCTTCTGATGCGCACTCTCATTTGCGTCCAGGAAGTCCCAGTCATACGTCTCTACCTCGCCCGACGCAGGAGCTGAACTCGTTACGCGTATTACGACTCGATTCTGACCGTTCGCGGCGTCAAGTGCCAATACGTCGTTGAATGCTGCTAGGAATTCGTCGTCCCAATCGTCGGGTGCAGATTCTTCGAATCGAAGCGTCAGCACTATTTGCCCTGCATCACCGGCCATCGCGGCGCTATCAGCCAAATGATAGTCGTGGAGCTCGAAGGCGCCCTGCTTGACTGTGCGATTAACACGCAGCGATGCATACATCGCGTCAAGGATATTTGACTTCCCGGAATTGTTCTCTCCGACGAGGACTGTGTAATCCGGCTCTAAAGTCAAAGTGGACCTGACCCGGTTCAACGGGCACCTTCGTAGGCCTCAGATGGAGGCCGGAGAGAAAGGTGTTTCATGAGCACAAAGGGGCGGCGGTTGTTCAGCC
>Ga0208078_1000011_pt1 | contig 162229 bp, 149 predicted proteins | sample NGESurdeep072012_3_FD_184468 | JGI IMG/M metagenome (GOLD analysis project Ga0208078, IMG submission 184468) | Arctic peat soil microbial communities from Barrow, Alaska - NGEE Surface sample 53-2 deep-072012 (SPAdes) | ecosystem: Environmental > Terrestrial > Soil > Wetlands > Peat ...
GGAAATCGAACGCCCAAGGAGTTCGCCCTGGCGGCCCGAGACCGCCGCATCAGCTGAAATTTTCGCGTCGCGCTTGGTCTAGAATTCGGGTGAGGGTCAACTAGCTTAAACTCACGGTCAGCCGCGGCCTGAGATCTGGGGCAACGTCAACTCCATGCCTGTGTGGCTCATTAGGATGAGCGCCGCTTTCGTAAAGCGGAAATAGCCGGTTCGAATCCGGCCGCGGGCTTGTATCTGGAAGGTGCCGCCCGTGGCCGGGCAAGCAGTCCTGAAAACTGCCGTGGACGCGGCTCAGACCCGCGTGGGATCGATACCTACACCTTCCGCCATGCTCTTGTGGTGTAGTGGTCTGCACGGCGGATTGTCGATCCGCGAGTACGAGTTCAATCCTCGTCGAGAGCGCCAGTCCGGTTCGTCTATCGGTAGGACCACTGTTTTTCACGCAGTAGAGGCGGGTTCGACTCCCGCACCGGGTACCAATCATCCCGTTGCAGCTTGACGGTGAAGCACCGCCCCGATAAGGCGGCGATCGCGTGTTCGACTCACGCCGGCGGGACCATTCGGGCGGTTAGCTCAGCGGGAGAGCGGCACGTTAACACCGTGCGTCGTCGGGTGTTCGAATCACCCACTGCCCACCAATTTTCCGGTCGTGATGTAGTGGTAGCCTGGGGCCGTGCCATGGCTCGAGCGCGGGTTCGATTCCCGCCGTCCGGACCAATGCCGGCGTTGCATAGTGGCAATGCCGCTGCCTTCCAAGCAGAATTCGCGGGTTCGATTCCCGCCGCCGGCTCCAATTTCATCATCGCCGCACGTACCGTCACGAAAGGAGACGAACCGCCGATGAACGATTCCGTTCTCCTACTCAACTTCACGTACGAGCCGCTCGGGATCGTCGATCTCGCGCGGGCTGTGCGGCTGCTCTTCGCGCGCAAGGTCGAGGTGGTCCACCGCGGCGACCGCGACGTGCAGACGACGTCGATCGCGTTTCCGCTGCCGTCGGTGGTGCGCATGCTCTACTACGTCACGCGCAAGCGCAAGAGGGTCGCGCTGACGAAGAAGAACGTCCTCCTGCGCGATGACTATACGTGCGGCTACTGCGGCGAGAAAGGCGGTTCAGCGATGACCGTCGACCACATCGTGCCGAAATCGCGCGGCGGGCCCTCGTCGTGGGAGAACCTCATCGTCTGTTGCGTGACGTGCAACGCGCGCAAGCGCGATCGGACGCCGGAGGAAGCGCGCATGCCGGTGCGCCGCCGGCCGCGCACCCCGCGGTTCATCCCGTGGTTAATCGTGAAACGGCACACGGGTCCAGATGAATGGCAGAAATACTTCCTCTGGAACACGAGTATTCAGGAACGACTCGTCTGAGTGCCGGGGTGTTGGCACATCGAGACGCCATAATGATTCTCACGATGGCTCGCCCCTTCAAATATCCCCGCCCCGCAAGGGAGGAACTCGTCCAACTATACGAGGTTGCGAGGCTCCCCCTGGCGGCGATCGCGGAACGGTACGGAGTGTCCGAAGGTACTGCAGCGAGGTGGATGCGTGTCCGAGGCATTCCGATGCGCAAGCGGGCCGACCATTCAAAAGAGAAAGCCGCCGCTAGGATGACCGCCGACGGTAAACGGATATGTAAGGGATGCGGTGATCCCAAACCGCTGACGGAATACTGGCGGACGAAGGCCACCGCGTCTGGTTGGAATCTGTTCTGCAAAGCCTGTGTCCTCGCAGAACGTAAGAATCCACGGGAACGTCTTCGCGACAGACTCAGGACGTACGGTCTTGAATGCGATGAGTACCGCGCGATGTGGGAATCGCAAAACGGCAAGTGCCCGATCTGCGATGTGACTATGGAGGAAGGCGGTCGCGGTCCTGACGGTGTTTGCATCGATCACTGTCACGACACGGTAACGGTGCGCGGTTTGACATGCCGCATGTGCAATTTCGGGCTCGGGTATTTCCGCGACGATCCAGATCGGATGCGACGGGCCGCTGCGTACGTTGAGCACTATCTCGCGCACCCGCGCCAGAGCAGGTCCGTACCGCTCCTGCCCGTGACGAGCGCGTGAGCGGATGACGCGCAACCCGTGGGTCGTCGTTCGCCGCAATACGGCGCCCGATGAGTGGGGGAAATACCTCGCACTCTACAGCGTCGGGATCGAGGAGCGCCCTTCCACCTGACCGGCCGGCAAAGGTTCCGGCGCTCGCAACGGCATAACGGCGGTGTGGGAGGGCGCGGACTGGTGCGAGTTACGTGAGGATACGGACCCAAGCGGTGCTGCTGAGCGTCGTGCCGCTGACCTTCCTCATCGTGCTGTTCCTCATCGCGAGCATTCTCCAGAGCAAGACCGACCAGATCGCCACCTGGTCGCAGCGCTCGACGAACGCGCTGAAGCAGTCCGAGAGCATCGCGAAGTCGATCAGCGACGCCAACAATAGCATCGTCGAGTACACGACGAAGAAACCCGTTCCGGCGAACCTCGCCGGTTATCACGAAGCGCTGAACGGACTGCCGGCGAAGGTCGCGGAACTGCGCCGGCTCATCGCCGATGAGCCGGGCCAGGATGCACGGGCCGTTCGGTACGGCCGGGCCACGGATGCCCTCATGGGCGTGTTGACCCGCTATCTCACGATTTGGAAAACGGGCAAGAAGGTGCAGGCGCAGGCCCAGGTCGCCTCGCCGCAGACGCGGAGGATCGTCGACGAGTTTACGGCGGCGCGGCACGACTTCGAAGAGACCGAGCGCGCGCGGGCGCTGAGCCGCTACGATGCGTTACACCGCGATTTCGGACGGCTTGGCACGGTGCTGCTCGTGTCGTCGATCGCCGGCATTGTTTTGACGCTCTTCGTCACGGCACGCTTTGGCTGGCGGATCGCGCGCCGGCTGCGCCAGCTCGCTGAGAACGCGCGCCGGCTCGGGCGCGGCGAGGACGCCGTGTTCATCGGCGGTCGCGACGAGATCGCGGATCTGGACAAGACCTACCGCGAGATGACCCACCGGCTGCAGGAGACGCTGCACGAAAAAGAAGCCGCGCTCGATGCCTACGACCGCGCGCACCACGTCGCCTCGACGCTCCAGCGCGCGCTGCTGCCGCAGGGCTTGCCGGAGATCGCGGGCATCGAGTTCGAGGGCGTCTACGAATCCGGCAAGACCGAAGCGCAGGTCGGCGGTGATTGGTACGACGCGGTGCGGCTCGCCGACGGCCGCGTGCTCGTGTCCATCGGCGACGTCGCGGGCAGCGGCTTGCAGGCCGCCGTCATCATGGCCGCGATGCGCGAAGTGATTCGCGGCGTCGCGCAGGTGTATGCGGATCCCGCCACGATGATCGACGCCGCGGACCGCACGCTCAAGTCCGAGCATCCCGACAGCCTCGTGACGGCGTTCGTGGCGGTGTTCGACCCGATCGCGCGCTCGCTGTCGTATTGCTCGGCCGGTCACCCGCCGCCGCTCCTGCGCACGATCGACGGCACCGTGATCGAGCTGCCGTCGCAAGGACTGCCGCTCGGGATTCGGGCGCGCGACGACGTCGACGCGCGGACCGTGCAGGTCCCGGACGGCGCGACGGTTCTCTTCTATACGGACGGTCTCACGGAGTCGACGCGCGACGTGGTCGAAGGCGAGAAGCGGCTGCGCGAGGCGTTCGCCGACCCTGCGATCGTGTCGCAGCCCAATCTCGCGCAGGCGATCTACGACGACGTGCTGCGCGACGGCACGCACGACGACGTCGCGATCCTCGCGATGCGCCTCGACGGCAGCCGCACCGGCAGCGCGAGCGAAGTCGTGGGCCAACACTTCCGCCGCTGGGTGTTCGATACCGCCGACCACGCGACCGCGCAGCGCTCGCGCGCGGTGTTCGCCTCGGTGCTCGCCGACGGCTGCATGCTCGACGAGGACGTCTTCACCTCGGAGCTCATCTTCGGCGAGCTGCTGAGCAACGCCGTACGGTACGCGTCCGGGCTGGTCGAGGTCGTGCTCGACTGGAGCGAAACGTCGACCGCGATCCTCCATTTTCTGGACTCGGGGCCGGGCTTCGTGCTGATGCCGCGGCTGCCGTCCGATCTGTTGAGCGAACGCGGCCGCGGGTTGTTCCTGATCTGGTCGCTGTCCGAAGATTTCAACGTCACCAAGCGCACCGACGGCGGCGCCCACGCGCGCGTCGTGCTGTCGCCGCGGCGCAAACGCAACACCGACGGCGTCGCGCGGGCCGACGTGGCGAGTTCGACCGACACCGCCGCGTGAACGTCCGCGAGCGTTTCGAGCAAGACGGCTTCGTCGTCTTGCCAGATTTCAAATCGCTCGCGGAGGTTGCCGAGCTGCGCGCTCGCGCCGCGGAGATCGTCGGCGCGTTCGATCCCGCGGAGTCGACGGCGATCTTCACGACCCGCGACGAGTCGACGAAATCGGACGCGTACTTCCTGACCTCGGGCGACAAGATCCGCTGCTTCTTCGAAGAGGAGGCGTTCGACGCGTCGGGCGCGCTGCGCCAGCCCAAGGAGCTGTCGATCAACAAGATCGGCCACGCGATGCACGACCTCGACCCCGTGTTCGAGCGCTTCTCGCGCGATCCGCGCTTGCACGACCTCGCGCTCGCGCTCGGCCTCGCGGAGCCGCGCGTGTATCAGAGCATGTACATCTTCAAGCAGCCGCGGATCGGCGGCGAGGTGCGCTGGCACCAGGACGCGACGTACTTCGACACCGACCCGATCAGCGTGACGACGTTGTGGTTTGCGCTCGAACGCGCAGACACCGCCAACGGCTGCCTGTGGGTGCAGCGCGGCGGCCACCGCACGCCGCTGCGCGAGCGTTTCGTCGCAGGCGGCGGCAGCAGCCGGCTCGAGCGCATCGATGCGACGCCGTGGCCGGCGCAGGACGTCGCCGAGCCGGTCGAGGTGGAGGCCGGAACGCTGGTCGTCATGCACGGCCGGTTGCCGCACTACAGCGCGCCGAACCGTTCGGCGGCGTCGCGGCACGCGTACACGCTGCACGTGGTCGACGCGCGCACGCGCTACTCGCCGGCCAACTGGCTGCAGCGCGACGCGGCGTTCCCCGCGCGCGGTTTCATTTAGCGAGCGGCACGATGCACGATACGAGCGCGACCACGTTCAGCTTCGCGAACGAAGGCGTCGAAATCGCCGGCGAATGCCGGCTGCCCGACGCCGCGCCGAACGCGGCTATCGTGATCGCGCACGGGATGGCGGAGCACGCCGCGCGTTACGGGCGCTTCGCCGGCGAGCTCGCGGCGGCCGGCTATGCAGTCTATGCGCCCGATCACCGCGGGCACGGGCGCACCGCGGGCGGCGACGACCGCCTGGGCTGGGCCGGCGACGACGGCTGGAACGGGATGCTGCGCGATCTCGACCGGCTGGCGGCGCTCGTCGCCGAACGCCATTCGGGCGCGCCGCTCGTGCTGTTCGGACACAGCATGGGGTCCGTGCTGGCGCAGCGCTTCGCGGAGCTTCACGGCGAACGCCTCGCCGGGCTGATCCTTTCCGGCACGTTCGGCGCAGCGCCGAACATCAAGGCCGGGATCGCCGTCGCGAGCATGCTGCGGCTGCTGCGCGGCGACCGCGCGCCGTCGCCGTTGCAGCGCACGATGTTCGCGGGTTTCAACAAAGGCTTCGCGCCGCAGCGCACGGGCTTCGAGTGGCTCAGCCGCGACGACGCGGAGGTGCAGAAGTACGCGGACGATCCGCGCTGCGGGTTCACGTTCTCGAACCGCCTGCTGGTCGAGATGCTGCGCGGCTACGTCGAGACGTGGCAGCCCGTGAACGAACGGCGCATCCCGGTCACGCTGCCGGTGCTGTTCTTCTCGGGCGCGCTCGATCCGGTGGGAGCGAACACGCGCGCCGTCACCGCGCTCGCGAAGCGGTACCGCGCGCTCGGCCTGCGCGACGTGCAGGTGACGTTCTATCCGGACGCGCGCCACGAGACGCTCAACGAAATCAACCGCGATGAGGTGGTGCGCGACGTCCTCGCTTGGCTCGACGCGCGGGTCTAGTCCAGGAAGATGTCCGGCGCGAGCGGTGTGCCCGGGACCATCGCGTAGCCGGCGAAGTCGGCGGTGCCGTGCGCGCGCAGGACGTCCTCGTCGATGTAGGTGTTGCCGGTGTTGGTCCGAGCGTCGCTGTCCAGGATGAGGTATGCGGCGTCGGCGACGATCTCCGGCTTGCGTGACGCGCGTATCACCGCGTCGCCGCCGAGCAGGTTCTGCACGGCCGCGGTGGCGATCACGGTCTTCGGCCACAGCGCGTTGGCTGCGATCCCGCGCTCGCGGAACTCCGCCGCGAAGCCGAGCGTCAGCAGCGTCATGCCGTACTTCTTGAACGTGTAGGCGGGCGAGCCGCCGACCCACTTCGACGCCAGCGCGATCGGCGGCGACAGGGTGAGCACGTGCGCGTTGGCCGATTTCTCGAGGTGCGGGAGCGCCGCGCGCGTGACCAGGTACGTCGCGCGCGGTCCGATCGCCGTCATGAGGTCGAAGGCTTTCGCGTCGACTTGCGCCGTGCCGCCGAGCCGGATCGCGCTCGCGTTGTTCACCACGACGTCGATGCCGCCGAACCGTTCGACCGCGGCGGCGACGGCCTGCGCGATCTGCGCTTCGTCGCGCACGTCGCATTGCACCGCGAGCGCCTTGCCGCCCGCCGCTTCGATCTCGGCCGCAGCCGTATGAATCGTGCCCGGCAGCTTGGGATGCGGCTCGACGGTCTTGGCGACGACGACGACGTTCGCGCCGTCGCGCGCGGCACGCAGTCCGATCGCCAAGCCGATGCCACGGCTGGCACCGGTGATGAACAGCGTTTTCCCCGCGAGGCTCATGTGCGCGCGCCGCGGGTGAAGAACGCTTTCATCGCCGCGCGCGCTTCGTCGGAGCCGAGCCGCTCGCGAAAGGCCACGCCCTCGCGCTGGATCGCGGCGACGATCGTGTCGCGGTCGTACGTGATGAGCCGCTTCGTCGCGCGCACCGCTTCGCGCGGCTTCGCCGCGATCGCGCGCGCCGCGGCTTCGGCTTGCGCGTCGAGCTCGTCGTCGGCGACCACCTTGGTGACGATGCCGTCCGCATACGCCTGCTGCGCGGCGATCGGCTCGCCGAGATACAGCGCGCCGCCCGCGTGCGCGCGGCCGATGCGGCGCGGCAACAGCACGCTGCTGCCGGCTTCGGGGACGATGCCGAGGTCGATGAACGGCACCTTGAACGTTGCCGTCGGCGACGCGTAGACGAGATCGCAGTGCAGCAGCATCGTCGTGCCGACCCCGACCGCGGCGCCGCGGACCGCGGCGATCACCGGCACGTCGGTCGTCGCGAGGCCGATCAGGAAGCGGATGACGGGCGCGTCGTCGCCGTGCGGCGGTTGATCGAGGAAGTCGCGCAAGTCGTTGCCCGCGGTGAACGTGTCACCGCGCGCGCCGATCAGCAGCGCGCCGATGTCGTCGTGCGCGGCCGAGGTCACCGCGTCCGCAAGCGTCGCGTACATCGCGGCGGTCAGCGCGTTCTTCTTTTCCGGGCGGTCGAGGACGACGTGACGGACGCCGTCGCGGTCCTCGACGGAGATGCCGAGCGAGATCATCCCGCGCAGTCCGCGCGATACCGTACTGTTCCCTTTCGATGGCCTAGGAGATCGAAGCGGCCGGGCGAAGGCCGAGCGACCATGGTTGGCCGACGTTTGTACTCCGGTCTGGCCGGATCAGCCCTTGCCGTCGCGTTGAGCGCGTCCGCTTCGATTGCGAACGGACAGACTCAGCCGAGTCCGGTGCCGTCGTCGCGAGCCGACGAGAACGCTGCGATCGTCGCCCCGCTCGCCGAGATCGGCCGCGTTCGTGCTCGCACGCCATACTGCGGTGCGCTCGCCCGCGCCCGGTTGGGCATCGACTCGGCGATCACGTTCGAGTACAGCATGCCGATTCTCGCGAGCGACTTACGGCGTTTTCGCCTCGACTCGAATTTGACGAGGGCGCAGTCGCTCAAGAAGACGGAGCACGATCTGACGGGGTTGTGGAACCTCGCGGTCGCGGGCCGCGACGATGTGCGCGCGTTGCGGGCCGCCGCCAACGCCGAAGGCGTCGACGAGCAGAAACGCAAGGAGATGACCGACTTCGCCGACGCGCTCGACGGTGCGAAAGCACGGCAGATGATGCTCGCGAAATCGATGGCCCGCGTCGTTGCGGTGCTGGCCGAATCACCGGTGCGCGATATCGTCAACAGCGAGTCCGACAATGCCGGCAGCCAAGCGCTGCAGTGGAAGGCCGTCATCCAGCATCCGGCCTCGCCGTCGAACGGGGTGCCGGATGTGCCCGCCGGCATGGCATCGGGCGGGCGAATAGCGACCGACGAGCAAGACCACGACCGTTTGCAGGGGCTGTTCGCCACGCTACCCGCGGAAGAGTGGATCCGTATGGATCTCAAGAACGCCGCGCAGCACGGCAGCACCGCGATGCAGCTCGGCGGCTGCGCGAGCAACAACTAGGCCGCTAACGCGCCAGCAGCGCCGCCGCGATCAGCGCGAGCGGCGCTGCCACGATCCCCACCGATGCGAAGCGCAACGGACCGATCGCGACGCCTTCGCGCCGCAGGATCGCGAGCCAGAGCAGCGTCGCGAGCGAACCGTTCGCGGTCAGGTTCGGGCCGACGTTCACGCCGACCAGCGCGGCGGCGCTGAGCGCGGCCGGCGGGTGCATCGCGCCGACGTATTTGCCGAGGTCGAGCCCCACCGGCAAGTTGTTCACCGCGTTCGACGCGAGCGCGGCGGCGATCGCGACGCCCGTCTGCGCGATCGGCGCGGTCTGGTGCGCGGCCCAGGCGAACAGTGCGCGCGGCAGCGACGCCGCGCCCGCCGCGTCGAGCGCTTCGACGAGCACGAACAGCCCCGCCGTCAGCGCGACGACCGGCCACGCGATCCCGCGCGCGATCCGCAGCGGTCCGCGCCGCTCGCGCGTCGCCGACAGCAGTGCGGCGACGAGCCCGCAGCCGAACGTCACCTGCCCGAGCGGTCCGCTCAGCGACGACGTCACCACGAGCGCGACGGCGCTTGCCGCCAGCATCGCGGTCGCGAGCGAGCGCGGCGCGGGAGCGTGGCCGTCGTGCACGGCGAGCGGTGCCGCGACGTCGCGCCGGAACACGAACGCAAGGGCCGCATACGTCAGCGCCACCGATGCGACGGACGCCAGCGCGAACGACGCGAGCCACGCGCTCAGCGGCGGCATCCCGTCGGCGAAGAAGAGCAGGTTCGACGGGTTCGCGATCGGCAGCACGAAGCTCGCGGCGTTCGCGACGAGCGCGCACGCGAACACGTATGCGTGCGGGCGCGCGTCGGTGCGCCGGACGGCGTTGAGCACCGCGGGCGTGAGCACGACGATCGTCGCGTCGTTCGACAGGAATGCCGTCGTCGCGACGCCCGCGCCGTACACGAGCAGCAGGAGCCGCGAGCGCGAACCGCGCGCGGCGTGCACCGCGCGCGTCGCGATCCAGTCGAACACGCCTTCCGCGCGCGCGAACCCGGCGAGCGCCATCATCCCGATCAGGAACAGATATACGTCGAGCCCGCGGACGAGCGCACCCGCGGCGGCGTGCGGCGACATGGCGCGCGCGGCGACGAGCGCAAGCGCGCCGCCTGCGGCCCACCACGCTTCGTTCACCCGCCATGGACGAAAAACCACGCCGAGCAGCGCGAGCCCGGCGATCACCGCGCCTACGATCGGACGATCAGATCAGGCGCTGGCCGTGCGCGAAGGCCGGTAGAGATGCGCCGAGCCATACACCGGCAGGCCGCCGACGATCGTCGAAAGCACGCGGTAGTCGTCGCTCCACACCGACAGGTCGGCGCGCTTGCCGGGCTCGATCGTGCCGAGCTCGCGGTCGAGGTTGAGGAGCCGCGCGGGGCTGCGCGTCGCGTTGACGACCGCGGTCTCGAACGGGATCTCGGCGTACACCATCAGGTTGCGCACCGCTTGGTCCATCATCAGCGCGCTGCCGGCGATCGTTCCGTCCTCGGCACGCACGACGCCGCCTTCGATGCGATATCCGCTGCCGGCCGGCGGCATGTTGTCGGTCGTCAGCACCAGGCGGTCGTGGAGCGTGCGGTAGAGCAAGTCGACCATCGGCGGCGACACGTGGTAGCCGTCGCAGATCAATTGCACCGTCGTGCGCGACTCTTGGATGAAGGCCGCGAGGATCGACGGATCGCGATGATCGAGCGGCGGCATCGCGTTGAACGCGTGCGTGACGGTGCGGAAACCGAGCCCGATCGCCAGCATCCCTTCGCGATAACGCGCGGCGGTGTGTCCCGCCGAGCACACGATGCCTTGATCGAAGAAGAAGCGCGCGATCTCGTCGACGCCGTCGACTTCAGGCGCCATCGTCACCATGACGAGCGCGCCGCGGCACGCCTCGACCATCTCTTGCGCGCGTTCGAGCGTCGCGGGCACGATCCACTCGGCGCGGTGCACGCGCCGGAACTTCGGGTTGAGGAACGGCCCTTCGAAGTGGATGCCCAAACACCGCGCGCCGATCGGATCGCCCGCTTCGACGAGCTGGTTCGCCGCTTCCGACACTTCGGCGCCGGCGTGCATCATCGATTCCCACGGCGCCGTCATGACGCCGGCGAGATAACCGGTCGCACCCTGCCGTGCATACGCTCGCGACGCGACTTCGACCGCGTTGCCTTGATCGCGGTTGAACAACAACTCGTCGGCGCCGTTGGTGTGTACGTCGATCAGGCCCGGTGCGATGATCGCGCCGTCCGGTGGCCGTAAATCGGTCGGCCCCTCCTCTGGGAGAAGCCTGGCAATGCGCCCGCGGTTGACGGCGAGCCGACCGTGCGTCAGCGTACCGTCGCCGAGCGCGAGTCGTGCCGGCCCGAGGATATAAGTGTCGGACACGTTCGGTTCGATTCGGCTACGGCGGGTGCCCGACCCCCTTTGCGAACGCGTTCTAACGACCGCCGAACAGGCGCTTGAGGAACGACCCGCGCTCGCTTGCTGCGGGCGCGGCGCTCGGCAGCGCGGACGTCGCGAGCCGTTCGACTTCGGCGCGCTCGCGCTCGCCGCGCGCGAGGCGCGCCATGTGCTCTTCCGCATGCGCTTCGAGCGTCGAGCGCAGCGCGACGAGCTCGTTCCAGCCCGCCGGCGCGCGCCCCGCGCCGAGCGCTTCGCGATATTCCAGCGTCGACGTCGTGAAGATGCGCTGCGGCAGGATCGCGTGCTCGCGCAGGTACCGGTCGGCGAGCATCACGACGTTGCGGCGCTCGGCGGCGTCCTCGTGATCGGCCATCGTATGAACGAACGTGATCGGCTTCGCGGCCTGCGCGATCGTGCCGTACAACGCGAGCTCGCGGTCGGAGAGCTGGCGCGAGAACAGCGCGACGATCTCGCTGGCCGACTGCGCCGCGGCGCGCACGATCTCGTTCGCCAGCGGAAAGCCCGAGTCGAAGGCCGGCGTGTGCACGAGCACGAGTTGGCGCGGCAGCGTCCACGGCGTTTCGATCAGCAACGGCGTTCGCGTCGCGGCGTCGAGCGCTTCGTCGAGCGCGATCTCGTTCCAGCCCGCGTCGTCACCGAGCGCGTACGCGCGGTGCTGCTCGCCGTAGCGCACGTGCACCGGAAAGTGCATCTCGACGTCGGCGCCTTCGTCCGGCAGCACGCGCGATCCGGCGATCGCGTTGATCAGGCTCGACTTCCCGCGCTTGAACGCGCCGAGCACCGCGATGCGCCAGCGCTCGGGGCGCAAGCCGTGCTCGTACGTGTGCGGGTCGAAGCGCGCGGTGCCGGTGGGCGCGACGCGCTCGCGACCGGCCTCGGGATCCAGCGGCACCGCCGGGTCGGCGAGCTCCGCGCGCTCGGCGCGGCTTTCGCGCGCGAACGCTTCGGTGCGCGTTTCTATCCGCGTCGCGAGCGCGCGTGCCCCGTCCGCGTGCTCGCATGCCGCGCGCGCCGCTGCGGCGCGATCGATCGCGGCGGCGTGCGCGGCGAGCGCGCGGTCGAGCGGGCCCAGCGCTTCGGTTCGCACGCGCGGCGCGAGCGCGCCGATGCGTTCGCCGAGCCCGCGCGCGATCGCGTCGACGCGCGCCGTGATGCCGTCGACGTACGCCGCGAGCTCGGCGTCGAACGCGGGGTAGATGCCGGCGTCGAGGTCGGCGAGCAGCTCGCGCTTCATGTACGCGCCCGGCGGCGCGGCGGCGAAACGGCGTGCGATCGCGTCGACCAGGCCGACGGCGGGTCCGCCGAGCGCGCCCAGCACGATCGAGCTGCGCAAGCCGGTTTCCAGATCGGTGCTCCACGCGCCGCTCGACGCGTCGGCGCCGAACGCGTGCGCCGCATCCTCCGTGACGGGTAGCCGTTCCGCGGCGACCGCGTCGAGCAGCGGCGCGAGCACGTGCTCGCGGTCGGCGTCGCGCGCGGCGGCGACCACCGACGCCGACACGCCCTTCGCTTCGTCGCGCAGGCGCTTGGCGACGAGCTCCGCGGCGTCGCCCGCGAAGCGGCCGACGGCGGTCGCGAGCACGTCGTCGACGAGAATGTGCAGCTTCGCGCGGTCGCGCAATCGCGCGACGTCCGCGGTGTCGAACGCCCGCGCCAGCGTGCGCGCGAGCGCGGCGCGCGTCGCTTCGCCGCGCGCGCGTATCTCCGTCGCCAGGTGGGTGCCCGCGTCGTCGAGGCGTGCGCGAGCGGTGCCGGCCGCCGCGTCGAATGCGTCAAGCGCCGGCGCGACGGCCGCGCGGCGTGCGTGCAGCGTATCCGCCGGCGTCTCGAGCGCGTCCGCGTCGAAGGCGAGCGCGTCGGCGGCGCGCGTCGCCACGCGGCGCGCCTCGGCGGCGGCGCGGCGCAGCCGCGAGCGGCCGGTGGTCGCGACCAGCGATGCGTCCAGCGCGCCGAGGAACTCGCGAAACCGGCTCTGCGCGATCAGCGCGTCGTCGTGCGTGAGCAGTCCTTCGGCGTACTCGCGCGCGGACAGCGGATACACCGGCGTGCCGGGCGCATGTTTTGCGGCCTGCGCGACGATGCGCTGCGCAGCGACCTGCCAGGCTTCGCCCTTCGATACGCTCGGGGTGACACCACGATCGTGCATGCGCCAGAGATCGATCTTCGTCTGCACGATGAACACCGACTCGATGTAACGTCGCACGATGCCCAGGAACGACGCGTCGCCTTCAGTGAACGGCTGCTGCGTGTCGATCAGATAGAGCACCGCGTCGGCGCCCGGCAGATACGACAGCGTCGCGCGGCGGTGCGCGGGGTTGATCGACGCGAGCCCCGGCGTATCGGCGACGACGAACCCGCTTTTCAAGAACGCGGAGTCGACCGCGATGTGCACCAGCACCGGCGCGCCGGCGTCCTGCTCGTCGGTCGCGTCGTGCAGCTTGCCCTCTTCGCCGACGGCGATGAAGCGTGCCAGGCGGCCGAGCGGGATGCGCTCCTCGCGGCCGTTCGCGTACACCGCCGTCGCGATCTCGTCGGGCGCGTACGTCAGCTCGGTGATCGTCGCCGTCGACGGGTTGATGTCGGTCGCGAGCAGGCCCGCGATGCGCTTGCCGCCCGGCCGCTCCTCGAACTCCACTTTCCCGAGCAGCGCGTTGAGCAAGAACGATTTCCCGCTGGAGAACTCGCCGACGACCGCCAGCACGAAGCGCCCGTCGCGCAAGCGCGCGGTCGTGCGCGCGAGCGCGTCCGCATCGTCACCGGCATCGTGCCAGCGCGCCGACTCGGCATCGACGAGCGCGCGCAACTCATCGAGACACGCCGCGACATCGTCGCGAGCACTTCGATACCGTTCGAGTGGGTCGTACACGCGGGCGGCTTCGCGAACGGTTCGCCGTCCTCCGCCGAAGCTCGGTTCGGCAGTTGGAGGAACCGGCGAGGCGGGACATCTATCTCACCACCGCGGTGCGCTGCTGTGCCGCCGAGGGGATGCTCTGTGGGCCAAGATGCGGCGACCATCGACGCGCGATACAAGCGACAGTTTGCCGTCCGTGCCGGCTACTTGCCGAAAAAGCGAGAAGCCGTCCATAGCTGGCACGTCGCGATGAAGACGACGGTCGCCGGCGTCAAGTCGAAAGGAGCGGTGCGGATCACCAGCGAGTCCGTCAAGGACCTCGAGCGGCTGATCGAACGGGACCCGATGGTGCGGATGTATGTGACTGAGATGCTCGCGCAGGTTCTCGAGATACCGAATGCACCACCCACGCCGATGAACGTCGAGGAGCTGCTGATCGCGCTCGACCACATCACGCGAATGGCACCGTACTACGACACGCACAGCGTCGCGTTTCCGATGTCGGCGCTGTTCTCGTACATGATGATGACCGACGGCGGTGAGGCGATCTTTCGCAACACGGCGTTCAACGAGGCGATTCGGCAGATCCTCAAGGAGTGGTGCCGGTACTTGAACACGCCGGAGAGCCGGCATACGATAAACCACGGCCCGCACGGTTGGCTGTCGCCGTTCGCGTATCAGGATCTCAAGCTGTACGAATTCATCACGAAGCCGTCGGACCCGCACTGTGGCTGGACGTCGTACAACGATTTCTTTCACCGCAAGATCAAGCCCGAGGCCCGGCCGATCGCGGGACCGGACGATCCGTCGGTGATCGTGTCCGCCAACGACGGCCATGTGCTCGCGCTCGCGCGCGGTGTCAAGCGGACGGATCAGTTCTGGCTCAAGGGCGAGCCGTACTCGCTGGTCGACATGCTGAACCGAAGCACGCACGTCGACCGGTTCGTGGACGGTTACGTGTTCCAGTCGTTCCTGAGCGGCGCGAACTACCACCGCTGGCACGCGCCCGTCGACGGTACCGTGGCGGAAGCGTACGTCGTGGACGGCTTGCAGTTCAGCGACGCCGAGTCGGCCGGTCCCGATCCCGGCGCCGACTTGGCCGAAGGCTACTACTCCTCGGTGAACACCCGCGGCCTGGTGTTCATCAAAGCCGACAATGCAGCGATCGGCATGGTGTGCGTCATCCCGATCGGGATCACCGAGATCTCGTCGGTCGAGATCACGGTCAAGGCCGGTGACAAGGTAAAAAAAGGCCACCAGCTCGGCTACTTCAGCTACGGCGGCTCGACGCTGGCGTTGGTGTTCGAACACGGTGCGATCGATCATTTCACCGCGCCGAACCCGCCGAAGGGCACGTTCGATCCGGGCGACGGGCCGCCGATCCAGGTGAACGCTCAGATCGCCGTCGCCAACGTGTGACGCGCCGCGAGACGTTCAGCCGCGGATGACGGCGAGCGCCTCGTCGCGGTGTTGCTCCATCAAGGGCAGCGTGTCGCCTTCGACGTTGAGGCGAAGCAGCGGCTCGGTGTTCGACTTGCGCACGTTGAGCCACCAGGCGGGGTACTCGATCGTGACGCCGTCGAGGTGGTCGATCGTCGCGTCCGCGAAGTGCGCTTGGAGGCGCTGCATCTCGCGATCGGCGTCGGCGACCGGCAAGTTGATCTCGCCGGAACGGAAGCGCGTGTTGTACGGCGCGATCGCGTCGGTGATCGAGCCGTCGATCTCGCTGAAGAGGTCGAGGCACTGCAGCAGCGCGATCATCCCCGAGTCGGCGAACCAGTTCTCGCGGAAGTAGAAATGCCCGCTGTGCTCGCCGCCGAACGGAATGTTCTGTGCGCGCATCTCCGGTTTGATCAGCGAGTGCCCCACTTGCGAGCGCACGGGGATCCCGCCGTGCTCGAGCACCGCTTCGGGCACGCTGCGCGAGCAGATCAGATTGTAGAGAATCTTCGAACCCGGATACTTCTTGAGCGTCGCGACGCCGACGGCCGCGGTGACGATGCTGCCGTCGGGAAAGCCGCCCTTTTCGTCGACGATGAACATGCGATCGGCGTCGCCGTCGAATGCCGCGCCGAGATCGCAGCGGTTCTCGAGCACCGCTTTGCGCAGCGCGAGCTTGTTCTCGTCCTCGATGGGCGACGCCGGATGGTTCGGGAACGTGCCGTCGAGCTCGAAGAAGAGCGGGATCACCTCGCATTGCGGCAGGTACTTGAACACGTACGGCACCGTAAGCCCGGCCATGCCGTTGCCGGCGTCGATCGCGACCTTGTACGGCTTGATCTTGGTGACGTCGCGGATGAACGACACGCAATGCTTGCCGAAGTCGTCGAGAATCTCGCGCGAGCTCACCGTGCCCATGCGGGCGGGATCCTTGAAATCGCCGGAGACCGCGAGGTCGCGCACGTCGCCCAGGCCGGTGTCGAGCGAGATCGCCTGCGCTTGCTCGCGGCAGAACTTCAACCCGTTGTACTGCGCGGGGTTGTGCGACGCCGTGATCATCATGCCGCCGTCGAAGCCGTAGTGGCCGACCGCGAAGTAGAGCGCATCGGTGGAGATCAGCCCGATGTGCGTGACGTCCGCCCCGCCGTCGGTCGCGCCGCGCGTGAGCGCTGCCTGCAGGTCTTCGCCCGACGGCCGCATGTCGCGCCCGATGCAGATGTTCGTGCGGCCGAGGGCCTGCACGAACGCGCGACCGATCCAATACGCGACCTCGGGCGTGAGCTGGCTTCCGACGATCCCGCGGACGTCATAGCTCTTGAAGATCGACGTGTCGAACGCGTTGGGCATACCCGGTCGGCTTTCGGAGCGCAAAACGGGGGGACCTACGGTCTCACCGCCGCTCGCGGGCATGAACGCCGTAGCAGGCGGGCACCCGTCGTGGCGTGCGGGGTTCGCAAGCCGGCTTCACGCTGATCGAGATCCTCATCGCGACGGCGCTGTTCACCGTCGTCGCGTTCGGCGCGTTCGAGGTGGTGCGGCAACTCGTCGTGAACGCGCCACACCTCACCGCGCGCCATGTTGCGTACGCGTCGCTGGAGCGCTTCACGGCGCAACTGCGCGCCGAAGCGCGCAGCGCCACCGCGATCTGGACGAGCGCGCCGAACGCGGGCGCCGCGCACGACGGCTGCGTGCAAGTGGATTTCTTCACCGCCGATGCCACGGGACCGCAATTCTGGAGCTATCGCAACTTCCCCAACCACGCGAGCTCCGACGCCGTCGCCGGCGACGTGCTGCAGCGGCTCGCCGCGACGTCGCCGATCGCGCCGTGCGACGCGGCGCAAAACGCTACCGTCGCGCTGACGCACGTGCGCGCGCCGGTGTCGGTCACGACAATCGCGCCCGACGCGCTCGCTGCGCACCAAGACGGCTATCTTGCGCAGAGCGATTCGCCGTTCGTCGCGACGAGCGTTCCGGCGACGGCGACGATCCCGCTGGGCGTGCTCGATGCGAGCGGCGCCCCGGTGCGCGGCGGCAACACCGTCGTCGAACTGCGGCTGGACACCGACGACGGCTCGCGCGTCGTGGACCTGCTGCCGGGCGTGTTTCCGAACGGGTTCACCGAAGTGCTGCGCTACACGTGCAGCGAGCGCTGCGACGTCGGACACGACACCGCCGCGCCCAAGACGCTGACGAGCTGCACGCTCGCTTGGCAGCCCGGCTGGAGCGCGTACGTGCAATGGAGCGATTACACCACGAACGGCGACGGTTCGCTGTCGTTTCCCGGCGGCTGGTTCATCGCGGGAACGTTCGTGTTCACGTATGTGGGGACGCGCGCGGCCGACGGCGGTACCGACGCGCTCGCGAAGCCGTATGCAGCGACGAACTGGGACGCGGCGCGCGACTATGCGGCGTTTCCGCCTGACCGCGCGGCGGCCGACGGCTCGCGCAACGGCAGCTTCACGCCGTGGGACGTGCGCGCCGAGGCGCCGGCCGCGTGGCTCGCCGACTTCGCGCCATATCTCGCGGCGGGCGAACGCGCGCCGCTCGCAGCGGAGCAGCAGCGCTGCGATGCCGTGCAGGCGCAAGGAGCGAGCGGTGGATTCTACGCGAACGGCTGAGCGCGGCTTCACGCTGCTCGAGCTGCTGGTGTGCGTCGCGATCCTCGCCGTCGTGAGCGCGGCGACGCTGGGCGCGTTCGCCGCCGTCGCGCGCAATGCGACGCCTGGGAGCGCGCGCGACGTTGCGCTGATGACGGGCGAGAACGCGCTCGTGCGAGCGCGCGCCGCGGTCGCGTACGCGTCGTCGCCGGCGCAGGACGCGAGCGCGCTGCTCGCCGCGCGTTCGTGGGCGCTGCGGCCCGGTGAAACCGGCTACGTCGCGGGCGCGCAGCTCCGCGCGGGCGCGCCGTGCGGCGATTCGGCGGCGCGCGCACTGCGGTTGCCGGTCGTGACGACGTACGACGCGGCGAACGAGCGGTTCACCGTCGTCGTGACGTACCCGCGCGATCCGTGCCGCGTCGCGAGCGACGGTTCGATTCCGGCCGATGACGCGGCGACGGTCACGCTCGCGGAGACGCTGCCGCCGTCGGTGTATCCGCCCGGCCAAACGATTCATCGCGACGTCGCGCCGCCGGCTCGCATGTAACGTGCTCGGCACGACGCTGTGGTTCGTGGTCGTCATCGGCCTCGTGACGGTCGCGCTGATGGACGGTGCGGCGTCGTTCGGGCGCGCGGGGGTGCAGGCCGCGGCCGATCACGCGATCGACGCGACGATGCACGATGCGGTCGCGGACTATCAGAACCAGCTGCAAGCGGCGGGCGAGCACCAATCGCCGGCGCTCCCGCTGGAGCGAACGTTCGTCGCACCGGCGAACGCGAGCACCGCCGGAACGGCGCCCGCATTCGCGCTCGCGTACACGGTGACGCCCACCACGCTGGCGGCGCCGGCCTGCCCACAGGCCGGCAGCGCGCCGTCGGCCGGCCCGGACACGATCGCGTGGCTGCAGTGCGGCGGCTTCGTCAACGAGTCGCGCATGTCGCTGCGCGTGGCCGTGCGCGTGCTCGACGCGACCGGCAGCGAGACGCTCGCGCGCCGCGAGCAGTACGTGACGCTGCGGCTGTTCGGCGAGCCGCCGTACAGCGCGGTGGTGGGCCGCAAGGACGCGAGCGCGGCCGATCCGGCGGGGTCCGAGGCGCTCGTACCACCGGCCCACGAAGGCGACCTCGGCGGCGATACCGTCAGCGGCGCGTCGCCGCCGCCGGCGAGCCCGACGCCCGCCGCCCAGAGTCCGTGGCCCGCCGGCGGGACGCTGATCCACGTCCGCTACGAGTGCCACGACGGCGCGGGAAGCTGCGCGAACGCGGCCCCGCCCGACCCCGACGCGGGCCTGCGGCCGCGCACGCAGTGGGCCAATGGAAACCGCCCAGCACTGTGACGCAGGCGGCTAAGGGCGCTTCCGCGGGGCGCCGATAGTATCAGTGCCGGGTTCATGGATGAAAGGGATCAGCACGATGCTGTACGGTTCTTTGCGCGAGGCTCGTCATGACTGACGAAGACGCCCGCGCATTCTTCGCTTGGGCCGATCGCGAGAAAGCGATCACGCGCCTGATGTATGCCGGGAAGCTCGGCTTCGGCGAGCTGGCGCTGCGGCGCCAGATGAACTACGACCGGCTCCTGGCGGAGACGCAGTCGCAGCACCGGCTGGACCTGAGCAGCAATCAGTAACCGCTGACGGCAGACTTAACCGAGGGTTGACGCACGAGGCGAGGGTCGCGTGGCGCCCGGCGAAGAGGTGCGCATGCTTAGACGCTCCGGATTTTTCGTTGCCGCCGCTCTCGCCGTGCTGCTCGCGGCCGGCACTCCGGCAGTGCCCGCGACCGACCGCGGTCAGGCCTTCACGATCCACGTGCAGCGGGGCTCCGCGACCGCGGCGTTTCGCGAGGCCGCCGGAGCTTTGCGCGCCGGCCGGCTGAAGAACCTCGTGGTGCGGTCGGCGTTGGCGGACCGCCGCGACCGTTTCGTGCAGGCGTTCGTCAGCGCGAATTCGCAGGGCACGCCGGTCGTGGGCGTGCTGTTCGCGGGAGCCGACGGCATCGCGGGCGGCGTGATCGACACCGCGGCCCGGCTTCCGCGCAGCTATCCGTCGCTGATGCGGCGGCTGCAGCGAATGCTGCCGTCGCAGCCGGTCCACAGCGGAGGCGGCGGGTACGCACCGCTGCCGCTGCGGACCGTTTCGTTCGGAAGCGGCACGATCGGTTTGCCCGCGGGCTGGCAGGTCGCGAACTCGTTCCAAGGCTGCGTCGAAGCGGTCTCGCAGCAGGACCACGGCTACATCGCGCTCGGCTGCCCGCAATTCGGCGTCGTGCCGCCAGGGCTGCCGGGGACGAACCCGCGCGTGGTGCTCGTCGCGCCGTTCGGCAATCCGGTGCAGATGCTCGGCCAGGTCGGCCGCCAACTGAACCTGGAGTCGCTCCATGCGGTCGAGGTGCAGCCCATCGCATCGGGATTGCCGGGCGGCCGGGCCGCCTACATCTTATTCGACTATCACGTTCACGGCGCGCCGTTTCGCGGGCTCGCGATGATCAACATGGCCCCGGTCGATCAGATGAGCTACACCGTGTTCAAGTCGATGTTCATGCTGCCGGCGAACAGCTTCGCGCGCCTCGCGCCGACGATGTGGCGGTCGTGGCAGTCGTGGGGCGTGGACCGCGGCGTGCTGAACGGACGGATGGTCGCCGCCGCGCAGTCGATGCGCGAGGCCGGAGCGCTCATCACCGGCGCGAATGCGGCGGCGCAGCGCGCGACGTCGAGCGCCAATGCGGGCTTCGACGAATACATCCGCGACGCCGCGACCGTCGAGCACATCGACACCGGCGCACGCGCCGAAGGGAGCGCGCTCAGCGCGCAAGCGATCGTCGACCGCGATCCGACGAAGTACCGCATCGTCCCGGCCTCCGAGCTGCTGCGTTAGTGCGTGTTCGGGCTTCGCCCGAGCCACGCTCGCGTTCGTCCTTCGGCCGATCCGCCCGTCGTCGCTTGTCGGACAAAGTCCGACAAGCTCCTAGGCCGGCAGCGTTGCGCCGGCGAGGAACGGCGCGAGCGCGCCGGCGACGGCTTCGGGCTCTTCCTCGTGCGGCAGCAGGCCGCTCCGCGCGAACGTCACCAGGCGCGCATCGCGCGCCAGCCGCAAGAACTCGTCGGCGTTCGAGCGCGGGTTGATCGCGGGCGCCAGCTCGCCCCATAGCACGCTGATGGGGATGGTGAGAAACGGCAGGTCGCGTGCGACGTCGCAGTCGAGCGCGCCGCCGACGAACGCCGCGGGCACGTAGCGCGACCCCGGCTGGTGCGCGACGGCATAGTAGTGATCGACCACCTCGGGCGTCGCGCTGGACGGGTCGGCGTAGACCTGCTTGCGCAAGAACGAGCGGATCGACGCCTTCGAAGCAATCGCGTTGAACGCGGCCTCGCCGAGCACCGGCGTGCGGAACAGCGCGGTGATCGCCGAGCCCGGTCCCGTGGGCCCTTTGTCGAGCGTCCCGCCGAGCCCGGTCGGGCAGATGACCGCGAGCCGTGCGATGAGGTCGTGCACGCGCGTCGCGGCGCGGATCGCGAACGCCGCACCCAGCGACGAGGCGACAACGGTGACCGGCTCGTCGGCGAACGCGTCGAGCGCGTCGGCGATCTGCTCGACGAACAGCTCCGCCGTGTACGGCAGCTTCGGCTTGTCGGAAAGTCCGCAACCGATCAAATCGATGGCGATGACGCGGTGCCGGCGCGCGAGCAGCGCGAACAGCTTGCGAAACTCGTACGACGACGCGCCGGCGTAGACGCCGTGGACGAGGAGCACCGGCGGACCCGCGCCGGCTTCCGTCACGAAGATCTCGCTGCCGAGCCACGACCAAGGACGGTGCGTGCCGCCCAGCGCGTTCGTGGGGACCGGAGCGTTGCTCAGGGCGCGATTCGTCGCCGCCAGAGCGCCGGTCACCCCCGCCCCCGCGAGGAACGGTCGAACGATTTTCTTCACGCCTTCCGTACGTACCCACGAAGGACCGTGCCGCGGTCCCGTCGCAACGGCCGTCGTGGTCGCCCGCGTCCTCGGCGCACTTGCCCTGCTAGCCGCGGTGAATTTTTCCGCGCAAGCGGCGCCCTGCGGCGTCCCGCTCGGGCATGCGATCTTCCTCAAGTCGGGCGACCTCGACCCCGACGTGTTCGTGTGGGATACCAAGCAGCGCGTCATGGACTACGCGGGGGGCTCCTGGGGCAGCGACGAGGTCCTCGCGCACACGCTCCTGGCGAAGCCGGGCACGCGCGCGGTGATCGTGCAGTGCACGGCCGACGCCGTCCACACCAAAGGCGGCAACACGCGCGATGCCATCGGCATCAAGCTGATGAACGGCCCCAACAAGGGCCGCTACGGCTGGGTGACGTCGGACGACGTGCACGAGGTCGCCCGCCGCTAGCTGATCGAGCGTCCGCCATTTGGATAGCGCGCGCGACGAAACGTTGACGCCGCGTCCAATCGAAGCGGGCATTCCGACGAACGTCGTCTCCACACGTCGTGCGCGATTGCCGATTCGTTCGCCAAATCCCCAATGCCGCGCGGCTAGGACTTCCCTAAAATGAGCGCGTGGACAAGATCAGCGCCGGTGATACCGCTTGGGTATTGGCTTCCGCAGCCCTCGTCATGATCATGACGCCGGGGCTGGGATTTTTTTACGGCGGCCTCGTGCGCCGGAAAAACGTACTCTCGACGGTGATGCACAGCTTCTTCATCCTGTGTCTCATCAGCGTGCAGTGGGTCCTGTGGGGGTACTCGCTCGCGTTCGGCCCTGATTGGAAGGGCCTCGGTATCATCGGCGATCTCTCGTGGATCGGGCTGAACGGCGTCGGGCTCAAACCGAACGCCGACTACGCGGCGACCGTCCCGCATCAAGCGTACATGGTGTTCCAGTTGATGTTCGCCGTGATCACGCCGGCGCTGATCAGCGGCGCGTTCGCCGAGCGCAAGCGCTTCAAAGCATTCGTCCTGTTCAGTTTGTTATGGGCGACGTTCGTGTACGACCCGCTCGCGCACTGGGTGTGGGGACACGGCGGCTGGCTCAACAAAATGGGCGCGCTCGATTTCGCCGGCGGCACGGTCGTCCACATCTCGTCGGGTGTCTCCGCGTTGGTCGCGGCATGGGTGCTCGGCAAGCGCATCACGCACAAGCCCGGTGAAGACGTCGAGCCGCACGACATCCCGATGGTGGTGCTCGGCTGCGCGCTGCTGTGGTTCGGCTGGTTCGGCTTCAACGCCGGCAGCGCGCTCGCCGCGAACGGACTCGCGGTCAGCGCGTTCGTCAACACCAACACCGCCGCGGCGATGGCCGCGCTGACCTGGCTCACGATCTCGTGGGCGCACAAGGGTGTGCCGAGCGTCGTCGGCGCGACCGCCGGTGCGGTCGCCGGACTCGTCGCGATCACGCCGGCCGCCGGTTACGTGACGCCCGCCGCGGCGATCCTCATCGGCCTCATCGTGTCGGTGGTCTGCTACGGCGCCGTGATGCTGCGCGACAAGATCAAGGTCGACGACGCCCTCGACGTGTGGGCCGTGCACGGCGTCGGCGGCACCGTCGGCGCACTCTGCACCGGCTTGTTCGCGACCGTTGCGATCAACGCGGGAGCCTCCAACGGCCTCTTCTACGGAAACCCCAAGCAGCTCTGGATCCAAACGATCGCTGTGTTCTCGGCGTGGGTCTTCAGCGGCGTGATGACCTTCCTCATCCTCAAGTTCGTCAACATCTTCGTCCCGCTGCGCGTCACCGAGAACGAAGAAGCCATGGGCCTCGATCTCTCGCAGCATTCCGAAGTCGCCTACAGCCCCTCATAACCACAAGGAGTCGTTATCGTGGAACTCATCGCCTCAATGATCGCATTCTTCGCTCTCGTCGCCGCGTGGTTCGTGTTGCCCTCGGCGCCCCCGGCGCTCGAGACACGGGCGCAAAGCGTTGCCGAGGCACTGCCGACGGCGGCGTAGCGCACGCCGCTTCGGCGACAGCGTTGCACCACCGCAACGGCCGTGCGCAGCGCGAGCTCGCACGGCCTTTTTCTTTCCCCTCGCCTCGAAATTCGGAGGAATTTTGCGAACCTTCATAGCGGCCTTGACAGCCGCATGCGCCCTGGGCATCGCCCCGGTATCGGCGCAGACGCCACCGGCCCAGTCGCCTGCGGTTCCGTCGCCTACACCGGTGCCGTCGCCGTCGCCGTCACCGTCGCCGACCCCGCGACCGTGGGCAGCATCGGGGTTCGCGGCGGCGTCGTACAACGCGTCTTCGCTCGGTAACGGTCCCGCGGGCTTCTCGTTCGCGAACGGCGGTGCCGCGCGGACGTTCGACACGATCAGCCGTCAGCCGATGCTGAACGCGATCAACGTGCAGCTGCAGAAGAACGGAGCGCTGTTCGCCAAAGTCGAGCTGAACGCCGGCACGAACGCGAACGTCATCGCATCGTACCCGTATGCCAACAACCCGAACGCGCTGCAAACGGCGTTCGACCTGACGAAGCTTTTCGTGGGCTATACGAGCGGCGCGTTCGCGCTGCAAGTTGGTAAGTACGAGACGCTCGCGGGCGCTGAAGTCATGGAAGATCCCGCCAACGCGAACCTCTCCCGCTCGATACTCTTCGGCTACGCGATCCCGTTCACGCACACCGGCGCGCGGCTGACGTACACGGTCAACCCGACGCTCGCGCTCATCGCCGGAGTGAACAACGGCTGGGACAACCTCAAAGGACCCGGCGGGCCGAAGACGGGCGAGCTCGGCATCGCATACACCGGCAGCGTGATCTCGGTGGCGGCCCAGGGCTATTCCGGCATGGAGCGCTATTCGAACGCGATGTGGTCCGCGACGGGTGACTCACCGGCAGGGCACCGTGCAGTCGTAGACGTCGTCGCGACGTGGCATGCGACGCCCAAGCTGACGTTCGTGGGCAATGTCGACAGCGGGAGGCAAACGTCGGTCCCGATCCTCGACGCAACGGGCGCGGTCGTACCGATCGTGGGCGGCCTCGGCACGGCGACGTGGAACGGCTTCGCGGGCTATGCGCAGTATCAGCTCAGCGCGAAATTGTCGGCTGCGCTGCGCGCGGAGACGTTCAACGACCACGGCGGCTACCGCACCGGCTACGATCAGCAATGGCGCGAAACCACGCTGACGCTCGCGTACGCACCGTCGGCACCGGTCGTGTTCCGCGTCGAGGGGCGCACCGACCGCTCGAACCATCCCGTGTGGGCCGACGCGAGCACGTTCTCCCACAACGGCATGCAGAGCCTAGCGGCACAAGTGCTGGTGAAGTTCTAGCCGAGCTTCAGTGTCACGTTGCGGTGGAACGCCAGCCCTTCGGGGCGGTGTTCCACCGTGACGGACACGTCGTACGCGCGCGCGATCGTCGCCGACGTCAGCGCGCGTGCCGGCGGTCCGTCGGCGATCACGCCGCCGTCGCCGAGCACGACGACGCGGTCCGCGAACGCCGCCGCCTCTTCGAGCTGATGCAGCACCGCGACGACGAGCGCGCCGCCCGCAGCCAGTTCGCGCACGAGCAGGAGCGTTTCGACGGACGCCTTGAGATCGAGATGCGAGGTCGGCTCGTCGAACAGGATGACGGATGCGCGCTGTGCGATCGCGAGCGCGATCCACACGCGCTGCCGCTCGCCGGCCGACAGCGTGCCGATCTCGCGTCCGCGCAGCGGCGTCAGCCCGGTACGCGCGAGGGCGTCGTCGACGGCGGCCTCGTCCTGCGGCGTCTCCTCCCATTCCCACCAGCGGTGGTGCGGGAAGCGCGCCGCGGCGACGGCGTCCTCGACGAGCAGCGCCGCGAGCACCGGTTCCGTGGGGTCGACGAGCGCGATCCGGCGCGCGCGCTCGCGCGGATCGAGCGCGCGCACGCCGACGCCGTCGAGTTCGATCGTGCCCCGTTCGGGTGCGAGCGCGCCCGCCATTGCGCGCAGCAACGTCGTCTTGCCGACCCCGTTGGGGCCGACGACCGCGACGACGCCGCCGTCGAGCGCGAACGAGACGTCACGCAGCAGCGTCCGGCCGCCGCGTGCCATCTCGACCCGCTCGAGGGCGAGCGTCATCGCATCAGATTAGGTGCAGCCCGGCGCCGGTCCGAGGCACGCGCCCGTATCGGTGTACACGCCTTGCACCATCAAGCCGTTGATGCTCGATGCAGGCGCACCCGCCACGCTGCCGCTCACGACCGCTCCGCCCGCCGGTGCTGCGACGTTCGGGAACACCGTCGCGCCGCTGATCAGCTTGATCGTTAGTGTGGCGCCGCCGGGCGTGAGCTTCATGCGCGGCGACGAGCCGGGCGTCGAGCCCGCGATGTCTTCCGGAGAACGCGGTCCGTTGAACCGTTCGTTCCAGACGGCCCCGCCGGGGATGGTGATCGTATTCACCCCGTCGAGGAGCACGTTCGAACCGAACTTGAAGCGCGCATCGCTCGACTGGGTATTGCGCGCCGCGAGCGCTCCGGCGAACTCGCCGTAGACCTGCGCGAACAACTCACCGTTGGCTTCGCTCTGGATCGGCGACACGTTCGCGCTGTTCGAGGGCGTTGCCGTCAGGTCTGCGTACACGCGATGCAGCGCGGGATCGCCGCCGAAGCGGTCGTAGAGGTAGCGCGCGAAGAGATACGCGCCGCCGTAGTTGCCGGCCGTCGAGCGGAAGAACCCGTACGTCGTCCCGGACCCGAGCGGGTCGACGTCGTAACCTGTGAACGCCGTGAGCGAATAGTTGCCGGGCGTGAACATGTACTCGAACGCGAGCAGACGCGAGTCCGGCGATTGCGGCGGGTTCGCGCCGGCCCCGAGGACGAGGTCCTCGGCGAGCATCGAATCGCCCTCGTCGACGAACGAATCGTCGAACACGCCGCGCGGGCCGGGGACATTCACGAGATCCGGAACGAGCACTTTGTTGAGCGCGTGCAGGTAGTGCTGGAACTCGTGCGGGAGCGAGCGCGGCATGTCTTGCGTGCGCCAGTAGGTTTCATCCGTGACGGTGCTGTTCGAGCCGTTCTGGTACTTGTCGGCACCGATCACGAACATCGGCAGATTGTTGCTCGGAACGTGCTGGTTACTCTTGACGGCGCAATTCAGCTCTTGATCGTTCAAATCGTTGGAAAAGTCGAAATACCCACCCTCGCCGGTGTTCTCCAGGGCGTTGGTCACGAGAATGCTGATGTGCGGATCGGCGCCGCTGAGGTCCGGCGTTGCCTGATACGGCGGAAACGCGCCCGTACTCGAAAGGTCGTTGCCGCTTCCGTCACATTGCGTGTAGGTGTTGTTGTTACCGTTGTAGGGTGCCAAGCCAGCGTTGAACGCCGGGGCGAACGCGGCCGTCTCGCGCGCGAAGTCGCCGTCGAACGTCGTCACGGTCGCGTTCCAATCGGTCTGCCCGAGGCCGTACGTCCCGTCGATCTTGTTGTCGACCCACACGTAGGTGTTATTGCCCACGGCCTTGAGGGTCGCGGGGTTGTCGATATAGCACGATGTTCCGACCATGATCTGCGGCGGATTGCACGTGCCGCCGACGCCGGTGATCGTTCCCTGCTGAATGTGGAACGTTCGCACCGTGCCGACCGAGAGGGTGCTGACGCGGCGCACGCTCTGCACGCTGCGGCCGCCGGCATTCACGACCGACATCGTCGAGCGGCCGTGGAACAGCTGCAGCGCGGACGTGCGCGGGTCGAGACGCTGCCGGAACGGCAGCACGGCGTTCGTACCTTCGCGTCCGGCGGTGCTCGCGATGCGTGCCTTCGACGTCGAGGACGTCACGCCGGCCGCGCTTTCGCTCGCGGTCACCGTGTACTCGGTCAGCGTCGGGGTAGCGCCGCTCGGGGTCCTGGGCGTGTCCGCGCTTTGAATGACAAACGTGCCGTCGGTCGACGCGCCGAGCATCGACGACGAGAACGCGTTCGCCGCGTTCGACGGTATCTGCACGACGCCGGCCGCGCCTTTGACGAAGTTCGTGCCCGGCGGTGTTGCCGTGGCTACCGGGGTTGCCGTGGGAACGGGCGTCGCTCCGCCGCCTCCGCCGCCACCGCCGCCGCCCGGAACGGCCCCGCCGCCCCCGCCGCCACACGCTGCAAGCACCGCGGCAGCAAAAACAGCGACCGCAAGAGCCGGCCGCACCCCATACAACTTCATTCGGCCCCTGTACGCCTCGGGCAGGAATTTCACCCGTTACCTCTAGGCGTAGGCACGAGCGGTACCGCGCAAATAGAGTACGAGGAACGTCGGTACGCCGACGAAGGCGAGCAGCACCCCCAGCGGAATTTCCGCCGGCGCCGCGACCGTGCGCGCGAGCGCGTCGGCGAGTACGACGAGCGACGCACCGGTCAAGATGCTCGCCGGAACGAGCACGCGCAAATCGGCGCCGACCACGCGCCGCGCGAGATGCGGCACGATCAATCCGACGAATCCGAGCAGGCCGGCGAGCGCGACGGCCGCCGCCGTGAGCAATGTAGAAGCGATCAAAAGTGACCACTGCAAGCGCGTCACGTCGACGCCGAGCGCGGCGGCACGCCCTTCGCCGAGCCGGAGCACGTTGAGCGCCGGAATGGTCGCGACGCCGATTGCGACGCCGAGCAGCGCTTCGGGCGCGGCGGCCGCAAGGTCGCTCCAGCCGCGGCCCGCGAGCGAGCCCCCGAGCCACGCGAGGATCGCTTCGCTCGCCGTGCCGCGCGCAAGCCGTTCGATCGCCAGCGTGATGAAGGCGGAGAGCAGCGCCGACAGCGACACGCCGGCGAGCACCAGCCGCTCCGCGTCGAGCCGGGGACCGCGCCGCGCAAGCACCGCGACGAGCACCGACGTCGCGAGCCCCGAGACGAAGCCCAGCGGCGGGATGAGCGCCGGCGCGACGCCGATCGTCGTCGCGATCGCGATCGACGCGCCCGCGCCGCTCGACACGCCCGTGAGATACGGATCGACGAGCGGGTTGCGCAGCAGCGCCTGCAGCAGCGTGCCGGCGAGCGCGAGCGCCGCGCCGACGACCGCGGCGATGGCGACGCGCGGTACGCGCAATTGCCACACGATCGTGCCCGCGTCGCCGCCCGTCGACGGGTGCAGCAGCGCGTGCGCGAGCGCGTCGGGCGCGAGCGCCGCGCCGCCGAACGCGACGCCGACCAGCATCGCGAGCGGAACGAGCGCGGCGAGCGCGGCCAATGCGACGGCTCGCGGCACGCGCACGATCGTCAGCGCGTCGACAGCTCGAGCGCGAACGAACGGCCCGGCATCGGAAAGCCGCCGCTCTCCTCGTACCGTTCGCCGCCGAGATCGTACACGCGCAACGACACGAGCGCACGCGGCGCGACGCGCAGGCGCGCGTACGCGTCGACGCGCGTGAACGGCTGCGCGCTGCCGAACGGGTCGGCGTTGAGCCCGACGGAGTGCGCGACGATGCCCGCCGACGCCAGCAGCGCGCTCGGCGCGCCCGCGAACGCGAGCTCGACGTTCGACACGATCACGGGCCGCCGCGGCAGCCGCCGTTCGGCGCCGGTGAGATCCTGCGCGCGAAACACGTCGGTCAGGTTGACGCGCGCGGTGATGCCGTGCAGCGGCCGCGTGCGCAGGTCGAGCGTGAGGCCGCCGATCACCGCTTTCTGCACGTTCAGCGGGCCCGTCGACGTCACGACGATCAGCTCGTTGCCGGCGGTGACGAAGTAGCCGATGCTCGCGCCTCCGAGCACGCGCGCCGCCTCGAGCGTGACGTCGAGGCTCTTCGTGCGCTCGGGATGCAAGTCGGGATTCGAGAACCCGGGATAGTACAGATCGAGCGCGGTCGGCGCACGAAACGCGGTAGACGCGTTCGCACGGAGCGCCAAACCGTCGCCGAAGCTCCACGTTCCGCCCAGCGACGGCGCGAGTGCGCCGCCCTGGCCGCCGTCACGCTCGGCGCGCAATCCGGCGTACGCGCGCAGCGCGTTCGAGAACCGGAACTGGTCCTGCGCGTAGACGGCGGTCTGCGCGAACCCGTGTGACGGCGGGTTGCCGTCGCCCGCGTCGATGCGGTCGACGCCGTGCGCGAGGTCGACGCCGTACACGAGCGCGCCGCCGTCGTTCTGCACGACGTTGCGCAGCGACGCCTGCACGCGCGCCTCGACGTTGAGGAACGAGAACGGCGACCCGGTGAAGCTCTCGGCTGCGACGGGGTCGCGATACACGATCGACTCGCGCGTGCCGGTGAGGTCAAGCGTCGTGACGGCGCGCGTGGTCGTGCGTGAAAGCGACGCGCGCGCGTCGGCGTTCACGTCGTCCTGGCGCGCGTTCGGCGTGGTGAACGAGGCCGGCCCGGGGACGCCCAGATGCCGCGCGACGATCCCCGCGTCGAGTGCAAGGCCGAGCGCGCCGAGACGCATCGCCGTGCGGGCGCGCGCCGCGGTCGACGCGATGTCGACGTCGTCGCGGACGCCGGCCGGATCGCCGCCGAGTGCGGGATAGCCGAAGTCGTTGCGTGCGATGCGGCGCTCGAACGTGAAGTTGGGCGCGTCGACGACGAACGCGCGCTCGCCGAACGTCGCGGTGGACAGCGTCGCGATCGTGTCGCGCCGGTTGCGCGCCGCCGTGACGATGTTGATCACGCCGCCGATCGCGCCGGTGCCGTAGAGCGTCGCGCCGCCGCCTTCGACGACTTCGATGCGTTCGACGCCCGCCGTCGGCAGCGCGCCGAGGTCGAGCGCGCCGAGTTGCGCGCCCGCCAGGGGGCGCCCGTCGAGCAGCACGAGCGTTTGGTTCGAGCCGGTGCCGCGAATCGTGACGCTCGCGGACGACCCGATCGGCCCGGTGCGCGTGAGCGCCACGCCGGGGACGCCTTCGAGCGCCGCGGCGACGGTGGTGAAGCCGCGCCGGACGATGTCGGCTTTGGTGACGACGTACGTGGTCTTGCTGGTCGCGCCGGCGGGTTCGTCGCGGCGGTCGCTGGTGCTGACGCGCCCGATCTCGTCGAGCGGGGCGGGTGACGCGCCGGCTTGCGGCGCGGGCGCCGTTTGCGCCAGCGCGGGAGCGGCGCAGAGTGTCGTGAGGACGGCGCAGAGCGCCGCGAACGTGCGGATCGTCACAAGAGTCCTTCCCTTGACGCGAGGGGTGAGGGGTACGGTCCGCGCGCTGGTATCCTGACTCTGCGGATCGGCACCGATTGCTGCGGCCTTCCAGTCCTTGCGAACCGTGACCGCAGCGGCTCCCCGCTGACAGTGGCGCGACCGTGCCGGATTCTCACCGGCTTCCCGCGCACGCGAACTCGAGATGGGTGTTCGGGTGAATACCGGCCCTGCTCCTGGGCGCCGTCGCCCCCTCGTTCAGCGCGTCCGCAATGGACGTTGGGGGCGGCAGCCCCACGCTCAATTAGAGAAGGATGACAACGCCTGCCCCGGGGCAGGACGCGGTGCTCCCCGCGGCGATCCATCTGGACAGGGGTTCACGGTGGAGTCGCACGCGAGGATGCAATCGCAACTAGGGAAGCGCGCTTTCGCGCCGCCCGTGAACGCCACGCTCGGCGAGGCGCGGTCGGCCTGGTCGCGCGGCGATTTCATCGGCTGTCTGTCTCGTCTTGACGGAATAGGATCGATGCGAGCACGCAGCGCGTCGTGGGTCGAGGCCAGACTCCTCAAAGCTCGGTCTCTATATCATTTGCGGCGCTATTCGGAAACGATCGCGCTGCTTGAGCCGATCTTGGCGGTCTTCGCCGACGGCGATGAGTCGTGTACCGCGCGGATGCTGTTCGGTTCGTCGATCGCACGTTCGGGTGACGTCGATCGCGGGCTTGCGATACTGGACGCCACGGCTGTGCAGGCGGAAGCACGAGGCGTGCATCGCGCGATTCGTGCCGAGATCGCGCACGCACGCGCGCTCGCGCATTGGAATCGGCGGGAGCACGACGAAACCGAACGCTTGGCGCGGCTCGCCGAAGAGGCCGACGCCGACATCATCTCCGTGCGCGCAACGCAGCTGCGCGGCTTCGTCGCCATGACGCAGCAGCGTTTCGCCGCAGCGCTGGTGCTCTTCAACTTGACGCTCGACGCGTATTGGCGTTGCCGCCAGCGCGACGCCGACTTGGCGGAGATGACGGTTCACCAGATCGCCGGGCTCGAGCTGATGCTGCGATCGCGCGACGTGCGCGGAACGCACGACGTCCCGGATCGTCGTCGAGTCCGCGAGCCGTGGGAAACCAGCCCGGAGACGGCTTCGGTCACGCGCATGCAGACGCACGTCTTCGACGCGTGGCTGTTCGCGCACGACGGCGATCGCGATACGGCGTTCCACAAGATGCGGCGCGCTGAGGAGATGGCAACGGCGCCGGCGTGGCGTGTGTGGGCGCTCGCGTGGCGCGCTTCCATGGCCGCGGCCTTCGGTGAGCTCGGGAGCGCGCGCGAGCACGCGGCGCTCGGAGCCGAGCTGCGGGATAGAGTCGATTGGGCCGCAACAACGGGCGAGGAGCGCGTCGGGCTGCTGTTTTTGACGGAGACGTTGGCGGTTACCGATCTCGCGGCGGCGACCGCGACGCTGAGGACGTACGATTCGCTGCCGGATCCGATGGATCCCGATCAGGCGTTTAGCGCCGATCCGCAATTGCGCGCCTTCGAGGACTACGTGCGCGGACTCGTCCTTTGCGGCGGCGGACAGGACGCGGCCGCAACAGAGCTCTTGAAGTCGGCGGCACAGCGTTTCGCGTCGTGCGGGCATCTGTGGCGTGCCGTCGTCGCGCGCTTCGCGCTGGTTTCGGCGGCGCCGCGGCGCGCCGAACTCGACGCGCTGCGGGCGATCGTGGCCGAGGACTTCCCCAAATCGTTCCTGGCGCGCCGCGTCGGGGTCAACCCGCCGCGCGATCCGATCGTCGCGCGCCTGACGCCCGCGCAGCGCGACGTTCTCGCGCTGCTGCTGGAAGGGCTTGCCGCGCGCGACATCGCGACGCGCACGGGGCGTGCATACAATACCGTGCGCGTCCACATCGATCGCCTCCGCGAGGCGTTCCAGGCATCGTCGATCCACGCGTTGGTGGTGGATTGCCACCGGCGCGGGATCGTGCTGCCCGCGCCTCCGCGGCGGCCCGGCGACACCTCGGTGGTTCGCGCAGCCGGCTCCCGCCAAGATTCGTGCGCATGATCCAGCGATGATCCTGCGCGTCCTCGCGGCATGTGCGCTCGTTGCGCTCGCGTCGCCGGAGCCGCAGCGCATCGTGTCGCTGGTGCCTTCGATAACGGAGGATCTGTTCGCGGTCGGCGCGGGGGACCGCGTGGTCGGCGTTTCGTCGTACACCGACTTTCCGCCGCGCGCGAAGCGGCTGCCGGTCGTCGCAACGTTCGCGTCCATCGCGACGGAACGCATCGTCGCGCTGCACGCCGACCTCGCGCTGGGCATCGACGCGCAAGACCGCCTCGCGGGCGATCTGCGCCGCGCCGGCATTCCGGTGCTGCTGCTGCACGACGACCAATACGAGGACATCTTCCGCAACCTCATTACGATCGGCACGACGACGGGCCATCGCGCGGAAGCGGTCGCGCTCGTGAACCGGCTGCATGCGCGCACCAGCGCGCTCGTGCGTGCGGTCAAGCCGCGCGCGCGCAAGCCGGCCGTGTTCGTCGTGCTCGGCGTCGCGCCGGTGTTCACCGTGGGCAAGGGCTCGTACATCGCGACGCTCATCGACATGGCCGGCGGGCGCAACGCCGCCGCCGACGTGAACGCGCCGTACGCGCGCTACAGCGCGGAGGCGCTCGTCGCGCGCCAACCGGACGTGCTCGTGGTCGATCCGTCCGTGGAGCTGAACGACGTGCTCGCGAAGCCGCCGTGGAACGCGCTGCGCGCCGTGAAGCTGCACCACGTCTACACCCTGCCCGACGCCGCGATCCTCGAGCGCCCGGGCCCGCGCTACAACGACGGCCTGGTGTGGCTGATCGGCGTGATCGATCGCGCGGTAAGGCGCCCGAAGTAGGGCAAGGACCTTAGAGCAGCAGGCCGCCCCCGGGCCGCGACCGCCACGAATGCGTCCCCACGAGGGGGCGATGAGCGTCGCACGGGGTCAGCGTGTACTGTCCGAGCTCGACCTCCTGAGCCTCACATCCGCACGGGAACGAGACGCTGCCCAGGCCAGGCCCGAGGAGAACCGCCAATGTCGCTCGACCGAAAAGACCGCTCGAGGTGTCGTTCATCAGAGCGGAACCGTATGACGCGTGTCTGGGAATGTCCTCAGATCAAGCAGGGAATTTACGTTTCTGGCCGGCGCCGGGACCGGCGGGCCTGCGGCACCGCGACAAGATGGCTCCCGCCGTGGTATAACCTAAGCCAATAGTAGTATGGCGGCCGGGGGAGGGGCCGCGCAGCTGAGGAGAGCGCAAATGGCGGATGGTTCGCCGGAGAGACTTGACGCCGAGAGCGTCCTCGACGAGATCGGCGGCGGGCGATCGGTTCGGACGTACGCGGCGCGCGGCATCGTGTTCGCCCAAGGCGATCCGGCCGACACTGTCTTCTACCTGCAGCGCGGCAAGATCAAGGCGTCCCTCGTGTCGCCACGGGGCAAAGAAGCCATCATCGCCATCATCGAGGCGGGTGATTTCTTTGGCGAAGGATGCCTCGCCGGCCAAACGACTCGCATGATGACGGCTACGGTTCTCAACCCGTCGTCAGTCGTGCGGATCGAGACGGCCGCGATGATGGCGTTTCTGCGTAGCCGTCCGGAGTTCACGGAACGGTTCACCGAGCATTTGCTCAAGCGAAATTTTCGAATCGAGGAAGACCTGGCCGATCAGATTTCCAACTCCAGCGAAAAGCGTCTGGCTCGCGTGCTCCTGCTGCTGGGGAACTTCGGCACGGAATCGCTGCCCACGTCCCGCATCGCCAAGTTGAGCCAACAAACACTGGCCGACATGGTCGGGACGACCCGTTCGCGGATCAGTTTTTTCATGAACAAGTTTCGTAAGCTCGGCCATATCGCGTACGATGCCGGCTCCGGTCGCGATGTGCACGTGCATCGCTCGCTGCTGGACGTCATTTTGCACGACTAGCACTTCGTCGGAGCGCGGCTTGCTGAGCGGTGTGATCGGGCCGCTTGACGAAGCGTGCCGGTTGTTCCCACCGCTCCGACGATCTCAGGATGCTTTGAACCAAGACCGACGTCTCTATCCCACCGATGCCGGACCGCAGCGCGCGCTTGTCGTCGCGGTCGATTTGCACGATCCCGAGCGGCCGCTCGGGCCGGAGCTCGAGGAGTTCAAGGCGCTCGCGAAGGCTGCCGGCGTCAACGTCGTCGGCGAGATCGTGCAGAAGCTCGCGCACGTCGATCCCGCGACGCTGATCGGCAGCGGCAAGGCGCGCGAAGTCGCCGAGCGCGCCGAAGAGCTCAACGCCGACGTGCTCTTCGTGTTCAACGATTTGCGACCGCGCCAGCGCACGAACCTCGAGAAGGTGATCCCGCTGCCGATCGTCGACCGCACGATGCTCATCCTCGACATCTTCGCGGCGCACGCCCGCTCGCGCGAAGGCCAGCTGCAGGTCGAGCTCGCGCAGCTGCGCTACCGGCAATCGAACCTGATCGGCGCCGGCGCTGCCCTTTCGCGGCTGGGCGGCGGCGTCGGCACGCGCGGACCCGGCGAGACGAAGCTCGAAGTCGACCGCCGCAAGATCCAGCAGCGCGTCTCGCTGCTGCAGCGCCAGCTCGACGAAGTGCGCAAGCAGCGCGAGACGCGGCGCAGCGGCCGCGGCGGCGATCCGTTCGTCGCGCTCGTCGGCTACACGAACGTCGGCAAGTCGTCGTTGCTCAACCGGCTCGCCGGTTCGGGGCAAGGCGAAGGCGCGTTCGTGGCCGACCAGCCGTTCGCGACGCTCGATCCCACGCTGCGCCGCGCCTACATCGCAACGGGCTTCAACGTTCGCCTCGCCGACACCGTCGGCTTCATCACCGCGCTGCCGCAAGAGCTCGTCAACGCGTTCCGCGCGACGCTCGAAGAGCTCGATGCCGCCGATCTGCTGCTGCACGTCAGCGACGCGTCGAATCCGGACTGGCCCCGGCAGAAGGCGTCCGTCGAGACGATCCTGCGCGAGCTCAAGCTCGACGAGAAGCCGACGATCGCGGTGTTCAACAAGGTCGACCGGCTCGACGCGGCCGCGCGCGGCGCGCTGCCGTCCGACGCGCTGGAGGTCAGCGCGAAGAGCGGTGCCGGCATCGTGGAGCTGCGCGAGGCCGTCGCGCAGCGATTGGGGTGAAGGCTCCGCGCGCGGCGCCGGCGCTGTTCGCAATCGCCGCGTGCGCGCTCGTGGCGTGCACCGGCAGCCACGTCGAACGTGGCACCACGGACGCGAAGGACCGCTACGTCACGGTGTACGAGCAGTTGCATCCCGCCGTCGTGCTGCTCACGATGAAGATTCCCGCCAACGATCCCAAGCACAAGGGCGAGTGGGACGACGCGTACGGAAGCGGCGTCGTCGTCGAGAGCGGAGCGTGGGGCTCGCGCATCCTCACCGACGCGCACGTCATCGAAGGCGCGAAGGACATCGTCGCGACGATCGGCGACGGGCCGCACGGGCCGGCGCACGTCGTCGCGCGCACGGGCGAAGCGGACGATCTCGCTATCGTCGACGTGGCGCTCCGCAACCAGCCCGTCGCAAAACTGGGCAGCGTCGCGCACCTCGAACCCGGCATGGCGATCGGCGTCCTCGGCTACCCGATCCCGGACGCATTCGACGACGAGCACCTCGGCCGCACCGTCTCGATGTATACCGGACGCATCGCGAGCGTGCGCAAAGGCGCGCTGGAGATCGACGTCCCGATCATCCCCGGCGAAAGCGGCGGCCCGGTGTTCGACGCGGCGAACGGCGAGGTGATCGGCATCGCGGAGTCACGCTTTGACGAAGAGCGCGCAATCGGCTTCGCCACGCCGATCGACGCGGCGACACGCTTCCTGGCCGCCCACCCGCGCACGGAAGCCGCAAGACGTTAAACAGTCCCACTTGCCGCAAACGCCTGGGACTAAGCGATGAGGAAATTCCGATGATTGGCGAGAAGTAACCAGCTCATTCATTGCGGTCGAGGAACCGAATGGACCGACGAGGCTTGGACAACGGTGCGATCCTTCAGATCACAGGAGTTACGTTACCGTCGCACCGCGATGGTTGCGACTGTGGTGCTCGCACGGTAGACGTCTACGGATATCTCGACCACGATGGGCTCCGCCCGCGCTGTACCGTGTGCGGCGTCTGGTACCGAGATTGGATCGAGCACGCGATCTTGGGCGAGAAGCGCAGCGGTCGTGCGCAGCGCTTTCAGCCGTCGCCCTCGATCGCATTCGCGGTCTTCCGCCGCGACAAATTCTGCTGTGTCCATTGCGGGCGGCCGGCGCCGCGCGCCGGAGACGCATTCGACGAGATCCGACGCTTGCTCGTAGCTCATGCCGGCTCGGAACGATCGCTTGCCGTGGCGCGCAATGCTCATGCTTCGATGTGCGCGCAATGCGGTCAACTTCTCCCGGGAATTCTACAATCGATTCCGTTCGAGATCTATCGGATGCTCTCCACGGGCGTCATCGAGCAACTGTGGGATATCCTCGAACGCGGCCGCCTTACGATTGACCATGTCATCCCGCATGCGCTCCTGGAGATCGATGGTGTGGTCGTCGGTGGCAAGGAGAGTGGGCTCGTCCGCGATACACTTCTCGTCACGGCGTGCAAGGAATGCAACTGGGGGCGTCGGGACGCATTGGAGAGCTGGGACGAGATATTGGAGCTATTGCTGCGGCGCGTGCTGCCGGGTCGCCGAAACGCGAGTGATATCCGCGGCTATGCCGAGCAGATCTATTTTCGGGCGCGCGTCGCGCAACAGCGCCGCGCGGGCTAGGAAACGACCGTCAGTCGGGCGCGGGCTGTGTCGTCATGGTCGCCGGGAGCGATCTCGCGAGGCACTTCTTTTGGCCGATGCCTGATGAGCGCGACGATATGATCGACATTGAGCGTCACTTCGTGCGGCGGGGAACCGTCGTTTGCAATGTCGACGCTGACGGTCACGAAACGTTCGTTCTCGCGGATCGCATGGAAAACGGCTTCGGCATTCGTCGCGTCGATGAAGCCGGCCCGACTTCCGAACTGGATGCTATACATCGCTCGTGATCATCCTGGCATGACTATTGTACGGCTCCGAGCCATGTCCGTGGCGAGATCGGCCGTTTCACCCACAGATTCGGGCCGGGCGCCTGTGGATGGACGGTGGTGCGGTGTGGATGGAAGCAGGAATTAGGGTCGTCGATCAGTGTGGACGCCGGATAAAGCGTGGATCAATCACGCCGCCCTCTCCGGGCGGCAAGGGCGTGGCGAGCGTGACCGGTGCTAATGCCACCGGGGTGGCACTCAGGGGACGCAGGTCCGATTGAGTCGGGCTTGAGTGAGCTTAGCGAGAGATATTACGGAGCGGAGTCGAGCGCGCCGTCCCCTCCGATTCCTTGTTCCGCGCGCACGAGGCGTTGAGCCGCTTTCGATCCCTCCTGCAACGCCATCCACCATAGCAACGAAGCCGCGGATTTACTGCTGCCTGGCGTGACTTCGATCACGACGCCCTCATCGCTGCAATCGGAACTCAAAGTCTCGACGGCCGCTCTGTGTTGCGCCGAGTCAGACTCGATCTCTTTGATGACCTCAGGCCCGAGCGCTGAACTCAATTCACCGAGTACCGCGGCGTCCGACGGGCCCTCGACCAAAATCCGATGCGGGCTAGAGGGCTGCTTGAGCAGGACGTAAGGGTAATTGAGTGTTTCGAGCGCGGACAAAACGTCAACGAGCTTCGACAATCGTTGTCTCATCGTGCGTATTCTTCTTGAATCCAGTCGCGCTACCGCGGTACGCCCACGTTTACGTGGACGCGTACGCGTGAGCGGTCGCCGATCCAGCGCGCGGGCGGGATGCGCCACCAGCGCGCCATCGCGTCGAGCTGCGCGGCATATTTTTCGCGCTTCGCGGCGAACGCGGGCCAGGCGTCTTCGAGCGGGCGCAGCGGTGCGCCGAGCTCCCGCAGCTGGCGGTACGCGGTGACGAACTCTTCGTACTCCACGGCCGCGGCGTCGCCCGCCGGCAGGCGGAAGAAGTTGGTGAAGTCGCGCACGAGATGCGTGCCGATGTGCAGGGTGAGCTCGGCCTGACCGCGGTTGTTCAAGTCGAGCGTCGTGATCAGCAGCGTCGATGCGTCGAGCAGCGCGCCCAGCGTGCCGACCCACGACTCGTCGTCGTGGCTGGAACGAAAGTACGTCAGCACCGGGTAGGCGAGGTGCGTCTCCATCACCTCGGCGATCCACTGCTGCGACTCGCGCAGAATCGGGCTGATGTCGTCGGTCAAGCCGAGGCTCACGTGGCGCATCACGAACTCCAGGCCGCTCGGCGGTGCGCCGGTGCGCTCCGAGATCGTCACGACGAACGCCTCGCGCTTTTGAAATGCGCCGAACGTCTGGAACACGAAGGTCGCGACCACCGCGAACGTCGAGAGGCCGCCGCCCGCGGCGATCAGCGAGAGCGCGCGCGTGTACCAGTGCATCGGCACGATGTCGCCGTACCCAATCGTGAGCATCGACGTGCCCGCGAAGTACATCGAGGCGAACACATCCGGTTCGGGCCGCAAGCCGGCGCGCAGCGCCCATAACACCAGGCCGTAACCGATCGCCTGGGACAGGACCCAATAGATCAGCAGCGTCACCATGAAGGTCGGCGCGAAGATCGCCAGCGTGTCCTCGCGGCGTTCCTGGTCGGCGATCCCCATCGCGCGGTCGCGCCAGAAGCGCCAGCCATAGCGCGCGATCATCGCGCTTGCGCGCCAGCGGCTGCCGACCGAGCGCGGCACGATCACGGACTGGAACAAGTCGGCAAGCGACGACACGACCAAGGCGGCGCCGAGCAGCGCCGCCAGGACCTGCAGCGCGATCAGAGGCCGGTCTGTGAAGTCAGGCCGATCGGCTGCGGGATCGCCGTGACCTCACCCTTGCGGACGACGACCGACGCCGAGTACGGGGTGTAGCCGGGCGAGCTGATCGAGATCGTCTGGGTCCCGGTCGGAACCTCGTTGAGCGCGAACTTCCCGCCGTCGGTGGGCGTGATGCGGGTGACTTGCGTGCCGATCTGGATGGTCGCCGACGCGATCGGCTCGGTGGGGTGCGCCGCATCGACCAGCGTGCCGGTGACGCCGCCGCGGTCGGTCACGCCCTGGCCGTTCGGGTTCTCGCAGCCCTTCGCGCCCATCAGGGCAACCGCCGCGATCAGACCGAGGACGGAGGCGCGCGTCATGGATTTCGTGTATATCTTCAGGTCGATGTCTCCCTACGGTCCGGTCGCTATCTATCTCGCCGTTGCGTTCCTGGCATCCCTTGCGTTCTGCATCCTGCCGGGACTGGTCGCCCGCAAGAAGCCCAATCCGGTGAAGTCTCAAGCGTACGAGTGCGGCGTCGAGCCGACCTCCGACGTATCGGGCCGGTTCCCGGTGCGCTTCTACCTCGTCGCGATGCTGTTCGTCGTCTTCGACGTCGAAGCCGCGTCGTTCTATCCCTGGGCGGTCCAGATGCACCAGCTCCGGGTGTTCGGGCTGCTCGAGATGCTGATGTTCGTGGTCGTGCTCGCGATCGGGTATGCATACGTCTGGAAGCGGGGCGGATTCCAATGGCGTTAGGCTCGGGCGGCGACTTTCTTTTGACCACGGTCGACTCGGTCGCCCGCTGGGCCCAGGCGTCGAGCGTCTGGCCGCTCACGATGGGCCTCGCCTGCTGCGCGATCGAGATGATGACGGCGACCGCGCCGGAGTACGACATCGCGCGCCTGGGTTCCGAAGTATTCCGCGCGTCGCCGCGCCAGGCCGACCTCATGATCGTGTCGGGCCGCGTCGCGCGCAAGATGGGCCCCATCGTCAAGCGCCTCTACGACCAGATGGCCGACCCGAAGTGGGTGATCTCGATGGGCGCGTGCGCGTCGAGCGGCGGCGTGTTCGACAACTACGCGATCGTGCAAGGCGTCGACACCATCATCCCGGTGGACGTGTACGTGCCCGGCTGTCCGCCGACGCCCGACGGTTTGCTCTACGCCGTCAACCTCATCCAGCAGCAGATCAAACAAGGCGGGCGCGGCGGGATCCTCGCCCGCGCCTGATAGCACATGCCGTCTTCGCAAGCGCCTCCGGCCGGATCGACCGCGCTCGACCCCACCGCCGTACGTCCCGACATTGCGGACGCCCGCATTCTGCGCGTGACGCCCGCCGAGGTACGCGCCACGCTGTCGGGCCTGCGTGACGATGGGTTCACAATGCTGCTCGACGTCGGCGGCGCCGACTATCCCGGCCGCGAGCCCGCCCGCTTCGACGTCGTGTACCATCTCCTGCGCATGCCGGTGACGATCGCGACCGTCGCGGAAGTCGGCACGCCCGAGCGCGTGCGCGTGCTGTGCGGCGTGCCGGAAAACGATCCGGTGGTGCCGACGGTGTCCGATCTGTGGCCGAGCGCGGACTGGGCCGAGCGCGAGATCTTCGACCTGTTCGGCGTGCGCTTCGACGGCCACCCGGACATGCGCCGCATCCAGATGCCCGACGACTGGGAAGGCCATCCGCTGCGCAAGGACTACCCGCTGCGCGGCGTCGCGCGCGAGCGCACGCCGCGGCCGTCGTTCGCGCTGAAGTCGAACGTCGGTGCCGGCACGCCCGCGTCCGGCAAAACCGCCGCGGCCTTGCAGAAGCAGATCGCGCAAGCGCGCGGCCAGGCCAAGCAGGAGCCGCCGACGTGACGACCGCGACAACGCCCGGCGCACGCACCGAAACCGGCGGCTACGCGGTCGACGTCGTCGAGCGCAGCGACAACCGCATGGTGCTCTCGATGGGGCCGCAGCATCCGTCCACGCACGGCGTGCTGCAAGTCATCACGGAGATCCAAGGCGAGAACATCACCAAAGCGTCGCCCGAGATCGGCTACCTGCACACCGGCATCGAGAAGAGCGCGGAAAATCTCTTCTGGTCGCAGGCGTCCACCGTCATCGAGCGGATGGACTACCTCTCGCCGCTCACCAACGCGCTGTGCTACTACCTCGCAGTCGAAAAGCTGCTCGGCATCGATGCGCAGATCCCGCCGCGCGCCAACCACGTGCGGGTGCTGCTCTCGGAGCTGTCGCGCATCGCGTCGCACTGCGTGTGGCTGGGAACGGGCGGCATCGACATCGGTGCGCTCACGCCGTTCTTCTATTGCTTCGACCTGCGCGAACGCATCCTCGATTTGTTCGAAGCGTCGGGCGGCGCGCGCATGCACCCCAACTACATTCGCGTCGGCGGCCTGCGCGACGACCTGCCCGACGGATTCCTGGGCCGGCTCGACGCGGTGATCGCGATGTACGAGCCGCGCATGCGCGACCTGCGCGGGCTTTTGCAGAAGAACCCGATCTTCCAGGACCGCACGATCGACATCGGCATCATCTCCGCCGAAGACGCGGTCGCGTGGAGCCTCACCGGTCCGGTGCTGCGCGCGAGCGGGATCGCGTACGACGTGCGCAAGGCGTTTCCATACTCGGGCTACGACGGGTACGAGTTCGACGTGCCGGTGCGCACCGAAGGTGACGCGTACGCGCGCTTTCTGGTGCGCCTCGACGAGATGGACGAGTCGATGCGGATCATCCGCCAGGTCCGCAAGAAGCTGGACGCGCCGGGGCCCGTGCAGATCCCGGATACGAAGTTCGCGCCGCCGCCCAAAGAGACGATCGCGCTGTCGATGGAAGCGCTGATCCATCACTTCAAGCTGGTGTCGGAATCGTTCCGCGTGCCGCCCGGCGACGTGTACCAGGCGGTCGAAGGACCGCGCGGTGAGCTCGGCTACTACGTGGTGTCCAACGGCGACAACCGCCCGTGGCGCGTGCGCACGCGCCCGCCGTCGATGTACAACTTGCAGGTGCTCAAGAAGCTCGCGATCGGGGAGCTGATCGCCGACATGGTCGTGATGATCGGTTCGCTCGACCCGGTGTTCGGTGAGGTCGACCGCTAACATGGGCGCGGCGCCGTCGCGCCCGTGGTTCGAAAGCTCCGGCTGGCACGCCGAGGCCGAGCGCCGCGGGCTGAGCGCGCGCGAGCTCACGCTGGTCGAGCGGTTCCGGCGCGACGGATTCGTCGTGGTGGAAGACGCGCGCATTCTCGACGAGCTCGACGTCGACGGCATCTGGACGCGCAACGCGGCCGAGTTTGCCGCAGACGGCAGCGGGCGCGCGTACAACGCGTGGACGCACGACCCGGCGGTGCGCGCCGTCGCGGCGCATCCCGCGGTGCTCGACGTGTTGCGGCTGCTCTACGCGCGCGAGCCGCTGCCGTTTCAGACGCTGAACTTTTTGAGCGGCACCGAGCAGGCCACGCACAGCGACACCATCCACTTCTCGTCGCTGCCGTCGGGGTTCATGTGCGGCGTGTGGATGGCGCTGGAGGACGTCGCGCTGCGTCAGGGACCGCTGCACTACGTTCCCGGCTCGCAGTTGCTTCCCGAGCTCGACTACGAGCAGCTCGGCGTGCCGGCCGTCGATGGCGCGCACGACTGGGTCAACCCGAACACGCGCACGTCGTACGCCGAGTACGAGAAGAAGATCGATGCGCTGACGCGCGAGAACGGCGTGCGGCGCGAAGAGCTCGCGATTGCGCGGGGCTCGTTCCTGGTGTGGTCGGCGAACCTTTTGCACGGCGGCTCGCCGCGCGATGACCGCAGCCTCACGCGCAAGAGCCAGGTGACGCACTATTACTTCGACGGCGTCGTGCCGTTCACGCCGATGTTCTCGCGGCGCAGCGAAGCGCGCTACGCGACGCGGCGCTTGCGCGACATCCGCACCGGCAGGTGGATCGTGCCGTCGCTCGATGGCACGCCGGTGGTGTTTCCGCACCAGGGCGAGGCTTGGCGCGACATCCGCCCGGTCCACGGGCTGCCCGGCGATTTCGTCGCGTGCCTGATGGCGATCCACGGCGGCTTGCCGGCGTCGCCGCTCGATGCGGTCAACGTCACGGCACGCCGCGCCGCTGCACGGCTCGGCTGGACGCACGGCCGCGCGCAACCATGACGGAGCCGAAGCCGCGCAAACGCGGCGGCACGCGGTCCTGCTACAACAAGAACGGCGCGCCGAAGGCCGCGTTCGCCACGAAGAAGCTCGCCGAGCGCGCGATCCCGTCGACTACCCGCGGTTTGCGACCGTATCCGTGCGAGCAGCACGGCTGGCATCTGGGGCATCATCGATCGTGAAGCGCGAAACCAGCTTCTGAAGCGTTTCGGCTTGCGCGCGCACGTGACGCGCCGTGAGCGCGATCTCGTTCGTCTGCGCCGCGAGTTCGGCGGCTGAGGCCGACACCTCTTCGGCCGCGCTCGACTGCTGCTCGGCTGCGGCCGCGACGGGGGCGACGGCCTGCGTCACCGCGCCGGTCGTCGCCTCCATCTCGCCCGCGGCGGCCGCGTTCTGCTCGACGATCGCCGACACGCCCGCGACGTTGTCCGCGACCTGCGTGCTCGCCTCGCGCATCGCGGCCGTTCCGCCCGCGACGCGCTCCGCCGTGCGCGTCGCTTCGCCCACCGCCTTCTCGACGTTCGCCAGCGACGACGTCGCACGGCTCGCGAGGCCCAATCCCCCTTCGACCGCTTCGGCCGATGCGACCATCGCCTTCGCCGCGCCGATCGTCTCCTTGCGGATCTCGCCGAGGATCGCCGCAATCTCGCGCGTCGACGATGCCGACGTCTCCGCGAGCGTGCGGATCTCTTCGGCGACGACCGAGAAGCCGCGGCCGTAGTCGCCGGCGCGAGCCGCCTCGATCGCGGCGTTGAGCGCGAGGAGGTTCGTTTGATCGGCGATCGCGTCGATGCGGTCGACGATGCCGCGCACCGCATCCGAGCGCTGCTCCAGCGCCGTCATCGCGACGCGCGCGCTGATCGTCTGTTCCTGGATGCGCACCATCGCGGCGCTGGCATCGTCGACCGCCGCGCGTCCCGCGCCCGCTTCCGAGCTGGCGTGGCGCGCCGCGCCCGCGAGCGTCTCGCCGAGCTGCGCGACGGCGCGAATCTGTTCGTCTAACCGCACCACGCCGCCGCCGATCCGCTGAACGGCGCCCGCTTGATCCGCGGCGCCGTTCGCGATCTGGGCGCTGGTGCGGGCGACTTCTTCGGCCGAGACGCGTATGGTACCGACGCCGGTGGACTGTTCCCGCGCCGCGATCGCGACGCCGTGGATCGCCTGCGAGATCTGCTCGACGGCAACGTTCGATTGCTCGGACGCTGTGCCCGACCCACGAAACCATCCAGCGTTTCGGAATCCACGACGGGCGGCTAGCCCGCGAAGGCTTCGGCACAATTCCTATCACCGATTCTCGCGCGACTGTTACCAGCGCAAAGCTGGTCGGGCCATACATAAACCCATAGGGGTGTCAAATGATCCGTCGCATCGCCATCGCCATCTTTCTGGCTGTCGCGCTCCTTCCGTCAGCCGGTGAGGCCGCAACACATCACCCCAAGCCGCCTACGGCGAGCAGCGCTCAGCTAGCCCAGTTTGAAACTGAGGCCGCCGCGCAGGCGCATTGCCCGCGCGATCAGGTCGTGTGGCTTAACACGAACAGCGGCATCTATCACGAGAAGGGCATGCGCTGGTACGGCCGCACGAAAAATGGCGCTTAAGTTTGCCGCAAGGAAGCTGACGCGGCGGGTGACCGCGATACAAGGAATGGACAATGAGGGCGACGCAAACCGCCGCAATTACTTGGCGCAGCTTGTATAGGAGCCCTCAGGTTCGATGGATACTGGCGGAGCGTGGATCTTTCTCTCGCATTCACATAGAGACTTTGAGGCGGTTCGTCGTCTTCGGAATGAACTCGAAGGTCTAGGTCACCGTCCACTAATGTTCTTCCTCAAGTGCCTTGACGATCAGTCCGAACTTGATGGCCTAATAAAGCGCGAGATCGAGAAGCGCGAGTGGTTCTTACTTTGTGATAGTGTGAACTCTCGGGAGTCCACTTGGGTTCAACGCGAAATTGAAGTCATCAGCGAAAATCCTAAAAACTTCTTCGTGCGAATCGAACTTGACGCGTCATTAGAACGCCAGTTGGAGCAGGCAGCGAGTCTCACGACGCGAGCAACGGTCTATATTGCCTACCATAGGAACGACGAAGCCGCCGCCACTGAAATCTCCCGGGTGCTTCGCGAACACGACTTCGCGGTTTGGGTTTACAAGGAGAGCTTAAGACTTAACACGCTATGGGCGAAGGAAGTCATAGACGGCATAGCCGAAGCTGCGAAGTCCGGTTTCATTCTGCTGCTGGTGAACGAAGACTCTCTACGGTCGGAGCTCGTCAACCAAGAGATGTTTCTTGCAATGAACAAGTCCGGAAATATCATTCCGATTAACCTAACGTCGCCAGTGCCGCAGCTTACAGAGGAGATGCAGTACTGTCTCGCGCGCAGCAGCTTTGTCGACTTCAGCAGGGGGTCGATTCGGGCGAATGCAGAGAAGCTTGTTGCGGAGCTAAAGCGACGCCCGATGAAGTGAAACTTCTTGAAGCCGATTGGTGCGCGGGACCACGATAGCCGCGCGCAGCCATCAAAGCAGCGACGATCGTCGCACCTGTCGCAAGTGACTGACCTTCCGTAACATGCAGCGGCGCAAGTGGGTGCGGATCCACAGCAGCGCTCACGCTCCCAAGCATCAAACCAAATCATTGTCGACTTGTTTTTGCACGGGACGAAACCCTATTCGTGCACGAGTAACGATAATAGCGCTTTTCGATACTCGCCAGTCCTTCGGTAGCGCCGAAGCGTACCGCGTAGCGTGCGATCGTAGCAGCGAGACTTTGCGCGTACGCAACGGGACGCCCGGGGGCTGCCTCGACGCCCAGCGCGCAGAGCGCGTTGCGCCTACGGCACGGAGCGCTGCGCTACGTTCGTGCGAACACGATCGCTGTTGGCGGGACCTGCTCACACAACGCGGAAACGTGAGTGGGGGTGTGCACACCCTGCTGGATTCTGGCGCGCGGTGCGATGCGGCTCGCAGCGTCGGAGCAGCCCGGCGTGGCTGACGAAGCGGAGTGCGTGTTAGCCGAGGTCAACACCGACCGGCTCGCGCTCAAGGCGACACGCGACGGGCTCAACGCGCAGCTTGCGCGGCTGCCGGTGGAGCGCTCGCGCAGCATGGAGGTGGACAAGCTCGACCGTCTGCTGTTCAACGCTGAAGGGTTCGCTGATGGGTGGCGGCTGCGCGACGATGGCACGGGCCTCGTCACGGAAGGCGACCGCGAACTGCTCAAAGCGTGGGTTGATGCGCTCGGCCCTCCCGTGTTCCGCCGACCGATCCGCTACGGGAAGCAACGGCTCGCGATCGCATGGCCGCTCATCGACGGCATACGACTCGCACCAGCACCGGACTACGCTGAGAGCGTCCCCGCATAAGGGTGCTCTCGCGCTTAGAACCGGCTGTGTAACTTCCAGATGTTTCACGAGTAGACCATTATCCAGCCGACAATCGGCGGATGGCCCCAAACTTCGCCCCGCGCGGGGCAGGGGGTTGAATGAATCGGACTCCTACCGCAACCTAAAGCTGCGTCACCGGAAGGGCCGGAACCTCGAGCAGCCAGTTGCGGGCACCGCGAACATCTCAGCGTGAGATGCGCGTAAGATGCACCCGATTTCTCGTGATCGCCCAGTCCACAAAAGGACGTGCGTTGCGATCACGTTCCGCTGGAGACTGGCATGAAAAATTTGAGGGGCCGATGCGTCGTCGCATTGGTCGTTGTAAACACCGCACTAGCGTTTGTAGCGAATTGTTTCACGATAGTAGCGGTCTTGACGCACCAAACCCGATAGTCCCGGAGACTCGCTATCGGCTAGTCGTCTAGAGACTGGACGCGGTGTTGCGCAACGCTGGGTGTCGGCGTGTTGCCGCGGTGCCAGTGGACTTTCGGAGCTTTGAATACGGCTGCCGGCGAAAACCTGGTCGCGCTACCTTCACGATAGTGACCTGCCGTCGTTCTGTTCGCGACGAACCGGTGCCGCGGTCTCTCTGTGCGACAAACGTCGCTCCCAAGCTATCGCTTAGGCCGAAGGCAAGGGCGCTTTACAATCCGAAGGTTTCCCGGTCGATGTCGCGGGCTTTCTTTCTACGAACGGATCATGAGGCGGGCGTCCGGTGAGCGCCCATGCCGACGGCGGGACCGGCGTCCAGCCGCCCCCTAGCCCTGCCGCGCTCGGCGCCGGCGTCAGCGATTGGTCGCCGTACGTCCCGCGCCCCGAAAATGCGTTCGATGCCCTCTATGCTCGCCTGCTTCCTGAGATCGAGCCGCTGATCGCGCAGTACGAGCAGAAGCGCTCCGCGCTCATCCCGCTCGCGCACCTCTTTCAAGAGCACGAGGGGTACGTCTCCGCCGACGCGCAGGCCGCGATCGCGTACCTCGTCGGCGAACCGCTCGCCGTCGTCGAGTCGACGATCTCGTTCTACACCTTGCTGTTCCGCAAGCCCGTCGGCAAGTACATGGTGCAGATCTGCCGCAACCTCTCGTGCATCCTCAACGGCGCCGACGACATCATGGCCTACGCGCGGCAGCAGCTCGGGATCGCGCACCTCGAGACCACCGCCGACGGCTTGATCTCCTATGAAGAAGTCGAATGCCTCGCGGCCTGCGACCGCGCCCCCTGCGCGCAGGTCAACCTCGAGTTCGTATACGACCTCACCCGCGAAAGCGTCGATGCGATGATCGCCGCCATTCGTGCCGGCAACTCTCCGATCGCGCCGCTCCCGCAGACTGCGAAGCCCGGGCGCACGTGGAAAGTCGAAGCCGACAGCGGACGCAAATCCGCGGGTGCGATGGGCGTGCAGCAGCCGAACAATGCGGGCGGCGTCGGCGACGCGAGCGGGATGGTGATGTTCGATCTCATCGTCGGCAAGCCGCAGTACGAGCAGCGTTCCAACGAACGCCTGCTGCGCGAGACGAACCTGCGCCCGCAGCCTTCCGAGAACGGACACCACTAGCATGGCCGACGTCATCACGCCGGTTCTCACCAAGGGCATCGGCGAGCTGAACCTGCGCGACATCAAGGTCTATCAGGAACAGGGCGGCTACGAGCAGCTGCGCCGCGCCGTCAACGACATGTCGCCGCGTGAAGTATCGGACATCTGCAACGCGTCCAACCTGCGCGGTCGCGGCGGCGCGGGCTTTCCGACGGGGCGCAAGTGGTCGTTCCTGCCGGTCAACGGCCGCCCGCGCTACATGGTGTGCAACTGCGACGAGGCCGAGCCCGGCACGTTCAAGGACCACATGCTGCTCGAGGAAACCCCGCACCAGATCATCGAGGGGATCCTGATCGGCGCGTACGCGATCGGCTGCGACCACGCCTACATCTACATCCGCGGCGAGTTCAAGCGCGGGTACGAGATCATGCGTGACGCCGTGCAGCAGGCGCGCGACGCCGGCTACATCGGCGCGAACGTGTGCGGCAGCGGGACGAAGCTGGAGTTCACGATCCATCGCGGCGCGGGCGCGTATATCTGCGGCGAAGAGACCGGGCTGCTCAACTCGCTCGAAGGCAAGCGCGGTGAACCTCGCCTGAAGCCGCCGTTCCCCGCGATCAAGGGACTCTACGGCGAACCGACGGTCGTCAACAACGTCGAGACGCTCGCGTATCTGCCGTACATTCTGCGCAACGGCGCCGAGTGGTTCGCGAAGGTCGGCCCGGAGCGTTCGCCCGGCTACAAGGTCGTGTCGATCTCCGGTCACGTCGTCAAGCCCGGCAACTACGAAGTGCCGCTCGGCACGACGATTCGCCAGCTGATCTACGACTGCGCCGGGGGATTGCGTCCAGGGCGCACGTTCATGGGCGTGCAGCCGGGCGGCGGTTCGTCGGCGTGCCTGTTCGAAGAGCACCTCGACGTGTCGTACGATTTCGACAGCGTGACCAAGGCCGGCTCGATGCTCGGCTCCGGTGCGGTGGTCGTGTTCGACGACACCACCGATTTCGTCAAAGCGGCGTACGCGCTCATCCGCTTCTTCGCGCACGAGTCGTGCGGGCAGTGCACGCCGTGCCGTGAAGGCGGCCACTGGATCGAGCAGATGCTCGCGCGCCTGCTCGCCGGCGGCGGCGTCGATTCGGACATCGACGTGATCAAGTCCGCCGCGCACCAGCTCACCGGCTTGAACCTGTGCGCGCTCGGCGATTCGATCGAACCGTTTCTCGCGTCGGTGATCACGCGCTACGAGGACCAGTTCCGCGCGTACGTCAAGCGCGCGCCGCAGCAGGCGGCCGCCGGATGAACGATCTCGGACGGCGGTATGTTCTCTTCGTCAACACCGCGCGCGGCAAGCAGATCATCGCGGGCGCGTTCATCATGATCGCGATCGTGCTGGATCTCATCGCCGCGTCGCTTTCGTCGAGCCGCGTGCACGCGCACACCGTAGGCATGCTCTACGCGCTCGCACTCGGGGTTCTGCTGGCCGGTTTGGTGTTCATGGTCTTGAACAGGAAGCGACGCTCGTGACCGACCGCAACCGCGTGTTCCTCATCTGGGCTGGATGGATCGTCGCCATCGCAGGGTTGCTCATCGAGTTCGTCGGGTTCCAGTCGCGCGCTTTTCTCGGCGGCAAATCGGTCGTTGTCGGGTCTGTGATGGTTCTGGCCGGTTTGATCCTCTCCGCCTACGCTCGCCGGAAAGCAGCCGTTTAAGTGTCAGCCACAGTGCCGCAAACCGATCTCGTCACCGTCACCATCGACGGCGTCGACGTCCGTGTGCCCAAGGGCACGCTGCTCGTCGAAGCCGCGAAGTCGATCCATACCGACATCCCCGTGTACTGCTATCACGAGAAGCTCGGGCCGGCCGGCTTGTGCCGCATCTGCCTCGTCGAGATCGAAGGCATGCCGAAGCTGCAGATCGCGTGCAACACGCCGGTCGCTGACGGCATGAAAGTATACACGCAGAACCCGCGCGTCGACGACGGCCGCCGTGCGATCCTCGAGTTCTTTCTGTTGAACCACCCGCTGGACTGCCCAATTTGCGACAAGGGCGGCGAGTGCGATCTGCAAGACTACTCGATGGCGTGGGGGCAGGGCGCGTCGCGCATGGTCGACCCGAAGTACGCCAAGCCGAAAGCCGTCGATCTCGGACCGACGATCGTGCTCGACGAAGAGCGCTGCATCGTGTGCCAGCGCTGCGTGCGCTTCGACGACATCATCACGCGCGAGCAGTCGCTGCGCACCGAAGACCGTGCCGCGCAGACGATCATCGCGACGGCGACCGGGAAGCCGTACGTATCCGACTTCACCGGCAACGTCACCGAGTTGTGCCCGGTCGGCGCGCTCACGTCGAAGACCTACCGCTTCAAGTCGCGGCCGTGGGACAACCACCGCACGACGACGTCGTGCACGCAGTGCAGCGTCGGCTGCCAGATGCACGTCGACGAGCGCGGCAACACGCTGCTGCGCACGATGAGCGTGACCGAGGACGACGCGATTTCCGACTCGTGGCTGTGCGACCGCGGCCGCTACAACGTCGGCTTCGTCGCCGACGAACGCCGGCTCACGATGCCGCTGCTCAAGGTAGACGGCGCGTGGAACCAGATCGACTGGGACGACGCGATCGCGCTCTGGGCCGGCAAGCTCAAAGATGCGCTCGCGTCTGCGGGCGGCGCGGCCGGCATCGGCGTGCTCGGCGGCGGCCGGCTCCTCAACGAAGAGGTGTACCTCACGGCATACCTCCACCGCGCGCTCGGCATCGAGAACCTCGATCACCGGATCGGCGCGCAGTCCGTTGTGCACCTCGGCGGCCTGGCGAGCCACGTCGATCTCGAGCGCGCGAACACGATCGTGACCGTCGGCCGGCCACCGTCGCAGCTCGCGCCGGTGCTCGATTTGCGCATTCGCAAAGCGGTCTCGCGCAACGGCGCGCGGCTGATCTCGGTCGGCGACCATCACGCAAACAGCTTCGTCCCCGAGACGAACGTGACGACGGCCGACGAACTGAAGACCGCGATGGGCGACGCGCCCGGGTTCGTCGCGATGATCTGGGACGGCGCGTTCTTCGAAGGCGGACCCGAGCTCGTGGCGCAGCTCTTCGACTTGCCGATGGCGACGCGCATCGAGCACTACGTGCTGCCGGAAACGCCGAACGGTCGCGGCGCGGACGCGCTCGGCATGCACCCGCGCGATGGCGGCCTCGACACGAAAGGCATGCTCGAAGCCGCGCGCGACGGCAAGCTCGCCGTGCTTGCGATCCTCGGCGCGAACCCGATGCTGCGTCACCCCGACCGGACGCTGGTCGACGCCGCGCTGCGCACCGCGCCGTTCGTCGTGGTCACCGATCTGTTTCTCACCGAGACGGCGGAGCTCGCCGACCTCGTGATCCCCGTGTGCAGCGCGTTCGAGAAGAGCGGCACCACGACCGATCTCGCGGGCGACGTCCTGCCGGTGATCGGCTCCGTCGTCGCACCCGAGGGCGTCGGCGCGGACGGTGACGTCATCGTCGCGCTCGCCGAACACCTCGCCGTCGAGCTGCCGCTGCCCGACGCGATCGAAGCGAAGATCCGCGAGCTCGTGCGCACGCCGCCGCCGCCTACCGGGACGCCGTCGTACGTGCGCTCCACGGCGAAGGCCGCCGACGGCGCGCTGCGCGTGATCCCGGAGACGACGATCTTCACCGGCGGCGGCACGCTGGCGTTCGACGCGCGCATCGCCGAGCTGCGCACCACCGCGCGTGCGACGATCCATCCCGACACCGCTCGCGCGCTCCGTGTCGTCGACGGCGACCTGGTCTCGGTCCAAGCGACGCCGCTGCTGCGCGAGCTCGTCGTCGTCGTCGATCCGCGCGTGCCGCCGGGCGCCGTCGCGCTCGTCGACGGCGTCGCCTCCGCGCCGCTGAGCGCGCTCGGTACCGCGACGTCGGTTCGGTTCGAGAAGTCGCTGGTGACCGCGTGAGCTCCGTGCCGATCTGGCTGATCGTCCTGATCAAGACCGTCATCGTGCTGGGCGTCGTGATCACCACGTTCGCGTACTCGATGCTGTTCGAGCGCAAGATCATGGGCTGGATGCAACTGCGTCCCGGGCCGAATCGCGTCGGTCCGTGGGGTTTGCTCCAACCGGCCGCCGACGCGGTGAAGATGATCTTCAAGGAAGATCTCACGCCGGAGACCGCCGACCCGCTGATCTACCGGCTCGCGCCCTTCATCTCGCTGGTGTGCGCGATGGGCACGTTCGCGATCATCCCGTTTTCCGCGAACAAAGACGGCACGCTGTGGGCGGTCGGCAACGTCAACGCCGGCATCTTGCTGATCTTCTCGATCACCTCGATCGGCGTCTACGGCATCTCGCTCGCGGGCTGGTCGTCGGGCTCGAAGTTTCCGCTGCTCGGCTCCGTGCGCTCGACCGCGCAGGTGATCTCCTACGAGCTCTCGATGTCGATGTCGGTGATCGGGGTGCTGATCCTCGCGGGCTCGACGGCGCTCAGCGACATCGTCAACGCGCAGTACCGCGTGTGGTTCGTGCTCCCGCAGATCGTCGGCTTCGTCATCTATCTCATCACCGCCGTCGCCGAGACGAATCGCGCGCCGTTCGATCTCGTCGAGGCGGAGACCGAGCTCGTCGGCGGCTTCCACACGGAGTACTCGGGCTTGCGGTTCGGGCTGTTCTTCATCGCCGAGTACCTCAACATGATCACGGTGTCGTGCCTTGGCACGCTGCTGTTCCTGGGCGGATGGAACGGGCCGTTCGGGCTGCCGTCCTTCGGCTGGCTCGGGCTGCTGTGGTTCCTGATCAAAGCCGGGCTGTTTCTGTTCTTTTACATCTGGTTGCGCTCGACGCTGCCGCGCTTTCGCTACGACCGCCTGATGGACTTCGGGTGGAAGGTGCTGCTGCCGGTCGCGACGCTCAACCTCATCCTGACGGCCGTGGCCGTCGCGGTATGGCCGCATGCGTAAGAACCTGTTCAACATGGGCGCGATCTTCGTCGGCTTCGCGACGACGCTGCGCCACGCGTTCATGAAGAAGCCGACGATCGAGTACCCGTCGGTGAAGAAGCAGCACGCGCCGCGCTTTCACGGCCTGCACGAGCTGCGCCGCTACGGCGACGGCAAGGAGCGCTGCATCGGCTGCGAGCTGTGCGCGATCGCATGCCCGGCCAACGCGATCACGGTGATCGGCGCGGAGAACTCGCCCGAAGACCGCCGCTCGCCGGGCGAACGCTACGCCGCGAGCTACGAGATCGACGAGCTGCGCTGCATCTTCTGCGGATTGTGCGAAGAGGCGTGCCCCACCGACGCGATCGTGCTCACGCCGCGCTTCGAGATGGCCGACTACCGGCGCGGCGCGTTCGTGTACGCCAAGGATCGTCTGCTGGTGCCCACCGAGGCCGGCGTCGGCACCTCGCCCGACGAGCGTCCCAACGGGATCCCCGCCGATCTCGGCGCCGTCGCGCGCGCCAAGGACACCGTCGACATCGCGGAGGGCTACGACGCCACCAACCGCGGCCACGTGCTCAAGACGCAGCGCCGCGGGCTCACGATGCCCCAAGCGCAGGGTGACATCGAGTGATCGCGTTCTGGGTTCTGTCGCTGCTTATGATCGCCAGCGCGGTGTTCGTGGTGACCGCGCGGCAGCCGGTGCACTCCGTCGTCGGGCTGCTGGTGAACTTCATCGCGCTCGCGGCGATGTACCTCACGCTGCAGGCCGAGTTCCTGGCGGTGATGCAGATCGTCGTCTACAGCGGCGCGATCCTCATCCTGTTCGTTTTCGTCATCGCGCTGCTCTCCAGCGGCACGAAACCGTTCGCCGTCGGGCCCGACCGCGCGCCGCGCATCCTCATCCCGGCGGTCGTCACCGCCGTGCTCACGCTGGCGGGGATCACGGTAACCGCGCTGCACACGCCGGTTACGGTGATACGGACCACCGCGACCAACGGTACGACCGGCGACGCGAACGCCTTCGGCAGCGTCGCGAACTTCGGCGCGGCGCTGTTCACCACGTACCTGCTGCCGTTCGAGATCACGGCGTTCATCCTCATGGTGGCCGTCATCGGCGTCGTGCTGATCGCCGGCGACGAAGGCCCCGCCGGCTTCAGCCGCCGCAAGCCCAAGCGCAACATCCAGCGCGAGCCGATCCTGAAATGAGCGTCGCGCCCGAGAACTACGTTGCGCTGTCGGCGGTGCTGTTCTTCATCGGCGTCGTCGGCGTGATCGCGCGGCGCAACCCGCTCATCATGCTGATGTCGATCGAGTTGCTGTTCAACGCCTCGAACCTCGCGCTCGTCACGTATGCGCGCGCGTGGGTCGACAACGTGGGCCATATCTTCGCCTTCCTCGTGATCACCGTCGCCGCCGCCGAGGCCGCCATCGCGCTCGCGATCGTGGTGGTGACCTTCCGCAGCCGTCACTTCGTCGACGTCGACGAAGTGTCGGCGCTCAAGGGCTGACCGCGACCATGCTGCTCTATCTCGTCTGGCTCTTGCCGCTGATCGGCGCCGTCATCTTGTGGGCGTTCGGCCCGCAGCTGAAATCGTGGGCCGGCCCCATCGGCTCGGCACTGGTCGCTACGTCGTTCGCCGCGACCGTATTTCTGTGGGGCAATGCGACGTCACCGCACGGTCTGCACGTCCCGCTGGTGTCGTGGCTGGCCGGCTGGGACTTCGGGCTGCAGCTCGACCGGCTGTCGCTGATCTGGACGCTGATCATCACCGGCGTCGGCTTCCTCATCCACGCGTACTCGATCGGCTACATGGACGGCGACCGCGCCTTTGCGCGCTTCTTCGCGTACATGAACTTCTTCGTGTTCGCGATGCTCACGCTGGTGCTCTCCGACAACGTCGTCGGGCTGCTCGTCGGCTGGGGGCTCGTGGGCCTGGCGTCCTACTTCCTGATCGGGTTCTGGTTCTACAAGCCGACAGCGGTGTCGGCCGCGCGCAAGGCGTTCGTGATGAACGTGGTCGGCGACGTCGCGATCATGTTCTCGATCTTCTTGATCGTCTCGAAGATCGGCGTCACGCGCTACGACCTCATCTTCGGCCAGCTCTCGCACGCGTTCACGTCGCACGAGCTGTTCCTGATCGCGCTCGGGCTGTTCATCGGCTGCGCGGCGAAGTCGGCGCAGATCCCGCTGCACAGTTGGTTGCCCGACGCCATGGAGGGCCCTACGCCGGTGTCCGCGCTGATCCACGCGGCCACGATGGTCACCGCGGGCGTCTATTTGATCGCACGCTTCGCGCCGCTGTGGTCGGAGTCGCCCGACGCGCAGGAGCTCACCGGCGTGATCGGCGCGCTGACCGCGATCGCCGGCGCGATCCTGGGCTGCGTGCAGTGGGACATCAAACGGATTCTGGCCTACTCGACGATGTCGCAGATCGGCTACATGATCATGGGCGTCGGCGTCGGCGCGTACGATGCGGGCGTGTTCCACTTCCTCACGCACGCGTTCTTCAAGGCGCAGTTGTTCTTGGGCGCCGGCATCGTCATCCACGCGCTCGCCAACGAGCAGGACGTGCGCCGCATGGGCGGCCTGCGCAAAACGCTGCCGTTCGCGTTCGTCGCGATGCTCACCGGCGTGCTCGCGATCTCCGGCATTCCGCCCTTCAGCGGGTTCTTCAGTAAAGACGCGGTCGTGTACGGCGCGCTTGAGACCGGCCATCCGTGGCTGTACGCGATCGGCGTGATCACCGCCGGGATCACCGCGTACTACATGTTCCGGCTGCTGTTCGTCACGTTCTTCGGAGCCTATCGCGGCGAGGTCGATCCGTCCGACCTCGGCATCCGCCATCCGGAGCTTGCCGGCACTGCCGCGATTGGCGCGTCGTCGGGTCACCATCCGGAAGAAGAGCCGCACCACCACGCGCCGTCGTGGCTGATGTCCGGGCCGGTCGCGATCCTGATCGTGCCGACGATTTTCATCGGCTTCCTCGACCTCGGCGCCAACTCGTACTGGAAGCAGTTCTTCGCCGGTTTCTTCCCGCGTGCGAACGAGTACCCGCCGATCGCCTTGGGCGCATCCGGCCCGCTGATCTCCGAGACGCTGTCGACGGCGATCGTGTTCGCGGTCGTCGTCATCGGCTTCGCGGTCGCGTTCGTGCGCTACTACGCCGGCCCCGCGTTGCGCGACGCCGTGGCGCGGCTGCGCACCGAGACGATCCGCATGCCGGGCGTGCTCGCGAACGCATACTACTTCGACGCCGCGTACGAGGCGCTGCTCGTGCGGCCGGCGTACGTGCTCGGGCGCTGGTTCTACCGCGTCGTCGACCCGCACGTCATCGACGCGGGCGTGCGCGAGGTGCCCATAAGCGCGCAGTGGCTGGGCCACTTGTTCCGCAGCTTCCAGACCGGCTTGGTTCGCGCGTACGCGCTGACGATTGCGTTCGGGGTCGTCTGCTTCGTCGCGTACTACGCCTTCGCGTTCACCGGGGGCGCACGATGACCGTCACCGCGCTGGTCCTCGGGCCGATCCTGATCGGCTTCGCGCTCTACGCGATCCCCCGCGAACGTGCCGCCGCCGCGCGCATCGTCGCGGCGGTCGTCGCCGCGGTGACGTTCGGACTCGCCGTTGCCGACCCGCACGCCGCCGACGTGTCGCGGCACTGGCTTGCACGCCCGTTCGACGCGTCCTTCCACCTCGGCTTCGGCCCGATCTCGTACTGGATCGTGCTGCTGCTCTCGCTCGCGACGTTCGGCGGCGCGCTCGCGCTGAACGGCCCGCGCGCGCGCAACGTCGCCGCGCAACTGTTGATCCTGCAAGGCGCGATGAACGGCGTGTTCCTCGCGAAGGACCTGCTGCTGTTCGCGCTGTTCTGGGATCTCATGCTGATCCCGGTGTTCCTGGTGCTGATCGAAATCGGGCCGCACGCGCGCGCTGCGTGGAAGTACCTGATCTACAACTTGTGCGGCGGGCTCGCGCTGCTGCTCGCGACGGCGGCGTTCGGCGCGGTCGCCGGTACCACCGACGTGATCGGCCGCGCCAACGTCCACATCATGATCGGCGACGTCTGGGGCACGTGGATCTTCGCCGGCTTCGCGTTCGCGTTCTTGGTGAAGACGCCGGTGTTCCCGTTCCACACCTGGATGCCCGAGACGTATGCCGAGCTGCCGCCGCCGGTGGTCGCCGTCGTGTCGTCGGTGCAGTCGAAGGCCGGGCTCTACGGCTTTCTCGCGATCGTGCTGCCGTTCTTGGGGCCCGAAGCGGCGCGCGCGCAGACGCTCATGTTCGTGCTCGGCATGGTCGCGCTGATCTACGGTGCGCTCGCGGCGCTCGCGGAGCGTGATTCCAAGCGCGTCGTCGCGTACAGCTCGCTCTCGCACCTCGGCTTGATCCTGCTCGCGGTGTTCAGCGGCTCGGCGCTCGCGATCCAGGGCGCGGTGGTATACATGATCGCGCACGGCTTGTTCAGCGCTGTGCTGTTCCTCGTGCTCGGCGCGGTCGAGCAGCGCGAGGAAACGCGCGACATCGCGCGGCTCGGCGGGTTGGGCGCGCGCAACCCGAAGCTCGCGGGCGTCCTGATGCTCGCCGCGCTCGCGGCGCTGGGGCTCCCCGGGCTGGCGGGCTTCAGCGGCGAGATTCTGATTCTGACCGGCGTTTTCAAAGCAGGGTTCGTGTGGCCGGCGATCGTCGCGCTGGTGGCGATCGTGCTCGCGTCGGCGTACATGCTGCGGCTGTTCCAAACGATCATGAACGGCCCCGAGGTGCCCGATCTGCCCGAACGGCGTGACCTGACGTGGACCGAAGCGCTGGCGATCGCACCGCTCGTCGCGGGCTTCGTGCTCCTCGGCGTCAATCCGGGCCGGATCGTCGACGTCGCCGCGGCCGCGGTTCCGGCCGCCTCTCTCGCGCGCAATTCGGACTTCATCCAGGTCACGGTCGAAGAATGCGGTCTTGTCCTGGACGGCGTCGAAGAACCCGGTTGCACGACCCTCTCAAAGGACGACAAGCGTGTCCGCCGCCCTCGGTAGTTATCCCGTCGCGGCGGATTACATCGCGCTGCTGCCCGCGTTCATCGTCGCGATCGTGCCGCTGCTGCTGCTCTTCGTCGACCTGTTCTTCCGCGGTCAGGGTGCCGTGCGCCGCGGCGTTGCCGTCGCCATCGCGATCGTCGGGCTGATCGTCGCCGGGGCGATGCTCGCGGAGCAGTACCATCTGCCGGGCTACGCGGCGTTCGGCGGCGCGTTCATCCAGGGCGGCTTCTCCATCGTATTCTCCGAGATCGTGATCGTCGCGACGATCGCCACGCTGCTGCTGTCGGTGGGCGTCGGGCGTGACGATCAGGTCGCGGGCACGACGTCGCTGCTGCTGTGGAGCGCGAGCGGCGCGATGCTGATGTCGGGCGCCGCGAACCTCATGGCGGTGTTTCTCGGGCTCGAGCTGCTGTCGCTGGCGCTCTATTGCCTGTGCGCGATGTCGCCGCGCCGCACCGCGCGCGAGTCGGCGCTGAAGTATCTGATCCTCTCGTCGATGGCGTCGGGATTCTTGCTGTACGGCTCGGCGCTCTTGTTCGGTGCGACGGGTTCGGTCGCGTTCGCCGCCCTTGCCAAAACCACGGTGACGCCGCTGCTCGCGCTCGGCGCGGGACTCTTTTTGGTGGGGCTCGCGTTCAAGCTGAGCCTCGTGCCGTTCCACGCCTGGACGCCCGACGTGTACGAAGGCGCGCCGCTTCCGGTCACGGCGTTCATGTCGATCGCGACGAAGGCCGGCACGCTCGCCGTGCTCGCGCGGTTCGCGTACGCGGCGCTGCCGCTCGACCACGCGTCGGCGATCCTCGCGCCGCTGTGGGTGCTCGCCGCGCTGTCGATGCTGATCGGCAACCTGGCCGCGCTGTCGCAGACCGACATGAAGCGGCTGCTCGCGTACTCCGGCATCGCCCAAGTCGGCTACATCGTCACCGCGTTCGCGGGTCAGACGACGCTCGGTCTGCGCTACGCGATCCTCTACCTCGCGGGCTACATGTTCATGAACCTCGGTGCGTTCGCGGTGGTCGCGCTGATGGCGCGCGACGGCGACGCGGTCGTCGGGCTGCCGCGCTTCGCCGGGTTGGCGCACCGCCGCCCGTTGCTCGCGGCGGCGATGACGTTTTTCCTGATTGGTCTGGCCGGGCTGCCGCCGACGATCGGCTTCACCGGAAAGATCCTCATCCTCACGACGACGGTGAGCGCCGGCTATGCGTGGCTGGCGGGCATCCTGATCGCCGGCACGGCGATCTCCGCGTACGTCTACTTCAAGATCGTGCGGGCGATGTTCGCGCAGGCCGATCCGAAGCACGTGCGCGACGAGCGTTCGCGTACCACGCTGCCGTGGGTGGCGGTGGCCGTGTGCGCGGTGGCGACGTTCGCGCTCGGGCTTTTCCCGCTGACGCCGTCGAACATTCTTCCGCTCGTCAAATGACGCGCGTGCGCGAAGCGCGGTCCGGTGACGAAGCATTCGTCGCCGAGCTCGTGCCGCGCTTCGTCGAGCACGGCGCCGCCGACGGTCATACGCCCGAGGAAGTGATCGACGGAACGCGGCGCGTGCTGCGGGAGGCGCTGCACGCGCCGCAGCCCGGCGACGTCTTTCTCGTCGCGGAAGACGAGCACGGCGAACGCACCGGCTTCGTCTTCGCGGTTGCCGAAAGCGACTTCTTCACGGACGAGCCGTACTTGCACGTCAGCGAGATCGCGACCGTGCGCAGCGGCGACGGCGTGGGCGCCGCGCTGATGGAAGCCGCGGAAACCCGCGCGCGCGAGCGCGGCTATCGTTTCGTGACGCTCAACGTGGTCGACGAGAACGCCGCGGCCCGCCGGTTCTACGAACGCCACGGCTACGCGATCGGCCACCACCACTTCGTAAAGCGGTTGATATAGGTATTGTGGGAGAGGCAAGAAAGGCCGGTTCTCGGTTGAAGATCAGCGCCGTTCAACGGGGACGTTTTCGAGATTTTCGTGGCATGAAACGACGGGACGCTGGCGTCGCGGCCGTGACAAGTCGAGTCAAGCCGAGGGTGGCTTCCTTGCCAAAGAGGGCTATTTAGCTGGCGAGAGATGCTATAATCTACCCATGGGCGACGAACCTTGTGACACGGCTGGAGCCGCGGAGCCAATCGCACCGGTACCCCGAAGTCGACCGGCTCCCGTGCCACCCGACCCATTGAGGATGCTGTTAAAGGAAACGTCAAGCATCCACGACCGAGACGAAGATGCTCCGGAATAAGCAGAGGAAGTAGCCATGGCAAACAATCCGCGGCCTGCGCCACCGCCACCGCCGCCCACACCCCAATCAGTTAGTGTTCCTGTACGCGAGAACGCCGTGCCAGGGACGCGCCCATAGGTAAGCTCGAAGAAATTGTCGGCCGGTGGGCATCGCTCGCCGGTCGACAATTTGAATTAGGGCGCGGCGAGGAAATTGGGCGGCGCGCGAAAGTCCAAGCGGCGGAACCAGCCGAGCCGCTCGTTAGCCCGATCGACGATTTTGAATCGCCTCTCAAAATGATGGTCGACCGTCGGACCGTCACATACTCGAGCCTACAGCGCGTTGAGGCTCGCATAGGAGTTCTGCTCGCCGGAACTCTCGCGGCGATTGGACTCGCACTCGATAGGAGTGCGTCCGTAATAGACGTTGCGATGGCGTTGGGCTATCTACGACCGCTCTATTTATTGCTACGGGCGTTTAAGCCCTTAGACTATAGGGTTGCCCCCGGTACAGAAAGCGTCGAGGAAAGCTGGCCGTACTATCCAAAGGCAACAACGAAAGCCGTGTTCCAATCAATCGGAATGTCGCTTGAGTCGTTGCAACAAGGTATTGTTGACAAATCAAACCTGACGAGTCGCGCAATCAATGCCCTCTTTCGGTTTAGTGCAGTGATGATTGTCTTGCGTGTAGCGGAGTCGCTGATCAACACATATCAGCCAATGCCCCGATGGTTGCAGCCGCTCATTGTGCCGCGCGCGAATGTTATGCTTCTTGTCGCACCTAGCGCGAGCGCCGTACCGGCGCGAATCGCCGCGCCGGTGAAACCCGTTCAAATAGTGGCTCCGAAGCACGCAACAACTCCGCGTCCAGCAGTTACGCCGTAATCGCTAAGCCATTCAGCGGCCTAAACTCTCGCGTGCCGCTTTCCGTTGGCGAGCGCGAGGTCGGCGATGCGCTTCGTCACCGGTTCTCTCGGGTCGACGAGGCGTCCGCAGAGCGTGAAGTGGTCGTCGTCGCTTTCCGCGTACGACGCGTCGCAGCCGTGCAGGCGCCATGCGTCGACGAACTCGCGGCCCTGGTCCTTGAACGCGTCCGTTTCGCGCGAGCCGGCGATCGCGGTGACCGGTGCCGGCGCGGCGGGCGCCAACAGCGCCGGGCTCAGCGCGGCGGCGCGCGTGTCGTCGAGCTGCAGCCACTCGTTCACGAGCGACTTCGCGACCGGCCGCAGATCGTGCAATCCGCTCAAGCTCACGACGCCGGCGACCGGCGCGTCGACGGCGCACATCGCGGCGAGATGTCCGCCCGCGGAGTGGCCGGCGACGACGATGCGCGACGGGTCCGCGCCGTGCACCGTCGCGTTCGCCCGCAGCCATGCGACGGAACGGCGCGCCTGCGCGACGATCTCCTCGAGCGGAACCGCCGGCGCGAGACCGTAGTTCACGATCGCGACGGCCACGCCGTGCGGTGCCAGCCCGCGCGCGACGAACGTGTTGTCGTCCTTGTGCAGCCGGCGCCAGTAGCCGCCGTGGAACCACACGACCAGCGGCGCGCCGGTGTGCGGTACCACGAGGTCCAGCGTCTCGTCGGCGGACTCACCGTAGCTCAGATCGCGCGCGTGCAGCGTGTGCGCGCGCACCTCGTCGCTCCACGCACGCCATCGGCGGAAGAAGACGTAGACGTCGTCGACGGTCGCCGACGCGTCGTACGGATCCGCGGTGGTCACCGGACTTGCCCGAACTGGAGGAAGTCGATCTTTCCCGCGCTGTCCCAGCTGATCGTCTGTTCGACAGCGGGCGGCTTCTCGGACTCGATCCGGAACACGTAGGCGACGATCGCGCCCATCGTGATCTTGCGCACCTGTACGAAGCTCTTCACGTCCCCGAGCGCGCGCAGCTCCGCGGCGACGCGTGCGAGCCCGGCGCCGGTGATCGTGGCGTTCATTTGCGCGCTGTACGCGGCGCGGTCGATCTTGCCGGCGCGGTTGGCGTCAAATGCCGCCCGCGCTCGCGCGGCGATCTCCGGCGACGGGAGCGACGCGGCGGGGCCGGCCGTGGCCGACGAGGGCTCGGCCGACGGCGGCGCGGGCGGTTCGGGCTCGGCGCGTGCGAACACGCGCGAGCCCGAGGTCAGCGGGAGCATCTGTACGGCGTCGCGCGGCTGCCGGGACGGACGCGCGCTGGGCGCGGCACCGAGCGTGGGGGCGGCGAGCGCCGCCAGGAGTAAGCCGGCGAGGAGGCGCCGCACGATCATCGCGCGCCCATTCCACCTGCAAAGATCGGAGCCCCCCGCTTTCACGGAGGGCTCATCTTTTCGTGCTAGGTGTGTGGCTACGGATGCGTCATGTTGACCGGGACGACGAACTTGTCGAAGTCCTCACCGCTGATGTACCCCAGCGCGAGCGCCGCCGCTTTGAGCGTGCTGCCGTCGTGGTGCGCCTTCTTGGCGATCTCGGCCGACTTGTCGTAGCCGATCTTGGGCGTCAGCGCGGTGACGGTCATGAGCGACTCGCCGAGGTACTTGGCGATGACCGTCTCGTCCGCGCGGAGACCCTCGACCGCGTGCTCGCGGAACATCGTGCACGCGTCCTTCAGCAGCCGGCACGACCCCAAGAAATTCCAGATCATGACCGGGTTGAACACGTTCAATTCGAAGTTGCCCTGCGAGCCGCCGAAGCCGATCGCGACGTCGTTGCCGAACACTTGCACGCACACCATCGTCATCGCTTCGGACTGCGTCGGGTTCACTTTGCCGGGCATGATCGACGAACCGGGCTCGTTCTCCGGCAGGATCAGCTCGCCGATCCCGGCGCGCGGTCCCGACGCCAGCCAGCGAACGTCGTTCGCGATCTTCATCAGCGACGCGGCGAGCGTCTTGAGCGAGCCCGACGCGGCGACGACTTCGTCGTGCGATGCCAGCGCGGCGAACTTGTTCGGATGCGACCGGAACGGCAGCCCGGTCAGCTCGGCGATTTTCTTGGCGGCGCGTTCGGCGAACTCCGGATGCGCGTTGAGCCCCGTCCCGACGGCCGTGCCGCCGATCGCGAGGTCGTAGAGATCGTCGAGCGACTGCCGGCAGCGCTTCAAATCGCGGTCGAGCTGGCTGACGTACCCGGAGAACTCCTGGCCCAGCGTGAGCGGCGTCGCGTCTTGCAGATGCGTGCGGCCCACCTTCACGATGTCGGCCCACTGCTTCGCCTTGGCGTCGAGCGCGTCGCGCAGCTTCTCGACCGACGGCAGCATCGCCACCATCGCCTCGGCCGCGGCCATGTGCATCGCGGTCGGAAACGTGTCGTTGGACGACTGCGACATGTTGACGTGATCGTTCGGATGAACGGGCTTCTTCGAACCCATCTCGCCGCCCGCGAGCTCGATCGCGCGGTTCGAGATCACCTCGTTGACGTTCATGTTCGTCTGCGTGCCGGATCCCGTTTGCCACACGCGCAGCGGAAAGTGCTCGTACAGCTTCCCAGCGATCACCTCGTCGGCCGCCGCGGTGATGAGCTTCGTCTTTTCCTCGTCCAGCTTGCCGAGATCGCGGTTGACCAGCGCGGCAGCTTTCTTGAGCTGCGCCATCGCGCGGATGATCTCGCGGGGCATGATGTCGCGCGGCGTCGCATCGTCACCGATGTCGAAGTGGATGAGCGAGCGCGCCGATTGGGCGCCGTAGTACTTGTCGCCGGGGACGTCGATCTTTCCCATCGAGTCGGTCTCGACGCGAGGTCGTCCGACCGAGCCGTTCGTCTGCGTGGTGGCCATAACACAGCCCGTTTCGGCGGCCCCGCCTCGCGGCACTCCGCGAGAAACGTCGCACGGCGCAAGTGGACGGCAGTCGCCTGGCAGTATTGGCCTAGGCCGCCGGCAGCGTCGGAATGTATACTTTAGGAGTCGTCCCCCCACAGGAGCGTCCAGCCATGCGTCTGTTGCGCCTCGTCGCCGCCGTCATCGTCACCGCGCTGTGCGCGGCCCTGACCGGGCCCGCGCTCGCGACGGAGACCACCGTCATCATGCCGGGGGCCATGAACCAAACCGACCCCGCGGTGCTCGACGCTGCCCGCGCCAAAGTCGCGGCCGGCGACACCAAGGGCGCCATCGCCGGGCTCGCCCCGTACGTGGCGGATCATCCGCAGGACGGCGCGGCGGGCCGCCTGCTGGGCGACCTCTACTTTCGCGTGCCGGACTTCGCCAAGGCGGAGAAGGTCTGGAAAGCGATCGTCGCCATCACGCCCGACGACCGCGAGGCGCACAGCCGGCTGGGCGCACTTTACGCGGCGCAGGACCGGATCGGCGACGCGATGCGGGAGTTCCAGCTCAGCTTGCCCAGCCGCGGCGGCTACGTCGGGCTGGTGATGCTCCACAAGCGTGCAGGCGATCTCCCGCAGTATCTGGCGGGGCTCCAGTACGAGACGGATCAGCACCCGTTCGACGTCAGCAAATGGTCAGAGTACGGCAATGCCCAGCGGGCGCTGCACCACTACCAGATCGCGTACGAAGCGTTCAACCACGTCGTCGCGATCCGGCCGTCCTCGTGCGCCGCGCGCGTCGACGTGGCCAACGCGCTCGTCGACCTCGGCCGCATCGATCCGGCGATCACCCATCTCCGAGCCTGTCTGTCCGTGGACAACAACTACTATCCGGCCGTCGTCAACCTCGGCGAAGCGTACCTCGAGAAGAACGATCCCGCGACCGCCCGCCCGCACCTCGATCGGGCGCTGGCGCTCCACCCCGAAGCGCCCGAAGCGCTGGTCGACATCGGCTACATCCACGATTCGCAGGGCGACTGGAAGACCGCGGTCACGTACTACAGCCGCGCGATTCGCTCCGACCCGATGAAACCCGAAGCCTACATCGACCTCGGCTACGACTACAACGAGCACCGCCTCTTCCCGCTGGCGGAGGCCGCCTACATCAAGGGGCTCAGCGTATCCCAGGACGACGGCCGGCTCCATTACATGCTGGCCGTGACCTACAACCTCCAGGGCAAGATCGCGCTGGCTCGCGAGCAGTACCGGCACGCGATCGCCTCCGAAGAGCCGATCGTGGTCAAGGCGGCGCAGGCTGAGCTGGCCTTGCTACCGGTTCAGTGACGGCGCCGGATCCGGTAACGTAAAGGCAGCCTTACGCCCGCGCAGCGGCGCGGCAACCAAGCCCCCAAATGTAAACGGCGCGTAATGGCGCCGTTTTCTTTGTGTTGCAGCCAAGGTTGCGCTCCATAGCGGAACGCCGGCTTCCGATACCATCTTCATCGGCCGCTTCGCGTCTTGTTCGTAGCGGCGTTCCGCACGTTACCAGGAGTTGACACTGAATGCGTAGCATCGCGGCGTCGTCGCTCGTCGTCCTCGCGCTGGCCCTTCCGGGGCTCGCGTCCGCGAAACCGAACGTCACGCTCAAGCTCACCGGGTCGCTCGTGACCAAGGCCGCTGACGGCCGCACGACGATGACCCCCGTCGAGCACATCCAGCCGAAGGCCGGCGACGAGATCGAGTTCGACATCGTCGCCTCGAACGCGGGCACGACGCCCGCGCTGCGCCTCGTCCCGGTCGGCAAGATCCCGGCCGGTACTGCTTACGTGGACGGATCGGCGAAGGCCGCGCGCGCTCACGCCGAGTTCTCGCTCGACGGCGGCAAGACGTGGTCGCCCTCGCCGACCGTGACGGTCAAAGGCCCTAGCGGCGCGCTCGTGGTGAAGAAGGCCGATCCGGCGCTCTACACGATGGTGCGCTTCGTTACCGCCGGCGCCGTCGCGCCCCGCGCGAGCGTCGCCTACACGTATGAGGTCCGCGTCAAATGATGCGCACCCTCTCGTTCACCTCGCTGCTTCGAACGTGCTTGGCGGTCATCGCACCGGTGGTCGTCGGCTTCGGCATCGCGAGCACCGCGCCGGCGTCCGCCGCGGCGACGCCGTCCGGAACGGTGATCAGCAACACCGCCACGGCCACCTACCAAGACCCCGGCGGCACGACCTACAACTCGCAGTCGAACACCGTCACGACGACCGTGCAGAATGCGCCGTCGATGACGATCGCGCCGCCTTCCAGCACGCCGGGCTCGAACACCGTCAGCCCGGGCGGTACGGTTACCGACACGTACACGCTGACGAACACCAGTAACAGTGCGGGCTTCTTCCAGCTCACCGGCGTGCAGAACACCGACGACGGCGTCACCGCCGGCATGGGAACGTTCACGACGTACGTCGTCAACGCCGGCGCCGGCAACCAGAGCTTCGCGACCATCGCCGCCGTCAACAACTACCTGTCCACCGGCAGCGGCGGCGGCGCGTTCATGACGGCCGTCAACGGCACGATCACGATCGGCGTGACGTACCAGGCGAACGTCGGCGCGAGCGGCACGATAACGACCAAGCTCACGCCGACCGTCACGCTCCCCGGCCCCTCGGGCACCCCGCCCGGCCCCGCCGGCACGGTCACGGCGACCTCGGCGTCGGTCGTCGGCCAGTACAACGACACGGTCACCGTCGACGCTCGCGTCGACGTGCAGAAGCTCGCCGCGGTCGGCGGCTCCGTCGCGGTTCCCACGGTGTCGTACACCGTGCGCTTCGCGAACGGCGGCGCGCGCAACCTCGCGCCGGTCTTCAAGAACGCGCTTCCGGGCGGTAACGCGGCGGCTTATAGCGGCTGCGCGAACAGCACTGCCTGTGGCGTCGCGTTCACCGACAAGCTGCCGTCCTACAACGCCACGCAGCTGACGCTGACGGCGGCCGTCCCGACGATCAGCGGCGCGACCGGTACGATCATCTACTCCGTCGACGGTACCACCTGGACGACCACGCAGGCCGGCGCCGTGTACATCGGCGTGTTCCTGCCGGCCACCTCGATCACGGGCGCCGGCCTCACGACGTTCCAGTTCAACAACAACGCGACGTCGCAGAACACGGTGTCCGGGGCGAACGCGTCGCTCACGCTGTCGTTCGTCATGAACGGCTCGACGGCGGCAGGCGCGGCGAACGCCAACGCGATCACCAACGTCGCGAACTCCACGTACGGCGACCAGTCGGGCTTCATCGAAGGCCCCGGCATCGGCGTGCAGACGGTGACGAACAACGCGTCGGCCACGACGGCGCAAACGGCGCCGATCATCGCGAACGCGAACGGGACGCTCGCCGGCGCGGGCTTCATCACCTCCGCGGCGTCGCCGCTCAACACGGTGTTGTTCAACGGCCCCAACGGCTTCCCGCAAGCCGTCGGACCGACGAACAACAACGACGACTACACGGCGGTCAGCTACACCAACGGCGGCGCGAGCGTCGCCGCGGTGACCGGCAACACCGTCTCGGTCGCCGCGGGCGCGGCTGCGGTCACGATCACCAACTCGCTCCAGAACACGGGCAACAGGGACGACACCTACAACCTCACCGCCGCGACCGCAGCCGGGCTCACCGCGCTGCCGGCGGGCTGGACGGTGACGTTCCAGAGCACGGGCCAGGGCGCGAGCGGCAGCTGCGGCGCGGTCGTGGCCAACACGGTGATCACGTCGGTCTGCGTGCCGTCGGGTGCGACGCAGACGTACAAGACCATCTACACGCCGCCGGCCGGTGTGACGACGTTCAACGCGTACGCCGGATACGGCGACGCGATCACGGCCACGTCGGTCAACGACAACACGAAGAACAACGTCACGATCGACGAGATCTTCGTGGGCGGCTTCCTCAAGCTGACGAAGACGTGGTCGGTGGCGCTCGGTCAGCCGTGCGCGACCGCATCGGTCTGGACGGCCAGCTCGGCGGCGGTCAACCCGAGCGACTGCGTCCAGTACACGATTACGTATCTGAACGTGATGCCGAGCGGCGGAACCAACGACATCACGGTCAACGCGTCGTCGTTCGTGGTCACCGAGGACGGTGCCGCATCGGGCGGCGCGCAGGTCGCGTACACGAACAACTGGGCCGCCAACAGCAATGGGCTGTACGCGGTGCCGGTCGACTCCAACGGCGGCACGCTGGGCGGTTACAACCCGGGCCCGGGTGCGGCCGGATCGTCGCGGTTCACCGATACCGTCGGCGCGCTCGCTGCGGGTGCGAGCGGGAATTGTACGTTCAAGGTCCAGGTCAAGTAACACCCCGATGCCGGGAGTCTTCGTGCGCGTCGTGCGCTCGATGGGCCTCGCCGTTCTCCTGTTCGCCGCGGCGACGGGGACCGGCGGGGCATCTCCCTCCGCGGGCACCGTCATCTCGAACACGGTGACCGCGCAGTACGCCGATCCGCAAGGCATCACGTACGGTGCGCAATCCAACACGATCATGGTTTCCATCGCTGCGGTCTCGGCGATCGTCGTCTCTCCCAAAGAGCCGGCCGTCGACCCGAACGCGGAAAGCTTTCCGGTCGGCACGCCCGTGACGCGGACGTTCACGATCGCCAACTCCGGCAACGTTGCCGACGCGTACACGATCGCGTCGCTGACGGCGAGCGCCGGAACCGTCACCTCCATCGCATTCATCACGGCGAGCGGCGCGATCCCGGCGACGATCGGGAGCACCGTCTCGCCGACCCTGCAGCCTGGTGAGATCATCAAAGTTCAAGTCGTCATCGCGACGGCGGGCGTGCCCGTCGCCGCACCGTTCTCGATCGCGCTCGTCGCGCGCTCGACGAACGCCACGAGCGCGAACGGCGTCGTCACCGACAACGGCCGCGAGTGGGCTGTGGCGCAGCCGGGCGCGTCGATCGCCGGTCCGAACGGGCCGAACACGATCGTCGCCAAGCTCGTCAACCACGTGCGCTCGCATGCCGCGCGTCCGGGCGAGACGGTCACGTACTCGATCGCCTTTCGCAACTACGGCGGTTCGCCCGCGACCAACGTCGTCGTCGTCGACGACGTTCCGGCCGGCGTCCATGCGCTGCTGCAAACGGTCGCGCTCAACGGCACAAGCGCGGTGTCGTCCGCGACGCTCGTGGGGCAGCGGCTGACCATGCGGGTCGGAACGATGGCGATCAATGAGTCCGACGTCCTCACGTTCGACGCCGTCGTCGACAACGCGCTGACGGCCGGCTCGTCGTTCGTCAACGTCGCGTCCGTCAGTGCCGACGGTATCCCCGCGATGGCGACCGCGCCCGCGAGCGTGTTCATCGGCGTCGGCAACATCGTGTACGACGGCTACGCCGGCGGCGGCTCGCCGATCGCCGGCGCGACGCTCACGCTGCGCGATCCGGACACGCACGCGATCCTCAACCTGCCGAAGACGGCGGCACAAGCGTTTGCGCGCGCGCCGCAGGACGCGGTCGACCCCGCCGGGTTGCCGCCGAACACGGCCAACGCGAACCCGTTCACCACGGGCGCGGACGGTGCGTACAGCTTCGTGTTCTCGCAGCAGCAGCTCGGCACGCCGTCGGCGCCCGCGCGGTACGAGCTCGACATCAGCGCGCCGGGTTATCGCGACCGGCGCGTCGCGATCACCGTCACGCCGGACGCCACGTTCATGCTCTACGGCGCGACGCTGACCGCCATCGACGACCAGCAGCTCGCACGGGCCGGCGGCTTCGAGCTGGTCACGACCAACGTTTCTCTCTCCGAGGTGTTCGGCTTGCTCGGGAATCAACCGATGTTCACGTCCCATCCCTTGACGGTGTCGAAAACCGTCGACCGCGACGTCGCCTCAGGCGGCGACCGTCTCGTCTACACGGTGCTCGTCGGCAGCCAGGGCGCGCAGTTGGGTGCGACGCGCGTCATCGACACGCTGCCCGCCGGCGTCGTGTACGCGCCCGGCACCGCGCGCGTCGACGGCGTGCCCGTCGAGCCGCAGCGCGACGGGCGCATCCTCACCTGGACGTTTCCGGCGCTGGTCGCCGCGCACACGATCACGTACGCGTGCGTGGTCATGCCGTTCACCGCCGACGGTTCGACGCTGGTCAACGTCGTCGACGTCGACACGCTTTCCAACGGCGGCCTCCACGTGCACGGTTCCGCGACCGCCGACACGCGCGTCGTCGCCGGCGCGCTCGGCAATCGCATCGTCGTTACCGGACGCGTCTTCGTCGACACCGCGCGCACCGGCCGCTTCCGCGACGGCGACAAAGGCGTCGCCGGCGTGCGCGTGTTCATGGAGGACGGCCAGTCGGTGACGACCGACCGCTACGGCCGCTTCACGTTCCCGTCGGTGCATCCCGGCCAGCACGTGCTGCGCGTCGACACGACGACGCTGCCCGTCGGCGTGCGCGCATATGACGACCGCCGTTACGATAGCCCGCGCAGCCTGCAGCGCCTGCTCCACGGCATCTACGACGCCGGCCTGATGCACGACGTCAACTTCGCCCTCGAGCCTGCCGCATGAGCGCGCGCAGCCGGATCCACCGCAGCGGCGTCGCGCTGGCCGTCATGGGGCTCGTCCTCTCGACGGTCGACGTGAACCCTGCGGGCGAGATTCCGGGTGCGTACGCCGATGAGCCGGCGGCGATCTCTTCGGCTGCCTCGCCGCAGCCCGCGGCGTCGCCGCAAGCCACGCCCGCGGCGGTCGCGGCGGAAGCGGCAGCCGGGGCACAACCCGGCGGCGCGACCGGTGCCGTCGCGCAACCCGAAACCGCGGCCATCTCCGGGACGCCGAAGGGGCCCGAAGGCGGCGACCTCACGCATTTGACGTTCACGGCCACCGACGCGCTGAACGCATCGCTGATGAGCCCGGCCGACGACGGCGTCGCGTCCGGCACGACGACGAGCGTCGAGGTGCAAACGGTGCGCGGCGCGGGCGTCGAGCTGAAGGTCGGCGACACGGTGATCCCGTTCTCGCGCATCGGCAAACGAACCGTCGACTCGAAGACGGGCGACACGCGCTACACCTACTACGGCGTCACGCTGCAGCCCGGCCCGAACACGGTCGCGCTCACGCCGCTCGGCGCGGCGAACACGCGCGGCGCGACGACGATCCACCGCGTGTACGGTCCGGGACGTCCCGCGGGGTTCAGCGTGTCGGGCGTCGGTCCGTTCCGCGCCGACGGAACGAGCGCCGACCAGGTGCGCGTCGAAGGACGCGACGCCTGGGGCCATCATGCGGCATCGGGTACCGTCGTGCAGGTCGTGCTCGTGCAAGGCGATGCGCGCCTCGAACGCGTCGCAGCCGCCGCCACATCGACCCCTGCCGAAGGCACGGCGAGCCCCGTTCCACTTGCGTCGTCAGCTCCCGGCGTCGTCGCCAACACCGTCGCGCGGCAGTCGCTCGACGTGGCGCTGGACGGTGACGGCGTCGCGCTCGTGCGGCTGATCCCCGGGCTCACGCCCGGCGCCGTCGTGCTGCGCGCCGACTTTGCCGACGCATCGCGCGAAGCGCGGTTCTTCCTTGCGCCCAACCTGCGCAAACCGTTCGTGAACGGGTTGGTCAGCGCGGGAACGGGTGCCGTTCCGGGCATCCCCGGCGGCGGCGACGGTGATCCCAACGGCACGAACTCGCGCCGCGGCCGCGTCGCGGTGTTCGGCACGGGCGCGCTGGGCAAATCGCTGGCGACGTTCGCGTATGACACCGGCGACACGCTGCAGCGCACGTCTCAGTACGGCGGCGCGCTGGGTACGTACAATGGCGATCCGAACGACCGTGCCTACTCGACCACCGGCGACGCGAGCACGCGCCGCGACGACGCGCTGTCGCGCGATCATCTGTTCGCGCGGCTCGACACCGGGCGCGCGACCGCGCAATGGGGCGAGTTCCGCGCGCGCACCGGCAGCGACGCCAACGCGCTGGGCGGTTTCGACCAGCTCGTGGCCGGCGCGAAGCTCGAACTCGCCGGCGACACGCGCCGCGTGGCGGTGTTCGCCGCTCGCAACGATGTCGGCTACGACCGCCGCGTCTTCTCACCGACCGGTCTTGCCAACGGCATCACGCTGCGTCCGGGCATCATCGTGGGCTCCGAGTCCGTGCTGCTCGCCACGATCGACGCCCGCAGCGGCGCCGTCATCTCCCAGACCGCGCTGACGCGCGGGATCGACTACTCGATCGAGTACGCGACGGGCCAACTGCACTTCATCGAGGTCCCGCTGCCGTTCGACGAGGCGTTCAACCCGCGCCAGATCGTGCTCACGTATCAGTTCGACGCGCCCGGCAACGCGGCGCGCACCGTCGGCGGGCGCGCCGAGACGTCGTTCGGCCGCAGCCACGCGATCAAGCTCGGCGTCGGCTACGTCAACGACACCAGCGGAGCCGGCAACGTATCGCTGGCGACGCAAGACCTCAGCGGCATCATCCGCGGCGGCGCGTGGCAGATCGTGCACGCGACCAGCCGCGGCGCGCTGCTCGCGATCTCGCCGGACGCGCCGCTGGCCGGCGCGGGCGGCAGCGCGCTGCACGCGCAGCTCGTCCGCGCGGTCGGCCCCGACCGTTTCTCGCTGCTTTTCGACCGCACCGACGCGGGCTACAACGATCCGTTCGGCGGCTTGTCGACCCCGGGGCTGCTCAACGAGCACCTCAACTACGCGCACAAGTACGACGGCGGGCGCGGCGAGCTCGCGTTCGAGCTCGGCCACCAAGCGAACTCCGGAATCGGCGTCATCGCGAGCACGCAGACGACGGCGTCGCTGCGTTCGCGCCGCGCGATCACCAAACGCTTCACGATGACGGCGGCGCTCGAGCGGCGCATCGCGACGAGCGCGGCGAGCGGACTGCCCATCGGGTCGGGCCCGATCAACCCGCTCAACCCGTTCAACCCGGTGGGCATCTTGCCGGCGCCGGGTGCCTCGCCCTCGCCGTACCTGCCGTATCAAACCAATCCGAACCAGGCGTCGACGCAGGCGTCGGTCGGCTTCGACTGGCGCGCGACCAACGTGCTCGACATGAGCGTGAACCGCGTGCAGACGCTGGGCGGCGCCAACGACGCGCAGCCCACGCAAACCGACGCGCAAGTGACGTACGATCTCGGCAAGGGCGGGCGCGCGTTCTTGCGCGAGCGCTGGAGCGCGTCGCCGATCCAGAGCTTCGCCGCGGCGACGCAGGCGCTGACCGCGCCGTCGGGCGGAACGCATGCGACCGAGCTCGGCTTCGCGCGCCGCCTCGGCAACGCCACCGTCGACACGTCCTACTTGATCGATCACGGCGCGAACGGCAGCGACGTCTTCGCGACGATGGGCGTGCGCGAGCGGATCTCGCTGGGCCGCACGAAGGGCGACGCGTTCTACCAGCACGCGACCGCGGCCGGCACGTCGTCCGACGGCGGCTTCGACCTCTATGGCGTGTCGCTGTCCTACGCCGATCCCGCGAACAAGTTCCGCGCCAGCGGCTCGACGCAACTGCGCACCGGCAGCGGTTCGGGCGTCTCGATCTCGCTGGCCGCGGTCGGCGCGCTGGGCCAGGACTTCTCGCTGTTCGCGAGCGTCAACGACGCGCGTGCGGGGGGCAGCAATCAGTCTGACGAGCGCGTCGGCCTCGCGTGGCGCCCGTCGCGCAGCGACAACGGCGTGACGCTGCTGGAATACGACCGCAGCGACGGCACCAGCGTGCTGACGAACACGCAGAGCGGCGTGATCTCGCTGGAGCAGGTGTTGCGCGTGCGCACGCGTACCGAACTCGTCGCACGGTATGCCTACAAGCTCGACGGCGATTCGTATTACGCCGCTCACAGCTCGCTGCTCGGCCTGCGGCTCGATCAGAAGATCGGCAGCCGCTTTGACGTCGGCGCCGAGGCGCGCCAGGCGTCGATCCGCGGGATCGACGGCTCGCGGCAGGCCGCGTTCGCGCTCGAGGGCGGCGTGCGGCTGGGCGAAAACACGCGCGTCGGCGCCGGCTTCAACCTGCAGGGTACGGCGGATCCGTCGCTCGCGACGGGCCCGACGAAGCGCGGATTCTTCATGACGGTGACGAGCGTCGTCGACCGTCTGTTTGGTTGGGGAAAACGGTGATCCGACGGCTCGGCGCGGCGGTGCTCGCGCTGGTCATGACGGCCACCTTCGTGGTGGCGGTGCGCGAGCCCGCACGCGCGGCTGCGTTGTGCGGCACGCCGGGACGCGACGGCAGCCCGGGCAATCTGACCGGCATCGTCAACACGTACTGGCCCGGCACCGCGAACGCGGCGGTGAGCGCGACGTCGATCACCGTCGGCGCGCACGCGACCGGCGACGCGAGCACCGCGATCGCGTCCGGCGATCTGCTGCTCGTCGTGCAGATGCAAGGCGCGACCATCAACACGACCAACACCAGCAGCTACGGCGACGGCAGCGGCAGCGGCACCGGCGCGATCTCGACGACGGCCGGCACGTTCGAATACGTCGTTGCTGCCGGCGCCCTCGCGGTCGGCGGCGGATCCGTCACGATCACCGGCGCCAACGGCGGCGGCCTCATTCACGCGTACACGACCGGCGGCAACGCGCACTTTCAAGTGATGCGCGTGCCGCAATACACGTCGCCGACTGTCGGCGGCGCGCTTGCGCCGCTCGCGTGGAACGGCACGGCCGGCGGCGTGCTCGCCATCGACGTTGCGAACATCCTCAACGGCAACGGTTCGACGATCGGGGCGAACGCGAAGGGCTTTCGCGGCGGCCAAGGCCGCGCGCTCGCCGGCGACGCGACGACGGGCAACGGCGACTGGGTCAACCTCGACACCAAGAACGCGCACGGCATCAAAGGCGAAGGTACGGCCGGAACGCCGGCGCTGGTCTATACGAACGGCACGGGGTCGGCCGCGACCAACACGTATCCGTCGCTCGGCGACACCGCACGCGGTGCGGGGGGCAACGCGGGCGGCGGCGGCGCGGACGCACATGTTGCCGCCAACGACGAGAACACCGGCGGCGGCGGCGGCGGCAACGGCGGCGCGGGCGGCGTCGGCGGAAAGTCGTGGAACTCCAACATCGCGGACGGCGGCATCGGCGGCAGCTTTACGCCGTCCGCCACGCAGGTCGTGCTCGGCGGCGGCGGCGGCGCGGGCTCGCGCAACAACGGCGGCGGTTTCGACTCTTCGGGCGGCACCGGCGGCGGCATGGTGATGATCCGCGTCGCGGGCATCACGAACGCGTTGACGATCACCGCGAACGGCAGCATGGGCGTCGACCCGCAGAACGACGGCGGCGGCGGAGGCGGTGCGGGCGGTTCGGTGATGATGACCGGGCTCGCGACGCTCACCGGGGTCACCGTGACGGCGAACGGCGCCAACGGCACAGACGCCGACGTCCTCAACGCGGGCAACGCGGCGCACGGACCAGGCGGCGGCGGCGGCGGCGGCGTCGTGGTGAGCAACGGCGGCATCGCCGCGACTCTGAACGGCGGCGCGCCCGGCGTGACCGACGGCAGCCCGACGCCGGACGCGCACTACGGCGCGGCGGCCGGCGCGGGCGGTCAAAATCTCGTGTTGACGTACAACAACGTCCCGGGCGCGTCGTCGGGCGCCGAGTGCGCGTCGTCGCCCGTGGGCGGCATCTTGATCGGCCCGGTCGGCGTGCCGAACGCGACGGGCAGCTACGACGGCAACGTCGCCACGACGAACAACGACGACTTCGTCGAGAAATCGTTCACGCCGGCCGGGTTCAACGCGATCAACACCTCGACGATCGCCGGCAGTCCCATCGGCAACACGTACACCTCCGCGGTGGCCGGTATCGCGGTGCGCCATCAAGTGCACAACTACGGCGGCGCGTCGAACTTCATCTTCTACGCGCAGGCGCCGACGAGCGGCGGGAGCTGGACGATGACGGTGAACGCGGACAATGCCGGAGTGCTCGGCGCCGTGATCGGCGGAACGGTGAGCGGCAATACGTACCAAACGACGACGACGGTCGCGATTGGGGGCGGCGCGAGCTACTTCGTGTGGACGGTGTACAGCGCACCGACGGGTTTGCAGGCATTCAACCGCTTCGACGCCACGATCGCGGTCATCGACGTCGGCAACGTCGCCAACAACAACACCGTGCATGACGAGCTCTACACCGGCTTCATCGCGCAGACGAAGTCGTACGTCATCACGAGCACCGGCTGCTCGGGCGGCGTGCCGGCGGGTACATGGTGTCCCGGCGGCATTCTGAAATACACGATCGACGTGCGAAACATCGCGCTCGCCGCCAACGGTACGACGCCCGCGTCCGCGACGCTGACCGCATCGAACCTCCTGCTGACCGATGACGGATCGAACGTCAACTCCTGGGCGAAGGACGGCGGCTACCTGAACACGCCGGGGTACTCCTCGACCGGCACGGCGCCGACGACGGTGACGTACTATTACAACCTGACGAACAACACGGTGTTTCCCGCGAACTACAACACGACGAACAAGGTGTTCAAGGTGACGTCGAACTGGGCGACGCTCTCCGCGGGGCAGAACTCGCAGTTCATGTTCAGCGCGGTGCAGTTCTAGCGCCCCGAATCATGCACGTGCGCCGCTAGCGGCGCAGCGCGACGACGTCGATCTCCACGGCGGCACCGCGCGGGAGCGCCGCCACGGCGACCGTCGAGCGCGCCGGGACGGGGCCGCCCTCGAAGCACGCGCCGTACGCAGCGTTGACCGCCGCGAAGTCGCCCATGTCCGTCAGAAAGATCGTGGTCTTCACGACGTCCGCGAACGCGAGCCCGGCCGCGGCGAGCACCGCCGCGACGTTCGCCATCACTTGACGCGTTTGCGCCGCCACGTCGCCGTCCACGAGCCGGCCCGACGCGGGATCGATCGGGATCTGTCCCGACGCGAACACGTACGGTCCCGCGGCGATCGCCTGCGCGTACGGCCCGATCGCTTCCGGCGCCGCCGTGGTATGGATCGTCTCGCGCTCGCTCACGCGTGCGCGTTTCGGGACCAGGGAACGGGGACCCCGCCCGGGGCGTCTTTCTGCTCGGACACGGCGGCGGGGAGGGCGTGACGCTCTACATCCACCAAATCGCGGAGATCGTGCCTTTGCCGACCTCCGCCGAATGAACAACGATCCGGACCCTGAATTTCGTGCCGCGTTCGACCGCGTCGCGGCCTGGATCGACGACTACTACCGCGACGGCCGCCGCTATCCGGTGCTGTCGCGGTCGCGACCGGGCGATCTGATCGCGGCGCTCCCGTCCGACGCGCCCGCCGACGGCGAACCGTTCGAGCGCATCTTCGCCGACTTCGAGCGCTATGTCGTTCCCGGCATCACGCATTGGAACCATCCGCGCTTCTTCGCGTACTTCGCGATCAGCGCGGCGCGCGTGACCGTGCTCGCGGAAGCGCTCGCGGCGGCGCTGGACGTGAACGCCATGCTGTGGCGCACGTCGCCGGCCGCAACGGAGCTCGAAGACGTCACGCTGGGCTGGCTGCGCAAGATGCTCGGCCTGCCCGACGGATTCCACGGCATCGTGTACGACACCGCATCGATCGGCGGCTTCACCGCACTCGCCGCCGCACGCGAACGGCTCGACCTCGACGTGCGCGCGCGCGGCATGGGCGGCCGCGCCGATCTCCCGGCGCTGCGCGTGTACGTCACCGAGCACACGCACTCGCACATCGAGAAGGGCGCGATCGCGCTTGGCGTCGGCAGCGACAACGTGGTCAAGATCCCGGTGGACGGCGCGTTCGCGATGCGGCCCGACGCGCTGGCGCGCGCGATCGACGACGACGTCGCGCGCGGCATGCGCCCGATGTGCGCGGTCGCGACCGTCGGCACGACGTCGACCACGTCGACCGATCCCGTCGGCGCGATCCGCGCGATCACGCGCGAGCGCGGCGTGTGGCTGCACGTCGACGCGGCATATGGCGGTCCGGCGGCGATCTTGCCCGAGTTCCGCTGGCTGCTCGACCCCGCGCACGACGCGGACTCCATCGTGGTGAACCCGCACAAGTGGCTGTTCGTCCCCGTCGACCTCTCGGTGCTGTACGTGCGCGATCCCGAGCTGCTGCGGCGCACGTTCAGCCTGGTCGCGGACTACCTCGTGACGCCCGAGACCGACGTGCACAACTACATGGACTACGGCCTGCAGCTCGGGCGGCGTTTCCGCGCGCTCAAGCTGTGGTTCGCGCTGCGTACGTACGGTGTGAGCGGGATGCAAGAACGTTTGCGAACGCACATCGCACTGGCGCAGGAGCTCGCGGCGTGGATCGAAGCGGAGCCGGGCTGGCAGATCATGGCGCCGCACCCGCTCTCGGTGGTGTGCTTCCGCTACGCACCCGATCCCGCGCGCGACGCCGAAGGCGTCGACGCGCTCAACCTCGCGATCATGGACGCCGTCAATGCGACGGGCGACGTGTTTCTGTCGTCGACGCGGCTGCACGGCCGCGTCGTGCTGCGCATCGCGATCGGCAACGAACGCACGACGCGCGATGACGTGCGCCTGGCCTGGGACCTCCTCCGCCGCGAAGCGGCGCGCGCGTTTACCGAACCTTAACGGCACATCTAGGGCCCGGCGGATCTGCGCATACGAGCCGTCGTGGTTCGAACGGGCGTTCGAGAAGCCTCGGGCGCGCCGCATGCAACGGTGCGCTTTCGCAATGGAACACCAACCGAACGCACGTCCCCCGCGCCGGCCCGTCTCGCCCGTGCGCCGTCTGGGCCTCGAGCAGGAGCGGCGCGACGAGCATGCCCGCTGCGCCGAGTGCAAGACGCCCGCGTTCCGCGCGTTCGGCGACCACGTCGCGCTGCGCGCGTGGATCCTCGAACATCGCAAGGAGCTCGCCGCCGAGCTGCGCGACTACTTTCGCAAGAATCCCGAGCTGCATGCGCGTCCCGACCACTGGTTCGGATTGCTGAGCGCGCAGCTCCGCCGCGAGGTCGCGCTCGCATGGGAGCAGTCCGTGCTCGCCGCCGCGCACGGTATCCCGCCCGCGGAATTCGCGTTCCACGACGACGGCGCGCGCGCGAGTGCGCTGCGCTCGTTCGTCAGCGACGGCTTCGTCGCGCTGCTGTGCGCACGCTGCCGCTCGCCGCACAACCGCACGGAGCTCACCCCACGCGCGGTTCGGCGCCGCTACGCGGCGTGGTTCTTCGACGGCGACGCCGCCGCCGCGCAGGCGCTGGACCCCGTGCGCTGGGCGCTGCTCGAGGATGCGATCGCACGCATCGCCGACGGCCGCGCGACGGCGTCAAAAGGCTGAGAAGAGCGACCGTACCTTCGCGTCGTCGATCTCCGCGACGCGGTCAGGGACGCGGACGAGCGTGACGACGTGCGCCGTCGCGATCTCGGCCCGGTGCGCGACGACGCCGTCGCAGCGAAGGTCGACGCCGACTTCTACGAACGCCGAGCGCGACGCCACCGCGTCGCGGATGCGATCGGCGTCGGCCTCGTCGACGAGATAACTTCCCTTGGTCAGAACCACGCTGTACTGCGCCATCGCTTGACCGATGCTACCTCGGGTGCCGCCGGTCGTTCTACAAAGTTTTCCGGAACTTCGGCCCGCCGTTGTGGAACCGCTGTGCACGGGCGCTCGTAGGAACGCCTCGCGCGCGGCCGAAGCGCGGGGAATGATGGTCTTCGATCACGTCGACCTGCGCGTCGCCGACGTCGCGCGCTGCCGCCCCTTCTACGACGCGTTCCTGCGCGCGTTCGGCTTCCGCGGCAAGCCGCAGCCCGACGGCGTTCACGTGTATTACCGCTTGGAAGACCGCGTCGTGCGCGAAGCGATCGCGCTGATTCCGGCAGCCGACCACCGCCCGAACGCAACGCGCCTCGCATTCTCCGCGCCGACGCCGCAGGACGTCGACCGCATCGCGGCGATCGCGCAAACCGCCGGCGCGCGCGCGTTCGAAGCGCCGGGCCCGTGCCCCGAGATCGCGGACCCGTACTACGCGGCGTTCTTCGAAGATCCCGACGGCAATCGCTTGGAAATCGTATGCCGCTGAATCTCACACCGCGCTAGAACGTGCGCAGGTACGCTTCGCGCTCCCACGGGTGCACCGCGCGGCGGTAGCGTTCGTACTCCGCTAGCTTCGCGTCGCGGAAGGCGTGGTAGATGTGGTCGCCGAGCGCGCCGCGGATCACGACGTCTTCGTCGAGTGTCGCGAGCGCCTGGCGCAGCGAGCGCGGCAACTGCCGAATGCCGTGCTCCATGCGGAAGCGTTCGCCCAGCTCGTACGTCGAGCCCGTGAACGGATCGCCGGGCAGACCGCGCGTGCGGATGCCGTCGGCGAGCGCTTCGACGAGCACCGCCATCGCGAGATACGGATTGCAGGACGCGTCGGGGCTGCGCACTTCGAGCAGCGGTGGCTCGCTTCCGACCGGCGGCGGCACGCGCACCAGTGCGTTCGCGCTGCGCTCGGACCACACGGTGTACACCGGCGCGTCCCACGCGGCGACGAGCCGCTTGTACGAGTTCACCGTCGGGTTGCAGATCGCGGTGAATCCCGGTGCGTGTTCGAGCAATCCCGCGACGGCGTGCAGCCGCACGACTTCGTCGACGGCGCCGAGCGCGAAGTACACGTGCAGCCCGCTGCCCGCCTGATCTTCGAGCGGCTTGGGCATGAATGTCGCGTGCAAGCCGTGCCGTTCGGCGATGCGCTTCACGACGCCGCGCACCGTCACGAGCCGGTCCGCCATGGAGAGCACGCTGCCGGCGGCGAGGTCCAGCTCGTGCTGTCCGGCGCCGTGCTCGTGATGCGCGGACGAGATCGGAATGCCCATCGCTTCGAGCGCGACGCTCGTCGCGAGCCGCACTTCTTCGCCGCGGTCGCTGGCCGAGAAGTCGAAGTACGAACCGGCGTCGGTGGTGCGCGTCGACGGCGTGCCGTCGGCCGCCCGCGCGAACAGGTAGAACTCGACCTCGAGCCCCGCGCGCAACGTTTGCAGCACGTCGCCGGCATCCTCGAGTACGCGCTTGAGCGTCGAGCGCGGGTCGCCTTCGAACGGCGTGCCGTCGGGCGTCTCGATGTCGCACAGCACGCGCGCTTCGACCTGACCGTCGCTCGACCACGGCAGCACCGTGAACGTCGCGGGATCGGGCCGCAGCACCATGTCGACTTCTTCGCCGCGCACGAACCCGTCGATCGAACCGCCATCGAACGTCACGTTGCCCGCGAGCGCGCGCTCGAGCTCGCCGACCGGCACCGACACGCTCTTCTCGATGCCGAGCACGTCGACGAACGCGAGCCGCACCCAGCGCACGCCGCGTTCCTTTGCCACCGCCGACACCGCTCGGCGTGCGGCCGCCGCATCTTTCACGGTCATCATCGATCAGCCGTCCAGCGCGTCGACCGCGAGTGCCGCGCGAACCGTGAGCTGATCGTGCGGTGAGTCGAGATCCAGCCGGCCGATCTCGCCGATCTGGCGCAAACGGTAGAACACGGTGTGGCGGTGCACGTTGAGCCGCGCGGCAGCCTCTTTGATGTTCTGTCCCACGTCGAAGAAGAGCTTGAGCGTGCGCACCAGCTCGGTCTGATGTTTTTCGTCGTACATGCGCAGCGGGTCGAGCACGCGCGTCGCGAACGCGCGCCAGTCCTCACGCGTCGCGCCGGTACGGTGCAGCAGCGGGTACACGCCGAGATCGTCGTACGGCATCACCTTCGCGCCGCCGAACATCCGGCGCGCGATCGTCATCGCTTCGCGCGCTTCGTCGACGCTCTGCGCGACGCTGATCATCTCGGCGTGGCGGCCGACGCCGCCGACGATCTTTACGTCGAGGCCCGCGCGCTGCATCCCGCGCGGGATCAGCGTCGCAGCGGTGCGCGCGTTCGCGGCGTCCACTTCGAGGGGCGCGGGGACGAGGAAGAAGAAGCCGCCGCCGCGCTCGACGACGACCACGTCGCCGGTGCGCGACCCCAGCGTGTCGAGACAGACGCGCCGGATCTCCGCGTTCTTCTGCGTCGCGACGCTCTCGTCGAGACCTTCGCCTTCGACGGCCACCGCGACGTAGCCGGGCGCGAGCGCGATCCCGCGGGCCTGCGCGTCCTCGCGCGCTTCGAGCGAATCCTCGTACGCCCGCGCGAGCAGGCGGTCCCAGAAGCCGCGCCGCCGGCCGCGCCCGCCGCCTGCTTCGCGCGAGAGCTCCACCGCGATCTGCGCGGCGGTCAGCCGAATGAGCCCGGCCCGGTCGTCGAGTGCCCGCGCCGACGCCGGAAAGACCGCCAGCCAGCCCAGCCGTGCCTCGCCGGCGCGCAGCGGATAGGCGCGCGCGTGCCGGTCCGCGGGAGCCGCGAGCGCGACGCCCTCGTCGCCGTCCGCGTCCTTGGGCAGCAGGTCGCGCACGGTGGCGGGGATCGCGCGCTCGCTGGTGCCGCTGACGGCGACGTGCCGCCACTGGGCGTCTTCGACGAGCACGGCGGCGTCGATCGCGACCGCGAGGTGCGCGGCGAGCGCCGGCGCCCCGCCGCCGCTCGCCGCGACGCGCGCCAGCGCCTCGGCGTAGCTCAGCAACGCTTCGGACCGGTCGCGGCGCAACGGCCGGGTGGTGGCTACGTGGTCGTCCTGCACGGGTGCGCGTAGGTTTTCGCGCGGTGTCGTGTCTCCTGCGGACCGATGGCCAAGTGGACAGCGCGACCCGGCCGCTGCAACCCCGATGGCACGCTCCCGACTTGCGATGGTCGTGCGCGTCGTCATCCCGATCGCCGGCCGCGACTTCGACCCGTCGGAGGTCGCCGTCCCATGGCAGGTCCTGCGCGCGGCCGGGCATCGCGTCGCGTTCGCCACGCCGGACGGCGAACGCGGCCACGCGGACCCGCTCATGCTCACCGGTGAGGGCCTCGATCCGTGGGGGTTCGTTCCGGGCTTGCGCAAGCTCGTCGCGGCCGGCGCGGTCCTGCGCGCCGACCGCGCAAGCCGTACCGCGTACGCCGAGCTGGAGCGCGATCCGGCGTTCTTGCGGCCGCTGCGCTACGACGCGCTGCGCGCGGACGACTTCGATGCGCTCGTGCTGCCGGGCGGTCATCGCGCCGCCGGGATGCGGCCGTATCTGGAAAGCGCGGCGCTGCAAGCGTTCGTCGCGGCGATGTCCGATGCGGGCAAGCCGTTCGCGGCGATCTGTCACGGGGTCGTCGTCGCCGCGCGCGCGCGGTCGCCGCGCACCGGACGCTCCGTCCTGTTCGGGCGCAAGACGACGTCGCTGACGTGGCGCCAGGAGCGGCTCGCGTGGTCGCTCGGGCGCATCGTGCGCTTTTGGGATCCGCACTACTACCGGACGTACGTCGAGCGGCCGGGCGAGGCGCGCGGCGCGCGCGGCGTGCAGGCCGAGGTCACCGCCGCGCTCGCGAGCCCGAGCGACTATCTCGACGTACCGGCGGACGATCCGGACGCGCGGATCAAGCAGGACGGCCGCCGGCGCGATTCGCTCGACGATGCGCGGCCCGCGTTCGTCGTGCGCGACGGCATCTACGTGTCGGCGCGCTGGCCCGGCGACGTGCACACGTTTGCGACGACGTTCGCCGACGTACTCGCACACGCAGGACCGCGCGAACCTGCGCGATAATCGATCGTCTTCACCACAGAGAAAGGAGCGAGCCGTATGACGTCCGTCTCTGCGCCGACCGGCGCGACGAGCTTTCCTTTCCGTGGTCTTCGCGTTCGCTGAAGACTGCTAGCGCGGGCTGAGCGCCCGCGTCTCGTCGCGCCCTACTCGTCCGGTTCATTCACCGCTGCACGAAAGGCACGACCTTGCTCTTCGACCATCGCATCGCGTCCGATCGCGGTGCCGCCTTCGTCGCGCTCGACCCCGACGGGGCCGAGGCGATTCTCCATACGCCGCATGCGCTCGCCGACCGCCCCGTCGTCGGCGATTGGGTCGCCGTCGACGGCGCGCGCATCATTGCGATCGCGCCGCGCCGCGGCGTGCTGGCGCGCGCGCGCGGAAGCGACCGCGGTTCGACCGCGCAGCCCATCGCCGCGAACCTCGACGTCGTATTCGTCGTCACCGCGCCCGGGCGCGAGTTCTCGCCGCCGCGCGTCGAGCGCTATCTCGTCGCGATCGCGACGGCGTGCGCACGCGCGGTCGTCGTGCTGAACAAGTGCGACCTCGCGCGCGATTCCGCCGCGCTCGTCGCGGATCTCTACGCGGTCACCGGCCTCGTGCCGGTCGTCGCGATCAGCGCGGAATACGGCGACGGCTGCGAAGCGCTCGACGCGTACGTCACCGCGGGCACGACGCTCGCGCTCGTCGGTTCGTCGGGCGTCGGAAAATCCACGCTTGCGAACCGGCTGCTCGGCGCGGAGCGCTTCGCGACGCGCGCGACGCGCGCATCCGACGGGCGCGGCGTGCACACGTCGACGCGCCGCGAACTCGTCGCGCTGCCGGCGGGCGCGTGGCTCGTCGACACGCCGGGCATGCGCGCGTTCGCACCGTGGTCCGACGAAGACGCGCTCGACGAGGTGTTCGCCGACGTCGCCGATGCCGCACGCCGGTGCCGTTTCCGCGACTGCGCGCACGCGCGCGAACCGGGCTGCGCCGTGCGCGACGAGATCGCCGCCGATCGTTACGAGCGGTGGCGCGCGCTGCGCGCGGAGCTCGCGTATCTCGACCGCCGCGACGACCCCGTCGCGTTGGCGCACGAGAAGCGGCGCTGGAAGTCGATCACCAAGGCGCAGCGAAACCACCAGCGGTGAACATGCTGACGATTCATCTCTGGTTCGGCTTCGCCGTCGCGGCGCTCGCTGTGCTCGCCGTCTGGCAGCGCACCGGGCGGCGCGTCACGCTGTACGCCGTCACGCTGCAGATCCTCATCGGCGTCGTGCTCGTCGTCCAAGGCCTGCGCGGCCCGTGGTATCACTACGCGCTCGCGGTGCTGGGCTGGATCGGCTACATGGCCGCGGGCGCGATGAGCCGGCGGCCCGGCGGGGGGCGCAAGGCGCTGATCGTGTCCGCGATCGCGTCGCTGCTCGTGCTCATCGCCTTTGGGATCGGCCAGCAGGCCGTCAGGGCGGTTGGCTCACCCTAGATAGGTCCGAATTTGCCAAGTCTGGGTTAAATCGATGGGTCATTCGGCCCATCGCGCTTGCCTATTTGGTACCATGTCCCCTAGCCCGATCACGGATGGTGTACATGGAAGTTAGGGCGTTCGGAGCGACGCAGGATGACGCTGCGGCGGCGATGATGTCGCCGCGCGTGTTGCCGCGTCCCGGCGCGCTGCCGCCCTACGCGGCCAGCGCGGTGGAGCGCCTCTTCGAAGCGTCCCGCCGGCCGATCGCGGTCGTCGTCGCGCCCGCCGGATTCGGTAAGAGCGCCCTGCTGCGCGCGTTCGTAACGATGTGCGACTCGGCGGTTCTCGTCGACTTGGCCGGCAGCGAGCCGACCTTTCGCGCCGCGCTCCGCGACCTGTGCGAAGCCTTGCGCGGCGTCGCGCCGGGCGCGCGCCTGTCGTTCGCGAGCGCCTACGCGCGCGCCAGCGAGCGCGGCGACCGTGCCGCCGCTCTGGCCGTGTGGCTGGCCCGCTACCTCGAGGGCCGCGACGTCACGATCGTCGTCGACTCGATCGACCGCCTGGGCGACGAAGCGCGTCTGTTCTCCGAGTTCGCCGAAGTGCTGGCGGGACGCGGCGCCTTCGCCCCCCGGCTGGTCGTCGCCGCGCGGGACACGACGGACCTGCCGGTGCCGCGCTGGCTCGCGGCGGACCTCATCGCGATGCCGGTCGGCGAATCGGACCTGCGCTGGACGGTCGCAGACGCGCGCGCTGCCGCGAGCGGTTTCGGGCTGACGGTCTCGGACCACGTGCTCGAGCGGACGCTGCGGGCCGCCAACGGCCGCGCGTTCGCGGCGCTCTATGCGCTGCAGGTCGGCGAAATGCCGCCCCGCGGCGTCGACCCCGGGCTCGCTTTGCTGCACGCGTTGACGCCCGACGAACGGACGTACGTGCTCGAAACCTGCCTGCTGCGCTCGCTCGACGCCGACGTGCTCGCGGCGGCGGGGCTGCCGCTGCACCCGCTGCTCGAAGGCCAGTCGGGCCTCGGCAAGCTCATCGTGGACTGGGACGGCGCGGGTTACCGCTACGACGAAGGCTTGCGCTCGCGCGCCGAACAGACGCTGCGCACGGACCTTGGTTCGCACCAGTGCGTCGCGGAGCGCACCGTGAAGGCCCTCGAAGCGGTCGGCCGGGTGCGCGAGGCGCTCGACATCGCGCGCAACGCCGAGCTGCGCGACCACGTCCACCGCCTGCTGCGCGAGAACGGACTGCGCCTAGAGGACCGCGGCGACGTCGACGCGCTCGACGCCGCACTGGAGCTGCTGCCCGCCGAGCTCGACGACGCGGTGCTGCTGCTGCTGCGAGCGACGCGCGAGTCGCGGCTGGGCCGCACCGACATCTCCGAGGCGTGGTTCCGCACCGCAATCGCGTGCGCGCAATCGCGCAGCGTCGCCGCGGAGGCTGCATACCGGCTCGCGCGCGAGATCGTCCGGCGCGACCGCGTCGACGCAGTCGAATTGCTCGAGCCCTTCGCCGACGATCAGACGCTCGGCGATGACCAGCGCTCGTCGATCCTCTCGGTGCTCGCGGAGGCGTATTTGATCGCGCACCGTCCCGACGACGCGCGCGCGACCCTGGAGCGCGCACTGGCGTGCTGCGAGCGCGCCGACCTCGCAACGCGCGCGCACGTCTACACGCGCGCGTCGTACGTCGAGCTCTACGGCGGCGATCACGACCGCGCGCGCCGCTACGCGACGATCGGCGCGAGCATCGCCGAGCAGGCGAACCTCTACGTGGTCGCGACCGGCGCGTACAGCGTGCTGTACAACCTCGCGTACGACGCGGGCGGCCCGTCGGAGTGCCTCGAGCACCTCGAACGCCTCGGCAACTGCGCGGTGCGCTCGGGCAACCTGGATTTCCATCTCTACGCGATCGTCGCGGCGTACGAGCTCCACGTGGAGCGCGGCGACGTCGCCGCGGTCGAACGCCTCGAGCACGACCTGCACGCGTTCGACGTGCACTACGGCGCGTCGACCGCGCTCGAAGGATTGGTCCCGTCGCGCGCGCTGTTCGCCGGCTGGGGCGGTGCGTTCGCGGCCGCGTACGAGATCCTCGCGCCCAGCGGTGCGCAGCAGAACGACGCCGAACGCAGCGCGCTGCGGTGGGCCGAGATCGCGCTCTACGCCGCGGCGGCCGGCATGCGCGAGCGGTCCGCGGAAGCCCTGCGCCAGTTCGAAGCCGCGTTCGTGGACAACGATGCGAGCTCGCCGCGTTCGAGCCGGGCGGCGATCGTCGCGCGGCTCGCCGGCGCGCTGCTCGGCGAGCCGAACCGCGACGCGTATGCGATCGTGCCGCCGCCGCGGATCGCTTCGCTCGCGCGCGCGGTCGACGTCGTGATCCGGCGCCGCGACGGAGACGCGACCGGCGACGAGCTGCTCGAAGCGCTGGATGATCTCGACCGCCACGAGCTGCACGGGATGGCGAAGCTGCTCGCCGCGCTGCCGGCGGTGATCCCGTGACGGCGCCGACGGTCGCCGCGACGATTCGCGCGCATCGCGACGCGCTCGGCGCGACGCTGCGCAGCCGGCTCGTGCGCCCGGACGCGCCGCTCGTGTCGGCGGCGGTGGTCGACGGGTTCGTGCGCCGCGCCTGCGCGCTGGATGAGGACGACGGTCACGCCGTGCTCGCCGAATGGGTGCGATCGATGTGCGCGTCGTACGGCGACGTAGCGTCGCTGCGCGACGTGCTCGTCGAGTTGCCCGACGCGCTCGCGCGCGCGGTGTACGACTTGCTCGGCCACGCGCTGCGCGAGGCCGAGCTCGACGCGCTGGCGGAGAGCGTCATGGGGATCGTCGACGCGTCGTGGCGTCCGCTCCTGCGCGTGCGCGACGAAGCACTCGACGAGGTCGACGCGCGCATCGACACGCTCATCGTCAAGCTGGAAAAGCGCGATCCGCTCACCTCGGAGCACTCGCGCGCCGTGTCCGCATGGTGCTCGCGCCTCGGCCGCCGGCTCGGGCTCGATTCCGCGGAGGTCACGTTCGCCGCGCGGTGCGGGCTGTTGCACGACGTCGGCAAGGTCGCCACGCCGCTGGAAGTGCTCAACGCGCCGCGCGCGCTCGACGACCGCGAGTGGCGGCTGATTCGCGCGCACGCCGCGGCGGGCGAGGCGATCGTGCGCGCCGTCGCCGAGCTGCGGCCGTTCGCGCCGGCGGTGCGCAGCCACCACGAGCGCCTCGACGGCCACGGCTACCCGGACCGCCTGCCGGCGTCGGCGATCCCGCTCATGGCCCGCATCGTCGCGGTCGCAGACTCGTTCAACGCGATGATCGGCCGCCGTCCCTACCGCCTGCCCATGCCGCCGATCCGCGCGCTGGAAGAGCTCGTGCGAGGCCGGGGGACCCAATTCGATCCCGAAGTCGTTGAGGCGATGGTCGACTTGGTGGAGCGCCAAAAGACCTAATCTTGACGTATGAAGCAGGCGTTTGGCCTAAAGATAGGGTAAGAAGGTCGGGGCGGGATCACGTGAGCCGGCGCACGCCGGCTCGGCACGGAGGCAAGGGTTATGAAGCACCCCTGGTCGTTGATGGGGTTGGCGGTAACGGTCGCGGCGCTCGCTGCCTGTTCGCAGGTCGGCGGCGGCAGCGTCGTCCCCGGCGGTCAGCCGGGACGTAACCCGATGACGCTGCGCGCGATCCCGATCTACTCGCCGTCCCCCACCCCGACGCCCGGCTTGATCTCCGGCCTCCTCTCGACGGTCACCGACCTGACGTGCGGCGTCACCGCGGGCATCACGTGCCACGTGCTCTCGGGTGCCGGACCGCAAGGCCTGCCGGCCGGGACCGCGGTCGCAGCGCTGCCCGGCCTGCACCCCGCCGATCTGCAGAGCGCGTACAACCTTCCGTCCGCGACGGCCGGGAGCGGTCAAACGATCGGCATCGTCGTCGCATACGACGATCCGAGCCTCGAGTCCGACCTTGCCGTGTACCGCGCGAAGTTCGGGCTGCCGGCGTGCACCAGCGCCAACGGCTGCTTCGCGAAGGTCGGCCCCGGCCTGCTCGGCACGCTGCTCGGCGGCAATCAGGGCTGGGGCCAAGAGGCCTCGATCGATACGCAGATCGCATCGGCGGTCTGCCCCAAGTGCAAGCTCGTCGTGGTCGAGGCGTCGTCCGATTCGCCCGCGGCGCTGCTCGCCGCGGCACGCACCGCGGTCGCGCACGGCGCGACCGTCGTCAGCAACAGCTACAGCATGGACGAGAGCGCGGGTGAGGACGACGCGAGCTACGCGATCGGCGTCCCGTACGTCTTCGGCGCGGGTGATGCGGGCGCCGGTGCGCAGTGGCCGGCCGCCTCGACGCACGTGATCGCCGTCGGCGGCACGTCCCTCGCTCGCGACGGCAGCGCCCGCGGCTGGTCCGAGAGCGTCTGGGCTGGTTCGGGCGGCGGCTGCAGCGCGTACGTCGCGAAGCCGGCATGGCAAACCGACGACGGGTGCGCGAACCGCACCGCCAACGACATCGCCGCGTTCGCCGACCCGAACCCCGGCGTCGCGGTGTACGACAGCTACCTGTCGCGGTCGGCGGGTTGGCGCACCTACGGCGGCACCAGCGTGTCCGCGCCCATCGTCGCCGGCGCGATCGCGCTCGCCGGCAACGGAAAGCGTGTGCTGCTCGACGCCGCGCACATCTACGCCCACGCCTCGGCGCTCCATCCGGTCGGCACCGGCCGGAACGGCGCGTGCGACTCGTATCTCTGCGCCGCCGGCACGGGCTACAGCGCTCCCGCCGGCAACGGATCGCCGAACGGCATCGGCGGGCTCTAAAAAAAGAGGGGCGCCCCTGGCCGGGCACCCCTCCGTTCGGCGAACCGATCTGGTTAGATCGGGATCGCCTTTAGGGTCATGACTGTTGCTAAGAACAGAACACCCGCGAGTACCATAGCAGTCCTTTCTGACCCTCGCATAAGCGGGGGCCCGTCATCAGGGAGTGACGGGTCGCTTCGTCCGGCTCGGCAACTTCCCTTTTTGACGTTAACCCGTCAACGCCGATTGCTGTGGGACCGGCTAGATGCCACCCCGGAGCTGCTGCCACACGTAGACCAGGGCCAGTCCGCCGATCACCACCGCCGTCGCCCACCCTACCACGTTGGTGAACCGCGAGTTCACGTAGCGTCCCATCACGCGCGGGCGGTTGATCACCAGCAGCATCAGCACCAGCTCGAACGGCAGCAGCACGCCCTGCACGACCTGCGCGTACACGATGAACTTGACCAGCGATTCTTTCGGTACCAGCAGCACGAGCCCGGCGCCCAGCACGATCGCGCCGGCGAACAGCGTGTAGAACACCGGCGCTTCGCGGAAGCGGCGGTCCAGCGACGCTTCGAGGCCGAACGCTTCGCACACGATGTACGCGGTCGACAGCGGCAGCACCGTCGCGGTGAAGATGCCCGCGTTGAGGATCCCGAACGCGAACAGCATCTCGGCGAATTTTCCGGCCAGCGGCTTGAGCGCGAGCGCGAAGTCCTGCGCTTGCGCGTTGCCGATGTCCAGCGGCGGCGTTCCCGTGTGCAGCGCCGCCTGGTAGATCGTCGCGCCGTTCGCGATGATCATGAAACCGGCCAGCACGATCGCGAGCACCGAGCCCAGGATGACGTCCGCGCGAATGGCGGGGAGATCGCGCGCGCGCGAGCCCTTGTCGACGACGGCCGACTGGAGAAAGAACTGCATGTACGGCGAGATCGTCGTGCCGATCAGGCCCACGACGGTGAACAGGAACGCGGGATCGCGGTCCACGGTCGGTACGAACGTACCGCGCGCGACCTGACCCCAGTCGGGATGCGCGAGCACACCGGACACGACGTAGCTGAGATATACCAGCGACAGCGCGACGAAGATTCGTTCGACGATCTTGTTCGGCAGGCGCAGCACGAACAGGAAGACGACGGCCATCGACAGAGGCACCGCGAAGTAGCGCGATACGCCGAAGATCTCCGACGCCGCGCCGATGCCGGCGAACTCCGTCGCCGCGATGCCGGTGTTGATGAAGAAGAGCGCCGCCATCGCGAGCAGCGTCGTGCGCAAGCCGAAGTTCTCGCGAATGAGTCCCGCCAAACCTTGGCCGGTCACTGCTCCCATCCGCCCCGCCATCTCCTGGACGACGATCAGCGACACCGTCAGCGCGAGCAGCGTCCACAGCGTCGCGTAACCGAAGCGTGCGCCGGCCGCGGAGTACGTGGCGATGCCGCCGACGTCGTTGCCCGCCGACGCCGTGATGAAGCCGGGCCCCAGCACGGCGAAGAACGCGATCAGCGTTCGCCACGGGCGTCGCACGAAGAACTCCTAGCTCGGCGCTTCGGCGCGGCGGCGCTGCGCGCGCTTGGTGAAGCGCGGAAGCTTGCGGGTCAGCCGCTCGGGGATGATCGCGTCGATCGCATCGTCCACGGTCACGAGGCCGAGCATCTTGCCGCGTTCGTCCGTCACCGGGCACGCGAGGATGTCGTAGCGCGCGATCGTCGCGGCGACGTCTTCGGCCGACGTGTCGGTGCGCACCGTCACGAGGTCGGTGTCCATGATGCTGTGGATCGTCGCGTCGGGCGCGCCGAGCAGCAGCGTGCGCAGCGACAGCACGCCCAGCAGCAGCTGCGACTGATCGGTGACGTAGAGATAGTAGATGAACTCCGTCTCCGGCGCGAGCTCGCGGATCTTCGCGATCGTCGCCGTCACCGTGCGGTGCGGATAGACCCAGAAGAAGTCCGTCGTCATCAGACCGCCGGCGGTGTCCTCGTCGTACGCGACGAGCTCGCGCAGCTCGTCGGCCGTCTGCGGCTCCATCTCGGCGAGCAGCTCCATCTGCTTGTCCTCGGACAGCTCGCCGAGCAGATCGGCGGCGTCGTCCGAATCCATCTCCTCGATGATGTCGGCCGCCCGCTCCGTGCCGAGGTCGTCGATGACCGTGCGCTGCCGCTCCGGATCGAGATGCTCGAGCGCGTCGGCGGCCTGTTCGTCGTCGAGCGCGCCGACGACGCGCGCGGCGTCTTGCGCCGACAGCTCGCTGATGATGCCGGCAAGATCCGACGGGCGCATGCGCGACAGGCGATGCTGGCTGACCGAGAGCTGGATCTGGTCGGGGTTGAGATCGTGCAGCGGCGCGACGTTGTCCCACGCGATGAGCGAGCGCGGGATGCGCGCGATGAGCGCCGGTGCGATGCGTCCGGCACCGAGCCGCCGCAGCAGCCCGGCAACGCCGACGTCGGCCGCGACGACGCGGATCGCGCCCGCCGTGCGCGCGAGCTCGATGTCGTTGATGCGCACGACCTTGCGGCCGTCCACGTCGACGATCTGCTTGTCGAAGAGATCCTCGACCAGGTACAGCGTCTCGTCGTCCGGAGGCGCGTCAATGGTCGGCGCCGCGGAGAGCAGCACCGTGCCGTCGTCGGCGATCTCCAGCACGGTCGCGATCGGCGCGAGCTTGCGGCCGTCGCGCGTCTTGACCGCGACCGCGTCGACGCGCGGGAACGTGTCCTCCGGATGCTCGACGACGAAGTCGGCGATCCGCCCGACGCTTTCCCGAATGCCGTTGCGGTCGACGACCGCGGAGCGGCCGACCAGCTGGGACACGAATCCGTCGTGGAATGCCATGCTGCTCACCCCCTCTCCGAAAAAAAGACCGGTACGGTATTCCCCGTCCGGTCGCTCGCGCGATGGCGCGTTCAGGCGCCAAAGCGCCGAAACCACGTCCTCAACGTCGAGCTTCAGCACCACACGCCATCGGCACGGAAGCGAACCTCCCGTGTCAGCCGCGTTGAGCGCCGCCTTGATTCGGCGGAGCCTGGTCAACCACGTCGGGGTCTCTCGACCTTTCCGGGCAGCGGCGTATCTGCGTGTGGACGCCTCACCTAACGAGGAATCCACTCTCAAGTGTACGCGGGACGTCAAGCGCGCCGAAACGGGAACCGGGGCGAGCGAGCGTGAACCGTCGCAGCATGTCGTTCCGACTCGCCGCGAGCGTCGTCGCCGCGAGCGTCGTCGCCGCGGCGTTGCTGTGTGGCTGCGGGGGGCGCACCACCACTGCGAGCACGGCGACGGAGCCGACCGCCTCAGCCGCCGGACCGCTCAACGCGCCGGTGCCGGCGGCCGGTCAGCCCGGCGCGATCCCGGTCGCGCCCGCCCAGCGCCGCGAGCTCGATGCGACCGTCGCGAAGGTCCCGCCGCCGGTTCGGCCGCGGCTCCGCTACGCGCTCGCGACGGGCGACGACGGCAAGCCGCATCTCGTCGTCTACGACGGCGAAGGACTCGGCGCGGCCGGACGCCATGCGGGAAAGCCGCACGAATACGTCGTGTTCAAGGTGCTCAACGCGAGCAACGGCGAGCACTACGACCCGCAGCAGAACAGCATCATCGCGCCGATCCCGCCGCCGGTGCAGCGCGACTCGGCGCCGACGAAGCCCTGACGATCAGGTAACGGGCGTCTGAACCGTCGCTCCGCGGTCGTCGTAGAGCACCGCGGGGCCGGACGGCGTCGGGCCGGTATACACCGGAACGTTCAGCTCCGGGCCGGCCGAGGTGACGTTCGACAGCGTCATGTCGGCGCTGAAACCGAAGCCCGAGCCGAACGACGACGTCGCCGTGACCGGGCGCCCCAGGCAGTCGAACGCTCCGAGCGGCGCCGCCGAGCCGGGCGGGATCGCAAGGGGCGAGGCCGACGATGCGAGCTGAATCTCGTTGATGTCGAACGGCAAGAGCATGACGTCGGCCGGCCAGCTCCACGTGAAGAAGAGCAGCCACCCGCGCGCCGGGGTGTCGGTCAGCGACGGCGCGACGCCGATCGCGGGCGCGGTGCTCGCGCCGGACGTGAAGCTGTTGCTGACCTGCACCGCCCACCAGCGGGTGGCGAAGGTGACGATCGGAAGCGATTTGGTGCCGCTGTAGCTCAGCGAGAACGTGCTGGCGCTCAGGTTCGTCATGGGGATCGCCGGTTGCCCGATATCGTTCGGATACGTTGCGGCGTCACGACAGAAGTTGAACGTCGGCGGGCGCGAACCGACGAGCGGCGTGCGCACGAACCGGTGCGACTGCGGCACGCGCGCCGATGCCGACGTCGCCGGGCCGGTGAAGAACCAGGCTTTGCAGTCGTTCGAAAGCGCGCCGTTCCCGCACGCTTCCAGCGGCGGCAGCGTCAGTTGGCTCCAGCCCCCGTCATCCTGATTGTCGCGTCCGTACTGAACGTTCGGCGGCGATGCGGGGACGTTTGCGAGGATGTGCGCCGCGGCGGTCGAGCCGCTGGGAAACAGCGTCGCGACGGGGGACGGGGTCGGCGCCGGCGTCGCCGCCGGCCCCCCGGGCACGGCCGCGGATCCGCCGCCGCCGCCGCAGCCGGCAGCGACCACCAGCACGATCGACAGCGTCAACGTCCGAGCATGGCGCATGGTCCGACTCTCATCCGCATCCGGCATGCATAAATCTTCGGCGGCTCGGCGGCGGTGTATGAGCGCGCGTGGCGCGCCCGGTCAAGCTTTCTTAACGAACGATGGAGTCGGCGACGAGGGTGGCGACGCCCTGGGACATCTTGTCGGCGTCGGCGACGATGCGCGTCTGGAATTGCCGCAGCACTTGATCGCGCGTGAACTGAACCATCGCTGCGCCGACGTCCAAATCGCGGATCGCGCTCTCGGATGCTTGCGTGTTGATGCTCGTGGTGTTGTTGTTTTGCGCCGCGTCTTGCAGTGAGACCATCTGCGCACCGACGACGGCGCGGGTGGAGCCGAGCGTTCGGATCGCGTAATCGAGACGATACTCGGCGCCCTGGTTCTCCAGGTCGTCGCCGAGGATGATCTGGTTGACGCCGAGGTTGACCGAGCTGACCCCGGGGAGGTCGACGGACACGACCGATCCTTCGGCGTCGCCCGTGTTGACCAAGATCGCGGATCCCGGTGCTTTCGACTGCGCGGGAAGCGTCACGATCAACGCCGTTTTTCCGACATCCGCCGGCGTCAGCGTTCCGACGTTGAACGAGAGCACGTAGCTTCCGAACTGATCGTACTGATAGAACGTCGGCGAGCCCGGCGTGGGCGCGAAGAACCCCGGCTGGAAGTTCGTGCCGTTGCCGATCTGCACCGGCGACGTTTGTTCCGGACCGAACGTCGCTTGTTGGCTCCCGATCGTCACGGTGAGGTTCAGCGCGTTGGCCACCGGATCGTACGAGTCGACGGACACGCTTTGCACGAGCTGCGGCGAGTTGGGCGCCACGGCGGGCATGTTCGGATCGACCGACTGATCGATGATGTTTCCGCCGCCCGACGCGGACGGATTCGTCACGAGGAGCACGCGCGTCGGCAGCGCGCCCACGCTCGAGCCGCTGCCGTCGAGAAGCATCCGCCCGTTGAACGACGTGTTCTGCGCGATGCGATCGATCTCCAAGCGCAGCTGGTCGAGCTCGGCTTGGATGTTGCCGGTGTCGGCCTTGCTCTGCAGGTCGCTGCGCGCTTGCACCACCAGCGTGCGCATCCGCTGCAGGATGTCGCCGATCGTCGTCATCGCGCCGTCCGCGACGGTCAGCGCGTTGTTCGCGGTCTGAATTTGGCGCGAGCCTTCGTCGAGGCCGGAGACCTTCGAGGCAAGCGACTCCGCGATCGCGAGTCCGCTCGGATCGTCGGAGGCCGAATTCACGCGCAAACCAGACGACAGCCGTTTCGTCAACGACTGAAGTTCGTTCTGCGTCTTCAGCGACGCGTTGAGCGCGCCGCCGGCTAGACTGAGAACGTCCATGGTGGTGTGGTCGACTTCCCTCCTTGGAAGTTACCGTGGGGCGGGGTCCCGGTGTACCCCTAACTCTCCTATCGGATGAACGGGAGGTCGGACTTTAATTCGCCCGCGCCGGCCGGTTATAGGTTCGCCGCGTCTCGGCCGATGACACCGGTGTGCGTACCGGTCTCCAGCGGTCGATGGCGGCGGCAGCCACCGTATGTTTTGCGCTGTCGGCCTTCTGCTTCACGTCCGAGACCGCGGTCCGTGCGGCCCCGCTCCTCGCGGTGCACCTGAAGCTGCCGTTTCTCGCGCCGCGCCGAAAGCCGTCGCCCTCGCCCTCGCCGGGACCGGCCAGCGCGAGGAAGGCGTCCGCGACGCTGGTGCCGCCGCGCCGGCACCGCGGCATGTTCGGGAACGGCCCGGTCGTCCTGAAGGGCACGGGCACGTACCAGCTCGCGGTCGCGCGCTCGGCCCGCAACGGCTTGGCAACGGGAAGCGACAATTACGCCACCGCGCTCTCCGTGGTCGCCGAGCGCCGGACCGAGATGAGCGCGCTCTCCATCTCGAACGCGTTCGGATACGGCGGGAGCACGTTTTCCGCCGGGGGGCTCATCGTGGGCTACCGGACGCCCGGGTACGGGCTGACGTACGGCCAGGTCACCGGGCCCGCCGACAGCCAGCTGCAGATCGGCGGCATCGCGCGCGGCGTCGCGCTGGCGCTTCCGGTTCGCAACGGCGACATCTCGTACATCGCCGGCACCGCAGCCCAGCAGACCGCGTCCTTCAACGAGACGTTCCGCGTGTTCGGCCTGCGCCGCGATTGGAACGCGCTCGGCGGGTTCCTCGGGCTGGGCGCGTACTACGGCGCCGGCGAGCAGGGGATCGGGCGCGAGAGCATCGGCGACATCGGATTTCGGCGCTACGGCCCCAAGCTTTCCACCGACGCCGAGGTCGCCGTGTCGTCGACGAACGGGATCCCCGGCTCGCCGGACGGCGCGCGCGTCGCGACGGCGTTCCAGGCCGATCTCCAAGGGAAGAACACGTTCACGACGGTCGCGCTGAAGTACGATCCGGCCGGTTTCCAGTCGCTGACCGGGTCGGTCGACGGCGGCCTGTCGGCCGACGTCGCGGTCCGCCGGCACTCCGAGCGCTTCGGCGAGTTCAACCTGGAGCTCGCCCACTCCGACGACCGGCTCGATGCTTCCGTGCAGCACGACAACCGCCTGACGATCTCCGGCGGGAAGAGCTGGGCCCACGTAGGGATGCAATACGTCGCCGGCCTCGACGGCATGCACGTCGATGGGTCGACCTCGCTCCAGCGCTCCGGCGCGCTCACGCTAACCGAGTCCCTGCGCTCGCTCTCGCTGTTCGAGACCTTCCAAGCATCGTCCACCGCGCAATCGACGGGATCGGCGGCGCAGCGCCAGCTCGCGCTGGGCGCGAGCCGGCCGTTCTTCGGCGGTTCGCTCGCATACCAGTTCTCGCGCAGCGACTCCAGCGACGGCTCGGGCAGCGTCGGAACCGCCGCCGCGCAGGCGCTCTCGTTCCGCCGGTCCCTCGGCAGAAAGCTCGACGCCCAGATCACCGAGGCGTTCCAGACGTCGTCGAACAACGGCGTCGTGACGCGTTCGAACGAGACGACGCTCTCGTTCGTGCGCCGGCTGTCGAACGTCGTGGCAGTTCAGGTGTCCGCCGACCGCTTCCACCAATCCGGGCTCGGCGGAGGGAGCGGCACCAGCTTTTCGGCCTCGCTCGTCGGACCGTTCGGCTTCGGCGAGCCGCAAGGCGGTTTGGGCCACGCGAACCCGAATTTGCCGGCCGTCATCCGCGGGATCGTCACGTTCTCGAACTCGTCGAGCCCGTTTGCCTACAACGCGCCGACGGTGCGCGGCTTCAACAACGCGCTGGTGATTCTCGACGGGCGGGTCACGCAACGGACGGACTCGAGCGGACAATTCGAGTTTCGTTTCGTCCCACAGGGCACGCATACGATTCGCATCGATGCCGCGACGATCACGCCCGGGCTCATCGTCGACCGCGAGTCCCAGACGCTCAGGGTGCTCGGCGGGCAGACGTCCACGATCCAGTTCAACGTCGGCAACTTCGCCGGTGTCAGCGGCATCGTCGCGACGCAGGACGCGAGTGGCGCGAAGCGCCCGCTGCCCGACGTGGGCATCGCGGTCGACGGAATTCAAGCGGTAACGACAGGCCCCGACGGACACTATCAGATCGGCCGGCTCAGCCCCGGCGCGCACGCGATCGAGATCGTCGAGGCGACGGTGCCCTCCACGGTGCAGTTCATCGCCGACCGCAAGAAGACGGTGACGGTGAGCGCCGGCACGTCGACGCCGTTGAATTTCCTCGCAATGCCGCTCGGCTCGATCGCGGGAACCGTCGTCACGCCGAGCGACGGCGGCTTCGGGACGCTCGTCGGGCTCAAGAACGTCTACGTGATCGCCGAGCCCGGCGAACACGCCGTGATCACGGACGACGACGGCTCGTTCCTGATCGACAACGTCCCGCCCGGCGCCTACACGGTCTCCGTCGATCCCGACACGATCCCCGACGGGCTCAGCGTGCTGTCGGGCCCGGACGGCCCGCTCACGGTCGCCGGCGCGACGCCGATCTCCGGCGTCATCTTCAAGCTCGGAGCCGCCGCGAAGAGCGTGGTCTACACGTTCAACGGCGGCAAGCGCGTGCCGATCCAGATCGAGGTCACCCCCGCGATCGCGCCGCCCGGGAGCCTGCTGCGCGTCCACGCGCACACGTCCGCCAAAGACGTCGCCGCGCTGGCGGTCGAAAGCGACATCTTCGGCAGCTTCCCGCTCCGGCTCGACGCCCGGACCGGCGAGTGGACCGGCACCACGGTGGTCCCGCCGCTTGCCAAAGGCGCCTACTCGCTGACCGTCGCCGCGCACCGACCGGACGTGACCGACGTGTCGGCGCTGGTTCCGGTCGATCCGCGCGTGGCGCTGTTCGCCGTTCGGCTCAAGCCCGTGCAGCCCGGGCCGGGGCAAACCGCCCGGGTGACCGTGAAGTCGCTCGCGCCGGCCGAGGAAGGCGACACGCTGCTGTTCGAGGACGGCTACAAAGTCGCGCTCCCCAAACCGACCGGCAACGTGTTCGTGTTCGACGTCCGGATTTGGAGCCGAGGGCTGCCGTACTCAGCGACTCTGCTGACGAAGCGAGGGCCCACCTACCCGATAAGTCTGCGTTAAGTCCAACCGGACGGTATGCGGCCGGTTAAGGTGCGCGCCCCCGGCGGACGATGTACCAACGGAGGGGCGGAGTCCGCCTTCTCCACAGCGTCCCACACTCGAAAGGATTCGAACGTGAAAAGAGCAGTTGCTGCTCTGGTCATGCTGGGGATCGCGACCGTCATGGCGGCGCCCAGTTCGGCTGCTACGACGGTCTACGGATCAGCTCAGCTCAAGTACACCGTCAACGCGACGGCGTCGATCTCGATCGCCGTCAACTACGATGCAAACGGTGCCATTCAGCCCGCGGCGGCTTCCAGCATCCTTGCATCGACTGCCGGCAATTGCGCCGCCGGTGTCGCGGAAGCGTCGAACGCGACGCTCACCTTCGGCGGCGTCACGCCGCCCGCGGCCGGCTTCACCAGCTGCTTTTACAAGAACGCGCTCTCGATCGGCGTCAACTCGAACGATGCGGCCGGCGTGAACGTCGTGGAATATCTCGACGTGATCCAGCCCGGTACGACGGTTTGCGCGTACCGGCTCGACAACGTTCCGAAGAACAAGCCGACGCAATCCGCTGCAACGGCCATCGCCGGTGGAAACACCTGCGTAGCGCCGACGGGCGGCGCCGCGGGCACTGCATTGGCGGCACTCGGCGCGGCCACCGTCAACACCGGTTTCGGCGCGCAAGGCAACCCCGGCGCACCGGCCACCGTCGTGACCGCCGGCCTCCCGACCGCGACGACGTATCCCGGCGCCGGCGGCTATTCCGTGTATTCCACCGGTGCGGCTCCGCCGGCCGGCTGGAACTTCATCGGTGAAGACGTCAGCCTCAGCGTGAGCCCGGCTGCGCCGTCAGGCGCTCAGACGAGCATCATCACCATCGCGCTGATCCCCAGCTAGGACGTTTCGTTCGACCGAGGCTCAATCCACCGAACGGAATCGCCGAGAATACATATGATGCGTCTGTCACGCTTTCTCACGATTCTCGCGGGCTGCGCGACCTTCGGGCTCGCGCTGACCCTTCCGTCCTCGGCGGATATCTCGGTCGACGTCTCGCCTGCGAAATACGAGCTGTCGACACAGCCCGGTAAGCAGGAGACGTTCCCGATCACGGTTCGAAACACGAGCGGCGCCGCGGTCCACATCGTGGCGTCGCTCTCGGACTACTCCGTCGGACCGAGCGGAAACTACGCGTTGGCGGCGCCGGGCAAGTCGCCGTTCTCGCTGTCGAACGAGATCAGCATCAACCCCAGAGAATTCGATCTCGAACCCGGCTCGTTCGCGCAAGTCCGGTTCTCGGTCGACGTTCCTGCGGCTGCGCGAGGCGAGTACAGCAGCCTCGTCTTCTTCACGACCAGGCCGACGCGCAAAGGCGGCGGGCTCTCGATCGTGGAGCGCATCGCGTCGAAGATCTACGTCATCATCCCCGAGTCGACGCGAATCAGCGGTGAAGTGGACGACGTCAAGGCGCAAGCGCTCGACGACGGCCAGCACTATCTCGTCAATTTTCACAATACTGGAAACGCGCACGTGTATTTGAGCGGGCGCGTCGAGATCAAGCAAGGAGCTGCGGTGGTCGACCGGATCAGCTTTCCACAGGGCATGCTCGTTGAGCGCGCCGGAAAGCGGCTGATCGACGCCGTCGGCAAAAAGCTCGCGCCGGGTTCGTATTCCGTCGTCGCAATGGTCGACTACGGCGGTCCGAACCTCGTCGCCGGCCAAGCGAACATCACGGTGCGTTAGGCATCGCACACGGAACGGATTCCGGAGACCTCATGTACCACGTGTCGCGTACGTTGGCGGTTATCGCCATCGTCGTCGCCAGTGTGCTCGGTATCGGGGCGCTGGTCGCCCTTGCGCAGTCGGCGCCGTCGGCGCAGCGTACCATCGGTGGTGCGCGCACCGCGACGACGTCGGCCGTAACGCCGCCGCCGCTGCCCCTCGGCGACCTGACGCGCACGCAGAGCGGCAAACGGTCCACCGACACGACGGGCGGACCGCACGACCTGGTCGGCCCCCTCGCGCGGCTGATGTCGTCGACTCGCGGCCAGAGCCGGCTGATCCCGTATACCGGCCCGCGCCCGCCGATCCCGAAGCTGTCCACCCTGCTGCACCACCACCGCAGTCCGCGCTCCGCGAGCGGTGCATCGATCGTGCTGACCGGACCGCTCGGCGTGGCGTATCTCGAGGATTCGACGATCGCCTACGGCTCGCTCATCGGCTGGGTGTGCGAGAACCTCAAGGCGACAACCGCGTATCAGTACATCGTGTTCTCGCCCGACGGCTACGCCGCGCAGGTTCTGCCGTTCAAGCAGTCGACGAACTCGAACGTCGCGACGTTTACCACCGACGCTCAGGGCCGCTGCCTGGACAGCACGAACTTCGCGTACTACGCCTTCATCCCGTTGTCCACGCCGATGACCAACGGTCCGGGCGGCGGCAACAACCCGGACCCGATCACCGCGGTCGGTGCGACGCGCGGCGGCGTGGCCGGTTCGGATCCGCCGTACTCGGGCGTCTGGGCGATCGCCGTGAAGAACAACGCCACGGCGCAGTTCGAAGCCGTCGCGTACACCGTGGTGCTCGGGACGCTGAACTTCAACACGTACAGCGACGCGGGGTTCACCACGCGCGCGGCCGATTACACGTCGGGCGCGAACGTCTACGTCTCGGCGTCGGGCCTCAACCCGGCGCACTTCTATGCCTTCGGTTTCGTCAATACGTCCGGTAACAACTTGCCGTGCGTGTACACCATCCCGTCGGGTGCCCAGAACAACGCGAATGCTACGTGCTTCCTGCAAGGTTCGTCCGGCGTGCTGCCGACGAACGGCACGCTGACGGGCGTCTTTCCCTCGCCCGCGGCCGGAGCGAACAGCGTCGGAACGTATTCGGTGCAGCTCTTCGACGTGACGACGAACGACCTGATCTCGACGCAGCAGATCTCGCTCAATCCGGCGACGGTCACCTGGAACACGCTCGTTCCCTATAACGGCGCGACGCTGGGCGCGAACCTCGCCGACACCTTCGCGGTCGACGGCATCCTCAACGCCAACACCGGCGCGCCGGCCGTCGTCGAAGAGTCGGTCCAAGGCCTCACGTACGCGGCGTCCGGGCTGATCACCGGCCACAACTACCGCATCACGGTGAGCAATCCCAACGGCGTCGTGATGAACAGCACGACGACCGATCCGGCGCAGCAGTCGTTCGCGCAGCTGCCGACGTATACCGCCGCCGGCAACGCGCTGCCGGCTACGAAGGTCGACTTTCCCGTCAACACGACGACGGTCACGTCGCTCGGCCAAGCGCAGATTCAGTTTGCGCCGAACGTCTACACCGCGCAGCTCTACGACACGACCGCCGCCGCCGTCGTCGCCTCCAAATCGTTCCGCATGCTCTCCTACGCCGCGGCGCTGCGGTGGACGACACCGGCCGGGCTCTACGTGAACGCCAACGTCGCCGCGACTCCGGTCACCACGACGCTGCAGAACACGGCCGGCATCCTGTACGGCGCGTGGAACGCCGACGGCATCGCGAAGATCACGATCACGAGCGATGCAACGAACTTCGTCACGCTCGGCCTGCAAGGCGGGATCACGACGGCGACCGACTCCAGCGGCAACGTCTGGACCCTGACGAACCCCAACGCGCGCACGATCATCGCGACGCCGAACGTCGCGGGGACGAACATTTCGCCCAACGGCACGATCCCGATCCCGATGACCGTCGCGGATCCGGGCGTCAAATGCGGATCGGGCTGCAAGCTGCGCACGTCGATCCAGCCGTTGCACGGCATCCTGCCCAGCATCACCAACGCGGCGATGGCGAATACCGCCAGCAACGGTCTGCTGGTGTTCGCGGCGGGCTCCGGCGGCTCGGTGCCCACGTACTCGCTCGCCGTCGGGGCGTACTCCGGCGGTCAGGTCCCCACGCCGCGCTATCCGCAGATGATGTACCGCACGGGTACCAACGGCGCGTCCGGCGGCACGTATACGCTGACGTTCACGATCAACAACACCGGTGCGGCGCAGTCGATGGAGAGCGCGGAGTTCGCGCTGCCGCCGGGCTTCGACGTGCAGCTCACGCCGCCGACGCTCACGAAGATCGTCGTGAACGGCGTCGATCAGACCGCGAACTGGAAGATTCAAACCCCGAACCCGTTCGGCGGGATCGGCACCGGATGCGACCCGGCCGTCAACGACTTCGGCATCACGACGGCGAGGGCGGCAGCGGAGCTGACCACCGGCAAAACGGCCGTGGTGACGATCGCCATCCCCATCCTGCCGACGGCGTTCCCGTTCGAAGAGATGGCGGCCACGGCGAACTACTGCGACTCCGCCGGCGTCGGCGGCACGCCGTACCAGCTCGGCCAGACCAACGTGCTGACCAACGCGGTCGCCGGAACGCAGAACATCGACTCGACCGAGCTCGCCGTGTTCTCGCTCGACACGTCGCTGATGTCGGCCACCTTGAACGGTCCGACGATCGCCGCGCTGCCGGGCGTGACGACGACGTTCACGTTCCTCAACACGTCGACGGGACTCGATCCGAACCCCGACTACGTGAACGAGCTGTTTATCGCCGTTCCGGCCGGCGCGATCCCGAACTCGCTCACCATCACGTCGCCGAATCAAGTCGGCGTGACGTGGTTTGCGAACCCGACCGGGACCGCGGGACAATGGCGGATCGAGCTGTGCAGTCCGGGTCCCGCGCCTTGCGCCGGCAACACCGACGCCAACGCGCTGCCGCCCGGTGCCGAGCTCGACGTCAAGTTCAACTATGTCGCGGCGCCGTCGATCGGCACGTATCCGATCGCGTGGTCCGTCCGCGGTGCGAACGGCAACGGCGTCGTCGCGGCCACCGCCGCGCAGCAGCCGAAGCTGATCGTCGCCAACACGACCGCGAAGACCGGCTTCACGTTCGCCGGCGGATATACGCTGACGCCGGTGTACCCGCCGGCTGCGCCCGGGCCGATCCAAAAAGTGCCCGTCAACGCGCAGCCGAGCATCGGGGCGTGGTCGAACTTTGCCAACGGCAACGCGTTCGTGTACGAGCTCAACAACAACGGCTCGACGCCGATCACCGACATCTCGATCGGGATTCCGTCGTCGAACACCTCGGGGCAGATCACCGACGCGCAAGACTGGCAGCTGATCCCGTCGTCGGTCAACGTCTACGGCACGGGCGCGCAGGGCGCGCAGTGCTTGGCCAACGGCTACAAGTCGCTCACGCAGCCCGTGCGCGGCTCGCCGGGCACGTACGGCCTGCTGATGCTCTCCGGCTGCAACATTCCGGTCGGCGGCACCATCGACGTGTACTTCAACGCGCTCTCGCCGTACGACAACGGATCGAACTTCACGTTCGCGGCGAACGTTGCGAACGGCGGCGTGCCGGCCGACCCGCGACCGCCCGCGTCGCCGAACACGACGCTGTTCTGGGGCCTCGCGAACACCATTCACGTGCAACCGTCCGTGGCACTCTCGATTCAGGTTCCGGTGGCCGGCAACGTCTACAATCCCGGCCTGTTCGGCGGCTCGGCGCCCGCGGTGACGTGCGTGGGCTGCGTGTACACCAACACGTGGGTTCCGATCATCAACCTCGGCGCGTTCACCGGGACGGTCACCGCCAAGGACGTGCTCGCGGCATCGGTCTACAGCGACAACGCGAACGGGTGGAGCCTCTCCGTGGCGGCCGACGTCAACCCCTCGCCCGCCGGCGGCCAAGTCAACACGTGCCTGGACAAAGCGACGTCGTCCGTTCAGGCGGGCTACACCGTCGTGGCGGCCGTCGACTGCGCGAGCACGTATCAAATCGTGCCGACGGTCGGAACGCTGGCGCTCTCCTCGTACTCGGGCGCCGTGCGGCACCAGCCCGTCGACAACATCATGTCGTACAAAGTGACGATCGGCCCGGCCGTCAACGGCGCGTCTCAGACGCAGACCGTCACGCTCACCTACACGCTGATACCGAACTGATGCGTGAGTACATGATGCGCGCAACGGCCGCCCTGCTCTTCGCCGCAATCCTCGTTCCGGTCCCGGCCGGCGCCGGCACGACGGCGTACGGTTCGGCAAACGTCAACTACAAGATCCTCCCGTCCGTCCACGCGCAAGTCGTTCCGAATTACGCGGCGGGCTTCGGGCCGCAAGGCGGCTTCGGCAGCGGGTCGACGCCCGCGGCGGGCGCCGGCGCCGTCCTCAACGGCGGCACGGTCGATTTCGGCAACGTCGTCGTCGGCTACCAATACATCTACAAATACGCCGCGCAGGTGAGCGTTCAGACGAACGACTCCGCCGGGTTCGTCGTGTACGCCGAAGGCGCGACCGATCTCAACGGCAGCGCTCCCGTGCCGTCACCGGCGACGTTTCCGATCTTTCACACCCTGTACTGGCTGGCGTCCAACGCGAGCAACACCGCGTTCACGCCGGCGAAGAGCTTCGTGCGGACGGCGGGAAATCCGATCGGCGGCGGCGCGCTCGGCATCGACTACTCGGGCGTCGGCGGGAAGCCGGCGCCGGGCTCTTCGGTGTGGTCGTATGCGGTATCCGGCAACGTGAGCCAAGGCTTCGATTATCAGTTGCGGCTGCCGGGGTCCATTCCGACCAGTCAGTTCAACGTCTACATCGTCTACACGGTGATCGGAAATTGAGAAACGCCAACATCGCCGCGCTGGGCGCGCTTGCGGTCCTCGCCGTGCTCGCCGGCTTGTCGCAAGCCGACGCCTTGCAGAGCGTGCGCGCGACAAAAGACGAAGTCATCACCGTGGTGGTGACGCCGAGCCCGGCGCCGATCGGCTTTCTTCCTCGAGCCGTGCCGCCCGCGCCGCGCGCGCCCGCGGCTTCGGCGATCGCGCGCCTTCTCGACGACCCATTTGCCGGACCGCGTCAGATCGCGTCGTCGGGCAGCGCGTGGGACGTCGCGCCCGGCGGCGGAACGCTGGTCGCGCAATCATCGGTGCAGCCGGGTCCCGTCCCCGTCCAGTTCGTCGCGAAACCAGACCCGAACTCGCTGTATCTCAAGCTGATCGATCACACGCCCGAGCTCGACGTGCCGTACGGTACGACCGTCTTCCCGTGCGCGTTCGAGGTGTACACGTTCTACGACAAGGCGACGTACGCGCTCAACGATTATGGTTCCGGCACCGCCAAGAGCGGGACGGGCCCGTATCCGATCCTGAATTTTCCCGCGACCAGCTACCTCTCGTGGGCGGCGCCCGACTTCTCGTCCACGTTCGCAGCGTACTGGAACTCCGGCGCGCCGGGCGAGAAGGTCTGGTCGGGAGCGAAGCTGCAGGCCCAGCAGCACTGCATCGATCTGACGATCGTCGTTCCCAACGCGCAGCCCGCCGGTACCTACACCGCGGTGATCCAGTACAACTTGCTCGTCAACTAGCCCGCGTTCACTCGTCGCGCCGCGCGGCGCCCAGGATCATCGCGGCGAGGACGAGGAGGACGACGGCGCCGTAGACCACCGTCGAGCGCGTGTGCAGCGCGTGATACGCGTCGCTGTGCACGTCGGTCGTCGCCTGCATCTGCGGCACGATCGCGCGCTGCTCGAACGTCGCGAGGCCAAGCGCGAGCGCGACGAGCGCGATGCGCGCGAAATCCCACGTGCGGTCGCCCGCGGCGGCCGCGCGCACCAGGCCGGCGACGATCGCGATCGCGCCCAGCACGTAGCCCCACACCGTGAGATTGCCGATCGTCTGCGCGGTGAGCGCGGCGAAGCGCCCGGCGTCCAGCGGCGCGACGATGCGAAACGCGAGCGGCGCCGAGACGAACGCGAACCCCGCGAGCGCGCCCAGCCAGACGCCGAGCGCCGGCAGCTCGATCGCCGCGAGGACGCGGTCACGCTGTCCGGAAGGGTTGGTTCTCATCGTCGCGCCTTTCCAGGAGGACCACGTTGGACCCGCTCGCGTTCATCATTGCGCTCGCGCGCGAGGCCGGCGCGCTCCTGTGCGAGCGCCTAGACGGGCCGCGCGAGGTCGCCGAGAAGCACCCGCACGACCTCGTGACCGACGCGGACCGTGCGAGCGAGGCGCTCATCGTGGAACGCATTCGCGCCGCGTTTCCGAACGCGGCGATCCTCGGGGAGGAGAGCGGCGCCCATGGCGGACGCGGCGACGAGCGCTTCATCGTCGACCCGCTCGACGGCACGACCAACTACGCGCACCGCTATCCGCTGTTCTGCGTCTCGATCGCGTACGAACGCGCCGGCGCCGTCGAGGCCGGGGTGGTGTTCGCGCCGGTGCTCGGCGAGCTGTTCGCAGCGCGGCGCGGCGGCGGGACGAGCTGCAACGGCGTACCGGTGCGGGTTTCACCGGTCGCCGCCGTGTCCGATGCGATGGTGTGCACCGGATTCAATCCGGCCGGCTACGTGCGCAACGGCGCGTACTTCGCGCACCTCTCCGACCGCGCGCAGGCGGTGCGGCGCGACGGCAGCGCAGCCCTCGATCTCGCCTTCGTCGCGGCCGGGCGCTTCGACGCGTTCTGGGAGTGGGACCTCAAGGCGTGGGACGTTGCGGCCGGCGCGCTCCTGATCGAAGAAGCCGGCGGCCGCGCCGGCGCGATCGGCGGCGGACCGCTCGACATTGCGAAGGGCTCGATCGTGGCGTCGAACGGCGTGCTGCACGCGGAGATGGAGCGGCTGCTGGGCGAGGTCTGACGGCAGGTGATCGCGGCGGGCATCCGTCATCGAGGACGCATGGAATCGAACGAGGAGATGGTCCTCGTCTCACGCGCGGCGCTCGAGCAGCTGCAGCGCCAGATCGACGGGTTGCCCGACGTGTTCGCGAAGTCGACGCAGGAGATCGGCCGCGCGCTCTCCGTGCGGCTGGCGGGCGCGCTCGACGATCTCGCGGCGCAGCTCACCGAGACGACCGACGATGCGCTGCGCGCGATCCGGGACGCGATCCCGGTGGTGATCGCGGAACATGCGCCTGACGTCGAGCCGGCGGTGCTCGATCGGATCACCGAATCGGTGTACGCGCGGGCGGCGGAGCAGTTTGCTACGTTGCGCGCGGCGCAGCGCATTCTCGGCGAACGGATGCAGCAGGCCGAGTAGGTCTACCGCACGATCTCGTCCATCACTGCGAGGAAGCGTTCGATTTCTTCGTCCGTCGTGTAGAAGTGTGCGCTCACACGCAGTCCGCAGCCGGGGCGGTAGTCGACGAAGATACGCCGCTCGATCAGCGCGTGCAGCACGCGCTCGCCGTCGGGGACGTCGATGCCGACCCAGCCGGTGCGGTGCGCGGCGTCGTGCGGCGTGTTGACGCGCCAGCCGCGTTCGAGCGCTGCCTCGGTCAGCCGCGTCGTGAGCCGCACGTTGTGCTCGCGGATCGCGGTGACCCCGATCTCGCGGATCACGTCGTGTCCGGCTCGCGCGACGACGTAGCCGGGGATCGTCGGCGTGCCGGTGGCCCAGCGCAGCTGATCGGTGGCGTACGCGATCGGCGGCGGTTCGAACGCGAACGGATCGCGGTGCCCGAACCAGCCGGTGACCATCGGTGCGAAGCGCTGCGCGAGCGACGGCTTGACGTACATCCAGCCGCAGCCCGGCCCGCCGCACAGCCACTTGTGCGAGCCGCCGACGACGATGTCGAGGTCGAGCGCGACGACGTCGTACGGATACGTCCCCGTCGTCTGGTATGCGTCGAGCACGACGAGCGCGCCCATCTCGTGCGCGCGGGCGACGATCGCCGGCACGTCGATCACGACGCCGCTCTGGTAATACGCGTGCGACAGCACGACGATTGCCGTGCGCTCGCTGATCGCCGAACAGATACGGTCGGTGGGGATCGTCTTGCCGTCGTCGGTCGGCACGCGCACCGTCTTCGCGCCGGCGCGTTCCCACGCGGTCCAGACGTACGCGAGCGACGGGAACTGCAGCGCTTCGTACACGACCTCGTTGCGGCCGGCGCCGTGAAAGTCGAGCGACGACGCGAGCGCGGACTGCAGCAGGCTGACGTTTGGCGCGAGCGCGACCGAGCCGGCCGGCGCGCCGACGATCTCGCCGATGCCGTCCCCGATCGCGCGGGCTTCGTCGAGCCAGCCGGGCCACGCGCCTTCCGGGCCGCCGTCGGCCCACTGCGCGTGGTAGCGCACGAGCGCGTCGCGCGCGGCGAGCGGCGGGGCGCCCATCGAGTGCGATACGAGCCACGTGTTGACGTCGATGCCCGCGAAGCGGTCGCGCGCGCGGGCCGTTGTCGCGGCGATCACGAGTAGGCCCCGCCCAGGACCGTACGCACTTCCCAGAGTTCGGGGAAGAAGCGGCGCTGCAGCGTCGTCTGCAAGTATGCGACCCCGAGTGAGCCGCCCGTGCCCGGCTTCATGCCGATCATGCGCTCGACCATGCACACGTGGCGGCCGCGCCACAGCACCACCCCCTCGTCGAAGTCCATCAGATCTTCGAGCAGCAGAAAGAGCGCGTAGTGCTGCTCCTCGTGCTCGTAGATGGTGCGGAACGTCGCGATGAGCGCGGCGTGCGACGACACGTCGAAGCCGTGGCGCGCGAGGTAGGCCTTGAGCGCGTCGTAGAGCGTTGGCTCGTGCATGCGCTTCTCGAGCCGCGCGCGTTCCTGCGGGGTGAGCGCGAGATGGCGCAGGTACTTCTCGTCGCCCGGCAGCCCGCAGCGGAACTCGATCTCGCGGAACTGCGCCGATTGAAAGCCGCTCGCCGGGTTGAGCCCGGAGCGAAAGGCGTTAAAATCCTGCGGCGTCATCGTCTCGAGCACGTCGACCTGCTGCACCAGGATGCGCTGGATCGCGTGGATGCGGCGGAACGCTTTGGCGACCTTGAGCAGATCGTCGGCGTCGAGGAACCCCACCGCCGCGTCGAGCTCGTGCAGCGTCTGCTTGAACCACAGCTCGTACACCTGATGGATCAGGATGAACAGCAGCTCGTCGTGGTGCGGCGGGTCGCTGATGCGCTGCTGCAGGTCGAGCAGCTCAGGGACCTTGAGATACGAACCGTAGGAGAGCGACGCGGTAGTCACCCGGCACCTTTCCGCATCGGCTCGCGCGGCTACTACCGAACGTGCCAGGCCCAGGCGTTCCAGAGGTGCGTGCCCGTCACCGACGGGACCACTCCTTCGAGCCCGTCGCGGTACGCGACGGCTTCGCGGTTGAAGCCGAGGAAGACCAAATCGGTCTGAGCGACCAGCCGGCGCGTCACCGCGCGGTCACCGGCGGCTTCGCGGGCGGGATCGGCGCTCGCGCCGAGCTCCGCGCGCGCGCCGGCTTCGATCGCGGGATCGCAGATGCCGCCGAAATTGTCGCCGTTCGGCGGCCGCGTGTCGCAGCGGAACAGGTACGAGTGGTCGGCGACGACGTTGGGCTGCCAGCCGGAGTACGCGAGGTCGAACCGGCCGGTCTGGAAGATGCCGTTGTCGGCCTTCGCGGCCCAGATCTGGTTGTAGCCGTACGACTTGAGGTCGACGCGCACGCCGAGCTTCGCGAGGTCTTGCTGCGCGAAGAGCCCGAAGCGGCCGGTGGTCTTCGACTCCGTCGTCGCGACGAAGTCGAGCCTGAGCGCGCGCCCGTTCTTGTGCCGCGTGCCGTCAGGCTGCATCCGCCAGCCCGCCGCGTCGAGCAGCGCCGCCGCGGCCGCGGCGTCGTACTGTGGCTGCACGATCGCCGCGTCGTACGCGAATTGGCCTGGCAGCCGATCGGTCTCAGCATCGAGCCACAGATCGCCGTCGAGGTCGCGCATGATCCGCTTGCGGTCGATCCCCATCGCGAGCGCACGGCGCACGCGTGCGTCGTCGAGCGGCGGGTGCGCGAGGTTGAGCAGGACGAAGTCGAATTCATAGTGCGGCTGTAGCACGACGTGCGCGTCCGGCCGGCTGCGCAGCGCATCCAGGAACGTGCGGCCGAGCTGCACGCGGCCGATGACGAAGTCGACGGCACCGGTCTTCCATAGCGTCGCCTGCGTGTTCGGATCCGGGACGATCGCGATCTCGATGCGCGCGATCGCGGGCGCGCCGCGAAAGTAATGCGGATCGGCGGCGAGCACGATGCGCGAGCCGCGTTCCCACGCGACGAGCTTGTACGGCCCCACGCCGACGGGTGCGGCATTGTACGCATCGCGGTTGATGTCGTGCTTGCCCGCCAGCAGGTGCGCGGGCAGGAGGGCGTACGGATCGTTCGCGCCGAGCGTGAAGCACGATGCGACGAACGGCGAGAACGCGTGCGTCAGCCGCACGCGCACGGTGAACGGATCGAGCGCGTGCACGGCGGCGACGCGATCGAAACCGGTGCGGTCGGGCACGGCGTTGTGCGGATTCATCGCCGCGGCGAACGAGAACACGACGTCCTTCGCGTCGAACGGCGCGCCGTCGTGCCAGCGTACGCCCCGCCGCAGATGATACGTCACAGTGCGCCCGTCCGCGGAGATCCCGCCGTTCGCGCGCGACGGCACGACGGTGGCGAGGTCGGGGATCAGACGTCCGGCGCCGTCGGTGCGCAGGAGGTAGCCGTGGATCAGCGGCGCGAGATACGAGACCTGCGCGTTGTCGAAGACGAGCGGGTTCAAGCCGGGCGGGTCCGTGCCGATCATCATGCGCACGGTATCGCGCGGCGCATTGCGCGCGGTGCCGCCGCCGTTCGCGCACGCGACGAGACCGAGCGCGAGCGCGAGCGCGAGCGCGCGAACGGGGAGCCGTGAAACCGCCATCACGCGACCTTCGGTCCGGCCGGCGAGCGTCTTCCTGCTCGCGCGCCGTGGGAGAGAGCGTGCTCCGCCGGGCAAGAGGACCAGGTGCACGACCACGACCACGACCACCAACACGACCACGCCGAGCACGAGCATCAGCACGGGCACGAACACGAACACGAACACGAGCACGAGCACGAGCACCATCATCACCACGACGACGAGCGCCAGGGCTACACCGGGAAGATCGCCGGGCTGATCTACGACCGCACCGGCGCGTTCGACGGGTTCTTGCTCGACACCGAAGACGGCGAGCGCGCGTTCGACTCGCGCGAGCCGGGGATCGAAGACCTCGCGGGCCGTGCGTGGGCCGAGCGCATCCTCACGACGGTGTACGCCGACGAGCCGGAGCCCTGGCGCCCGGTTCGAATCGTCTTGCGCGCTTAGAGGTCGACGCGCTCGTCGGACCGGCTCGGGTCGACGCGCAGCCACGCGGTGTAGCGGCCGTCGTTCGCGCCGGGCGCAAGCTCGCGGCGCCACCACGCGATGGCGCCCGTGGTGTCGACCTCCCAGAGGTCGCCGCGCGCGATCTTCTGCGTTCCGTACAGCGTCGCCGCGTCGAGCGTGTTGCCGACGCGCACCTCGACGAGAATCGCGCCGGGGAACGAGACGTTGCGGAAACGGATGAGCCCGTCGGCGAGCGCGGGCCGCGGCACAAGGCACGCGGCAGCGGACACGGCGAGCGCGAAAAGGGCCTGCTTGCGCTTCATCGGCGCCTCCTCCCGGCCCGTGAGTCGGTGCTCCTAGACAATACCGATGACCTGAGAAATATCTGAGAGGCAGGCCCTCGGGCGAGCTAGGTCACTTCCGCGGCGGTTTGCGGAAACACGAAGATGATCTCGTCGTGGACGGTGCCCGCGCGGTCGACGAGCGAGCGTGCGAGCACTGCCTCGCGCACGTAGCCGGCGTTTTCGAGAACGCGCGCCGACGCGGCGTTCGCGGCCATCACGTTCGCCCATAAGCGGCGCGGCCGCAACGTCGCGAGCGCGTGCGCGGTCAGCGCGCGCAGCGCGTCGGACGCGATGCCGCGCCCCCAGAACCGCTTGCCGAGCCAGTAGCCGATCATCACGCTTCCGGCGTGCTCGAACGCGCCGGGCGTCAAACCGATGCCGCCCGCGAGCGACCCGTCGACGTCGATCGCCCAGTTGAGCACGTCCGGGTTGGCGAGCTGCGGGCGGATCCAGTCATCGGCGTCCTCGTACGTGTACGGTGACGGAAAGCGATGGTTCATGTAGCGCACGACGTCCGGATCGTTCGCGATATCCGGCAGCGTCGCGACGTCGTCGAGACGCCACGGGCGCAGCGTGCAGAGGGACCCGTGCACGATCATGCGCGCACCTTCGACGTCCGCCCGGCAAGGTCCGACCACGGAGGAGCCCCGCAGCGCGCGAAAAACCGTACGCGCGGCACGGAGAGATGGCGGAGCGGTTGAACGCGTCGGTCTTGAAAACCGAAGGCCCTTCATCGGGGCTCGTGGGTTCGAATCCCACTCTCTCCTCATGTACAGGTTCCATTATTCGAAAATTCTGAGTCCAAGGGCCTCAGAGTCTCGGAATAGTGGAACCAGCTCGTCCTCGCTTGCGACATTAGACAGCGGCTATCCGGGGGGAGGGTATAATGTGCTCCAACATTTGGTACTTCGCGTTGTTCGGAAGCATCATCATAGCGACGGCTGGATTTTCCGCGTAGTGCCCGCTTGGACTTCCTAAAGGCGCAGACCCCCCAAAGCTCACTGCCGAAAAACCTCGTGACGGTTGGTTCGCGCAAACCAGAAGAGGGTTCGCTTCCCTTGGCTAAAGAATCTCCCGATCAGTTACGCGTGCGCTACCGCGTGGCTGAAGTTCGACGCCCCTATTTAGGCGGGAGAAAGGAGCGGCGAAGATGTCTGATCGCCAGCCGAAGCCAAAAACGAATTGGAACAAGCGTTCTTTTGTTCTAGGCTGCTTTTCGTTTTTCGTTACTACAGTGCTCGCCGGCGTTGGGCTCATTTTCGCAAGTCGTTCTTCTCCAAATACATCCATGATCGTCCAAAACATTACGACATGGATCAATTCGCAAGCGCAGCCAGTACATACTACGGTTCCTAGTGAACAATTGAGCACCCAATCGCCCTCGTCAATGGCGATTGCTTCCACGTCGGCCGACGTAACACTCCGTGCGGCTCCAGGAGATGTAGGGATCGAGGTAACTCGAGCGCCATTTGCATATCATTCGGGAAACAACGTTTACATCGTCATTCACATTGCTTCGCCACGCGCTACGTGGAAGATCGCGGCTACGGAGGAATATGGCTGGAGCCTGACAGCGCAGAGCGGCAAGCAATGTGGACCCGGCGGCGCGCTCAACGGCCTCTTGACCTTCTATACGACCGGTTCCGATCAGCACTACATCGAATTGATGCAGAATGTCTCTCCTGATGGAACTCTAACAGCGAACATTAGCGGCTATTGCAATCAACCAATCGTTGCCAGCGACCGCTTCGTTTTGTCCGGACGCTTAGTCCTATTTCCGAGTACAGCCGTACCAGGAAATGACGAGAGTCGACACCCCCGATTCGTTAACTTCAGTGGCGATGATATTCCACTGAAATAGTAAGGAATCTCTATGAATGACGCCGTGGTCTCGTTGTCGGGCGGTCATCTGTTTCCGGCATTCGATCCCAGGTCGTGGACCGCATGAAATCGGGTTCCGTACGCCCGAGACGACCCGTTCGCAACCTCCGTCAGTGACCGAACCGTTGCTTCGCACGCCCTGGACTCAATTGTGGAGGCCATGTCCCACCCCCGACCCCGAATTGAAACCAACTCGGAATTGTAGAACCTGAACCCTCTCCTCATTGCGCGTGTGCCGAAGGAGGCCACCATGACCGTTCTCGAGACGCTGCGGCTGATTCGCAACATCCTGCTCAAATGTTTCGCGATCGGTGTCGTGTTCGCGCTGCTGATGCTGATCGCGACGCTCGCGGCGTGGCCGGTCTGGACGGGCCTCGCGATACGTTGGTTCCATACCGACGAAGCGCAGCTCGGGGTGATCGTGCTGCAATTTTTCACCGCGATCAGGTTTTACTTCTTGTTCATCCTGCTCGCGCCGGCCCTCGCGCTCCACTGGACCATCCGCACCGAGCTCGCGCGCACGGCGCATACGTAGCCGTTACGTCGCGAACACTTCCCGCTGCCGGCCCGCCGGCGACTGGAGGTCTTCGGGGCGAAGCGTCTTCGTCAGGTAGGTGACCAGCGCGACGATCACCAGGAGAAACACGACGCTGGTGACCGTCGTGCCCAGACCCAGCCCACCGTCTTTGCGCGTTTGCGCGAGCAGATCGCCCATGGACGCGCCAAGCGGACGCGTCAAGATGTACGCCATCCAGAACGCGAGCACCGCGTTGACCTTGAAGCCGTAGCGCGCGATCGCGACGACCGCGATCATCGCGGCAAACATCAGCGCGCCCAGCGCGTAACCGGTGCCGGCTTTTTCGGTCAGCAGATCGCCGGCCGAGGTGCCGAGCGCGAACGTGAACAAGATCGCCGCCCAGTAGAACAGTTCGCGTTTGGTGGTCGCGATCCAGTGGACCGCCAGCGTCTTCTCGCTGAGGTACCACAGCACGAAGACGACGGCCAGCGCGCAGCTGAACGCGATGGTGGTGGTCTGCAGGCCCAGCCCGAGCTTGTCGACCAGCGTGTCGGAGACCAGCGTACCGACCACGCTGACCAGCACGACGACGGTCCAGTACACCCCGGGGATGTAGCGCTTGCGCGTCAGCTGCACGGCGAGCGCGACCAAGAACAGGCCGCTGATGGCGTACGATGTGTTGATCAGACCCAAACCGAGCTTCGTGTTCAGAAAATCCGCGAGCGTCTCGCCGACCGTCGTCGAGAGCACCTTGATGATCCAGAAGAAGATCGTGATCTGCGGGACCTTGTTGAGCATGTTCGTCAGCGTCACTGTTGTTGCTTTCGAGATGGCGTGATTGGATGAGTGTCGTCCCCGCAACCATGAACTCCGCGCGCCACGTGGCGTGTGCCCAACAACACCGTGAATGAAGCAACTGTAATCGTGAATTCATGTGCGCGGAACACCGCACGCAAAGATGAATGTCACGTGAACGGTGCAGACGGCAACCGCTCGGAACGCCGTCAGGTCAGCGGCGGCGGTCGGGCGCGTTACGCACGCGCGGAATGCAGGCCGCGGCTCGGGCGCAGCGCCGCGGCGGCGGCGCGCAACGTCGCGCAGCGGCCGGTTCCCACGAGGCGCCCGATGTGCTCGTCGACGCCGGCGGTGGCCGCGCGGAACGCTTCGCGCGCGTGCGCGTCCAGCTCGATCACGTCCATGCGGGCGCGCAGCCACGCCAGCGCGTCGCGCTCCATCTCGCGGGCGCGGCCGCGATGCCATACCATCGTTTCGCGCAGGGCCGCTTCGACGGCGGCGCGATCGGTGCCGAGCGCCTCCATCGCGGCGGGGTTCGCGAACACGATCTGCGGCGTGAAACTGTGCGCCGTCAAGCTGAGGTAGCGCTGCACGCCGGTGATATCGAGGCCGCGGATGTTGGTCAGCGGATTTTCCTGCGCTTGGGCCTCGCCACGTTCGAGCGCGTCGGGAAGCTTGAAGTACGGTACGGTCGTCGCGATCGCGCCGAGCGCCGCCGCGAAGTGGAGGTAGACCGGCGCTTCCATCACGCGCAGGCGCAGTCCGCGCACGTCGTCCGGCGTGCGGATCGGGTGCGTTGCGCTCGTGAAGTGGCGCATGCCGTTCTCGAGGTAGCCGTAGGCGAGCAGCCCGACGCCGCCCGCTTCCGCGAGCACGTCGAGGCCGGCCGGTGAGTCGAGTACGTCGAACGCGTGCTCCGCGGATTCGAACAGGTACGGCAGCTCGAACATCTGCGCGGACGGGATGACGTTGCCGCTCACGGAGCAGCCGACCGACGCGAGCGCGAGCTCGCCGCCGACGAGATCGTCGAAGGCGTTGACTTCGCCGCGTCCTTTGCCCGTATAGGGGATGTCGAGCTCGACGCGCACGCGGCGGTCGGTGCGCTCTTCGACCAGCCCAGCGAAGTGCGACCACGCGGCGGCGGACGGCGAATCGTTGAGGATCGTCGCGACGCGCAGCACGCCGCGGCGCGGAACGATGGCCGCCGAACCGGCGATCTGCAGCCGCTTGATGTCGTGCGCGAGCGCGTTCACGGACAGCGTGCTCTCGGTCGCGGCGGTGTGGTGCGAGCGCGAGATGTCGAGCACGCCGTTCGTCGTGCGCTCCAACTCGTCGATGCGCGACGCCTGTCCGGCGATCGTGTCGTCGACGCGTTCGAAGGCTCCACCGACGCTCGCGACCGCCGACGAGATCGACGCGAGTGCCTGATCCGCCAGCGCGGACGCGTTCGTGCCGAGCGCGACGGCCGCGTCGGTGCCGCTCATGACGTCCGTCGCGGCGCCGGCCTTGGTGGCGATGTCGCGCAGCAGCGCTTTCATCTCGGTCGTCGCCGTGCGCGTGGACTCGGCGAGCTTGCGCATCTCGTGCGCGACGACGCCGAAGCCGCGGCCGTGCACGCCGGCGCGGGCCGCTTCGATCGACGCGTTGAGCGCGAGCAGGTTCGTGCGGTCCGAGACGTCCTCGACGAACTTCACCGCGGCGCTGATCTTCGTGCTCGCCTCGAGCAGCTCGTGCATCGCGTCGGCAGCCGACCGGCTATGGCGCGCCAGCCCGTCCACCGTTCCGCTCAAGTCCGCGATCTGCTGCGACGCGAGCGATACGGCCGAACGCGCGTCCGACACGTCGTCGTGTACGGCGTGGACGATCGCGCTCGTCGCCGCCAGCTCGCGGGCGGCGCCTTGCGTCGTCGCGACCACATCGCGAAGCGACGCTGCCTGCTGGCGCGCATTCGCGGCGATGGCACCCGTCATCCCGCGCACGTGGTCGATCGCGCCGGCCATGTGGTCGGCGAGATGCGCCAATTCTTGCGGGTTCACGTGTTCTGGATCGGCAAGGCGACCGGCGATCACCGGGTCCGAATGTTCAGTTCTCGTTCGGTCGTCGTGAAGCAGCGAGCAAGCCGCTGGAGCCACGCCGCCTTGCGCCCGATCACGCGGGTCGGCGGGTGCCACAAAGGATCGGGATGCTGGAGACCATGGATGCGGCTGATCGCGCAGATGGCGGCACCGTGGGCCTTCTCGGCGGGAGGTTCGGCGCTCGCGGCGGGGATGCACCTCCCCGTGCCGGGCAACGTGATCGGAATGTGCGCGCTCTTCGGCAGCCTCGCCAGCGGCCTGCTGCGCAGCGAGTGGTTCGAGGCCGTCGGCGGGTTTCGGGCCGTGGCTGCCGCGGCGGAACGGGCGGATGTCGCCCGAAGATCTCGGCGTGCTGACCGCGTCCCGTGCGACCTTGCTCGACGAGCTGCGCGCCTACGTCCCCGCCGACGCGCGCGAAGGCGCGATGCGCGCGCGGCTGGTCGCGTTCGTCGCGGCGAACGCCGGCGCGTTCGAACGGACGCTCGCGGTCGGTCACGTCACCGCGTCGGCCTGGATCGTCGACCCGGCGCGCACATGCGCGCTGCTGGCGCACCATCGCAAGCTCGGAAAATGGCTGCAGCTCGGCGGGCACGTCGACGGCGACCCCGACGTGCGCCGCGCGGCGTTGCGCGAAGCGCGCGAGGAGTCGGGGCTCACGTCGCTGCGCTTGTTGGCCGGACGCATCTACGATCTCGACGTGCACGTGATTCCGGCGCGTCCCGGCGAGCCCGCGCACGAGCACTACGACGTGCGTTTCGCGTTCGCGGCGGATCCGTGCGAGCCGCTCGTCATCAGCGCGGAATCGCACGCGCTCGCATGGATCGCACTCGGCGACCTGCCGTCGTATGGCGCCGACGAGTCCGTGCTGCGGCTCGCGCGAAAGACCGCGACCATCGCAGGGTCGCTGGAAGGTTAGCGCGCGGCGAGCAGCGCCAGCGCGCGGTCGAGCTGCGCGTCGCGGCCCGGCTCGCCGGGATGCGCGTCGGCCGGCTGCGCGACGACGACGTCCGGCGTGATGCCGACCTTGTCGATGTCGCGCCCGGCCGGCGTGAGGTACCGCGCCGTCGTCAGCTTGATCGCGCCGCCGTCGGGCAGCGCGAACGTTTCTTGCACGAGCCCCTTGCCGAACGTGCGCGTGCCGACGAGTGTCCCCGTCTTGTCGTCCTGCACGGCACCGGCGACGATCTCCGCCGCGGACGCGCTGTCGCCGTCGACCAGCACCGCGAGCGGCGCGCCGATCGGCGTCGTCCCCGCTTTGGCTACGAACGGCGCGGGCTTGCCGCTGCGTTCTTGAATGGTGACGACGGTGCCGCGCACGAAGTGCGACGCAACGGCGATCGCGGCATCGCGGTACCCGCCGCCGTTCGCGCGCAGGTCGAGCACGTACGCGCGCGCGTTCGCCGCGTGCAGCTTCGCGAGAACGGCGTCGACCTGCTGTGCCGATTGCGCGCCGAAGGAGCGCAGCCGCACGTAGCCGACGCCGTCTGCGACGATGCGCCCGGTGGCGTCCGGTGCGCTGACGACGTGGCGTACGATCGCGAGCGTTTCGCGCGCCGTGCCGTCGCGTGAGATGCCGAGGCGTACGGTGCTGCCCGGCACGCCGCGCAGCGCGGCCGCGACGTCCGCGGGAGTCGTCGCGGGCGGCGCCGCGCCGTCGATGGTGCTGATGACGTCGCCGGGCGCGAGCCCGGCTGATTCGGCCGGCCCGCCGGGAAACACGTCGACGACGCGCACCGCGTGCGTCTGCGGATCCACGTCGAGCTCGGCGCCGATCCCCGCGGCCGGCTTGCCGTCGAGGAACCCGACGAACTTCTTGAACGCCGCGGGCCGGAACAGGAGGCTGTACGGATCGTGCAGCGCGGCGAGCTCGCTCTCGATCGTCTTGGCGACGAGCTCGCCGGTGCGCACGCGCGTGCCGTAGCGCGCGACGGCGAGCGCGACGTCGCGGTCGATCTCGCTCTCGGCGCGATAGCGGTCGGCATGCGGCGGCGCGGGCGGGATGTTCGGGTTCACGACGCCGCGCGACGTGAGGTAGGCGACGATGCCGCCGCGCGCCCCCGCGAGCAGCGCCGCCGGGTCGACGGGCTCGTAGTAGCGCGCCATGACCGTCGTGTAGCAGATCTCGAGCGCGATCACGTCGAGCGCGCCCAGCGAGGCGGGCGGCGCATGCCGCGCGGGCGCGGCCGCGCCGAACCGCGGCAGGCCAATGGCGAGGCCTGCGACCATGACGAACCCGAGAAGACGGCGAAACACCTTGACGTGTATACCCGTGGGATGGATCGTCGGGCGCTCGCCGTCGTGTTTTTCTCCGCGTTCGTCATGTGTGCCCTGGTTAGCAAATCGCACGTCGGCGGCTGGAACGACGGCTCGCGCATCGCAACGGTCGACGCCCTCACCGCGAGCCACACGTTCGTGATCGACGGCTCGCCGTTCGAGCGGGGACTCGGCGACAAGATCCGTTTTCACGGACACACGTACTCGGACAAGCAGCCGTTGCTTCCGCTGCTCGCGGCGGCCGTCATGTTCGTGGTCGCACCGCTGGGCATCACGCTCCGCCATACGCCCGCCACCGCGATCTATCTGCTCACGCTGTTCACCGTGGGTGTCTGGTTCGCCGTCGGCTGCTGCTATGCGTTCGCGTTCCAGCGGCTGCTCGGGTTCGACAAGAAGGTCGCGGGCGCGGTGGCGGCGCTGACGGGGATCGGAACGCTCGCACTGCCGTATGCGTCCGTACTCGCGAACCACGTTCCGTGTGGAGCGGCCGCGCTCGCCGGCTGCTACCATCTCGTGCGCGCGCGGCGCGGCGGCAGGTTCGATGCCGCGCTCGGCGGATTCTTCTTTTCGATTGCGTACGCGTTCGACGCCGCGTCCGCGCTGTTCGCGATCACCGTCGCCGTCCTGTTGTGGGGCGGATCGCTGCGCTCCGCGCTGATGTGCTGCGCAGCCGCGATTCCCGTCGTGGCCTTGCAAGCCGCGTTCAACGCGGCGATCTCAGGCAGCGTGATCCCGACTGCGTACAACGCCGCAGTCTGGAACGGTTCGGGTCCTGCGCCGCTGGGCATCGGTGCGTCGCAGATGCTTCACCCCCATGCGCCCGGGCTGTACCTCCGCTTCCTCGTGAACGAACTGGTGGGGGACAAGGGGTTGTTCTCGTTCACGCCGTTGATGGTACTCGCCGGCTACGGGCTCGTCGCGATGTGGCGTGCGTCAGCCGAGATGCGCCGCATCGCGCGGGCGCTTCTCACGACGGCCGCCGTGTTCGTGTTCGCGATCGTGTTCTTGCAGGACGACACGGCGACGGCCAACTTCGGCGAACGGCGGTACGTCGACGTGCTCTTCATGCTCTGCGTCGCGCTGGGCCCGGGGCTCGCAGCGGTGCGCGGCGCGCTCGGTGCGTTCTTCGCGCGGCTGCTGATCGTGAGCTCGATCGCGATCGCTGCGCTCGGCACCGTCAACCCGTTCGCCGGAAACGTCGGCGAGTGGGGGATCGTGCGCGGCGCCGCCGAGTTCGGCGCGCTCGCGCATCGAGCGCAGGTTCAGGCGACGCTCGACGTCCTGCTGTTGGCGGGGCTGATCTTCGCCGTGGTGAGGCTGACCCCGCTCGGCACCGCGGCGGCTCCGTCCGCGGTATCACCGCGGTGACGATGACACGAGCGGTATCGGCCCGCGACCGCGAGCACGTGCTCGTGCATACGGCCGGCCTGTGGGAAGCGTTGCGCGGCGAGCGCGTTTTCATGACCGGCGGGACGGGCTTCGTCGGCACGTGGCTCGTCGAAGCGTTCGTGGCCGCGAACGATGCATACGATCTCGGCGCGAGCATCGTGCTGCTGTCACGCGACCCGGCACGGTTTGCGGCTCGCGCGCCGCACCTTGCCGGCGATCGTGCGGTACGGCTGATCGCCGGTGATGCGGTGGATTTCACGCCGCCCGACGGCCGCTTCGCGTTCGTCGTTCATGCGGCGACCGAGCGGCAGGGCGGCGACGCCGCCGCCGCGCCGTTGCGCTCGCTGGATCGCGACACGGCGGCGACACGCCGGGTCCTCGATTTCGCGCGTCACGCGCAAACGCGGCGGATGCTCTTCACGAGCTCGGGTGCGGTGTACGGCAGCCAACCGGCCGAGCTTTCACACGTCGCCGAAACGTATGCGGGGGCGCCTCACACGACCGATGTCCGAACTGCGTACGGTCACGGAAAACGTCTGTCGGAGTTCGCGTGTGCATCCTACGCGCGAACGTACGGACTCGACGTCGTGATCGGACGCCTGTTCGCGTTCGTCGGCCCGCACCTGCCGCTCGACGGCGGCTTCGCCGCCGGCGACTTTCTCCGGGACATCCTCGGCGGCGGCGCGATCCGTATCGGCGGCGACGGTACGACGATCCGGTCGTACCTCTACGCCGCGGACCTGGCGATCTGGCTCTGGACGATGCTGCTGCGCGGCGAGCGTGGACGCGCCTACAACGTCGGGTCGGCGCACGCGGTGTCGATACGCGGGCTCGCGGAGCTCATGGTGGCGGAGCTGGCGCCTGGAACGGCGATCGAGGTCGAACACGGAACGCCGCCCGGCGCGGCCGGCGCGCGGTACGTTCCGTCGATCGATCTCGCCGAACGCGAACTCGGCCTTTGCGTGCACGTCGCGTTGCCCGACGCGTTGCGCCGCACGTATGACTTCTACCGCGGGGCGGTGGCGGACGGCGGATGACTGGCTCGGAACGGGAGCGCGCGGATGCGTTCACGAACGGCCGCGCCGTGTCCGGGAGCCTGACGAGATACAGTGACCTGCTCGCCGACTGGCTGGTCGAGCTTGGCTACACGCATTGTTTTTTCGTTGCCGGCGGCAACATCATGCATCTGCTGGACGCGCTTCGCGTGCGCATGACCTGCGTGCCGGTCGTCCATGAGACCGCCGCCGGGATCGCCGCCGAGTACTTCAACGAGGCCGGCGGATCCGGCAAGGCGTTCGCGCTGGTCACGGCGGGTCCGGGGCTGACCAACATCGTGACCGCGATCGCCGGAGCGTGGCTGGAGAGCCGCGAGCTGCTCGTGATCGGCGGGCAAGTGAAGTCCAGCGACCTCGCCACCGGCGGCATCCGTCAGCGCGGCATTCAGGAGGTCGACGGCGTCGCGATCGTCAGCCCGATCTGCGTGCGGGCGGTGCGCGTCGAAGCGCCGCTCGCCCGACACGAGATCGAGCGGCACATCGCCGCGGGAACGGCCGGACGCAAGGGTCCGGTGTTCCTCGAGATATGCCTGGATGCGCAAGGCGCCCCCGTCGACCGGATGACGCTCGACGTCAAACACGTGCCTGCCGGCGAATCGGTACCGGCGGCCGTGTCCGTCGCGCGATCCGCCGCCCCCGACGTCGCGCGCCTCGTGCGGCAATCGCAGCGCCCCGTTCTGCTCATCGGCGGCGGCGTGTCGCGAAGCGCGGCGGCGCGCCTGAGGCCGCTGCTGCGCGATGCGAGCGTGGCGGTGATGGCGACCTGGAACGGGCTCGACCGCGTCGATGCGCGCGATTCCAACTATGCCGGTTCACCCAACACCTGGGGTCAGCGCTCGGCAAACGTGCTGCTCCAGCAAGCCGATGTGGTGGTGGCGCTCGGCTCGCGGCTCGGCCTGCAGCAAACCGGCTTCAACTATCGCGAGTTCGCGCCGCTCGCGACGGTCGTGCACGTCGACATCGACCAAGCGGAGCTGCAGAAGGGACATCCGCATGTCGAGTTGGCCGTCGCGGGAGACGCCGACGCGATGCTCGCGGCGCTGCTCGCCGACGATCTCGGCGAGCACGGCGACTGGCTCGCGTTCTGCCGCGAGGTGCGTGCGGCGCTGCCGCTCGCCGACCCCGCGAATCTGCACGATCCGCGATACGTCGACCCGTTCGTCTTCAACCAGTCGATCTCGGCGTCGATGCGTGCCGATGACGTCGTCATCCCGTGCTCGAGCGGCGGAGCGTTCACGTCGGCCATGCAGGCGTTCGACCAGCGCTGGGGCCAGACCATCATCACGAACAAAGGGCTCGCCGCGATGGGCTACGGGCTGTCGGGCGCGATCGGCGCGGCCTTCGCGCGGCCGGACCGGCGCGTCGTGCTGTTTGAGGGCGACGGCGGATTTTCGCAGAACCTGCAAGAGCTCGCGACGGTGTCCGTCAACGCGCTTCGACTGAAAATGTTCATCGTCAGCAACGAGGGCTACGCCTCGATCCGCATGACACAGCGGAACTATTTCGGCGGGGCGTATGTCGGGTGCGACGTCGGGTCCGGGCTCGGTTTCCCGCGCTGGGATCGCATCTTCTCGGCGTACGACATTCCGTGGCTGCAGCTCGGGCCTGACGGCGAAAAGACACCCGAGTTTCGCGAGCTGTTCGATGCTCCCGGTCCGGCCGCGTTCGTCGTCCCGACGGATCCGGAACAGACGTATTTCCCGAAGATCACCAGCCGCGTCACGGCGAGCGGCTCGATGGAGTCGGCGCCGCTGCATCTCATGACGCCCGACCTGGCGGACGACGTCGCGGCGCGGGTGATGCCGTACTTGCGCCAGAAGATCGCGAACACATGAACGCGACCGAACGCCAGATGGTCGAAATCCTGCGCCGCGGGGTCGACTGCTACGGGTACGTGTCCGTCAAAGCGGAGTTCGAGGCGGAGGGTACGCGCACGGACGAGCTGCTGCGCCTCGTCGAGATCGCGCGCGCCGCAAATCTCAAGCTCACCGCCAAGATCGGGGGCTGTGAGGCGATGCGCGACTTGCTCGAGTCCAAGCAGATCGGCGTGCAGTACGTCGTCGCACCGATGGTCGAGACGGCCTATGCGTTGTCCAAGTACATCGCCGCCAAGGACGTCGTCTACAGCGCGGACGAAGCGCAAGACACGGACTTCCTGTTCAACATGGAGACGATCACGGCGTACGAGAACCGCGCCTCGATCGTAGAGCTCGCGGCGGGGCGGCCCGGCGCGGACGGCATCGTGTTCGGTCGGGTGGACTTCGTCGGCTCGCTCCAGCACAGCCGCGACAGCATCAACGACGACGAGGTGACGGAGCGCGTGCTCGACGTCTCCGGGCGCTGCCGCGCTGCGGGGCTCGACCTCGTCGTCGGCGGCGGGGTTTCGCGCGACGCGATCCCGGCGCTGCGCCGCATTCGCGCGACGCACCTCACGCGCTTCGAAACCCGCAAGGTCGTCTTCGCCGCATCCGCGCTGGACGAGCGCTCGATCGAGCAAGGGCTGCTCAATGCCGTGCACTTCGAACTGCTGTGGCTGATCAACAAACGCGCCTACTACGGGGCAATCCACGGCGAAGACGACCGGCGCATCGAGATGCTCGAACAGCGCTGGAACGTGCTCAATCAGCCGGTGGGCTGATCGCGTGCGGCTCATCTCGATCGTCGTCCCCGCGTACAACGAATCCGCGTGCGTCGACGAGCTCGCGAGCCGGCTGGCCGCGGTGTTCGAGCACCTCGCGCCCGCGTACGACTTCGAAGCGATCATCGTCGAGAACGGGTCCGAGGATGACACGTACGAGAAGCTGCTCGCGATTCGCACGCGCGATCCGCGCTTCAAGATCCTGCGGCTCTCGCGGAACTTCGGAGCGGAGGGCGCGGTGACGGCCGGCCTTCGTCGCGCATCGGGCGACGCCGCCGTGATCATGTGCGCCGATCTGCAAGACCCGCCCGAGGTGATCCCGCGCTTCATCGAGCGATGGGAAGAAGGCTACGAGAACGTCTACGGCGTCATCACGCGCCGCAGCGATGAAGGGATCGTGCGCCGGGCCGCGACGCGCGTCTTTTATTGGCTGATCGACAAGCTGTCCGACCATCCGGTACCGCGCAACGTGAGCGATTTCCGGCTCGTCGACCGCCGCGCGTACGAGGCGCTCAACCGGATGCGGGAGCGCAACCGGATGATGCGCACCATGTGGGGGTGGATCGGCTTCACGTCGGCTCCCGTCGAGCACGAGCGTGCGCCGCGGCACGGCGGCAAGTCGACGTATGCGTTCGCGCGCAACGTGCGGTTCGCGCTCAACGGGATCATCGCGAGCTCCGTCGCGCCGCTGAAGCTGATCCCGCTCTTCGGGATCACGCTCGCGGCGATCTCGTTCGTGACGGGGATCGTTCTTGCGATCGACTGGTTCATGTTCGGCGTACCGTTTGCCGGCTACGGCACGATCGTCGCGCTCATGCTGCTAATGTTCGGGCTGCTGTTTCTCTTCCTGGGAATCATCAGCGAATACGTCGGGATGATCTTCGAAGAGGTCCGCGCGCGGCCGTCGTTCATCGTCTCCGCGGAACACGGGTTCGACGATCGTGTCCACGCGTAGCGTTCTCGTCACCGGCGCCGCGCGCGGCATCGGCGCGGCGATCGCGGCGCGCTATCGGGCCGACGGCTGGCGCGTCGTAGCGCCGTCGAGGGCGGAGCTGGATCTGGCCGACGCCGGCGCGGTTGCGCGGTTCTGCGAGCGCGACGACCTCGGCCACATCGACGTGCTCGTGAACAACGCCGGCGAGAACGTGCTGGGCACGATCGCCGCGTTGCCCGACGCCGACCTGCACCGGATGATGCAGACGAACGCGCTGTCGGCGTGGGCGCTGCTGCGCCGCTTCGCCGGACCGATGGCGGAACGCGGCTGGGGCCGCATCGTCAACGTCGCCTCGGTGTACGGCATCAAGAGCCGCGCCGCGCGCGGCGCGTACACGGCCAGCAAGGCCGCGCTCATCGGGCTCACCAAGACGGCCGCGATCGAATACGGCGCGGGAAACGTGCTGGTCAACGCGATCGCGCCGGGTTTCGTGGACACCGAGCTCACGCGCCGGAACAACACGCCGGAACAGATCGCCGCGTTGTGCGCGCAGGTTCCTTTGGGCCGTCTGGCTTCGACCGACGAGATCGCGGTCTTGGCGGCGTGGCTGGGCGGCGAGAGCAACACGTACGTCACCGGCCAGACCGTCGCCATCGACGGGGGCTTCCTGATCCAATGATCGCGTCGGGCGCTTCGCTGCCGATCGCTTCGTCGCAGGGCGACTACGTCGTCGAGCCGTTTGCGGACATCGCGTCGCTCGCGGCCGCGGTCGCGTCGCTGCACGCTCCCTTCCTGATCGTCGACGAGCGCATTGCGTCGCTGTACGGCGACGCGTTCGCGCCGTTCGCGCACGCGCCGCGGCACGTGCTGACCGCGACGGAAGCGGAAAAGACGCTGCAGGGGGTCGAGCGCGCCTTGCTCGCGCTGCAGGCGGCGGGCGGGAGCAAGGGCACGACGATCGTTGCGATCGGCGGAGGCATCACGCAAGACGTCGCGACGCTGAGCGCGCACCTGTGGTACCGCGGCGTGCCGTACGTCTACGTTCCGACCACGCTGCTCGCGATGGCGGACAGCTGCATCGGCGCGAAGTGCGCCGTGAACCTCGGTGCGTTCAAGAACCAGCTCGGTACGTTTCAATCGCCCCAGCGCGTCCTCGTGTGCGAACGGTTCATCGACACGCTCGCGGACGATGACGTGCGCTCCGGTTACGGCGAAATCGTCAAGCTCGCGATCGTCGAGTCGGCGGCGGCGTTCGCCAAGGTCCGCGCCGACGTAACCGCCGGCGGTTTCCGCAGCCCGGCGCTGAGCGGCCACGTGCGAGCGAGCCTGGAGACGAAACGCCGGATCATCGAGCTCGACGAGCACGAGCACGACGTGCGCCGCGTCCTCAATTTCGGGCACACGTTCGGGCACGCGCTCGAGGCGGTGACGAAAAACGCCGTGCCGCACGGGATCGCCGTCGCCTGGGGAATGGACGTCGCGAATTACGTGGCCTGGCGGCGCGGGCTGCTGGCGCGGGCAGTGTACGACGACGTCCATGCGTTCATCGCCGAGTTCTTCGCATTTCGCGTCGCAGGGGCGCACGACGCCGCGGCGATCCTCGCGGCGATGGCGCGCGACAAGAAGGCCTCGGCGGGCAGCGTCGCGCTCATCCTCGCGCACGCGCTCGGCGACGTGCGCATCGTCCCGACGCCGCTCGATGCCGACCTCGAGGCGGACATCGTCGACTACGTCCGCGCGGAAGACGTCTTCGCTGCTTAGCTACGCGGGGACACCGCTACGCTCGCCGGCCTCCACGATCGCGCGCGCGACGAAGTCGATCTCGGCATTTCCCAAGCCCGGAAACGTTCCGACCCAGAACACGTCGTTCATGATGATGTCGGCATTGGGCAGGCTGCCGACGGCGCGATAGGTCACGTTCGCATATGCGGGCTGGCGCACGAGGTTGCCGGCAAACAGGAGCCGCGTCCCGATCTTGCGGTCATCGAGCCGCTGCACAAGCGTGTTGCGGTCGACCGGTGCACCGGGCAGGACCCGAATCGGATAGCCGAACCACGATGAAGCACCGCCCGTAGGCTCCTCCGGGAGCGCCAGCCACGACACGCCCGCGAGGCGCTCCGAGAGCCGCAGCGCGTTGCGCCGCCGCGCCGCGATGAACCCGTCGACTTTCTCCAGCTGCGCGACGCCGACGGCGGCTTGCATGTCCGTGAGCTTGAGGTTGTAGCCGAGGTGGGTGTAGGTGTACTTGTGATCGTAGCCGTGCGGCAGTTCGCCGAGCTGCCAATCGAACCGCTTGCCGCACGTATTCTCCTTGCCCGGAGCGCACCAGCAATCCCGGCCCCAGTCGCGAATCGACTCGACGATCTTGCGCAGCTTCGGCGAGCGCATCATCACCGCGCCGCCCTCGCCCATCGTCATGTGGTGGGCCGGATAGAAGCTGACCGTCGCGAGGTCGCCGAACGTGCCGACTTGCCGCTCGTTCCAGGTCGCGCCGACCGCGTCGCACGTGTCCTCGATCATCCACAAGTCGTGCGCGCGGCAAAAGTCGTGCACCGCTTGGGCGTCGTAGGGGTTGCCCAGCGTGTGCGCCAGGATGACCGCGCGCGTCCGCGGCGAGAGTGCGCGCTCGAATTGCGACAGGTCGGCGTTGTACGTGCGCAGCTCGCTGTCGACGAAGACGGGGACGCAGCCGACCTGCACGATCGGGTTAACCGTCGTGGGAAATCCCGCGGCGGCCGTGATCACTTCGTCGCCGGGGCGCAGCCGCCGTTCTTCGAGCGCGGGCGACGTCAGCGCCGTGAGCGCGCACAGGTTCGCGCTGGAGCCTGAGTTGACGAGCACGCATTCGCGGATCCCGAACCACCGCGCGAACTCCGTCTCGAACCGCGCGGCGTAGCGCCCCGTCGTCAACCAGAAGTCCAGCGAGCTGTCGACGAGCGCCACGAGCTCGCGTTCGTCGAACGCTCGTCCGCTGACGGGAACCGGGTCTTCGTCGGGCGCGAACGTGCGCTGCTCGTACGCCGCACGAAAATACGCGCGCGTCTTTTCGAGAACCTCGGCACGGAGCGCTTCGGCCTCCGGGCTCCCGCCGCGGTCGCGCAGCATCAGCGCACCGCTCGGAGCGGCGCCTCGAGCTTCGCGCGATACCACGAAACGGTCTCCCGCAGCCCGTCGTCGAGATCCCAGCGCGGCCGCCAGCCGAGCCGCTCGCGCGCTTTGCTCGAATCGAGGGTCTGCTCCCGGATCTCCATCGGAGCGGCGTCGAGCACGACGGGATTCGCTTCGACCTGCATCACGCGGCCGATCGCCTCGACGATGCTCAGCGCGGTCGAACCCGATTGCGTGCCGAAGTTGAAGGCCTCGCCGGCGACGCCTGCCCGGTCCGTCGCTTCCGCGAGCGCGATGTACGCGTCGACCGCGTCCTTCACGTAGATGTAGTCGCGCACCGGTGCGCCGTCGCTGCGCAGCACGGGACGTTCGCCGCACAGCAAGCTGCGGATCGTGCCCGGAACGATCCGCGACCAGTTCAAGTCGCCGCCGCCATAGATGTTGCCGCACCGTGCGATCGTGACCGGCAGACCGTACGAGTGGTGATACGCGGCGGCAAGCAAGTCGGCGCAGCTCTTCGAAACGTCGTAGGGATGCTTGCCATTGAGCGGCATCTCCTCGGTGTACGGCAGCACGGGAGCATCGCCATAGGCTTTGTCGGTCGACGCGACGACGAACGCCTTGACGAGAGGCTGCAGCCGGCGCGCCGCCTCGAGCAGGTTGTACGTGCCGCGGATGTTGGATTCGAAGCACTCGAGCGGATCGCGCAGTGCCGTCCCCACGATCGTCTGCGCACCGAGATGGAACACGACCTCGCACTCGTAGGAGTTGATCGCGCGCGCGCAGTCCGCGATCTCGGCAAGGTTGCCGCGCACGATGCTGCACGAGCCGGCGATCGCGTCCGAGTAGAAGCGCGATTGCGGGTTGTCATCGAGAACCAGCGCGACGACGGATGCGCCGCGCTTGAGCAGCACCTCGCAGAGCCACGAGCCGACGATGCCGGTCGCGCCGGTGACGAGCACGCGCCGGCCGGCCCAATACCGCAGCGCGCTCATCGCGAGTTCTTCGCGGGCGGCCGCGCCCAAGGAGCATTGCCGGAAGCCCACAGCTCCTCGAGCAGGCGTTTGTCGCGCAGCGTGTCCATCGGTTGCCAGAACCCGTCGTGCAGATAGCACGACAGCTGTCCGTCCTGCGCCAGGCCCACGAGGGGCTCGTGCTCGAGCAACGTCTCGTCGCCCCCGATGCGGTCGAACAGCTCGGGTTCGAACACGAAAAAGCCGCCGTTGATCCAGCCTTCGCTCGTCTGCGTCTTTTCCTGAAACGTCTTGACTTGCGTTCCTTCGACCTGCAGCGCGCCGAAACGGGCCGGCGGCCGAACCGCGGCGAGCGTCGCGATCCGGCCTTCCCTGCGGTGAAATGCGACGAGGTCCGCAACGTCGATCGACGCGAGGCCGTCGCCGTACGTGCACATGAACGTTTCGTTCCCGATGATCTCGCGCAGCCGTTTGATGCGGCCGCCCGTCATGCTGATGCCCGTATCGATCAAGTGGACCTTCCAGCGCTCCGTGAGGTGGTCGCGCACACCCTCGACCGCCCCCGTCGAGAGGTCGATCGTGAGGTCGTTGTTGTGCGCCCAGAACGCCCGAAAGTATTCTTTGACGACCTCTTGTTTGTAACCCAGCGCGATGACGAACTCGTCGAAGCCCGCTGCCGAGTAGATGTTGAGCAGGTGCCAGAGGATCGGCTTGCCGCCGACTTCCACCATTGGCTTCGGACGGTTCTCGGTCTCCTCGGAGATGCGTGTGCCGAGGCCGCCCGCGAGGATCACGGTCTTCACGTCGAGTCACCATTGGCCGTGGACCGCCGCGAATCCGGTCCCGTTCGCGGCGCCGCGGCCCGCGTGAGCCGGTCGCGTACGGCCGCGTTCGCCTCCGTGTCGGGCGGCAGGGTCGCGAGGATCGACGCGTACCCGTCGGCGTCGAGCGCGCGCAGCGTCGCGTACAGCGTGCGCGCCGCGGCTTTCGGATCGTCGGGGAGCGTCAGCAGCGCGACCCGCTCGCCGGCATCGGTTCGGCGGCGCGCTTCGCGTTCGCGCGAGCCCGCGTCCACGAGCACCACGGTCCCGCGCGGCGCGTAGTGCGCCGCCAGCGTGCCCGGCGCGCGTACCGCGCCACCGGCGCGCGTCACGACCGCGGTTCCGAGCGCGTCGCCGAGCTGCGACGCCGTGATCGCACCCGCGCGCAGCACCGCGGGAACCGCGCCCGCCAGGTCGACGATGGTCGACTCGATGCCGACGCGCGCCGGACCGCCGTCGACGATGAGATCGACCTCGGTGCCGAGGTCGGCGCGAACGTGCTCGGCGCTGGTCGGCGAGATGCGCCCGAAGCGGTTCGCCGACGGCGCCGCGAGCGCGCCGCCGAAGGCTGCGAGGATCGCGCGCGCCAGCGGGTGCGCCGGCACGCGCACGGCGACGGTGTCCTGACCGCCGGTGACCGACCGCGGCGTGCGCGGTCCGCGCGCGACGATTGCGGTCAGCGGCCCGGGCCAGAAGCGCAGTGCGAGCACGCGCAGCGCCGGCGTGATCGCGGCGACGTAGCCCTCCAGCGCGTCGACGTCGTGCGCGTGCACGATCAGCGGGTGATTCGCGGGCCGGCCTTTGATCGCGTACACGCGCGCCACCGCAGCATCGTTCGCGACGTCGGCGGCGAGGCCGTACACCGTCTCGGTCGGGATGGCGACGACGCCGCCGCCGCGCAGCACGGCGACGGCGCGCGCGACCACGTCGTCGTCACGCACCGTTATCGCGTCGAACCATCGGGCTCGATCGACGCGAAGCCGGCGAACGGGCGCAGCACGTCGGGGACGGTGATGCCGCCGTCGGCGCGCTGGCAGTTCTCGACGACCGCCGCGAGCGTGCGGCCCACCGCGCCGCCCGAGCCGTTGAGCGTGTGCAGGTATTCCGCCTTGGCCGTCGCGTCGCGCCGGAAGCGCAGCCCGCTGCGCCGTGCCTGGAAGTCGGTGCAGTTCGAGCACGAGCTGATCTCGCGGTACGCGTCGGCGCCCGGGAACCACACCTCGACGTCGTACGTCTTCGCCGAGTTGAAGCCGGTGTCGCCCGCGCACAGCAGCACGACGCGGTGTGCGATGCCGAGCTCTTCGTACAACCCCGTCACGTTGCGCACGAGCGTGTCGAGATCGTCGAACGAACGTTCCGGCGCCGTGAGCCAGACGAGCTCGACCTTTTCGAACTGGTGCTGGCGGATGAGCCCGCGCGTGTCGCGGCCCGCGGCGCCCGCCTCTTTGCGAAAGCACGGCGTGTACGCCGTGTACCGCACGGGCACCGTGCCGGGCGGCAGGATCTCGTCGCGGTGGAGTGCGGTCAGCGGCACTTCGGCCGTCGGGATCAGATAGAGCGCGTCGTTCGCGTCGTCGCCTTCGAACGCGTACATTTGATCCGAGAATTTCGTGAGCTGGCCGGTCGTCCACATCGTCGAGCGCGCGACGAGCACCGGCGGGTTGATCTCGACGTACGCGTTCCGCGCGGCGCGGTCGAGAAAGAACGACACGAGCGCGCGCGACAGCCGCGCGCCGGCGCCGCGCAACACGGTGAAGCGCGAGCCCGACAATTTCGCCGCGCGCTCGACGTCGAAGATGCCCAGCAGCTCGCCGAGCTCCCAATGCGGCTTGGATGCGAAGCCGAACGCCGGCTTGTCGCCCCACGCGCGAACCAGGACGTTGGCGTGCTCGTCGCTGCCGTCGGGAACGGAGCCGTCGAGCACGTTCGGAACGTCGGAGAGCGCCGCGGCGATCTGTTCGTCCAACGCCGGCAGCCGCTTCCCGGCGGCGGCGATTTGCGCGTCGAGCGCGGCGATCTGGGGCCGCAGCGCAGCCGCGGCGGCTTTCTTGTCGGGCGCTCTCGCGATCTGCGCGGTGAGCGCGTTCTTCTCGGCCTTGAGGTTCTCGACGGCGACGATCGTCGCGCGGCGTTCGCGGTCGAGCTCGAGCACGCGGTCGACGAACTCCGCGCCGATGCCGCGGCGCCGCGCGGCGATGCGTACGTGGTCGGGTTCGCGCCGCAGCAGATCGAGATTGAGCACAGCCGCGGTGCGTTCGCGACGGAGGCGCCCCGCTCCGCGCGCCGCCGCCGGTACCCTCCGTGCGGGCGTCGAACGCCGCGGCGATGCGTGCGCTGCGGCCCGGTGCGACCTTCGAGACGGAACGGCTCCTCGCGCCGGACGAGGCGCTCGAACGCTATCTCGCCGCGGTCGCCGTGCGCCCGCGCGGCACCGAGCGTGTTTCCCTCGAAGCGGCGTTCGGGCGGGTGCTGGCCCGCGACGCCGTCGCCGACGGCGCCTACCCCGCCGACGACCGGTCGACGATGGACGGGTTCGCCGTCCGGTCGGCCGACGGCGCCGCCCCGCGCCGGATCACCGGCACGATCCGTATGGGCGCGGCGCCGCCCGGCCCGCTGGGCCCGGGCGAGGCGATGCGGATCCCGACCGGCGGCGTGCTGCCGCCCGGCGCCGACGCCGTGCTGCCGGTCGAAGACTCCCAGGAGCGCGACGGCGAGCTGATCCCCGCCGAGGCCCCCGCGGCGCGCGCGTACTTCACGCCGCGCGGCGACGACATGGCGCCGGGCGACGTGGTGCTGCTGCCGGGCCGCCGGATCGGCGCCGCGGAGCTGTCGGTGCTCGCCACGCTGGGCGTCACCGCCGTCGAGGTGTACCGGCGCCCGGCCGTGGCCGTCATCTCCACCGGCGACGAGCTCGTCGACGCGACCGGCGCGCCCGCGACCGGTCAGGTGCGCGACTCCAACCGCTGGGCGATCGCCGGCGGGCTGGCGGCGCTCGGCTGCGACGTCGTGCATCTGCCGCGCGCGGTCGACGAGGTCGCCGCGATCCGTGCGGGGATCGCCGAAGGCCTGCGCATCGCCGACGCGGTCGTCCTCACCGGCGGCTCCTCGGTCGGCGCGCGCGACCACGTCCCCACGGCGATCGATGGCCTGGGCGCCCCGGGCGTCGTCGTCCACGGCTTGCGGGTGAAGCCCGGCAAACCGACGGTGCTTGCTGCGATCGGGACGCAGCCGGTGATCGGGCTGCCGGGGAATCCCACCAGCGCCCTGACGATCCTCGACGCGATCGCCTCGACCGTCTTCCGCGCGCTCACCGGTCAGTCGCGTGCTCAGCGCGCGACGGTCGCCGCCGTCGCTGCCGAACCATTCCCCGGCCGGGCCGGCTGGACGTGGTACGTCCCGGCGGCGCTGGACGGCGCGGCCGCTCGGCCGCTGGCGCTGCGCTCGTCGCACACCAGCCTGCTGGCCCGCGCCGACGGCTACGTCGTGGTCGGCCCCGACCGCCCGCGGATCGAGGCCGGCGAAGCGGTCACCCTCGTCCGCTACGGCGCGGCATGACGCGCGCTCGCACCGCGGCGGCGGCCCTCCTCCTCGCCGCCGCTGCCGCCGCGCTCGGCGGCTGCACCGGCACGCCGAATCAGAAGGTCCCCGAGCCGTTCGGGACCCGCGCGGCGACGGCGGTCCTCAAGGACGCGCTCACGCTGAGCGCGGTGAAGGCGAAGCTGATCGGCGACGATCCCGACTCCACGCTCAGCCTGCGCGTGTCGGTCACCGACGGAGTCGTCACGCTGCGCGGCACCGTCCACGACGCGGCGATCCGGCGCAAGGTCGTCGCCGACGCGCGCGCGACCGGCGGCGTGACGAAGGTCGTCGACGAGCTGCGCGTCGATCCACACGGACCGCGTTTTCGCCAGCAGATCGGCGACGTCGCTTTGGCCGCGCGCATCGAGGCCGCGATCGCGGCGCAGGTCGGCGTGCAACACGTCGTCGTGCGCGTCGACCGCGGCGTCGCGACGCTCGACGGCACGACGCCGGACGTGAAGATCAAGCGCACGATCCTGGCGACCGCGCGCGGCACGTCCGGCGTTCGCAACGTCGTCGACCGCATCCGGGTCGCAGGCAGGTGAGCGCGCAGCCCCGGTTCCCGCAGCCCACGGCCCAGGTCGCAGCCGTGCCGCCGTCCACGCCGTTCGTCGCGCCGGAGGAACTCGCGCGCCGCCTCGGATTGCGCGAGATGCTGCGGCTCGGTGCGAACGAGAGCGCTTTCGGCCCGTCGCCGCGCGCGATCGCCGCCATGCGCGAGGCCGTGTCGCTGACGTCCTGGTATGGCGACCCCGAGTCGCTCGAGCTGCGCGGCGCGCTGGCCGCCCGCCACGGCTGCGCGGTCGGCGAGATCGTCGTCGCGTGCGGCATCGACGACCTGATGGGCCTGATCGTGCGCGCGTTCTGCGCGCCGGGCGAACCGTGCGTCGCGACGCGCGGCACGTATCCGACGCTGTTCTACCATCTGGCCGCGTACGGCGCACGCGCGGAGTTCGCCGAGCCCGACGAGCGCGGCGGCATCGTCCCCGAAAGCATCGTCGACGCGGTGCGGCGCACGGGCGCGAAGCTCGTGTACGTCGCGAACCCCGACAACCCATCGGGCGGGTTCGTCGATCGTGCGACGATCGCGGCGCTGCGCGCGGCGCTGCCGGACGACACGCTGCTGTTTCTCGACGAAGCGTACGCCGATTTCGTGTCGCCCGCCGACCTGCCGCCGGACGTCATCGACCCGCGCACGATCCGCACGCGCACGTTCTCCAAAGCGTACGGCATGGCGGGCGCGCGCATCGGCTACGCGCTCGCATCGGCCGAGACGGTCACGACGTTTCAGAAGCTGCGCCTGCACTTCGGCGTCAATCGCACCGCGCAGATCGGCGCGCTCGCGGCGCTCGGCGACGATGCGTTCTTGCGCGGCGTGATCGCCGAGGTCGAGCGCGGTCGCGACGAGTACCATGCGCTCGCCGCGCAGCACGGGCTCCCGTCGCTGCCGTCGGCCACCAACTTCGTGTGCATCGGGATCGGCACCAAAGCGCAGGCCGACGCGATGCTCGCGGCGTTGCTCGAGCGCGGCGTGTTCGTGCGCAAGCCCTGGGCGCCGCCGATCGACGGCTACGTCCGGGTGACGGTCGGTACCGCGCCGCAGCGCGCGGCGTTCGCGCAAGCGTTCGCCGAGGCGCTCGACCGCGTGCGGGAGAAGGCGGCGCGGTGAGGTACGCGGTGGTCTCCGACGTCCACTCCAACATCGAGGCGCTCGACGCGGTGTTCGCGTTGCTGCGTGACGACGACGCGCTGCTGTGCCTGGGCGACATCGTCGGCTACGGCCCCAACCCCAACGAGTGCGTCGAGAAGATCCGCGCGCGCGCGACGGCGACGGTGCTCGGCAACCACGACGTCGCCGCGATCGACAACTTCGGACTCGCATACTTCAACCCGGCGGCGCGCGAAGCGATGAAGTGGACGCAGACCGTGCTCACCGCCGAAAACCTCGCGTGGCTCGACAGCCTGGGCTACGAGTTTCGGATGCCGGAGTTCTTGCTCGTGCACGGCGCGCCCGTCAACTACTTCGAGTACGTCCTCGACAAAGCGGCGGCGGCGCGCGCGTTCGCGGCGACGGACGCGCCGATCATCTTCATCGGCCACACGCACATCGCCGAAGTTTACACGCTCAACGAAGACGACACGATCGAGCACGCGCACCTGCAGCAGGGCGCGGTGGTCAAGTTGCTGCCGGGCCTGCGCTATCTGTTCAACGTCGGCAGCGTCGGGCAGCCGCGCGATCTCAACCCGCGCTCGTCCTTCGGCTTCTACGACTCGGACACGCAGACGGTCACGGTCACGCGCGTGGAGTACCCCATCGCGCGCGTCCAGGAGAAGATCCGCGCCGCGAAGCTGCCCGATGCGCTCGCCCGCCGCTTGAGCGTCGGCCGTTAACCCAAGCGGAAGTCGGCTGCCGAGCCGGGAACGAGGCCGCGCTGTGCTGCGCCGTTCTCTCGCCGCGTTCGTCCTCGCGTCCCTGTGCGCGGTCCCGCTTCTCGCGGCGACGCCGGCGCCCAAGCCGTCGCCCGTTCCCGTGGCGCCGCCGCCCGGGGCGCGCAACGACTACGCCAACACCGCGTTCACCGCGCCGCTGGGCGACGGTCTGCGCGCGTTCTACACGCGCGACTTCGCGGCCGCGCGCGTCGGCTTCGAGCACGCGCTCGCCGTCGTTCCGGACAACACGCTCGCGCTGTCGTTCCTCAACGCGACCGCGGCGCAAACGCCGGGTGATCTCGACGCGCTCGTCAACGCCGAGGAAGACGCGCTCCCGAAGAACCCCAAGAGCGCGCTGGTGCACGTGCGGCTCGGCTTCTCGTACATGTTCGTGTCGCTCACCGGCCGCGACCGCAACGTCGATGCGCGCGAAGAGCTCAACCTCGCGCTGCAAATCGACCCGGCGTCGCAGTCGGCGCACACCGCGCTGGGCATCATGCGCGAGTCCGAGCGCAGCGCCAACCGCGCGAAGACCGAGTTCGTCACCGCGCTGGCCGCCGATCCGCAGAACGTGCTGGCGCGCGAGTACCTCGCGCGCATCTACCAGGTCGACCTCAAGGATCCGCAGCGCGCGCTGACCTCGCTCATCGACGTGCCGAACCTCGTCCCGGACTACGCCGACATCTACTTCCACCTGGCATCGCTCATGCACGATCTCGGGCAGTACGACGCGGCGATCGCGTATGCTACGCGCGGACTGCAGGCCGACGTCGGCCACGTCGGCGAGGCGGGCCAGCACGGCTACACGCTGCTCGCGCGCATCTATCTCGACGAGAAGAAGCCCGACGACGCGCGCCGCGCGCTGCGGGCGTCCATCACCGCGGGCACCGACACGGCCTACGCGAGCACGCTGCTCAAGCGGATCGACGACGGCGCGTACGGCAGGCCGTCACCGAGCGCCTCGCCGTCGAGCTCGCCCGCGCCGAAGAAAAAGAAAAAGTGAGCGCCGCGGTGCCGGTCGACGACGGGCGCTGCTTCGCCTGCGGACCCTACAGCGCCGACGGCCTGCACCTCCACTTCGTTCCGGCCGGCGACGACGCGGTGTGCGCGCGGATCACGCTGCCGCCGCGCTTTCAGGGCTGGCGCGGAAGCGCGCACGGCGGGATCGTGATGACGCTGCTCGACGAAGCGATGGCGCACGCGTGCGGGCGCATCGGCGAGCGCGGCATGACCGCGTCGATGCAGCTGCGCTTTCGCGCGCCCGTTCCGCTGGGCGAACCGCTCGTCGTGACGGGGACCGTGAAGTGGCGGCGCCGCGCGGTCATCGCGCTCGACGCGACCGTCGCGCACGCGGACGGTGCGGTGCTCGCGAGCGCGGAGGGATCGTTCGTGTCGGCAGGGCCGCTCGGGAAGGAGCGCCTCGGGCAGTCGGACGCGCTCGTCTGATGGCGAAGATGAAACAGGTGCGCGTGGCCGCAAAGGCCGACCGCGCGGCCAAAGCCCCCGAACCGTCGCTCGACAACCGGCGTGCCCGTCACGAATACGAGAAGCTCGAGTCGCTCGAGGCCGGCGTCGCCCTCCAGGGCAGCGAGATCAAATCGATCCGGCGCGGCAACGTCTCGATCAATGAAGCGTTCGCGCGCCTGCGTGACGGCGAGCTGTTCCTGCTGAACTTGACGGTCCCGCCGTACAAGGAAGCGTCGCATTTCAACCACGAGCCCAACCGGCCGCGCAAGCTGCTGCTCCACCGCGAGCAGATCCAGCGGCTCGCCGGCCGCGCCGCCGAGAAAGGCCTGACGCTGGTCCCGTGGCGGCTGTACTTCAAGAACGGCCGGGTCAAGATCGAGCTCGCGCTGGTCCGCGGCAAGAAGCTGTGGGACCGGCGGCGCGACATTCAAGCGCGCGACGTGGAGCGCGAGATCGCCCGATCGACGAGCCGGTGACGGCAGGGCCGCGCTCTCCGGGCGGTGTACGAGCGATGATCGGCCTACGTGGGCACGCCGAAGGAAAGTGATGATGAACCGGTACCGCAATTTTCTACGAGCGGGATTTATCGCGCTCGTTCCCGTGTTGTTCGCGGCTTGTCAGGGCGGCGGCGCCAACCCGCCGCCGTTTCCCACGGGAAACCAAGGGCCGGCGGGCCAGCTGAGCGTCAGCCCGAGTTCACTCATTTTCTCCGGGACCGGCGCCGCGTTCGCGCAGAACGTCACCATCACCGCGTCGGTCCCGACGAACACGATCACCGTGACGCCGGACGCGGCGTGCGGCAGCGGCAGCAGCGCGCTCGTCACGATCGCGAACCCGCAGCAAAGCGGAAACACGTTCACCGCAACGGTCACGCCGCAGAACACCGGCACCTGCAACATCACGCTCACGTCCGGCTCCGGCGGGTCGGCGCAATTCAAAGTCACCGTCAACAGCGGCACGGTGACGATCTCGAGCCGTCACGCCAAACAGTAACCCCGTACCGCGGAGGCGACGACACATGAACACGCGCGCGGTGGCCGTCGCGTCACTCATCTTCCTCGCCGGCTGCGGCGGCGGAAGCTCCACGCCCGCACCGGTGGGACCGGTGCCGTCGCCGGTGCCGACCGCGACGCCCGCCCCGGGCACCGCGACGCTGACGCTCGGCGTTCCGCGCAGCGGATCGTCCGCGCAGCGCGCGCCGCGAGCCGCAGGATCCACCGCGGCGTTCCTCGTGGTGACCGTGAAGACGGTCGACGGGCAGCCGCCGACGGCTGCCCAGGTTCCGACGAACCCCACGACGATCGCGCTCTCCACCGCTGCCGGCGGGAATTGCACGACGTCGCCGAGCGGTGAAACGTGCACGGTCACGATCCCGGCGCCGCCGGGCCAAGTCACGTACCAGTTCGACGTGCTGGACGCGAACAACAACAAGCTCGCGACGATCACGGCGACGTTCACCATCACGCCGGGCACGACGCCGCATCTCTCGTCCGCGGTCAACGGCCTGGTCGCCAGCGTCGTCGTGACCCCGCCGACGCTCACCGCGGGCACGCCGTTCAACGGCCCGATCACGGTGCAGGCGTTCGATGCCGGCGGCACGCTCATCGTCGGCAGCACACCGTACGCAAACCCGTTCACGCTGACCGACAACGACGCCACCGGCGCGACGTCGCTCAGCGACGGCACGATGAGCGGGCTCACCGTCACCGTCGGCGCGCCGAGCGACGTCGTGAACTTGAGCTATACCGGAACCGCGGACGACCCGTTCACGCTCAGCATCGGCATCCCGAGCAAGCCCGTGCAGACCGTCAACGTGACGCCCACGAACCAGCCCGTTTCGCTGACGGGCACGACCAACGACACGCTCAAGCCGAGCGATCCGAACTTCAACCAGCCCACCGTATTCTTCACGACGATCCCCTCGACGAAGTCGTTCTCGGCGACGCAAGCCGGCTGGGGTTTCCCCGGCGACGCGTTCACCGTCACGCTCGATCCCGCGACGTGCGGCAGCGGTGCGGGCGCCGTCGTCACCGTCGTCGCAATGACCAGCGCCGCGTTCAACGTGACGTCGAAGACGGCGGGCATCTGCAAGGGCACCGTGAACGGCGGACCGCCGGCGCACCCGCTGACCGCAACGGTCTGGTTCAGCGTGAGCGCCTCGCAAATCATCGTGAACTGAGCGCCGTGCGCGGCGCTCGTCCGGAACGCGCGCTCGACGCCGTGATCCGAAGCGCCGTGCGCTTCGAACGCGGCGTTCGCGTGTGCGTCGCGTGCTCGGGCGGACCGGACTCGGTCGCGCTCGCGGCTTTGCTCGACCGGCTCGCGCGCGAGGACGAGTACGACCTCGTGCTCGCGCACGTCAACCACGGCGTGCGCGCCGGGGCCGGTCAGGACGAATGCGTCGTGCTCTCGGTCGGCGCGCGGCTTGGGCGGCGCGTCGTCATCGCGCGGCTGGACATCGCGACCGACGACGAAGCGACGCTGCGCGATGCGCGGTACGCGGCGCTCGGCGAGCTCGCGGCCGCGAACGGCGCGAGCGCCGTCGTCACCGCGCACACCGCGGAAGACCAGACGGAGACGGTGCTCCTCGCGCTGTTCCGCGGAACCGGCGTCGACGGGCTGGCGGGGATGCCCGCGCGGCGCCCGCTGACCGAACGCGTCGAGTTGGTGCGTCCGGTGCTGCGCGTGACGCACGACGAGCTCGCGACGGAGCTACGGCGCAGCGCGCTGCCGTACGCGCTCGATCCGACGAACGCGCAGATGCGCTACCGGCGCAACGCGCTGCGCGCGCCGCTCGCTGCGTTGCGCGACGAGTTCCCGCGGCTCGACCGGGCCGTCGCGCGCTGCGCCGAGATCCTGCGCGGCGAGCTCGAGCGCAGCGGACGCGCCCTCGCGCGCCGCGCGCTGCGCGACGAGTTGCGCGCGCGCGATCTTCTGCGCGACGTCCCGTTCGAGCGTATCGAAGCGCAGCTCGACGCGAGCGAGCGGCGCACGGGTCCGTAAAGTCGCGCGCCGCCGACGGGACAATTGCGTCCCCCAGCGCGAACGCGGCTCGCATGCAGCAGCAGACGCTCCCGCCCGGGATCGAGCAGATCCTCGTCAGCGCCGAGGAGATCGCCGCCGCGAACAGGCGGATCGCCGCGGAGATCGCCCGCGACTACGCCGGCTGTTCGCTCATCTTGCTCGGCGTGCTCAAGGGAGCGCTGTTCGTGACGGCCGACCTGGCGCGGGCACTCGCCGAGACCCCCGGCGGTCCAACGGACGTGCAGCTCGATTTCATCGCCGTGTCCTCGTACGGCAACGCGCACCGCTCCAGCGGCGAGGTGCGCCTCATCCAGGACACCACGCACGCCATCGAGGGTCGCCACGTGATCATCGTGGAGGACATTATCGACAACGGCCACACGCTGCACTATCTGCGCGCGATGCTGGCCAACCGCCAGCCGGCGTCACTCCGCGCGGCTGTTCTGCTCGACAAGCCGTACCACCGAGCGGTCGACGTGACGGTGGATTACATCGGCTTGACCTGCCCGGACGAGTTCGTCGTAGGGTACGGTCTGGACTATCAGGAACGGTATCGGACTCTCCCCTATCTCGCGAAGCTCCGCCCGGACGTGCTCCCAGCATGACCCGGGCCACCATTACAGCGCGAGACGTGTATTACCGAGTAACGTTCTAAGAGAAGAACGGTAAAAGGGTCTCGCAACCAATGGGCAAGCACCTCAAAGGCATCCTCGTCGTCCTCGGCATCTTCATCCTGGTGATCTTCATCGTGGATAGGCTCGTGCTGAGCACGCCCCCCAGCACCGCGCTGGCGTATTCCACGTTCTTCACCGACGTGCAGCAGCACAAGGTCAAGAAGGTCACGGTCACGGGCCGCGACGTCACGGGCGAGCTGACGGACCAGCAGAAGTTCACGACGGTCGTACCCGACGACAAAGACCTGTTTTCGACGCTGCGCCAGAACGGCGTCGAGATCAACGTCATCAACAACACGTCCACGCCGCTGCTCGGGTACGTGATCCAGTTCATCCCGTTCATCATCATGGCGCTGCTGCTGATCTTCATCTTGCGCCAGGCGCAGAGCGGGGGTAGCCAGGCGCTGTCGTTCGGACGGTCGCGGGCGAAGCTGCTCAACGAGAACCGGCCGAAGGTCACGTTCGCCGACGTCGCGGGCGTCGACGAGGCGAAAGAAGAGCTGGGCGAGGTCGTCGAGTTCCTCAAGTACCCCAAGAAATTTCAAGCGCTGGGCGCGCGCATCCCCAAGGGCGTGCTGCTGCTCGGACCGCCGGGCTCCGGCAAGACGCTTCTCGCGCGTGCCATCGCGGGCGAGGCCGGCGTGCCGTTCTTCTCGATCTCCGGCTCGGACTTTGTCGAGATGTTCGTCGGCGTCGGCGCGTCGCGCGTGCGCGATCTGTTCGAGCAGGCGAAGAAGTCGGCGCCGTGCATCGTGTTCATCGACGAGATCGACGCGGTCGGCCGCCAGCGCGGCGCGGGCCTGGGCGGCGGCCACGACGAGCGCGAGCAGACCCTGAACCAATTGCTCGTCGAGATGGACGGGTTCGACCAGAACACGGGCGTCATCCTGATCGCCGCGACCAACCGTCCCGACGTGCTCGACCCGGCGCTGCTGCGCCCGGGGCGCTTCGACCGCCAGATCGTGGTCGACCGCGCCGACGTGCGCGGGCGTCAGGCGATCCTGGGCGTGCATTCGAAGAACAAGCCGCTCTCCAAGGAAGTCTCGCTGGAGACGCTGGCGCGGCGCACCCCGGGCTTCTCCGGCGCGGATCTCGAGAATCTCCTCAACGAGGCGGCGCTGCTCGCCGCGCGGCGCAACAAGTCCGTGATTGAGATGAACGACTGCGACGAGGCGATCGACCGCGTGATGGTCGGCCCCGAGCGCAAGTCGGTCGTCATGTCGCAGCGCGAGAAAGAGAACACGGCGTACCACGAGTCCGGTCACGCGATCGTCGGCGGTCTCACGCCCAACTCCGATCCGGTCCACAAGGTCACGATCATCCCGCGCGGCATGGCGCTGGGCATCACGTGGTCGTTGCCCGACGAAGACCGCCACTCGCAAACGAAGAACGAGCTGCTCGCGCTGATCAAACGGCTCGTCGCCGGGCGCATCGCCGAAGAGATCAAGTTCGGCGACGTCACGACCGGCGCGTCGAACGACTTCGAGAAAGCCACCGAGCTCGCGCGCCGCATGGTGACGCAGTACGGCATGTCCGACACGCTCGGCCCCATCCAGTACGGGCGCGGCAACCATCAGGTGTTCCTCGGCCGCGACTTCGGCGAGGACCGCAACTACTCCGAAGAGATCGCGGGCAAGATCGACACCGAGGTCCGCAAGATCATCGACGGCTGCTACACCGACGCCCGCAAGATCCTCGAGGTCAACTGGGACAAGGTGGAGCGCATGGCCGGCTCGCTGCTCGAGCACGAGACGGTGGAGACGCAGGAAGTGCTCGCGATCCTCGGCGACAAGCCGTGGCCGCCCAACGCGCCGGCGGTCGAGCCGCCGTCCGACGAGCCGCTCGCGGCGTCGTCGCGCCCGGTCGAACCCGATACGCGGCCGGAGCGCCCGAAACGCCTGCCCCCCAACATCTCGCCGGAGCCCGCGTGAGCGGATTCCGAACGGGTCTGAGGGCCGCGGTTTCCGCGGCCCTTCTCGTCTGCGGCGTCGCGAGCGGAGCGGTCGCCCAGACGGCCGCGCCGGCGAGCGGGACGCTGCCCGGCGGCGTGGCGTACGAGGTCCGTCCGGATCGTGCGCAGTCCGGCGCCGCGGTCGCGCTGTGGTTTCGGGCTCCGGCCGGCGGCTTCGACGCGCCGGCGGCGCCGGGGCTTTCGCGGCTCGCCGCGGCGACCGTGTCGGCGTCGACGCCGATCTCCGGAACCCCGCTGGCGCAGCTCGTCGAGCGATTCGGCGGGCGGCTCTTCCTGGCAGCGTATCCCGACAGCGTCGCGATCACCGCGCTCGTCCCGCCGGACCGGGTCGCGCAAACCGTGCGCGCGATGACGGCGGACTACTTTGCGCCGGTCGTCACGGCAGTGGGCTTCGCCGTGGCCAGGCGCGATGTCGGCGAGGACGCGCTGCTGCGCTCGGTCGAGCCCGACGCCATCGAAGACGCGCTCGGCGCGGCGCTGTTCGCGTCGGGCCCGTTCCACGACGGAACGATTCCGACGCCCGCGCTCGGCGACGTCACGGTAGAGCGCGTCCGGGCCTTCGCCGAGCGCGCGTTCCGGCCGGCCAACGCGATCCTGATCCTGGCGGGCAACGTCGATTCGGCGACGCTCGGCAGCGTGGCGGCGCGCAGCGGTGACACGTCGAGCGCCGCGCCGGAGCCGGCGGTTGCGTCGGCGCCCGCGCCCCGCTCGGCCGGCACCGAACCGCTCCTCCGGACGGGGATCATCACCGGCACGGGCCTGGGTTGGCTCGGTCCGCCGATCGCCGACGAAGCCGCCGCCACGGCGCTCGACTTTCTCGCCGATGCGCTCTTCGCGCCCAAGACCGGGAGCGTCGCAAAGGCGCTCGGCACGCGCAAGGCCAGCGTAACCGGCAAGTTCGTGACGTATCACGACCCGGGCGTTTTCTTGGTGACGATCACGGGCGACGACGCCGCGGCGGCGCGCCCGATCGTCGAGAAGGCGATCGCCGCGGCCGCGACGCCGATGACCGCGGGCGCCTTCGACGCCGCGCGCGCCGGGTTCGTGTACCGCCTGCTCGCCGCGATGGAAAGCCCGAGCGACGCCGCGGACACGTTCGGCTGGTACGCGGTCGAGGGCGATACGGCGTACGCGCCCGCCGAGGGCGGGCTGCAGGGGCGTTACTTCTCGCTGGCGGCCACGCTGACGCCCGCGAGCGTCGCTCAGGCCGCCGCGCGGTATCTCGGCGCGCCGCCGGCCGTCGTCACGTTCGCCAAACACCCCCCGGCGCCGCCGAAGGCCCCCGCGTGATCGCCGTCCTCGCGGCGGCGGCGCTCGCCGCGGCGCTGGCGGCTCCCGCGGTCGGGGCCGCGCCGCGGACCACCGTCGTCGACCTCGGCGGCGCGCGCGCGTACGTCCATGCCGACCCCGCGTCGCCGCTGGCCGCCGTCGAGCTGTTCGTCCGGGCCGGACTCGACCGGCAGACCGCCGGCCGGAGCGGCCTCGCCGCGCTGGTCGCCGAGTCGGTGCTGCGCACGCCGGTCGATGCGGGCTCGGGGCAGGCCGTCCCGCTCGTCGATGCGGTCGACGCGCGCGGCGCTTCGATCGGCTACGTCGTCACCGCGCAACACGTCCGCTTCTATCTGGAGGGGACCCCCGACGGACTTGCCGCGTCCGCACCGCTCGTCGCCCGCGCGCTCCGCGCGCCGGCGTTCGATCCCGTCTCCGTCGCCGCCGCACGCGGCTCGCTCGCCGAGCGCATCGCCGACGAAGAGGGCGACCCGGCGTTCGTGGGACTTCAGCTGCTGCGCGCATCGTATTATCGCGGCGCCGCCGGCCTACCGGCGCTGGGCGACCCGGGTTCGCTCGCCGCGCTCTCACCCGCCGACGCGAAGGCGTTCTTCGCGCGCTGGTATCTGCGCGGCGACGCCTTCATAGCGGCGGTCGGGCAAACCGGTGATGCGACCGACGCCGCCGGCCGCGCGCTCGCGGGCGCGCTGGTCCCCGGAACCGCCCCTCCCACCCGGCTCGCGACGCGGTCGCCGGGCACCCAGCCCAAGCGCATCGTCACCCATCGTGACGTCGGCGCGACGTACGTCGTGCTCGGCTTCGCCGCGCCGTCGCTGGGCGACCGGGACTTCCCGGCGGCGCTCGTGCTGCGCGCACTGCTGGGCGGCCTGTTCGATCGTCCCGGCGCGACCACACAACCGCTCGTGTTCCGCGCCGCCGGCACGATCTACGGCTACGAAGCCGCGCCGGCGCAGTTCGTGCTGTGGATCAACGGTTCGCAGCTCGATCCCGAGCAGGGCCTGACCGGGATCGACGCCCTTTTGAAACGTGCCGCGGCGAAACCGCTCGCGGCGGCGGTGCTGAGCCGCTACAAGGAAACGGCGCGCGGTGCGTGGGCGCTGCAGACGGTGTCGCTGGAACAACGCGCGCTCGCGGTCGGCAACGCGGTTTCGCACGGCCTCGACGCGGACGCCGGCGACGACGTCGGCGGCGCGATCGCGCGCGTCACGGGCGCCGACGTGCAGCGCGTCGCGAAGAAGTACTTCCAGAAGTTCGACGTCGCGCTCGTGATGCCGCGCGCGAACGGGAACTGACGCCGGTAGGCCAACCCGCTCGCTGGCCGTAAATGCCGGTACGACGATGCTCGATCCGGCTACGACCCCGCGCTTTCCCAATCGCGAGACGCGGTACACCTCCGCCTATCCGCCGTCTCCGCTCGAAGGCGCCCACGGCGGCGTGTTGCGCGCCGCGCTCCACGAGCTCTACGCGGCGTACGCGGACGCTGCGCTGTCGACGGATTTCGACGGTTGTCCGCATTGCTTCGTGCCGAGTGACATCGCGTATCTCCGCGCGACGCCGCTGCGCGACCTCTCGCACGGCGATATCTGCATCGTAGGCGGGAAGCTCGTGACGACACTAGGGAGCGGTGCGGACGTGAGCTATTTTCTGCCGCGCCTGCTCGAAGCGCTCGCCGAAAACGCCTTGGTCGACGAAGACCCTCTGGCGGACAGGATGCTCGAGATACCCGCCGAGCACTGGACGCAGCGTCGCCTCGCGGCGGTTCGGGCGGTCTTGCGCGCGCTGCTCCAAGACGCGTACGATCGCGACGACGAAGATCGCGCCGAAAACGTAGAGACGCTGCAGGCGGCCGTTCCCTGAGCACCGCGCTTGTTCACGACTACCTCAACCAGCGCGGCGGCGCGGAGCGCGTGTTCGCACATTTTGTGAGCGCGTGGCCCGACGCGCCGGTCTACACCGCTTTGTACGACGAGCGCGCCGTGGGCGATCTGGTGCCGGCCGCCCGCGTGCGCACGTCGTTCCTGCAGCGCTTTCCGTTGCGCGAACGCGCGTTCCGCGCGTACGCGCCGCTGTATCCGCGCGCGTTCGAGTCGTTCGACCTCTCCGCGTACGACTGCGTGATCTCGTCGACGACGGCGTGGGCGAAGGGCGTGATCGTGCGGCCCGACGCCGTCCACGTGTGCTACGTCAATACGGTGTCGCGGTTCGTGTTCGACACGGACCGCTACGTCGGCGGGTTCGGTGCGGGCGTGCTCGCGCGCCCGCTGCTCGCGCGGCTGGCGGCGTGGGACGTGCGCGCGGCGCAGCGCCCGACGCGGCTGGTCGCGAACTCGCGAAACGTCGCGGACCGCGTGCGGCGCTGGTACGGCCGCGACGCCGACGTGCTGCCCTGCCCGGTGGACGTGGACCGTTTCACGCAAGGTGCGGGCAACGGCGACTACTACGTCGTGGTGTCGCGGCTGTTGCCGTATAAGCGCATCGATCTCGCGATCGCGGCATGCGCGCTCGCCGGCGTGCCGCTGCACGTCGTGGGCGTCGGGCCCGACGAGCGCCGGCTCAAACGGCTCGCACTCGGAACGCGCACGACGTTCCACGGCGCCGTGGACGACGCGGCGCGCAACGCGCTCGTCGGCGACGCGCGCGCCGCGATCCTGCCGGGCGAAGAAGACTTCGGGCTCGTTCCGCTCGAGGCGGCGGCGGCGGGCCGTCCGACGATCGCATACGCGGCGGGCGGCGCCCTCGAGACGATCGTCGACGGCGGCACGGGCACGTTCTTTCGCGAGCTCACCCCGGACGCGCTCGCCGATGCGATCCGCGCGTTCGATCCCGCGCGCTACGATCCGGCGCGCCTGCGCGCGCATGCGGAGGTGTTCCGGCCGGAGCGCTTCATCGCGCGCTTGCGCGCTATCGTCGACGACACGGTGGCGTCGCATTCGCCAGCACGGCGCAGCGAATCCGAATGAGGCCGACGCGCGCGGTCGTGATCGCCGCGGCGGTGTTCGCGCTCGTCTACGTCGTGCTCGACCTGAACAAGCTCTACGCGCTGCGCTATGGTGCCGACACCGGAACGTTCGTGCAGTGGCTCGCCGGCGAAGCGCACGGGCGCGGCTCGTGGAACGGCGCGGAGTACCGGCCGCACCTGCAAGTGCACGACTCGTGGCTGCTGCTCGCGCTCGTGCCGCTGATGGCGGTGCTGCCGTACGCGCAGACGCTGCTGGTCGTGCAAGTCCTTGCGCTCGCCGGCGCGGCGCTCGCGATCTGCGCGTTCGCGCGCGCGTGCGGTGCGCCGCCGCGGGCCGCGACGGCCGTCGGGATCGCATATCTGCTGTCGCCGTCGGTGCAAGGGATCGCGTACGGCAACTTTCTGGAGAACGTGTTCGTTCCGCTACTCGCCGCGCTGGGCGCGCTCGCGGTGCGGCGGCGCGCATTCGTCGCCTCGCTCGTCGTCGCACAGCTGCTGCTCGGGCTCAAAGAAGATCAGGCGCTGTTCCTCGCCTGGTTCGGCGTCGCGTGCGCGCTGTGGTGGGACCGCCGCATCGGCATCGGCGTCGCCGCGCTCGCGGTCGTCAACGGCCTCGGCTTCGTCGTCGCCGAGCGGCTGATGAACGCGCACCCGTCGCTGCCGGGCTACGCGCTGCACGTCGACGACCCGCTGCAGAAGCTCGCCTTCTTCGCCGCGCTGCTCGCGCCGTTCGCGTTCGCGCCGCTGCTGCTGCGGTGGCGGCTGCTGCTCGCGCTGCCGCTCGTCGCGGAGCTCGTGTTCAATCGGCCGTGGGCGTATCCGATCGCGCGCATCGGAACGCATTGGACCGCGCCGCTCGTCGCCGCGACCGCGCTCGCCGCGGCGTACGTCGTCGCGAAGCGCCCGCGCCTCGCGATGCCGGTCTTGGCGTGCGCGATCGTGTGCGCGCTGACGATCAACGACACCGCGCTCAAGATCGGGCGCTGGCCGTACGTCGTCGACCGAAGCGCATACGCTGGTGCGACTGCGCTGCGCGGCGTATCGCACGACGTCGTCGTGCGCCGCCCGAACGAGGGCGCGTACGTCGCCGCCGCCGCGAACCCGCACGTGCTGCTCGCAAAGTACGATCCGCGCGAGACGGGCTACTGTCCCGCGTACGACAAGAACACGCGCGCGTTCTTCGCATCGCTCGGCATCGGCACGTGGCCGCCGAACACGGATCTGTGCGCCGGCGTGCCGGTTGAAGCGCCAGGGCTCAGGACAGGTGGAACACCAGGATTGCGATCACGCTGATGGAGTTGAACAGCGCGTGCGTGATCATTGAAGCGAAGATCGATCCGCTGCGGTAGTATACGAGCGCGAGCACGACGCCGCCGGCGATGAGCGGCGCGATCGCGCCGGCGTTCCCGCGCTGCCAATGCGAGAGGCCGAAGAGGATCGCCGACATCACGACCGCTGCCCAGGCGGGCACATACCGCAGGAGCGCGTTGAAGACGAAGCCGCGAAACAGCAGCTCCTCGAAGAACGGCGCCGCAACGCATGCGAAGAGGACGGACATGACGACGAGCGAGCCTCGCACGGCGCGGAACCATTGCACCTGAACCTCGTCGGGTTTCAGATGAAAGACGGCATCTTGCAGCGCGCCGGTTGCCGCCACCGCCAAGAACATCACCACCGCGCCGCCGACCGCGTACGCCAAGTCCCGCAGGCGCAACGGCCGCAGCCCGAGCGCGTGCCACGAGCGCTGCGCGAGCGCGGGCAGCAGCGGAAAGATCACGACGAGCCCGACCGCGTACCCGACGAGCTGGGCGAGAATCAGCTGCCACGACAGCGTCTGGAGGTCGCGCGTGTGCAACAGCCCGCCGACCATCAGCCCCGCGAGCACGAACGTGCTCGGGATGAAGATCGCAAGGAGCAGCAACGCCGCGAAGAGCAGCGACGTCCACCAAATGAAGCCGACCTTAGGCGAGCGCGTCGGCGAGAGCGGCAAACGATCGGAGGTCGAGGTCTTCACCACGGACGTCAGCAGGCAGGGCGAGTGAGGCGATCGCGGCGACGATGCGCTCGCGCGGCAGATCGAGCGCGAGCGTGAGAGAGTTCGCCAGCGTCTTGCGCCGGTACGCGAACGCGCCGCGCACGACCTGTTCGAAGCGCGTGCGGTCGCGCACGGCGGCCGGCGGTTCGTCCAGCCGGCGCAGCACGACGACGGTCGACACGACGCCGGGCCGCGGAAAGAACGCGCTGGGCGGAACCGTGAGCGCGCGCTCGACGCCCATCGTCAGCCCGATCGCCAGCGTCAGGCTGCCGTACTGCGACGTCCCGGGCTTGGCGAGCAGCCGGTCCGCGACGTCCTTCTGGATCATCGCGACGACGCGCTCGGGCGGCCGCGGCAGCGAAGCGAGCTTCACCAGCAGCGGGGTGCCGACGTTATACGGCAGGTTTCCGGCGGCGTGCCACGCCCCGTCACCCGCCCACGCGGTGTAGTCGAACGTGAGCGCGTCGGCCTGGCGGATCTCCACACCGTGGAGGTCGTCCCGCGAGCGGAGCACCTCGACCATCTCGGGGTCGAGGTCGAACGCCGTGACGGCGGCGCCCAGCCGCAGCAGGGCGGCGGTCAGCGCGCCGGTGCCGGCGCCGATCTCCAGGACGCGGTCGCCCGGCGCATCGACGGCGAGCCGCGCGATGCGCGTCGCCGTCCCGCCGTCCATGAGAAAGTGCTGGCCGAGCCGCTTCTTCGGCCGGATCCCGCGCGCGCCGAGGAGCGCCCGCGGATGAGTCTCGCCGCCTCTGGACGAGGCGTCGAGACCTCCCCGGGCTTCGCCCGGGTCCGAAAGCGGAGTTTTTTTAGGTCGCTTTATTTGATCAGGTACACGGTGATCGCGCGGCGGCCGAACTGGTTCGCCGCGGCGTTCGAATTGAAGCCGAGGTCGATCCGGTTCCCGCGGATCGCGCCGCCCGTGTCGCCCGCGACCGCGTGGCCGTAGCCTGGGATGTACATGTGCGTGCCCAGCGGGATCACGCGCGGGTCGACGGCGACCACGCCGTGCCCGGCGGGCCGCCCGCTCGCGGTCATCCCGGTGCCGCTGCACCCGGCGCACTCGGCGGTATACGCCGTCGCGACCATCGACATGGCCGCGCTGGCCAGCTTGAGCGTCCCGGCGATCCCGCGCTCCGCGATCGCCGACAAGGCCGCGTATTCGCCGATGCCCTCGGCGACGATGCGGGCCCGCGGCGCGCGCAGGATGCGCGACACCAGCGCGGTCTTGCGAAGGGTGCGGCGGTCCGGCGTGCGGGTGACCGCGTAGGCGGTCTCCGCGACGCCGGGGGTGCCCGGGTCGAGAACCTGGGTCTTGCCCGGCGGCATCGTGAAGGCCCAGCGCTTGACGACTTTGGCGGCGACCGCCTTGCGGATGGTCTCCGTCCACGAGTCGACGTGCTTGACGGTCACGGCGCTGCCGTTCGCGAGCGCCGTGGACGGCGCGGGCGAGACCTGGTCGTGGCGGTCGAAGGCGACGCCCTGCTCGGAGAGGAGGGCGGAGACACTGGTCGCCGGGGTGCGCAAGATGCGCGACTGGCCGTCGATGGTGACGGTGACGAGGACGGCGGCCCGGTAAACGACGGTCTCGCCGTCGGTGAGGGGGGTGGCGGGGTCGACGCTCAAGGCGTCGTCGGGGGAGCGGGCCAGATTCCGTTCGGCGAGGAGGTCGCCGGCGGTCTCGGCGCTGGTGTCGATGGTTTCGGTGAGCCCGTCGTGGACGAAGGTGATGTGCTTGGCCGGGGCCGGTGCCGCGACGGCGGCGACCTTTTTGGCGATCTGGTCGGGAACCGCGCCGGCTCCGAACGGGATCAACAAACCTAGCGAGAGCACGCCCGTCGTCACGAACGGTGATGGAAGATCGTTGCGGATCGTCCGACTCCTTTCTCGTGCGGAGGGTGCGTCCCAGCAGGCCCGGATCATACGATCCGTGCTTCATTCTGGTCCGCACTCGACGTCGTAGCGGTGGTCGGCGAGCGTATTTCGGGCCCCTGCGGCAACACCACGGGCTCGACGCTCGGTCGAGTGCCCCCAAGACCCGAATGGGCCTTGGTGAACCCGAGTACGGTAGCATGACCGGCGCGACCCCGTCAAATACGGGGGTCGTAGTCCCCAGGTCCCGCCTTCTGGTACGCGCGCGGCACGATGAGACTCGGCGGCTCTTGACGAGCCGCCGAGTCCTCCCTGGGCTTCGCCCAGGTCCGAATGCGGATGGTGCTGGGGGCAGACGGCGAATGCCGTGATCCTCGTGCGGGTCGGATTTTTCACTGAGTGCTACAAACCGATCGTGAACGGCGTCGTCGCAAGCATCGACGCGCTGCGCGACGGCTTGTGCGCGCGCGGCGTCGAGGTGACGACGGTCGCGCCGCACTTTCCGCGTTTCGTCGACGACGAGCGCGACGTCGTGCGCATTCCGTCGCTGCCGCTGCCGACGCAAACCGCGTACCGTTTGTGTTTGCCATACTTGAACGCCGACGACCGGCGCCGCGTGCGCGGGCTCGACATCGTGCACGCGCACTCACCGTTCGTCACCGGTTGGATGGGCGCGTCGTACGCGCGCCGTCACCGCATCCCGCTCGTGTTCACGTATCACACGCGGCTCGACGCGTACGCGCATTACGCGCCGTTCGATCGCGGCACGACGGAACGCGCAATGTCCGAACTGACGCGCCGTTACGCCAATTGGGCCGATGCGGTCGTCGTGCCGACGCAAGCGATGGAGATTCGTTTGCGCGAGCTCGGCGTGCGCGCGCCGATCGCCGTGGTGCCGAGCGCGATCGACGTCGAGCGCTTTGCCGCCGGCCGGCGCAGCGCGCTCGTGCGCGCGCGCCTCGGCGCGAACGACGACGCGCCGCTCGCGCTCGTCGTGTCGCGGTTGGCGATGGAGAAGAACGTCGAGCTCGCGCTCGACGCGCTCGCGCGCGCGCCGGAACTGCGCCTCGCGATCGTCGGCGAAGGGCCGCATCGCGCGGCGCTCGAGGAGCGCGCGCGCCGGCTCGGCGTCGACGGGCGCGTTCGCTTCACCGGCACGCTCGCGCGCGAGCGGTTGCCCGAGGTGTACGCCTCGGTCGACGCGTTCGTGTTCCCGTCGACGACCGACACCCAGGGGCTTGTGCTCGCCGAGGCACTCGCGGCGGGGCTGCCTGTGATCGCGGCCGACAGCGAGGCGTCCCGCGACGTGCTGGTGGGGGCGGGCCGGCTGGTCGCCGCCGACCCCGAAGCGCTGGCGGACGCGATTCGCGCCGCATTGGCCGCAGGCCGCGACCAGAGTGCCGTACATTTGGCATTCTCGCGCTTTACCGTGGAGATGCAGACGCGGCGAATCCTCGAGCTCTACCGGGAGGTGCTGGCCGCGCGCGCAGCTTGACTTGACTCGAACACATGTTCGATATAGGATGATCGCACGAGCCATGCAACAGACCGCCACTCGCCACCGCTCCGCCGACGTCGCCGTCGGCTATTCCGCCGACCTCACGGGCAACGGGATCGCGTACGTCGCGATCGCGACCGGCAGCGGCCGCACCGTCGCCAAGGTACCGTTCAGCGCCGCGCCGCTCGCGGCACTCGACGGTCGCGAGTTCGGTTACGCCGCGATCGCCGCCGCCGGGGGCTATCTGCGCGGCCACGGGTTCACCCGCGTCCGGCTGCGGCTCGCCGACGCGACGGTCGTCGACGACCTCAATGCGCGGGGCTCGGTCCCACCCGCCCTGGCGATGGCCTACGTGAAGACCCGCTGCATCCTGCATGGCTTCGCGGCGGCGCGCGTCGAACGCGGCGAACCGATTGAAACCCACGACCTCGAGACGCGCGCCCGGGCGGAGATCGCCCTCCGCACCCCGGCCGCCGCATGAACGCGATCCCGAGCTCCGCGAACGGCTCGGAGCCGCCGATCTCCCGCACGACACGATCGCGCTCTCTCGCGCGCTGATCGGCAAGCTCTTGATGCGCGTGCTGGACGGCGAGACGCTGATCGGGCGCATCGTCGAGACGGAGGCGTACTTTCCGCACGATCCCGCCTCGCACGCGTTCCGCGGCCCGACCCGGCGCAACCGCGCGATGTTCGGGCCGCCGCTGCACGCGTACGTCGACTTCATCTACGGCACCAATTGGTGCCTCAACGTCACGAGCGAGGGCGTAGGCGTCGGCGCCGCGGCGCTGGTGCGCGCGTGCGAGCCCGTCGCGGGCGTCGAGACGATGCGCGCGCTGCGCGCCCGCCCCGGCGGGCGCTCCCGGACGGGCGTGAAAGATCGCGATATCGCGCGCGGCCCGGGCAACCTCTGCCGGGCGTTCGCCGTCGGCCCGGAGTTCGACGGGGCCGATCTGACGGCCGGCCCGGCGCTGTGGCTCGCGGACGACGGCGTCGTCCTGCCCGTCGGGGTGAGCCGGCGGATCGGGATCACCAAGGCGGCGGAGGAGCCGCGGCGCTTCTACGCGCGCGGGAATCCCAGCGTCAGCGGACCGCGCGCCTTGTCGCCCTGACGCCTGTGTGGTAGACTCCGAGGCGTCTCGCGGTCCCATCCGTGAGAAGGCCACTTCGGACAAATCATCGTTCTCGGGAATCTTGTCGTAGGGCAAGTCGCCCGAGAATGTTCATTTGGTTCAAGTCGCCATTTCTTCTCGTTCCTCGGCGCCTCGCCGACGAGCGGCCCCGGCAGCCTCGCCGGTCCGGCCCCGTCGCGCGGATCGCCCGTCTCCCCGAGGGAGCACTTCGCTGCAGTTCGACAACCGACCCCAGCACAGCGGTAAGCCCGAAGGCGGCGGCCGCCGCCGCCGCTCGCGCCGCAACCGGCAACGCTTCAATGAAAACGGGGTGCCGCAGCAGCAGCACGACGTCTTCACGCAGCCCGAGTTTCCGCAGCCCGTCGGGCCGCCGCTGCTCTCCGCCGAGCAGCTCGCCGAGATGAGCAAAGCGGAGCTCAACGAGCTCGCCAAGACCTTCGAGATCGAGCTGCCGACCAAGATCAAGAAAGACGAGCTCGTCGCGCAGATCGTCGAGATCCAAGCGCAGCGCAGCGGCCTCGAGAAGGCCAACGGCGTGCTCGACATCTTGCCCGAAGGCTACGGCTTCCTGCGGCGTGAGGGCTATCTCGTCGGTGCGGACGACATCTACATTTCGCAGTCGCAGATCCGGCGCTTCGATCTGCGCCGCGGCGACCTCGTCGCCGGCCAGGTGCGCAAACCCAAAGAGAACGAGAAGTACTACGGGATCGTCAAGGTCGAGACGGTCAACGGCTACGCGCCCGAAACGCTCACCAACCGGCGGATCTTCGAAGAGCTCGGCGCGGAACCGCCCGCGGAGCGCTTCATCACCGAGACGCGCGGCGATCTCACGACGCGCGCGCTCGATCTGTTCGCACCGCTCGGCAAGGGCCAGCGCGCGCTGCTGCTCGCGCCGCCGCGCACCGACGACTCCGCGCTGCTCGTGCGCATCGCGCGTGCGATCGAAACGAACCATCCCGACGCGCACGTGATCGTGCTCGTCGTCGACGAGCGTCCCGAAGCCGTCACGCACCTGCAGCGCGCGCTCGACGTCGACGTCGTCGCGACGACGTTCGAGGACCACCCCGACAACCACGTCTCCACCGCGGAGCTCGTGTTCGAACGCGCGAAGCGGCTCGCGGAGCTGGGTCACGACGCGGTCGTGCTCATCTCGTCGATGACGCGGCTGGTGCGCGCGTACGCGGCGGTCTCGCATCACAAAGGAAACCCCGCGCTGATGGACACCGCGCTGCTGCAGCGCCCCAAGCGCTTGTTCGGTGCCGCGCGCGCGGCCGAAGGCGGCGGCTCGCTCACCGTGCTGGCGACCATCGGATCGGGCACGTCCGCGCTGGACGCGTTCGTGCTCGATGAGTTCTCGCCGTTGTCGAACGCGGAGGTCGTGCTCTCGCGCGAGCTCGCCGAAGGGCGCGCGTACCCGCCGGTCGACCTCATTCGCAGCGGCAACTTCTACGAAGAGCAGCTGCTCAGCGAGATCGCGCTTCACAAAGTCGGCGACATGCGCCGCGCGCTGGCCGGCGTCGTGCCGGCGGACGCGTCGCAGCGCATCTACGCCGCGCTCGCGCGAACGAAGACGAACGACGAGTTCGTCACCGCGTTCGACCTCAAGAAGGTCTAGGGCCGGCCCGATCCTGCGGCTTCAGAAATACCTCGCGGCAGCCGGCGTCGCGTCGCGCCGCCGCGCCGAGGAACTGATCGTCGCGGGGCGCGTGCGCGTTGCGGGGCGCGTCGTGCGCGAGCTCGGGACGAGCGTCGACGACGACGCGCGCGTCGAGGTCGACGGGCGGATCGTCCGGCCGTCGGCCACACGCTCGTACGTCGTGCTGCACAAACCGGTCGGCGTGATGACGACGATGCGCGATCCCGAAGGCCGCCGCACCGTGGCCGACGTGGTGCGGCGCGCCGGCATCACCGCGCGCGTCGTACCGGTCGGCCGCCTCGACTACGACACCAGCGGCGTGCTGCTGCTCACCGACGACGGCGAGACGGCGAACGTGCTCACCCACCCGCGCTTCGGTGTCGAGAAGACATACCGCGCGACGCTGCGCGGGCGGCTCGAACCCGCCGCGGTGGAGAAGATTCTGCGCGGCGTGCGGCTCGAAGAAGCGCGCGCGGCACCGGCGCAGCTGCGCGTCGTCGCCGTGCGCCGCGACGTCTCGCTCGTCGACATCACGCTCCACGAAGGCCGCAACCGGCAAGTGCGCCGGATGTTCGAGGTCGTCGAGCATCCGGTCGTCGCGCTCGTGCGGCTGCGCTTCGGACCGATCTCGCTCGGTGACCTGGCGCCCGGCGAAGTCCGCGCGGCCACCGACCGCGAGCTGAGCGCGCTCCGCCGCATCGTCGCCGAAGCCGCCGACGTCGCGGAGCAAGGGGGTGGAGCGCCATGAAACTCCGCGGCATCCGCGGGGCGACGACGGTCGCTCGCGACGAGCCCGCACTCATTCTGGACGCGACCGAACGCTTGCTGAGCGCGATCGTCGAGCGCAACGGCTTCGTGGCGGACGACGTCGCCTCGGCGCTGTTCACCGTCACGCCGGACCTCATCTCGGAGTTCCCCGCGGCCGCCGCCCGGCGGATGGGTTGGACGCTCGTCCCACTGTTGAATTTCACGGAAATCGGGGTACCGGGTCGTTTGGAGCGCTGCATCCGGGTCCTCATTCACATCAACACGGAACTGCGCCCCGACGAGATCCAGCACGTCTACCTCGAAGGAGCCACCGGGCTCCGCCCCGACCTCTCGGGCCGCCAGTAAATCGGCAGTTCGGTGAGCGGCCCCCTGAGCAATCGCAATTGCAGGCGTAGCAAGCAGGTGTAGGGCCGAGCGCCGAAAAACCGCGCCCGGTCGCACTGTCGCGGCGCGGCCGGCCGGGGTGTCGTAACGCGCGGTGCCCAGCGTGAGGACTCGAACCAAATCCGCGTTCACGAGGTACCATGGCTGACCGTTCACCCCGACTGATCGCCGCACTCGCGGCGTCCGCGCTCGCATCAGCGCCGCTGGTCGCGTACGCGCAGACCGGCACCTATTACACGCCGCCCAAGCTCATCAAGCAAGGGACGGCGACGTCGCCGATCGGGGGGACCGGTGCCGTCACGGTGCAGGTCTTCGTCCATAAAGACGGCACGATCGGAGCCGTCAAGCTCGAGAAGTCGACCAATCACAACGACGACACCGCTGCCGTCGAGATCGCAAAGAGCTCGACGTACAAGCCCGGCGTGCGCGACGCGAAGCCGATCGACGCGTTCTACACCATGGCGCTGAAGTTCAGCGGCTCCTCGGTGGTCAACGACACGGGCACGTCGTCGAACCAGCTCCTTCAAGCGAACGCCCTCATCCGCGCCAACAAGTTTGCCGAAGCGAAGACCGAGCTGCAGTCGTATCTCACGTCACATCCCACCGACAAGGACGGGCAGGCGCTCCTCGGCGTCGCCGACGCGTACACCAACGACGCCGCCGGCGCGGCCGCCGCGTTCGATGCGGCGGGCACCATCCCCGAGCGCTTCAAGATCGTCGCCGCGAAGGCGTACGCCGACGCCGCGGTCGACGCGCTCAAGGCGAAAAGCTACGACCGCGCGATCGCGCTCTCGGACAAGGCGCTGGCGCTGCAGCAGAACGTCAACACGCTGTTCATTCGCGGCACGGCCTACGGCAACGCGCAGAAGTACCCGCAGGCCATCGCCGACCTCGAAAAGGCGAAGTCGCTGGCGACGGCGGGCAACGCGGACGCGGCGACGCTGAACGCCATCGATGCGTCGCTCGCGACCTCCTACGTCTTCGGCGGCCAAGCCGACAAGGGGATCGCGCTCGCGCGCGAGCTCAAGCGCCGCGATCCCTCCAACACGCGCGTCGACGACACGCTCGCCTCATACTACAACCAGCAGGCGGTCGCGGCCGTGAAGGCCGGCAAGATGGACGAGGCGGTCTCAGACCTCGAGAACGCGGCCAAGATCGTGCCGTCGCGCAGCGTCGTCTTGTTGGTGCAGGCGTCGAACGTGCTCGCGAACGTCGACAAGCCGGACTGGAAGCGGGTCAAGGCCGAGGTCGACAAGGCGCTCGCCGTCGACCCCAACGACGCTCGCGCGAACTACGTCGCGGGGATCGCGCTCGCGAACTCGGGCGACAGCAAAGGCGCGATTCCGTTCCTGCAAAAGGCAAAGGCCAATGCCGGTTCGGACACGTCGCTCAACGCCGATATCGATACCGCGCTGAAGAAATTGAGCCCACCCAAGTAGTAGGAATGGACGGCGGGACGGCCAACACAGAGGCCCGCCCGCGCCCCCCGGGCGTCCCCGCCGGACGTCCTCATCACCCTGGAAGACTCGGAGGCTTTACTAGAGCTCGTGGACGCAATCACCGGATTTTTCGCAACGATCAATAAGGGCGGCCCCGCGATGTACATGCTGCTCGTCCTCTCGGTGGCGGCCGTTGCCATCGTGATCGAGCGGCTGCTCTTCTTCGCGAGCCAGCACTCCGACTCGAAGGGCCTGCTGCGCACGATCGGCCAGCGCATCGCCGCGGACGACCTCCCCGGCGCCATCAAGATCTGCCGCTCGAACAAGGGCATGCTCCCCAAGATTCTCGAGTTCGGCCTACAGCGCGGCGAGAAGAACCGCGCCGACATCACGGACGCGCTCTCCATCGCCCTCATGGAGAACCTCAACTCGCTCGAGCGGAACCTCGGTGTCGTCGGCACCATCGCCGTCATCGCGCCGTTCGTCGGCCTGTTCGGTACGGTGCTCGGCATCATCCGAGCGTTCGAGGACATCGCGCTCAAGGGCAACTCGACCCCGGCCGTCGTCGCGGCGGGCGTCTCGGAAGCGCTGATCACCACGGCGGCCGGCCTGTTCGTCGCAGTCATCGCCGTCATCTTCTTCAACTACTTCAAGACGCGCATCAAGGCGTACAACCAGGAGATGATCGTGGCGGCCAACCAGCTCGCCGAGATGCTCCACTTCCACAACACGGGTACGCCGATCCCGACCGACCTCTATCAGCCCGGCACGACCAAGTAGCGCGGGCTTGAACCTTAGGACCGAAGGGCTCGACTCATGAGCATGGTCTCCGCTCAGCAAGACCAAGAGGTGATGGCCGAGATCAACATCACGCCGTTCACGGACGTGCTGCTGGTCCTGCTCATCATTTTCATGATCCTCGCGGCGCTCGTCGCGCCGCCGGGATTCGAAAAGCAGCTGCCCGACAAGAACGACAACACGCCGGTCCAGCAGCAGAAGAAGACCGACAGCATCGAAGTCCTCGTCAACGAGACCGGAAAGATCTTCGTCGACGGCAAGGCTTCCGACGACGCGCACATCTACGCGGACATGGCCGACGTCAAGGCCCGCCGCGGTAACAAGCACGTGTCGCTCACCGCGGATATCAAGGCCCCGTACGGCGAGATCATCAGGATCCTGGACGCCTCGAAGATCGCGGGTCTCAACGACGTCGGCTTCGTCACCTCGTAGTCGAGAGAGAAGGAACCCAACTCCGTGGCCGTCTCCACCGGACAAGGCGAAGAAGAAGTGATGTCGACGATCAACATCACGCCGTTCACCGACGTGCTGCTGGTCTTGCTGATCATCTTCATCATCCTCGCCTCGGTCGTCAAAGAGCCAAAGCTCCCCGACGCCAAGAACACCGAGAAGGTGAGCCAGTCGCAGATCGTCGTGCGGGTGAACGAAAAGAACGAAGTGCAGATCGGCTCGAGCATCGTCAACGAGATGCAGGCGAAGCAGCAGTTCGCCGAGCTCGTGAAATCGACGGGCAGCGGGCTCAAGACCGTCATCATAAAAGCAAACCCGAAGGCGAGCTTCGGTACGATCTTGCGCGTCATGGATGCGGCGAAGTCCGCGAACCTCACGACGTTCGGGCTGGCCAACCACGTCGAGGGCACGCCCGAAGGACAGTCGGGTTAGATGGCGAGCAACAACACGCCACGGCCGCCGGCACCAGCCGCCGACCGGGCGAAGAACTTTCTCTTGTACGGCTTCGCGATCTCGATCGCGCTGCACCTCATCGGTGGTCCGTTCCTGAAGTTCAAGAACACGCAGACCACGGAAGAAACGCCGCAAAAAGTAACGGTCGTGCGCGTCCCCACGCCGCCGCCGACGCCACCGCCGACGCCGACGCCAAAGCCGACGCTGCCGCCGACGCCGCCGCCCAAGCAGACCCCGCCGCCGCAGCAGACGCCCGCGCCGCAGCAGCCGAGGATCAAGATCAACACGCAGAAGACGGAATCAAAATCCAACACCGGACCGTCCGAAGCGACGAACAAGTACACCAACGGCAACACGCAGGGCATCCCGCAGGGCCAAGGCACGGCCGCCCCGTCGACCTCTACTCCGGCCACCGCGGCGCCCGCAACGGCGGCGCCGACGCCGAGGCCGACGCCCACGCCGCAGAGCTGCGCGCGTCCCAACGTCGCCGCGACGACCCTCCATCCGGTCGAGCCCGACACGCCGCCCATGGCACAGCAGCAAGGGATCCAGGGAACCGTCCAGGTCGTCGTGTCGCTCAACGCCGAGAGCCGGGTGGTGGGCTCGCGCATCCAGACGTCGCCCAGCGCGATCCTGAACAGCGCTGCGCTCTCCGCCGCGCGCCAGTCGACGTTCCAGACCGAGATCCGCGACTGCAAGCCGATCGCCGCGGACTACATCTTCAGCGTCGACTTCACGTCACAATAGAGGCTTCGGCGCTCTGGACGAGCGCCGAACCCGGCGGAAGCAAAAACACCGCTGCTCACGCAGCGGTGTTTTCGCTTCCTGGTTATCTCGGCTGTCAGCCGGAGCGCTTAAATTACGCCTAGGTCGCGGAGTTGGTACATCGTTTCGATGTAGCCGTGGAGCTGCGCTTCTTGCTCGGAGGTGCGGTCGGTGAACTCGATGCCGGTGCGAAACTTGCCCAAGGCGGCGTCATAGCGGGACCAGCGCACCTCGCCCGTGAGCTGCAGCGGCGGGCGCGGC